>Ga0302314_10008206_pt1 | contig 18627 bp, 18 predicted proteins | sample III_Palsa_N2_3_FD_200533 | JGI IMG/M metagenome (GOLD analysis project Ga0302314, IMG submission 200533) | Peat permafrost microbial communities from Stordalen Mire near Abisko, Sweden - III_Palsa_N2_3 | ecosystem: Environmental > Terrestrial > Soil > Palsa > Peat permafrost | place: Sweden...
GTAGGGAAGTGGCGGCGCTGCGATTTCCATCATCAGCGATTATCGGGAGAGGCCGGGGGAAAGTCTACCCCACCAGCCCCTTCATCGCTTTTACCGACGCACTGTCGGGAAACACATTCTCCGCCAGCACCCGCTCGGCGAGGCCGAGATGATCGTGCAGGATGCCTTTGAGGGCTGCACGCAGATCGGTGGTCGGCGCGAGGTCGCGGCCCTGATAGAGGTTGGCCGGCTTCAATCCGGGCCAGTCGGAAATCACCCGGCCACCCTTGATGGCGCCGCCCGCCAACAAGGCAACCGTGCCGGTGCCATGATCGGTGCCTTCGGTGCCGTTGATGTGCGCGGTGCGACCGAATTCGGTGGCGACCACGACAACCGTATCGCGCCAGCGCTCACCCAATCCCTGCTCGAATTCCGCCAGCGCGCCGTCGAGCCCCGACAGCAATTGCGCTAGCCGGCCGACCGGGCCGCCCTCATTGGCGTGGGTATCCCAGCCATCGAACGCCAGCGCCGCGATCCGCGGACCATCATCGGCCGCCATCAGTTTGGCGGCGCCGCGCGCCACCAGCCGCATCGCGCCGGCGCCATTGGTGCCGGGCTTCGGCTTCATGTCGTCGCCTTGCGCCGCCTTGTCGAGTTGCAAGCCCTGCGACAGCGCCGAGGCCAGCGCGGGATCGCGATGGCTGTAGAGTTCGACGAGGCGCATCGCGGTATCGTCCGCAGCCTGCGGCAGCGCGACCGGCGCCCAGCCGACGGTCGGCGCCGCACCGCGCAACACCAGCGGCGTGGTCGGTCCCACGGCCAGCCCGTTGGTGACCCGATCGCCTTTCGGCAACGCCTCCAGCGCGCGGTTGAGCCAGCCGGATTGCACCCGGCCCGGCCCGGCAAAACCGCTTTCCAGCACATCCTGTCCGTCGAAATGCGAGCGGTCGCGATACGGCGTCGAGACCGCATGGATAATGGCGGCGTGCTTGTCGCGATACATCCGCGCGAATTCCGGCATCGCCGGATGCAGCGCGAAAAAGGAATCCAGCATCACCGCCGCATGCGGGCCATCCGGCGTCAGCGCGATCGAACCATGCAGCCCCGCATAATCGGGATCGCCGACCGGGGCGACGGTGGCAAGGCCATCCAGCGCGCCGCGCAAGATCACCACGATCAGCCGCGGGTCGCGGCCATCGGCGGCGCGGGCGAATTTCGGCAAATAGGCCCAGGCCGCGAACGACGCGCCACCGAGCAACAGCAAACGGCGCGATGTGGCCGATGATTTCAGGCTTTCACAGCAATCCATCGTCGTTTCCATTGGTCTCGTTTCCATTACTGTCATCTCCTCTGGAATTCCGGCGACATCAACAGCAGCGCCAGCGCCTGCTGCCGCGACTCCGCCCGCTCGATGGTCCGCCGCGTTTCCGGCGACGCCGCGTCCGCGGCGACGAGTTCAAGCAGGTCGCGGGGATCGATGGTGTCGGCAAGACGCGACGCCACTTGCGCCGAGACGTCGAGCCGCAGCTTCATTCCCTCGGGCGCGGCCCATGCGGCATTGGTATCGGCAAATCCATTGGGCCCGGCCGGCGACCACAGCGGCTGGCCCAAGAGATTGAGGCCGCCGAGATAGCGGCCGGGATCTGCGACAGCAGCCGCCCGGTCGCCACCAGGAATTCGTAAGGGCTGCGCAGCTTGCTCGGCGGCGCCTGCCAGGCCTCATCGGAATCCACCAGCGCACTGGCGAGCGCCTTGAGGTCGCCGTCGGTGTTGCGGAATACGTCCTGCAACCGCGCCACCAGGGCCGGTGGCGGATCGTCGGCGACGAAATGCCGCGCGAATTTGGTCGCGACGAATTTCGCGGTGGAGGGATGCCGCGCGATATCGGCCAGCGCCGCCTCGCCCTGCGCGATGCCGTTGTTCTCGTAGATCTTGCCGAGCAGCCGCTGCGGGCCCGGCTCATGGGCGTTGGCGTTGAAAACAAAACTGCCGGGCGTGCCGAGTTGTCCCTGCCGTCCGGCAAAGGTCCAGCCGGTGATGATGCGCGCCAGCGAGGTCACGTCGTCCTGGGTATAGCCGCCGCCGACGCCGAGCGTATGCAACTCCATGATTTCGCGCGCGAGGTTTTCGTTCAGGCCCCGGTTGCGATTTTGTCCGGCGCGGGAATCCGGGCCGAGCGATTGCTGATTGTCGAGAAAGAACAGCATCGCCGGATGCTGCTCGACCGCCTTCAGCATGTCGCCGAAGCGCCCGAACACATGGGGCCGGATCGCCTCGCGTTCGAACGAACCGGCCCACATCCGCGCCAGCCCGCCTTTGTTGGCGGAAATGCAGAAATGGTTGGACCAGAACACCACCAGCCGCTCGGCGAATCCGCAATCGGCGACGCCTGCGCGTTGCAGCCGCGCCAGCGCTTCGGCGCGAAAGGTTTTCTGAATGATGTTGAGCTGCTGCGGCGGCGGCTTTGGCGCATTGGGCTGCATCGCGTCGGCCGGAACCATCGCGGCGTTGGCGTTTTCCGCGGACCCCTTCGCCGGCACCCTGACCAACTCTTTCGGCGACATCTCCATCGCGATTGAGTTGAGCGAAAGATTTCGCCGTTGCGGCTTGCTATCCGCCGATGGCTGCGGCGGAGTGGCCTCGGACGGCGGCATCGGTGCGCCCGATTTTGCCGCCGCCTCGCGCGCCTGCTTTTGTTCCAGCTGATAGGCGAATACCGCCTGACCCAGCGCCGGCGTCGACAACAGGCCCGGCACCTCCAGCAGCACGCCGTTGGGGCGGCCAAGTTCGGCTTTGACGAAGCCGCGTGGATCGGAAGCCGCGTTGACGAAATCGCCCGATGGGCCACCGCGCGCACCTAGCCCGAAGCGATTGAGCGCGACCAAAGCAGCTTGCGAATCGCGGGCCATCGGATTTCCCTTTGACTGTCCCAGCGCCTATATTCGTTATGCGCATTATACCGCCGTTCAGGATGAACCCGACATGAAAATCACGGCCAAGGTTTGGTTTGATTCATGACAAATCGGTTAGAAAATCCGGTCCCGCGCCGCCTCGCCTGTTCCGGTTGCGGAACGGAATTTGATTGCGGCCTGTCTGATACCTGCTGGTGCGCGGAGGAAACCGCGCGGTTGCCGATGCCGACCGAAGGCGGCGATTGCCTGTGCCGGGGTTGCCTGCGGAAGATGACGGCGCGAGCAGCGAGCGCAATCACGACATGACCGATCGATGGAACATCGAAGCCGTCCTGCTCGACATGGATGGAACGCTGCTCGACACTGAAAAGGTTTATCTGGAGAGTCTGATCGCGGCTTTGGGCGCGTGCGGCTACACCGACGATATCCTGACGCTGGGCCACGCGATGGTCGGCATGCCCGCCGCGGATTGCGAGGCCATGCTGCGCGATCGCTATGGCGAGCGTTTTCCGCTCGCCGATTTGAACAGGGCGTTCAGCGCCCGGCGCGACGAAATCTTCCGGGCGGGGATACCGCTCAAGAGCGGCGCCGTGGAGTTGCTCGATGCCTTGCGCAGCCACAATTATCCGATGGCCATCGTCACCTCCTCGTCACGGCGTACTGCGGAAGAGCATCTGACGCTTGCCGGAATCCGCTGGCGTTTCGATTCTGTGCTGACCCGCGATGATGTCGAGCGCGGCAAGCCCAGTCCCGATCTCTATCTGTTGGCGGCGAGGCAACTCGGCTTTCAGCCGGCCTCCTGTCTCGCCATCGAGGATTCGAACCCCGGCGTGACCGCGGCGCACGCAGCCGGCGCTATCACGATTATGGTGCCCGATATTGTGCCGCCGACCGCGGCCTCGCACGCCCGATGCGCCGCGGTGTTGCCCGATCTTGGCGCTGTCGTGCAGACGCTGCGCGAACGCGGCGAACTGACGCGTGCGCTACCGCTTCGCGCGCGTTAGAGTCCGATTCTCTAGCGACGCTTTGCGCGCCCGCGCCGGACGGGATGCCGCTTCGACCAGCGAAAACGCTGCCTTGCCTGCGGTCTCCATATAGGAGGCGTCGCGATGCAGCAGCACGACGGCGAACGAGCCGTCGAGCAGCAGAACGATCCGGCGCGCGAGCTGCAACGCCTCGCCGATTCCCTCCGCTTCAAAGCTGATACGCAGCCATTCCTCGAATTTCTTCTTGTGCGCGGCGCCAATCTTGATCGCGGGATGGCCCGGCAAATTGGCGAGTTCAGCCGAAGTCCGCAGGAAACCGCAGCCTTTCCACTTCTGATGCCGCGCCGAGCGGGCCAGGTTGCGAAAGATGCTTTCAACCTTGGCCGCCAGTTCGCCCTTGGTCTCGTCGAACCATTGCTTGAACAGGACAAGATTAGGCTGATCGCGCGCCGCCAGATAGGCTGCAACGAGATCATCCTTGCTGCGGAAGTGATAATACAGCGTGCGTTTGGTGACGCCGGCCTTGGCCGCCACTGCATCAACGCTGACGCCGCGGATGCCCTCGCTATAGAACAGCTTGCTGGCGGCCGAGACGATCCGGTCGCGGGTGGAAATCACAAGTGAAGTCATGCTCCATATGTATACCGACCAGTGAATATACACAATGACCGGCTGCGCCTACGGTCTCCTCACCCCCTGAAGCTCAAGGAGTTCCAGACCATGTCCGACCCCGTGCTGCTCGACGTCGAGAACGGAATTGCGGAGATGACGTTGAACCGGCCGCACCAGCTCAATGCCCTGAATTACGAGCTGATCGACCGCCTGATGGCGCTGCTGGACCGGATCGAGGCCGAACCGGCAATCCGCGCCGTGATCCTCACCGGCGCGGGCGAGCGTGCCTTCTCCGCCGGCGCCGACATCCATCAATTCGCCTCCAGCGTGCGGCTTGGCGCCGATATCGCCGTGCGCGACTTCGTACGGCGCGGCCAGGCGATGACGGCGCGCCTCGAAGCGTTCAGGAAACCGGTGATCGCCGCGATCAACGGCATCGCGTTCGGCGGCGGTTGCGAGATCACTGAGGCAGTTCATCTGGCCATCGCCAGCGACCAAGCCTCGTTCGCCAAGCCTGAAATAAACCTCGGCATGCCGCCGACCTTCGGCGGGACGCAGCGGCTGCCGCGGCTGGCCGGGCGCAAACGCGCGCTGGAGTTGCTGCTGACCGGCGAGCCGTTCCGGCCTGCGCACGCGCTGGAGATCGGCCTGATTAACCAGATCGTGCCGCATGACGATCTGCTGCCGGCCGCGCGCGACCTTGCCGCGCGCATCATCCGTCATTCGCCGCTTGCGATCGGCAGCATCATCACCGCCGTGACCCGCGGATTGAACATGAGCATCGGCGAAGGGCTGCTGGTCGAGAGCGAACAGTTCGCCGCCATGGTGCCGACGCATGATCTCAACGACGGCCTTAACGCGTGGATCGGGCAGCGGCGGCGATAGCGATCGCTGATGCTACACGGCAAATCGAAGCTAGCTGCGCGAATATGGCGCCCGCGACATCAGTGGAACACGTCCCGCTGCCTGACCGGCGGGCCTTGCGGACCTTTCGGGGCGTTGCCCGCTCTTATTTCATCCGCGGTGACGCGACAATCGCCGTTGCTGTCGTAGCGCAGGATGAACTCACTCGGCTTTCCGACGAACTCGTTGCGGCTGATCTTGCCATCCTGATTCTCGTCAAAATAACCGAAGTCCGCATCCGCCAAAATGGGGCCCGCTTTCCGGACCAATGCGAACTCCGACGGGTCGAGATTTCCGTCGCGGTTGCGATCGGCCGAGGTAAATAGCCGGTCAAGAAAGCTCTTCCATTCCGCGCAGGTGTAGACGCCGTCGTGATTGGCGTCCCAGATTTCCGGCCCGCTCGGGGCTGCGGTGGATTGGGCGAACGCGACAGCTCCGCCCAACAAAAGCAACGCGACGCTGACGCCGATCCTGCCAAGGTAGTTTCCGTGCGACAAATCTCTCTCCCGTCCTCGCACCCACCCATCACGAAGACCGAAGCTATACGTTGCCTGAACAGGTTGAAAGTCTGCTCCCGATTAGCAAGGAACTGGATTCCGCGCGGCTATTATTTGTATATTTTTTCGCCGCACCGATGCGTCGGGCGCGCGATCAGAACCGGCATCCGATGACAGCGCTACACGTCGTATCCCGGTGACTTGCGCGCCAGGCCGTCAAAGGCGTCGAGCAGTCGTTCGCGCCACGCATGGACCGGATCGTTCTCGGCGAGCAATTTGAACGGGCACACCACGCGCGCCCACTGGAAGCCGCCGAACACGATGTAGTCGGCGTAATTCGGGCTATCGCCGCCGAGATAGGCTTGCGTGTTCAACGTCAGGCGCATCGGATCGAGCGCGCGGCGAAAGCCTTCGACGGATTGATCGCGTCCGGCCGCGACCTGTTCCAACGGCTTGCCGAAGCGCGCCTCGCGTGAGGCGCGAAAATAGGCCGCATCCTCCGGCTTCAGATGCCCCGGAATATCCGCCACAATCAGCGGGAATATGCCGCCGACCACGGTGACATCGCCCCACCAGTTGATCATCCGCGCCATCGCGCGACCGCCTTCACCGCCGAACAGCGATGGCTGGTCCGGATAGCTGTCTTCGAGATAATTGGCGATCTTCCAGGAATCCGCCACCGACGCTTCGCCGTCGAGCAGCACCGGCACCTTGTCGGATTTGTGCGGGGCGATCGCGTGCTTTTCGGTGAAACACCACGGGATCGATTCCGCCGACAGCCCTTTATGCGCCAGCGCCATCCGCGTTCGCCAGCAGAACGGGCTGAACGGGCGTGCTGCGTCGGTGCCGACGAGTTCGAAGAGTTTGAGTGACATTGAGCGGTCCTCGCGTGCATTGTCCTTTATCGTCGTTGCCGGACGTGATCCGGCAACCCATCTTTCCAGGAAAATGGATACGCGGGTCAAGCCCGCGTAGGACGAGATCGGCTCGCGGGCTGCCCTCTACTTCACCACCGCGGCGGTCTGCCCGAACAACAGCTTGCGTTCTTCCTCGGTGCGGATCGCGGGCTGGCCGAAGTTCGGATTGACCTCCTTGGCCTTGGCGTAGGCGCGTTCGGTTGCGGGCCGCGCGCGAATGGTCTCGAACCAGCGCTTGAGATGCGGGAAGTCGTCGATATTCTGGCCCTGGTTCTTGTGCCCTGCGATCCAGGGATAGCTCGCCATGTCGGCGATCGAATAATCGCCGGCGATAAATTCGCGGTTCGAGAGCCGCTTGTTGAGCACGCCGTAGAGCCGGTTGGTCTCGTTCACATAGCGCTCGATCGCGTAGTCGATTTTTTCCTGGGCGTAATTGCGGAAATGATGGTTCTGCCCGGCCATCGGCCCGAGGCCGCCCATCTGCCAAAACGTCCACTGGATCGCATCGTAACGGCCGTAGAGGTCGGCGGGCAGGAATTTTCCGGTCTTCTCCGCCAGATACAACAGCATCGCGCCGGACTCGAAGATCGAGATCGGCCTGGCCCCACCCTTCGGTTCATGGTCGACCATCGCGGGAATGCGGTTGTTCGGTGCGATCGCCAGGAACTCCGGCTTGAATTGTTCGCCCTTGCCGATGTTGACCGGGAAAATCTTGTATTTCAGCCCGGTCTCTTCAAGAAACATCGTGACCTTGTGGCCGTTCGGCGTGGTCCAGTAGTAGAGGTCGATCATCGGGCGCTCCTGTCCTGATAGCGGGTGCACGAATTGACCCGTGCCTGACCCAAATTGGATGCGATTGCATGAAATTCATCGCATCGAGGACATGAAGTCAATGCCGGGCGCCACCCATCCCGGCGAAGTGATCTTGCGGGAACAATGCTGCTCAGGGCGCAGCGGCGACCGTTACGGTCTTGGTCTCGGTCTTGGACAGGCTATGTTCCATGACGCGGGCGACGGTCACGGATTTCTTGGTGATCTTTCGCGTCATGCCGTCCTCGACCTCGAACGTCGTGCGTTCGTCCAGCGTGAACAGCATTTCCTTGACGAGCTTGGCCATCCGCTCGGTCTGGGCGGGATCGCCGGCCCCCGTCAGCAGCTTGTCGGTGATGGATTGCATCAACTGCTTGATCGAGGCTTCGTCGTAGGACGAGGTTTGAACGAATACCCGTTTGCCGGTGACGGCATCGGCCTCCGTCAGTTCAAACGTCGCGTTCGATTTCAGCGCGGCACCGCCGCCCAGCGGATTGGCGGCCGTCTTCGTCTCGCGCCTGACCTCGCCGAGCTTCATGCCGGTATTCTGTGCCGTTGCGAGCGCCGGCAATTCTTCCAGGTAGGAGGCCGCGGCCTGGTTGGCGTCGACCTCGATCAGGCCGTTCACCATCTGGGCGAGCACGGCGACCAATTGCGGCTTGTCGTGAAACGGCGCCATCATGTTGTCGAGCATGTTGCGCATCGCGGCCTTGGCTTCGTCGAGATTGTCGACGCGCACCGGTTTGCCTGCGAGGTCCGTGGTCGCGTGGATCGGAACATTCTCCAGCGCCTTGAGCGCCGAGAGCATGATCGGCAGCATCGGCGCGTTACCTTCGGCCGTCGCGCCGCGATTGACATAGGTGATGCGAAAGCCGTCGGCGGTTTTCTCGTCGATGCTCAATTCGGAGCGGGTCTTGATCGACTGATGCCGCGGGCCTTCGGACCGGGCCTCATCGCTGCTGGCCTCCGCCTCGACGATCCAGTGACTGCCAACCGGCGGATCATAGGGGCGTTCGACGGCCTCAGTGGCCCGTGCCGGCGCCGCGCACAGCGCCAGCAGCGCCGCCATGACCAGACGATATCGGCCGACATTCGATGTTCGATGTGCGCAATCCATCCTTCTTGGTAGCCGGCCGGACAAGGCGGGTTCAAACCGGATCGAGCCGGCTTTTCCTGAGAGCTGAGCCCGCGCGGCCTGGTCAGCCGGCGCGACCGTGGGCGCGCAGCAGTTGCTCGCCGCCCTCGGTGACCGTCACGATGACGCCGGTTCCCGCGATGGTCTCGCGCGTGACGTAGCCCTGATCGACCGCATCCTCCCAGATCGTCAGCCGCGGGCACGAGGTTCGCCAGGTCGCGATCACTTCGGAATAGAACCGTGGCTCCCGCGCGATCCATTCGACGAAGTCGAGCACCAGCGGGTCTGCAGCCTCCGTCATCCGCTTTCTCCCTTTGGCAAAACAAAACACCAGAGCATCGCCGCAGGTTTTCTGCCTTGCTTGTGGGCCGCACGCAAACCGGTTTATCTTGGCCTGGCAACAGTTTTCCTGAGGGTAGAGCATGCGGCGGCTGCTGTTTCTCAACGGCATCAAGGCGTTCGAGGCGGCGGCGCGAAGCGGCAGCTTCAGCGGCGCCGGTCTCGAGCTCAACGTGTCGGCGGCGGCGATCAGCCGGATGGTGCATCTCTTGGAACAGCGGCTCGGCGTCGCGCTGTTCGAACGCAAGGCCAACCGGCTGGTGATGACATCGGCCGGCCGCGCCTATCAGAGCGGGTTGACGCCGATCTTCGATGCGCTGGCAAGCCTGACCGCGCAGGTCACCGCGCCCTCCTCCGTCCGGGTCCTGACCATCGGGGTCGGCCCGACCTTCGCGATGCGATGGCTGATCCCGCGGTTGGCGAATTTTCGCAAAGCAGAACCCGACATCGAAGTGCGGATCACCACCGGCGGAATGGCGGCACCGTTCGCCGATGACTGGAGCTGCGGCGTCGCGCTCGGCGACGGCGAATGGCCGGATCTGGTGGCCGAACCGCTGTTCGCCGCCGACCTGTTGCCGGTATGCGCGCCGCGGCTGGCGGCGCCGCTCAAGTGCCCCGCCGACCTGAAAGGCCCGAGCCTGCTGCGGGTCGCGCATTCGCCCGACGACTGGCCGCGCTGGCTCAAATCCGCCGGGGTCGCGCGGGTAACGCCGCGCGGGCCGGAATTTCAATATTACGGCCAGGCGCTGCAGGCGGCGACCGACGGACTGGGCGTGGCGATGGGGATCCGGCCCTACATCGACGACGACCTTGCCGCCGGACGGCTGATCGCGCCATTCGCGCACGCCGTGCCGAAAGGAATGCGATGGTATCTGGTCTATCGCAGCTTCCGCACCGACCAGCGCGATTTCGCCGCGTTCCGGCGCTGGATCATCCGCGCCGCGGCCGGCTCCGCCGATCGCAAGCCGCGGCGATAATTCCTGACGACGGTGATTTTCGGATTCCTGAAATCGTCTTCACGCTGTGATATTCCCGGATAAACTCCCGTAAGACATTCCGCAGTACGCACCGGACGGAGGAATTGCCGTGGCAAGAGCACCCCTCACCAAGCTTCCGCAACCGGTGTTTCACGAACCGATTTTTGGCGCCGACGGATCGCTGCCCGATCCCACCGGATTTTCCACCGCGCATGGCAGCGACAACGCGCTGTACAAGCAAATCGGCGATCTTGCGAAAAAGGACGTCGTCGCGATCCCGAAATCGCGGCTCGGCGACGACAAGATGTTCAGCCTGGTGGAAGCCTATGGCCATCTGGTCCTGAGATCGTCAAGCGGATCACCCATGCCGGCAAGATCGTGTTCCACGCGCTGGGCGATTCCGGGGCCTCCAATGCCGGGAAATATCCCAGGGAGTTGCGGGTCGCCGATCAGGTGACGCTGGATTGCGCGTCGTCGGCGGAAAGCGACCGCGCCGCGTTCCTCTATCATCTCGGCGATATCGTCTACAATTTCGGCGAAGCGCGCTATTACTACGATCAGTTCTACGAGCCGTTCCGCAATTATCCCGCGCCGATCTTTGCCATTCCCGGCAATCACGACTCGTTCGTGGTGCCCGGCACCAAGCCGGCCGACGCGCCGCTGGTGACCTTTCGGCGGAATTTCTGCGCCAAGCAGACCATCATCACCCCGGAAGCGGGCGCCTTGCATCGGACCGCGATGATGCAGCCCGGGGTCTATTTCACGCTGGATGCGCCGTTTGTCCGGATCATCGGCCTGTTCAGCAACGCGCTGGAAGATCCCGGCGTGATTTCCAATCTCGACAAGAAAAGAAAATGGCCGGTATCGAACATCCAGATTGATTTCCTGCGGGCGCAACTGAAGCTGGTCAAGCAGCAGAAATTCGCCGGCGCGCTGCTGCTGGCGACCCACCACCCGGCGTTCAGCTATTCGCCACCGGGCAAGGACGACGGCACCGGCGGCAATCACGGCTGCAGCACGGCGATGCTACAACAGATCGATACGGTCTGTCATGAGGAAGGGGTTTACCCGCACGCCTTCCTGTCCGGTCACGCCCATAACTACCAGCGCTACACAAGGATCATGGAGTTCGGAACGCAGGAGATCGACGTCCCCTTCATCGTCTGCGGCGACGGCGGGCACAACGTCAACGCCCTGGTGCGGGCGCAGCGCGGCAAGCCCGCGTTGGAGCCGATTGCCGGCGCCGATGTCGGATATCTCGAAGGCGATGGCGGCGTCGCCAAGGTCAAGCACCTGTTCCTGGCCAAATATGACGATCACAATTACGGCTACCTGCGGATCCACGTCGACAAGGATTATCTCAAGATCGGTTTCCATCAGGTCGGCGCGGGTTCGCTGGCGCAGTCGCGTTACGACATGGTCACCGTCAGGTTGGCCGATCGCCACATGGTGGCGAACTAGAGCATGATCCGGAAAAGTGGAAACCGGTTTTCCGAAAAGATCATGCTCAAATAAAAACGTCGCGCGCGAGAGCTACTAGCCATGGCGGCGGATTTCGCCGATCTTCCACCGATGCCGGGTGAGCGTATCCAGACATTGATCATCGGCGGCGGCCAGGCCGGGCTGACGATGAGCCACCGGCTGAAGCAGCGCGGCCTCGCGCATCTCGTGCTCGAGCGTCACCGGATCGCCGAACGATGGCGAAGCGAACGCTGGGACGGCTTGCGGTTTCAGTTTCCCAACTGGTCGGTCGGGCTGCCGGATTTTCCGTTTCCGCATGCCGATCCCGACGCTTTCGCGACATCGGGCGACATCCTCGACTACGTCAGCGCCTACGCCGCTTTCGTCGCGCCACCGATTCGCTGCGGCGTCGCGGTCACCGCGTTGCGGCGCGGCGATCGTGGATCCGACTTCATCGCCGAAACCTCTGATAGCCCGATCGAGGCCGCCAATGTGGTCATCGCTACCGGACCCTATCAGCGGCCGATCCTGCCGGCCGCGCTGTCCGGCGGCATCGGCGCGTTTCAGGTGCATGCCAGCCGATACCAAAACCCGGGCCAGTTGCCATCCGGCGCGGTGCTGGTGGTCGGCTCCGGGGCTTCGGGCGCGCAAATCACCGAGGAGCTGTTTCGCGCCGGCCGCCGCGTCTATCTCTCGGTCGGGCGGCACACCCGGCTGCCGCGGCGCTATCGTGGTCGCGACCTGATCTGGTGGCTCAGCGCCATGGGGATTGATCAAACGCCGGTGGAAAAGCGCGGGCCGTCGCGATTGCTGCCGGTGATCTCCGGCGCCTATGGCGGCCAGACCATCGATTTCCGCCGCTTCGCCGCCGATGGCGTGACCTTGCTGGGACGGCTCGCAGCCGCGCGCGAAGGCGTTATCGCGTTCGCGCCTGACCTCGCCGACAGCCTTGCCGGCGGCGACGCGACCTATGCCGCCTTCCTCGAACTGGCGGATAGCCATATCGAACGCCACGGCCTGAATATGCCGCAAGACCCTGTCGCCCGCGCGGCGCTGCCCGATCCGCCCTGCCTGACGGCGCCGGTCCGGCAGCTTGATGTCAGCGCCGCCGGCATCACTTCCGTGATCTGGGCCACCGGCTATGGCGTGGATTTCGGCTGGATCGACCTGCCGGTGCTGAATGCGCAGGGCGAGCCGGTTCACCGCCGCGGCATCACCGATATCCCCGGGCTCTATTTTCTGGGCCTGCAATGGCTGTCCAGGATGAACTCCTCGTTCCTGTCCGGGGTCGGCAACGACGCGGCGGTGCTCGCCGATCACATCGCCGCGCGCGGTGAATAGACCCGCGCGGCGTGCCGCCCGCGGGCGCGAAAATAAGCCGGCAGATGTGAACTCGTTCACATCTCGTCTGGCGAAAACGTGGTCGGATCGGGTTCCAGCGCAGATCAGGGGAACCCGCATGGCCCGGTTTTATGACGGCTTTGACATCGAATCCTTCGAGGCTGGACGCAATCTCTGGCATGCCCGGATCAGACGCGCCGACGCCGCGCCCGTCGTCATCGACGGCGAGCTTTTTCCCGCCCTGGAACTCGGCTTTGCATGGTCCGATCCCGATGCGGCGATCGCCGACGCTATCACCCACATCGACCAGTTCGGGTGGCGCTACACGGCGGCTGCCGCGCCGCCGGCCGGCCCCAGGACCGCTGCCTGAGCGCTGGAAAGGGGCCATCATCATGCTGAAGCTCGTCACGCCAAGTCAGGCGCATTCCACCACCGCGCGATCCCATTGCCCGGACTGCGCGGGCGATCTCGCGGTGCTGCGCGTCATCCCGGGGCGCGCCAAGGCGGAGTCCAAGTCGGAATCCAGGGCGGAATATTGGACGATGCGATGCACGAAATGCGGCGGTATCCATCTGGATATCCTGAAAGCCGTCGCCGGTCCGGTCGAACGTCACGCCGAATCCGGCGCCGAAGCATCGCCCGCCGCCAACCTCTGAACGCCTTCAGGCTTCGAAGGCCCGCGTGATCGCGCGCTGCGCATCGCGCTGGATTTGCCGCAGATGGTCCGCGCTGCGGAAGCTTTCCGCATAGATCTTGTAGACCTCTTCGGTGCCCGAGGGCCGCGCCGCGAACCAGCCATTGTCGGTTGAGACCTTGATGCCGCCAAACGATTGACCATTGCCCGGTGCTGCGGTCAGCGCCGCGCGCACTGGCTCGCCGGCAAGCTCCTTCATATCCAGCTTTTCCGGCGACAGCGACTTCAGCGTGCTCTTTTGCGCCGACGTCGCCGGCGCGTCGATCCGTTCGTAAAAGGGAACGCCGAGTTCCCCAGTCAATCGATCGAACGATTGGCTGGGGTCGCGCCCGGTTCGCGCGGATATCTCGGCGGCGAGCAATCCCAGAATGATGCCGTCCTTGTCGGTCGTCCATACCGTGCCGTCGCGCCGCAGGAACGAGGCGCCGGCGCTCTCCTCGCCGCCAAAGCCGAACGAGCCATCGACCAGGCCATCGACGAACCATTTGAATCCGACCGGCGTTTCGACCACCCGGCGGCCAAGCTTGCCCGCGACGCGATCGATGATCGCGCTTGAGACGATGGTCTTGCCCACCGCGCAGTTAGCGCTCCATTGCGGGCGGTTCTCGAACAGATAGGCGATCGCAGCCGCCAGATAATGGTTGGGATTCATCAGGCCGCCCGAGCGCGTCACGACGCCGTGGCGGTCCGCGTCGGTATCGTTGGCAAAGGCGACGTCGAAGCGGTCGCGCATCCCGATCAGCCGCGCCATCGCGTAAGGCGACGAGCAGTCCATGCGAATTTTTCCGTCCCAATCCACGGTCATGAACTGAAACGTCGGATCGACGACATCGCTGACAATGGTCGCCGCGATCCCGTAACGCTCGATGATGGGCTGCCAGTAGCGCACGCCGGCGCCGCCCAGTGGATCGATCCCGAGCTTGACGCCGGAGCCGCGGATCGCCTCCATGTCGACGACATTGCCGAGATCGGCGACATAAGGCCCGATATAATCATGGCGATGCACGCACGACGCCTTGCGCGCCTGCTCGTAGGGGATGCGTTTGACGCCCTTGAGGCCGCTTTCAAGATAGCTATTGGCGGCGCGTTCGATGCCGGACGTGATGTCGGTATCCGCCGGGCCGCCATTGGGCGGATTATATTTGAAGCCGCCATCCTCCGGCGGGTTATGCGACGGCGTGATCACGACACCATCGGCAAGGCCGTCCATGCGGCCTTTGTTGTAGGTCAGGATCGCGTGCGAAATCACCGGCGTCGGCGTGTAGCCGTCATCTGCGTCGATCATCACCTCGACGCCGTTCGCCGCGAACACTTCGAGCGCGCTCACCGCAGCGGGCTCGGCCAGCGCGTGGGTGTCGATGCCAAGGAACAACGGACCGGTCAAGCCGGCGCGCTGCCGGTGATCGCACACCGCCTGGCTGATCGCGAGGATGTGCATTTCGTTGAAGGCATTGTTGAACGCGGAGCCGCGATGCCCCGACGTGCCGAACGAAACCCGCTGTGCCGGAACCGACGGATCGGGCTTGCCCGCGAAATAGGCCGTCACCAGCCGCGGAATGTTGGTCAGCATGGAGGGATCGGCGGTCTTGCCGGCAAGCGGATGGACTTTGGCGGTCACTTTCATTCCTCTCAACATCCCGGCGGGGACCATCGATCGCGATACCTTAGAGTCCGCCCGAAAATGCGTCCAATACAATTGGACTGAGTTCGTCCGAACTGAGTTCGTCCGGACTGAGTTCGTCACGTCTTTCCTGCGTTTGTGCCGTAAGACGTGGATGGCTGGGACAAGCCCGGCCATGACGAAACGAGAGGCACGATTCCGCTCGCGATGTCATCAGGTGGCAGCAGCCGGCCGCAAAACTACGCCAGCCCCATTGGCTCTTTTATGTCAGCCGGACTAGCCCCATATTCGGGAGATGGCGAAGAACCCGGACACCCCCCAAAAGCCCGTTAAACCCCCGAAATCCAAGGCGCCGAATTCGAAGGCGTCGCGGCCCGACGTGCAGCCGATCGGGCCGGCGCTGGCGGAATTGCTCAACCCGGCGATCAATCGCGGCGAAAGCGGCATGGGATCGGGCACGGGCTTGCAGCCGCCGCCGGATAATTCCTGGGACCGCCGCTCCGGCGGCGAAGCCGCCGCGCACCGCGCGCGGGCCTCGACCCGTGGCACTGGCGAAGACGTCGCCAAACGCGATGCCTCGTCGGCACCTTCGGGCCTCGACGAAGCCCCGCAAGCCAATTACGGCACCGCGGCGACGATTCCGACGCTCGATCCGGAGTTGGCAAAACAACTCGGCTTCACCACCGAGGAGGAAGACGCCGCCGCGCTGGCGCGGCCGCCGCGCAACAAGATGGAGGCGCTGGGTGTCGCCGCCACCGCCGACGCGCTAGATGCGCTGATCCGCGACGGCCGTCCCGAATTCAAGGGCGACGACGGCGGCGTGAAAATCTGGACGCCGCATCGTCCGCCGCGCCCGGAGAAATCCGAAGGCGGCCAGCCATTCGTGATCAAATCCGAATACGAGCCGAAGGGCGACCAGCCGACCGCGATCAAGGAATTGGTCGAAGGCATCAGCCGGCAGGACCGCACCCAGGTGCTGCTCGGCGTCACCGGTTCCGGCAAGACCTACACCATGGCCAAGGTGATCGAGGCGACACAGCGCCCCGCGATCATCCTGGCGCCGAACAAGACGCTGGCGGCGCAGCTCTATGGCGAGTTCAAAAGCTTCTTCCCCGACAACGCCGTCGAGTATTTTGTCAGCTATTACGACTACTACCAGCCCGAGGCCTATGTGCCGCGGACCGACACCTATATCGAGAAGGATTCCTCGATCAACGAGCAGATCGACCGCATGCGCCATTCGGCGACGCGCGCGCTGTTGGAGCGCGACGACGTCATCATCGTCGCGTCGGTGTCGTGCATCTACGGTATCGGCTCGGTCGAAACCTATACCGCGATGACGTTTGCGCTGAAGAAAGGCGAGCGCATCGACCAGCGGCAATTGATCGCCGATCTGGTGGCGCTGCAATACAAGCGCACCCAGGCCGATTTCACCCGAGGCACTTTTCGGGTGCGCGGCGACGTCATCGACATCTTCCCGGCGCACTACGAAGACCGCGCCTGGCGCGTGAACCTGTTCGGCGACACCGTTGAAAATATCGAGGAGTTCGATCCGCTCACCGGCCACAAGCAGGACGAGCTCGAATTCATCAAGATCTACGCCAATTCGCACTATGTGACGCCGCGCCCGACCCTGGTGCAGGCGATCAAGTCGATCAAGTCAGAATTAAAGATGCGGCTCGACCAGCTCAATAATCAGGGTCGTCTTTTGGAAGCGCAGCGGCTGGAGCAGCGCACCACCTTCGATCTCGAAATGATGGAAGCCACCGGAAGCTGCGCCGGCATCGAAAACTATTCGCGCTATCTGACCGGACGCCGCCCCGGCGAGCCGCCGCCGACTTTGTTCGAATATGTCCCCGACAACGCGCTGGTATTCGCCGACGAAAGCCACGTCACGGTCCCCCAGATCGGCGGCATGTTCAAAGGCGACTTCCGCCGCAAAGCGACCCTGGCCGAATACGGCTTCCGGCTGCCCTCCTGCATGGACAACCGGCCCTTGCGGTTCGAGGAATGGGACATGATGCGCCCGCAATCGGTCGCGGTGTCGGCGACCCCATCCGGGTGGGAGCTCAACGAATCCGGCGGCGTGTTCGTCGAACAGGTGATCCGCCCGACCGGCCTGATCGATCCGCCGGTCAATATCCGCCCGGCGCGCACGCAAGTCGACGACCTCGTCGGCGAGGTCCGCGCCACCGCGCAGGCGGGCTACCGCAGCCTGATCACGGTGCTGACCAAACGCATGGCGGAAGACCTCACCGAATATCTGCATGAGCAGGGCATTCGCGTGCGTTACATGCACAGCGATATCGACACCATCGAGCGCATCGAGATCATCCGCGACCTCAGGCTCGGCGCGTTCGACGCGCTGGTCGGCATCAATCTGTTGCGCGAAGGCCTCGACATTCCCGAATGCGCGCTGGTCGCGATCCTCGACGCCGACAAGGAAGGTTTTCTGCGCAGTGAAACGTCTCTCATCCAAACCATCGGCCGCGCCGCGCGCAACGTCGACGGCAAGGTGATCCTCTATGCCGACCAGATCACGGGCTCGATGGAGCGCGCGATCGCCGAGACCGACCGGCGCCGCGAAAAGCAGGTCGAATACAATACCGCGCACAACATCACGCCGGAGAGCATCAAGAAGTCGATCGGCGACATCATGAACTCGGTCTACGAGCGCGATCATGTGCTGGTGGAGATCGGCGACGGTGGCATGGCCGACGACGTCATTTCGATCGGGCACAATTTCGAGACGGTGTTGGCCGACCTCGAAACCCGGATGCGCGAGGCCGCCGCCGACCTGAACTTCGAGGAAGCCGCCCGCCTGCGCGACGAAGTCAAACGCCTGCGCGCCACTGAGTTGGCCGTGGTCGACGACCCCACCGCCAAGCAGCGCACCGTGCAGAACAAGGCCGGCGCCTATGCCGGCACCAAGAAATATGGCGACGCCGCGAATCTGCCAGAGTCGGTCAGCCGTGGCGGCAGCAAGTTCGGCAAGCGCGGCGGCAACAACACCCCGCGCGCTTCTTCACCCTCCCCTCAAGGGGGAGGGTCGACCGCCGCAGGCGGTCGGGGTGGGGTGGGCCGCAGTGGCAGCCCCTCCAAAGTCCACAAACCCCATCTCGACGAAATGCACGGCCCGGAATCCCTGCCCTTCCGCCCCGACGGCGCGCTGCCCGCTAAACCCTTCGGCAGCGACAGCCGGATCATCCAGCCGACCGACTCGCGCCAATCCGGCCCCGAGTTCGGCCCCTCTCCACGATCGAGCGGCGGCGCGCCGGGACATCGCGGCGGATGGAAGAAGCGATAGCCTCGCCAAAACAGCCCGACGAGGCTGGGCAAGTAGTGCCGGTCATGCGACCGGGCTGAGGCCGAAGGGTTTGATTGGCTGCGGGGGCGGCATATTTGTCGAGAATGTCTCCAGAAGACACTGGATGCAGTTTAAA
>Ga0302314_10008207_pt1 | contig 18626 bp, 17 predicted proteins | sample III_Palsa_N2_3_FD_200533 | JGI IMG/M metagenome (GOLD analysis project Ga0302314, IMG submission 200533) | Peat permafrost microbial communities from Stordalen Mire near Abisko, Sweden - III_Palsa_N2_3 | ecosystem: Environmental > Terrestrial > Soil > Palsa > Peat permafrost | place: Sweden...
CGGACCCTCGGCGCGGGCGAGAAGATCCTGGTCGAGCCGGGCGCCTTCCTCTACAAGGACTCCTCGGTGACCATGCAGACCACGCAGGTCCAGCTGAAGACCGGGATGCTCGGCCACCACAACATGTACCTGGCCGAGATGATCGGCCCGGGCCGGGTCGGCATCCAGTCCATGTACGTTCACCACCACTCCGGTGAGTAGCGGGGCGCGCCGATGAACACCTACGTCTGCCGCTTCTGCCGACAGCCAAGCGACCCGAGCGCGCCGACCTGCCCGCTGTGCGGCGCGCCGGTCGACATCAGGGACTCGGTCAGCGACTCCGGCTGGACCAAGCAGCCGCCGATCAGGGACATGGCGAAGCTGCAGTTCGGCCAGTCGCACGTGCAGATCGCGGGCACCATGGTGCCGATCGCCGAGTTCAACCTGGCGCAGCAGGAGATGGTGTACTTCTCGCACCACGTGCTGCTCTGGGCCGACCCGGCGACGCGGATGCAGAACATGTCGATGCGCGGCGGCTGGAAGCGGATGATGGCCGGGATGCCGCTCATCATGCTGGAGGCGCACGGGCCGGGCCACATCGCGCTGTCGGACAACCACGCGGGCGAGGTGATCGCGCTCCCGCTCCAGCATGGCCAGTCCATCTGGGTCAAGGAGCACCGGTTCCTTACCGCGACGGGGAACATTCGCTACGACTGGACCAGCAACGACGTCTGGTACGTGACCGGGGACGACAACGACCAGGAGACGCACTACCCGATGGGGCAGTTCGGCGACGTGTTCACCGCCACCGACCGCCCCGGGCTGCTGCTGCTGCACGCGCCGGGCAACGTCTTCATCCGGGACCTGCAGCAGGGGCAGTCGCTGCTCATCCAGCCGAGCTCGCTGGTGTACCGGGACAACAGCGTCCGTGTTCACCTGCACCTGGAGTACCCGCGGAGCCAGGGGTTCGCCTTCTGGCGATCGTTCGACTACCGGAACGTCTTCATCCGGGTCACCGGGCCCGGCCGGATCGCGGTCCAGTCGATCTTCGAGCGGCCGGAAGAGATGGAAATGATCAGGAACCACTCTTACGCGACACGGCATCGCTGGTAAGCAGAGCACCGCTGGTAGGGGTTTTACCTGTTAGACGGCGGTAGGACGCGGGCAGATCTGGGTACCCGAGCGGTGGATGAGCCGCTCAGAATGGTCCCCGCTGCCCGCGTCGCTCGCGCCCATGCTCGCCGCGGCCGGCTCGCCGCCGGTCGGGCGGCTGGCCGAGTGGGCGGTGGAGATGAAGTGGGACGGCGTCCGCGCGCTCGCGTTCATCAGCGACGGGCAGATTCGGCTCGTCTCGCGGACCGGCAAGGACATCAGCCGGACCTACCCGGAGGTGGCCGGGCCGGCCGAGGTTCTGGGGACCGGCGCCCCGCCCGAACAGCTGCTGCTCGACGGCGAGATCGTCGCGTTCACCGACGGCAAGCCTGACTTCGAGGCGCTGCAGCCGCGCATGCACGTGTCGTCGGCCGACGCGGCGCTCCGGCTCGCGGCCACCATCCCCGTCACCTACCTGGCGTTCGACGTGCTGCAACTGGAGGGCGTCCCGCTGCTCTCACTCCCGTACGCTTCGCGCAGGGAAACCCTCAAGACCATCATGGGTAACGGTCCCGGCTTGCTCATACCGCCCGATTTCCCCGGTCCCGATCTCGACGCCGTCCGCGAGGCCTCCGTCGCCACCGGGCTCGAGGGCGTGGTCGCCAAGCGGCTCGACTCGGTGTACGAGCCGGGTGCCCGGTCGGGGAACTGGCTCAAGGTCAAGAACCTGCTGCAGCAGGAGGTCGTGGTGGCGGGCTGGAAGCCGGGCCAGGGCAACCGGGCCGGGCTGATCGGCTCGCTGCTGGTCGGGGTGCACTCGTCCTCGGGGGCGCTGCTTTACGCGGGGCACGTCGGCACCGGGTTCTCCGACTCGGTGCTGCGGATGCTGACCCGGCTGCTGGAGCCGCTGCGCCGGCCAGGCTCCCCGTTCGACGGCCCGGTGCCGGCCGAGTATGCCGGGCCCGCAGTCTGGGTAGAGCCCCGGCTAGTGATCGAAGTGACGTTCAACCGGTGGACCAGGGCGGGTCGCATGCGGGCTCCGGCCTACCGGGGGCTGCGCGACGACAAGGATCCGGCCGACGTGGTCAGGGAGACATGACTTGGTCAGGGAGAAATTGGTCAGGAGACATAGGGAGGCGCGGTGACCGAGACCGGCACCGGTGACAAGATCGCGGTCCAGGTGGACGGGCGATCGCTCACGCTGACCAACCTGGCCAAGGTGCTCTACCCGGCCGACGGGTTCAGCAAGGCCGAGGTCCTCGACTACTACCAGCGGATCTCGCCGGCGCTGCTGCCGCACATCGCCGGCCGCCCGATGACGCTGCGGCGCTACCCGCACGGCGTGGGCGACCTGTCGTTCTTCGCCAAGCACGCGCCCGCGCGGCACCCGGACTGGCTGCGGACCGAGGAGGTCGTGTCGCACAGCTCGCGTGCCCGCGAGCCCGGCGCGCCGGTGCGCTACCTGGTCATCGACGACCTGCCCGCGCTGATCTGGGCGGTCAACCTGGCCGCGCTCGAGCTGCACGTCCCGATGTGGCGGTTCGCGGCGGGGGTGGACGGTGTGGACGGCGCGGGTGGTGTGGACGGCGCAGGTGGTATAGACGGCGCGGGTGGTATAGACGTGTCGGCGGCGCCGGATCTGCTGGTGTTCGACCTCGACCCGGGTGCCCCGGCCACGATCGTGGAGTGCTGCCGGGTGGCGGAGGCGCTCCGCCCGGTGCTTGAGGCGGACGGGCTGCGGCCGCTGCCCAAGACCTCGGGCGGCAAGGGGCTCCAGCTCTACGCGCCGCTGTCGGGCAAGACGGCCGAGCAGGCGAGCGAGCTGGCGCTGGCGTACGCGCAGCGGCTGGAGCGCGAGCTGCCCCGGCTGGTCGTGTCGCGGATGACTAAGTCGGCGCGGGCGGGCAAGGTCTTCATCGACTGGTCCCAGAACAACGAGTCCAAGACCACGGTCGCGCCCTATTCGCTGCGCGCCCGCGAGCTTCCCACCGTCTCCACTCCGGTCACCTGGGACGAGGTGGCCGCCTGCCGCGAGGTGGCGGACCTGACGTTCACCGCGCCCGATGTCCTCGCCCGGGTGGAGGCGCACGGCGACCTGTTCGCGCCGCTCGTGCGCTGACGCGGACTACGGGACCTCGATGTCACCGTGGCGCTCGGCCAGCAGCAGGACCGTATAGGCGGCGAGGGTCGAGTCGTCGACGATCCGGCCGTCCCTGATCATCTCCTCGAGCTGGTCCCTTGGCACCCACTCGCACGTGAGCCCGAGCTCCTCCGGCTCCAGGTCAGTAGGTCCCGGCGTCAGCTCGGTGGCCAGGAAGTACTCGCCGTACTGGTTGGTGGTCCCGTGCCCGGCGGAGGCCCTGCCCAGGTACTTCATCCGCGCCGCGCGCAGGCCGGTCTCCTGGGCGAGCTCCATCCGCGCGAGCTCCTCCGGCGTGCCCGACTCGTCGTGCGGGAAGCCGCCCTGCGGGAACGACCAGCCCCGGCGGCCCAGCGGGTACCGGTACTCCTCGACCAGGTGGAAGCCGCCGTTCTCGGCCGGGATGATGAGCGCGAAGTTGCGCTTCTCCACGACGGCGTAGCTGCCCCGGGAGCCGTCGTAGCGCTCGATCTCGTCCCGGCGCACCGTGATCCAGTTGTCGGTGTACACGACGCTGCTGGATAGCGTCCGGACTTCCGGGGTTTCGGTGGGCGCTTGCGCGGCGGCGGGCACGGCATCGGCGCGCGTCGTCTTCGTCTGCTGCGTCGTCTGGATTGGCTCATTGTGCACGGCATCATTGTGCACGGCATCATTGTGCACGGCATCATTGTGCCCCGACGTCGCGACCAGCGGGTTACGGCCACACCACCCTGGCCTGTCCGCCCCGAGCCGCGGGCATCTCCTGCCAGCGGCCCTGCCCGCTGCATCTATGGTTCCTGAGAGGCGCTAGTCATGTGATGTCTGAATCTGAACTTCAGGCATTTCAAATCTACGATGTTATTGTGTGTAGTTACGGCCTTATTTCACCGCAAACTACACACGATGATTACACCTGCCCGAAATGTCTGAATCTAAAGTTTAGACATTTCCGGTCAACGGCCACACGCCACCCAGCTGAGCGGCGATTTCGCCACGGGTTTCGAATAGATGATCTTGGCAAGCGCTTGTGGTCGTCAGAAATCGTTTTGTCGGTGACGGTGCTTAGCATCAAAAGCGTGTGCTGCCGGACTTGCCGGGGGCCGACCCTCGTCGGGATTGCCCGGTGCTACCAGTGTGATCTTGCCCGGAGCCAGGCCGGGGAGCTGCTCGCGGACGTGGTGGCGCCGATCGCCTACGCGGTCCGGGGCGGTCGGCTTGCCATTGACCTGTGGCGGTACAAGTCGGACCGCGCGGACGCGGCCGAATCGGCGGCGCGGCTGCAGACGATGCTGGCCGCCTACCTGGCCGACCACGGGGAGTCCGTGTGGCGCGCGGCGGGGATGCCCGCTGGCCCGATGGCCCTCGCCGTGGTGCCCAGCGGCCGGGGGCGCCCCGGGGGTCATCCGCTGCCGGGCCTGGTCCGGTCGTGCGTCGACGTTCCGCTGATCGGCCTGTCGGTCGCGCCGGAGGAGGCGGCGCACGGGCGCGGCGTTGACCCCCGCTGGCTCCGCGTCGACGGGCCGGTGGCGGGCCAGGACGTCGTGGTGGTCGACGACACCTGGGTATCGGGCGGCAGCGCGCAGTCGGCCGCCGTCGCGCTCAAGCTGGCGGGCGCCCGTCGCGTCGCCATCATCGTCATCGGCCGTCACGTCAACCCCGACGACCCGCGGTCGGCGCAGTTCCTGGGGGCGCTCCCCGCTGGTCTTATTCGTGCTCCGCGTGGGTGATGACGCCGCGGATGATCGTGCCGTCGTCCAGGTCCTCGTTCAGCGGGTTGCACATGCCGAAGACGTGGCCCTGGATGCGGCGCTGCCAGCCGACCACGCTGCCGTTGGCGGCGAGCTGGATCTGCTTCTCGGCGCTGCGGCCGACGGAGGTGATGGTCACCTGGCAGCCCTTGCCCACGATCGCCGCCGCCTGGTCCACCACCTCGGAGTTGAGCACGCCGATGGTGATCAGCGCGTGGTCGGCGAGCTGGCCCCGGGTCAGCTCGATGACGGCCTCCTGCGCCTGCGCCGCGCTGGCGAACCCGTGGGTGGCCCCGAAGGCGAGCGCGTTCTCGCGCTTGAAGGCGACCGGGTCGACCACGATGACGTTCGCCGCGCCCGCGTACCTGGCGCCCTGGACCGCATTGGACCCGACGCCGCCGGCGCCGAAGATCACGACCGTCTCGCCCGCCCGCCCGCCGCGTACACGGCGGTGCCCCAGCCGGTCGGCACCCCGCAGCCGGTCAGCGCGGCCACGTCGAAGGGGATGTCGGCCTCGATCCGCACGCAGGAGTTCTGCGAGACCACCGCGCGCTCGGCGAACGTGCCGAGCATGCAGAATCCGCCGAGGTCGGCGCCGTCATCGTCGTGGAAGCGGAAGGTGCCGTCCGCCAGCATCCCCGTCATCATCTGCGCGCCCCAGTCGCACAGGTTCTGGTGGCCGGTCGAGCAGTACCGGCAGATGCCGCAGGCGGGGATGAACGAGCAGACCACGTGGTCGCCGACGCTCACGCGGGTCACGTCCGGGCCGACGGCCTCGACCACGCCGGCGCCCTCGTGGCCGCCGACCATCGGCAGCCGCCCGGTGGAGTCGCCGGTCCGCAGGTGCTCGTCCGAGCTGAAACGACTCAATTCCGGGCCTTCGTCTGTGGCCGGTCACCAATCGCCTGGACGCCACCGTCTAGACGCCGAGCCCGGGCACGACCTCCGCGCCGGGAAGCTCGGCCAGCAGGTGCCCGGGCAGCCAGAGCTTGGACCCCCGGATGCCGGAGCCGATCACCACGCTCGGCGTCTTCGCCGCCAGGTCGTCGACCAGGACGGACCAGGATTCCGGTAGCCCGATCGGGGTGATCCCGCCGAACTCCATCCCGGTGAGCGCGGTGACCACGTCGACCGCACCGAACGACGCCTTGCGCGCATTCAGGCGCCTTCGCACCAGCCCGTTGACGTCGGCCCGGACCGTGGCGGTGACGACGCACGCCGCGTACGACACTTCCGAGCCGCGCTTGCCCGCGATGATCACGCAGTTCGCGCTCTCCTCGAGCGTCACCCCGTAGGTCTGGCAGAACTGGGCGGTGTCGGCCAGCGCCGGATCGATCGCGGCCACCCGCACCTGGTCCGCCCACGGCAGCGAGCGCAGCGCGACGGCGACGGGCGGGGCGAGCAGGTCGGGCTGCTCGAGCGCGGGGTGATAGGTCAGCGGCAGGCTCATGGTCCTATCCAACCAGGCGCTGAACTAGCCGGTCACCACAGCGGACTGGAATGCCGCCGCGCTAGCGATTCCGGCGAGGACGATCGCGGACGCGACGACTGTCGGCATGACTCGACGGGACCACACAGACCCTCCCAAGTCTAAAGAATTCGCAACTAATTGTCGCACGGAGCCGGAGACGCACGGGGGGTTCTGGCGGCAATACGCTAGAGGCATGGCGGTTAAGAAGCCCGAGACGCACACTGCGCTGGTGCGGCGGGCACGGAAGATTAACCGGGTACTGGCGGAGACGTACCCGGACGCGCACTGCGAGCTGGACTTCGAGAGCCCCTTCCAGCTGCTCGTCGCGACGGTGCTCTCCGCCCAGACGACGGACAAGCGGGTGAACCTGACCACGCCGGTGCTGTTCGCGAAGTACCCGACGGCCGAGGATCTTGCCGCGGCGAACCCGGAGGACGTGGCCGAGATCCTGCGGCCGACCGGGTTCTTCAACGCCAAGACGAAGTCGGTCATGGGCCTGTCGGCCGCGCTGACGGAACGCTTCGGCGGCAAGGTCCCCAACAAGCTCGAGGACCTGGTCACGCTGCCGGGCGTGGGCCGCAAGACCGCGAACGTGGTGCTCGGCAACGCGTTCGGCGTCCCCGGCATCACGGTCGACACGCACTTCGGGCGGCTGTCGCGCCGGTTCGGTTGGACCGAGAGCGATGATCCGGTCAAGGTCGAGGCGGACGTGGCCGAGCTCATTCCCAAGTCCGACTGGGTGCTGCTCTCCCACCGGCTGATCTGGCATGGCCGGCGGATCTGCCATTCGCGCAAGCCGGCCTGCGGCGTGTGCCCGGTGGCGGACTGGTGCCCGTCCTTCGGCCTCGGCCCGACGGACGCGGCCACCGCCGCCAAGCTGGTCAAGGACGGCCCGTTCTCGTGACGGACAGCCTCTCGTGACGGACAGCCTCTCGTGACGGCGGGCGAGCCGGGTCCGCCGGCCTGGCTCCGCGACCTCGCCGCGGCCGCGGCGGTGATGGAGGTGCCGCTGCCCTCCCGCCCGCCGGCCTCCGGCGGGCGCCGCTCCGCCGTCCTGGTGCTGTTCGGCGACGGGGTGCGCGGGCCCGACCTGCTGTACATCCAGAAGAACGAGGGGTTGCGACGGCACGCCGGGCAGCCCGCGTTCCCCGGCGGCAAGATCGAGGACAGCGACGACGGCCCGGTCGCGGCGGCGCTGCGCGAGGGCGCGGAGGAGACCGGGCTTGACCCGGCGGGCGTGGAGGTGCTGACCACGCTGCCGGAGATGTTCATCCCTCGCAGCCAGTTCCGCGTGGTGCCGACGCTGGCCTGGTGGCGGACGCCGAGCGCAGTCCGGCCGACCGACATCGGCGAGGTCGCGGCGGTAGAGCGAATCAGCGTGGCCGATCTGGCCGACCCGGCCAATCGGCTCACGCTCCGCCACCCGCTCGGGTACAGCGGGCCCGCCTTCCGTATCGGACCGATGCTGATCTGGGGGTTCACCGCGCTGCTGACGGATCGGCTGCTGGCCCTCGGCGGCTTCGAGCGGCCCTGGGATGTTACCGCCATCGGCGCGTTGCCCGAAGGGGCGGCCTGACCGGATACCTTATAGTGCGTGCGCGGTGATCTGCTTGATCTCGTCCTGGTGGTCCTTGCCGCCGCGTTCGCGGTCTCTGGCTACCGACAGGGCTTTATCGTCGGCGCGCTGAGCTTCGTCGGCTTCGTCGGCGGCGCGGTGCTCGGCGCCGAGTTCGGCCCGTCGATTTCCCATGTCATCGTGGGCGGGCAGACCCAGCAGGCCGTCATCGCGGTCGTGCTGCTTGTCAGCTTCGCCATCCTCGGGCAGTTCATCGCGTCCTCGATCGGCGCGGCGGTCAAGCAGTCGGTCACGAGCCCATCGTCGAATGTCCTCGACTCCATCGGCGGATCGGTCGTCAGCGTCCTGTCCATGCTGCTCATCGCCTGGGCGATCGGGTCGGTGCTGACCGCGTCGTCCTTCCCTGTGGTGGTGGGGCAGGTTAACGACTCAGCCGTGCTCAGCACGATGGACAAGGTCATGCCGCCGAAGGCTAAGACGATGTTCTCCGACTTCCGCCGGCTGCTCTCCAGCGGGCCGTTCCCGCAGGTCTTCAGCGGCATCGGGGCGGCCCGCCTGTTCGCGGTCAGCCCGCCCGACCAGGCCGTGCTGAACGACCCCGGGGTCCTGGCCGCACAGAGCCGGGTCGTCAAGGTGCAGGGCACCGCGCCGAGCTGCGACCGCAGCATCGAGGGGTCCGGGTTCGTCTACGCGCCGCAGCACGTCCTGACCAACGCGCACGTGGTGGCCGGCGTCACCCAGGGCCCGACGGTGACCGCGGCGGACGGGACGGTCTACCCGGCCACGGTCGTGCTCTACGATCCGCAGGTCGATATCGCGGTGCTTTACGTGCCCGGCCTGAACGCGACACCGCTCAAGTTCGACGACCAGGGCCAGGCCGGGGCGGACGCGGTGGTGGCCGGCTATCCGCTCGACCAGCCGTACAAGGCCGTCGCCGCCAGGATCGGCGGCACTCAGAACGCGGTCGGCCCGGACATCTACCAGACCGGAACGGTGGACAGGCAGATCTTCGAGATCAGGGCCGTGGTCCAGCCCGGCAACTCGGGCGGTCCGCTGCTGAGCCCGTCCGGCGCCGTCTACGGGGTGGTATTCGCCGCCGCGGTCGACACCTCCGACACCGGGTTCGCCCTCACCGCCTCTGAAGTCGCCGGCGACGCCAGCGCCGGCGCGGGCCAGACCGCGCGGATCTCCACCCAGAGCTGCGACTAGGCGGGTAGCAGGCGCACGAGCAGGTCCGACGGCGGGATGGCGGCCAGGCCGTCGCGTTCTATCCGCGCCGCGATGCCGTCCGCCTGGGCGGCGACGTACTCAGGGGCGAGGCCGGCACTGTTGGCGCCGTGCTCGCGCGTGTGCCTGGCGCCGCGGCGCAGCAGCGTCACCGCGCCGCGGGCGTTCCCCCGGCGGGCGTGGGTCAGGCCGACGGCGATCTGCGCCAGGCCCCGCCAGAACTCGCGCTCCGGCGCCGGGGTTGACTTCCACGCGGCCTCGAAGACCTCGTGGGCGTGGAACGGGCGGTTCTCGGCCAGCAGCCGCCCGCCAAGCTCGGCCGCCTGGGCCGGGGTCACTTGCAGGTCGTCGGGGATGCTCGGAACGTCGGCGGCACCAGGCGCCGACCGGGGGAGCGGCCGACCGAGTTCGTCCCGCGGCCGCGCGTTCCGCGCCCGCCCGCGGGGATCCCGATCCCGCATCGTCATTGGTCTGGCGTCATTGGTCTGGCGTCATCGGTCTGGCTCGGGGTCGGCCAGCCAGCCCAGGAGTTCGGAATCGAACTGCTCGGGCCGTTCCTCGTGCGGGTAGTGGCCCGCGCCCTCGATGACCTTCCACCGGTAAGGCCCCTCGACGTACCGGCCGGCCCCGCGCGCCATCTGCGGCAGGATGCACTGGTCGAGCGCGCCGTGCAGGTGGAGCACGGGGGGGACGATCGGCGATTTCATCTGGCGGGCGTAGCGCAGGCCGTCCGGCCGGAAGGTGGAGCGCACGAACCAGCGGTGATACTCAAGCGAGGTGTGGGCCACCGACGGGATGCGCATGGCCCGCTCGTAGACCCGCGCCGTCTCCTGATCGGGCCAGCCCGGGGCCGACCAGGCCGACAGCAGCGTCCCCACCAGCGCCCCCCCGTCGCGGACAAGCTGCCGCTCGGGGAACATCGGGATCTGGAAGGCAAGCGGGTAGCCGCCCCGCCGGGGCTTGGCCGGCCGGGTGGTGAGCGACTTCGGAACCGACAGCGGGCTGGACAGGACCGCGGCGCGCATCCGCAGCGGGTGGGCCATCGAGACGACGGCGAGCCTGCGCACCGCCTTAGGGAAGTACGCCGCCAGCGTCCACGCGGTCAGGCCGCCCCAGTCGTGGCCCACGACGACGGCGTTGGCCTCGCCCAGTGCCCGGATCAGCCCGGCGATGTCGGCGGCGGCGGTCATCAGGTCATACCCGCGCGGCGGCTTGTCGCTGCCGCCGTAGCCGCGCAGATCGACCGCGACCGCGCGGTAGCCGGCGTCGGCCAGCGCGACCAGCTGATGCCGCCAGGTCCACCAGAACTCGGGGAAACCGTGCACCAGCAGCACGAGCGGCCCGTCGCCCATGCTCGCCACGTGGAAGCGCGTCCCGTTCGCGGTGACGGAACGGTGCGACCACGGGCCGCTGATCTGGATGACCGGCTCTGCCGGCATGCCCTGTCCTTTCGGTTACGGACGAGCGGAAATCTCGGGGTGGGTGCCGGTGCCGAGGCTGGCCTCAGCGTTGCTGATGGCGGGCGCGTTGCCGTTCGCGCTTGGCTCGTTACGGCGGAGCATGCTCAGGTCGTCGACCACGGTCTTCCTGGTCATCTTCATGCCGGTCACCTTGCGGACGCGGCCGTACGCGATCAGGCCCGCCAGCCCGATCAGCAGCAGGCACGTGCCCGCCACGATCAGGAACGCGGCCCAGACCCAGATCCCGGCGGCGACAAGCCCGTACGCGAACGCGAAGCAGAGCAGCACGACAAGCAGGCACCCAACGAAAAGCCCCACGACGGCGAGCGCGGCCGCTATCCCGAGCCGCCGCGCGTCCATCTTCAGCTCGCTCTTGGCCAGACTGATCTCGTACCGGACGAGCTGCGACATGTCCTTCGCCGCGCCGGCGACGAGATCCCCCAGGGACTGCTGCCCGTCGGGGCCATCCGGCCTTGCACTGCGGACCATGGCGTCCCTCCCCGATTCATCACGTCATCACGGTTGGCAGCGCACGCTACCCAAGTCGTTCAAGGCTATCGTTCGTGATCCGCAGGAGACGCGGACATCCCGCCTGTGCCGCCCAACGAGTTCCTCACCCGGGTAGGGGATCGCGGTCCGGACACGCGAACGGCGCCCCGATTCGGGGCGCCGTCGCCGGTAAGTACGTCAGCCTGGCTACCATGCGTGCACCTATCAATTGTCGGCTAGACCGTCCTGGCCTGGCCTGACACGCCTCCCGCGGCTGGTCGAGCGTGGGTACCTCGCTGACGCGCTCGGACGTTCTCGCTGTCCGTAGCCCCTTTGTATGCCGAAAGCGAGCCCCCGCCAAGCCCCCGGGCGTGATCAATTCGTGATCTTGATCGATGGGCTCGTTCACATGCAATTAACGACTAGAAGCGGGTCGGCCCCTTGCCAGGGGGGCCGCCGTCGGATCCTGGCCCGAGGGGCGGCCGCGCCGCCGACGCCTGAGGCTGGACCCGCGTGACCTGCAGGGCCCTGACAAATGTCCGCTAGCCGCGAACAATCCGGCGGAACATCTGTTCATGATGAGCTCATTTATGTTGTAATTCACTTGCGCTGCTTCATGCTGCGTCATGTTAGGGCTAAGCTTTTTTAAGGGCGGATCCGGCCTACCCCCCCAGGGCCGGGACCGTGCGGTGCCCCTCGCTCTCCCCCCCGGCGAGGGGCACCCCCTAACCGTGTTTGTTGCTCTTCGAGCACCTGCACCACCTGTGTATCTTCTGGGGGGACGACCCCCCCAGACCCCCCGGTGTGGGCTTCGCCCACAAGGCGTTCTCGTGGTGTCTGCTCCCGGTTACGTTTGTTTCTTGTGGGGATGCCATCCAGGCCTTGGGTGTGGGCTTCGCCCACGAGGCATTGTGGTTATTTCTGCTTTCAGGTTACTTTTCGATTCTTTCTCGTTTGCTTTTGTGGACTTTTCCGGGTCGATTCTTTGGAGGCGCCTCCGGCCTCTCCCCGTCGGCGAGTCATGTGTGGGTTGGGCCTCTGCCGCGATGACGGTCGGCCAGGTTAGGGCGTTAGTTGTACGCTTCCGAGTGCCCTTTTGTCGTGAATGTCCCGATTTGGGTCGTACAACTAACGCCCTAAGGCAGGAGCGGCAGTCGTTAGAGGCGGCTGGGACCGCTAGAGCGGTTCTCGGGCGGGCCGACCGGGCGGGAAGCAGCACCGCGCGTCTCCGGCCTGGGTAATCATCGCTCCAGAGACCTCATCAGGCTCCAGAACCCTTCCTCGGGCCCCAGAGGCCCCAGAGGCCCCAGAGGCCCCAGAGGCCCCCTAGAGCTCGCAGGAGCCCTTGGGTGTGCGGTCACACCGCGTCGGTTAGGAGGGTGTCTAGGAGGGTTACTGCGCCTGGCTTGGAGAGGGGGTTGTTGCCGTTGCCGCACTTGGGGGACTGGATGCAGGAGGGGCAGCCGGTTTCGCAGGGGCAGGAGTGGATGGCGTCGCGGGTGGCGCGGAGCCAGTTCGCCGCTACGGCGAAGCCTCGCTCGGCGAAGCCGGCTCCGCCGGGCTGGCCGTCGTAGACGAACACGGTGAGCTGGCCGGTGGACGGGTGCAGTTCGGTCGAGAGCCCGCCGATGTCCCAGCGGTCGCAGGCGGCGAACAGCGGCAGCAGGCCGATCGACGCGTGCTCAGCCGCGTGGGCCGCGCCCGGGAGATCATTGCCTGGCAGGGGAACCACGCGTGCGTTCGGAATGGTCCAGAGAACAGCGGTCGTGGCCAGGGTTCGCTCCGGCAACTGCAGCTCTATCTGGGGTCCTCTGGTTTTTTTGTCAGAACGCACGCGTGTGTACCCGGTCACCCGACGGGTGACCGTGACATCGGCCAGGACCAGGTCGGCCGCGCCCCAGCGGGCGCGTTGGCGCTCGGCGATGACGTCGATGTCGGTGGTGTCGCGGGCCTGGGTGGTGTACCCGGGGTCGACCGGTTCGACCAGCGCCACCCGGTCGGCTAGGTCGAGCCGGCTGACTAGGTACGACTCTCCTTGGTGGAGGTAGACGGCGCCGTCGTGGGCGTAGCGGTGGGCGGACGGCTCGTCCATGGTGCCGATCAGCCGCCCGGTCGCCTCCTCCACCACCCGCACCGGCCGGCCGAGGTCGCCGCGGATCGAGATCTCCTGGGCCGGGCGGCGGCGACGGTGCTGGGCGTAGTGCCAGCCCGACGTTCTGCTGCGCAGCTCGCCCGCGGCCGTCAGGTCGTCGACCGCCGCCGCCGCCGACGGGCCGAACAGCTCGAGGTCGGGATCGGTCAGCGGTAGTTCCGCCGCCGCCGCGGCCAGATGCGGCCCGAGTACGTAGGGGTTGGCGGGATCGAGCACGGCCGGCTCGACCGGGTGGCGGAGCAGCGTGTCCGGATGGTGCACCAGGTAGCTGTCCAGCGGGTCATCACGGGCGATGAACACCGCCGTGGCGGGCTGCCCGGCCCGGCCCGCGCGGCCCGCCTGCTGCCAGAGCGAGGCCCAGGTGCCCGGCCAGCCGGCGATCAGCACCGCGTCAAGGCCGGTGATGTTGATGCCCAGCTCGAGCGCGCTGGTCGCGGCCATCCCGGTGATCCGCCCCTGCCGCAGCCCCGCCTCGAGGCCACGGCGGTCGTCGGCCAGGTAGCCGGAGCGGTACGCGGCAACAGCGCCTTTGGCAACAGCGCCGGTCTCGCCGCCGAGCGCGTCGCGGGCGGCCAGCGCGACGGTCTCCGCGCCGCGCCGGGACCGGATGAAGGCGAGCGCGGGGATCTCCGCCTTGACCAGGGCGGCGAGCAGGTCCGAGGCCTCGGACGTGGCAGGCCTGCGCGCCCTCGCCTCGGTGTAGGTGTGTAGCAGCCGCGGCTCCCAGAGGGCGAACGTGAGCGGCGCCCGTGGTGAGCCGTCGTCGGTGACGGGGACCGTGTCCAGGCCGGTGAGCTGCCGGGCGCAGACGGCCGGGTCGGCGATCGTCGCCGAGGCGAGGATGAAGACGGGCGCGTGACCCCCGGCGGGCAGAGCGTGGTGGGCGGGCAGAGCGTGGTGGGCGGCGACGCGCCGCAGCCTGCGCAGAACCTGGGCGACGTGCGAGCCGAAGACGCCGCGGTAGCCGTGGCACTCGTCGATGATCACGACCCGCAGGCGGCGGAGGAAGCCGCGCCAGCGGGTGTGGTTCGGCAGTAGCCCGCTGTGGATCATGTCCGGATTGGTCAGGAGATAGTTGGCGTGGGACTGGGCCCAGGCTCGTTCGGCCATCGTGGCATCGCCGTCGTAGCAGGTGGCGCGGACGCCGGGCACGGCGAGGTCGCGGACCGCCTTGAGCTGGTCGGCCGCGAGCGCCTTGGTCGGCGCGATGTAGAGCACGGTGCCGCCGTCGAGTATCTCCGACAGCGCCGCGGCCAGGTAGCCGGCCGACTTGCCGGAGGCGGCCCGAGTGGCAATGATCACGCTCCGGCCCGCGCGGGCGAGTCCGGCCGCCTCCGCCTGATGAGTCCAGGGCGCCGGGATGCCGCGGGCGGCGAACGCGGCCGCCACCTCGGATCGAATCGTTTCCGGCCAGAAGGTGGTTCTTCCCGCTTGGCCGGGTATGTGTGTTAGGTGCACCAACTCCCCGGCCCGCTGTGCTGCCCGGAGGACCGTGAGCGCCTTACCCTCTTCATGGGCGTGGTCCGGCCGGGTTTCGGCGCGGTCGGGGGCGATGATGGGCATAGGTTTAATAGTGTGTCATCAGCCAAGCGGATGCGTGGCACCATGTTTTCGTATAGACATGTTTTCGTATAGACATGACGCCTGAGCGTGGTTGAATGCCGAACAGGGGTCGTCCCCACGACGCGAGAGTCGCCCTCGGGGCGCAGGAGGATTTGTGGATCTGAAGCTGTCGAACAGCAACAAGGACGGCATCGAGATCGTGGACGTCGAGGGTGAGATCGACGTCTACACCGCGCCGCGCCTGCGCGAGCTCCTCATCGAGCTCGTCAACAAGAAGAACTACCAGCTGGTAGTCAACATGGAGAAGGTCGAGTTCCTCGACTCCACGGGCCTCGGGGTCCTGGTCGGCGGGCTCAAGCGGGTGCGCGCGCACGACGGGTCGCTTGACCTGGTCTGCACCCAGGAGCGCATCCTCAAGATCTTCCGCATCACCGGCCTCACGAAGGTCTTCGGCATCCACGAGTCCGTGGACCAGGCCATCGCCGCCAGGAAGGCCGAGAAGCGCCTTCCTGCGTAATGGCCACCGTCGAAGTCACCTTCACGCCGCTCCCCGTGCACGTGCGGACCGCCCGGCTCGTCGCCACCGCGGTCGCGCGCCGTAGCGGGGTGGCTGAGTCATTGCTCGACGAGGTTCGCCTCGCGGTCGGCGAGGCCTGCTCGCGGGCGGTTGAGGCGCACCAACGGCACTGCCCGACCGAGCCCATCCGGGTATCGCTCACCGATGACGGCGAGCAGTTCCAGGTAGTGGTGACCGACGCGGCGCCAGGATCGGAGCGCGACCTGCCGGCGGGCACGGGGCTGATGGCCCACGGCCGGCCGGCGGGCGCCCGGGCCGAGGGCGGTAACGGCCACGGGCCTGGCGCCGATCTCGTGTTCTCCGAGGAAAGCGCGGCCCCGCGGGAAAGCACGGCCCCGCAGGAAAGCGCGGTTCCGCTCAGGCTCCCCGATGACGTGGGTCTCGCCGTCATCGCGGGCCTGGCCGACGACGTCCGCATCGGACCGGCCGGCCCGGGCACCAGCGTCACGATGATCTGGAAGCGCCGCACCGCCTCGTACTAAACGAGCCTGCAGGCCGCTAGTCCATGCGGGCAGGCGTAAAACCAGCGGCGGAAGCGCACCGCCCGTCCGGGCGCCCGCGACATTACTGCCGCGCTTTCTCTTAGCCTTAAAAGAAGCGTTCGCGATCCCGCGCGCCCCGCGCCGGCGGTAAGGCCGTTCTCGGCCAGCGTGATGACGCTCACACTCGCAGTCGCCACCTCAGGCGTCTTGCTCAGCACCACACGCCACAGCAGTCACATCCTGCACAAAAGGCTAGTTCTACCCACCTGAGATGCGCTCACACCTGTCGTAACGTGTGAACTGGCGAAACTAGGGCAAATCACAATACGGTCAGTCTGTGACTGTGTGGCACCAGGCTGTCGATGGCGATTTTTCGTACTTAACATCACTAATTGACTCCGGGAAGATGGGAAACTCGTGTCTCTTCAAGAACCGGAGTGGTCGGCGTAGACTCCCCCAACGGCGCACTTTGGGGCGGCGGCTGAGCAAGAATAAGTAAAATTTTCGGCCATACGACTGCCTTAGCGGCGCGACAGACGTCGAAGGAGATGGAATGTCTAAGCTCAGTCTCGCCCTGGCGGCGGGCGGATCGGTTGCTCCGGTCAGCGTGAGCGGATCCAACCTCACTTGGGTTGTGATCGTCGGAGTTATCGCACTGCTCGCCCTGGGGGTCGCGGGCTTGCTGGTGCGCGAGGTCCTGGCGGCCAGCCAGGGAACCGCGAAGATGCAGGAAATAGCCAAGGCCGTGCAGGACGGCGCGGCCGCGTACCTGCGCAGGCAGTTCAGGACGTTGAGTGCCTTCGTCGTCCTTATCTTCTTCATCCTGCTCATCCTGCCGGCCGACGGCGACGGGGTGCGCTGGGGCCGCAGCATCTTCTTCCTGATCGGTGCGTTCGCCTCCGGCCTGACCGGGTTCATCGGCATGTCGCTCTGCGTGCGCGGCAACGTCCGGGTGGCGGCCGCGGCGCGCGAGGGCGGCGAGGACCGGGCGATGCGGATCGCGTTCCGCTGCGGCGGCGTCGCGGGCATGTGCACGGTCGGCCTTGGCCTCCTCGGCGCGGCCGTCGTCGTGCTCATTTACAAGGCCAACGCGCCGGACGTCCTCGAGGGCTTCGGCTTCGGCGCCGCCCTGCTCGCGATGTTCATGCGAGTCGGCGGCGGCATTTACACCAAGGCAGCCGACGTCGGCGCCGACCTGGTCGGCAAGGTCGAGCAGGGCATCCCCGAGGACGACCCGCGGAACGCGGCCACCATCGCCGACAACGTGGGCGACAACGTGGGCGACTGCGCCGGCATGGCGGCTGACCTGTTCGAGTCCTACTCGGTCATGCTGGTGGCCTCACTGATCCTGGGCAAGACCGCGTTCGGCGACAAGGGGCTGATCCTGCCGCTGCTGGTCCCCGCGATCGGCGTGATCACCGCGGTGATCGGGATCTTCTCGGTCCGGCCGCTGGCGCGTGACCGCAGCCGGATGACCGCGATCAACCGCGGCTTCTTCATCTCGGCCGTGATCTCGGTCATCGGCGTCGGGATCTTGTGCTTCACCTACCTGCCGTCGAAGTTCAGCGCGCTGCAGGGCATCACCGAATCCGCGATCTCGGGCTACAACGGCAACCCGCGCTGGATCGCGTTCGGCGCGGTCCTGATCGGGATCGTGCTGGCGTCCGCGATCCAGTTGCTGACCGGGTACTTCACCGAGACCACGCGGCGCCCGGTCCGGGACATCGGGGAGGCCTCGGAGACCGGCGCGGCCACCGTGATCCTGTCCGGCATCTCGTCCGGGATGGAGTCGGCCGTCTACTCCGCGCTGCTGATCGGCGGGGCCGTGTTCGGCGCCTACCTGCTGGCCACCGGCAACGCCACCATCGCGCTGTTCGCGGTGGCGATGGCGGGCGGCGGCCTGCTGACCACGGTCGGCGTGATCGTGTCGATGGACTCCTTCGGCCCGGTGACCGACAACGCCCAGGGCATCGCGGAGATGTCCGGCGACGTCGAGGGCGACGCCGCCTTGGCGCTGACCAACCTGGACGCGATCGGCAACACGACCAAGGCGATCACCAAGGGCATCGCGATCGCGACCGCGGTGCTGGCGGCGACGGCGCTGTTCGGCTCGTTCCGCGACTCGGTGGAATCGGCGCTGCCGGCCAGCGCCGCCAGTTCGTTCGCGCTGAACGTGGCTCAGCCGAACGTGCTGGTCGGCGTGATCATCGGCGCGTCGGTCGTGTTCCTGTTCTCCAGCCTGCTGATCATGGCGGTGGGCCGGGCCGCCCAGCGGGTCGTGCTCGAGGTGCGCATGCAGTTCCGCAACCACCCGGGGATCATGACCTACGAGGAGAAGCCGGATTACTCGCGGGTGGTGGACATCGTCACCGCCGACTCGCTGCGCGAGCTGGTCACTCCGGGCCTGCTCGCCGTGCTGACGCCGATCGCGGTCGGGTTCACCTTCGGTTACGCGCCGCTCGGCTCGTTCCTGGTCGGGGCGATCGCCGCGGGCGTGCTGATGGCGGTCTTCCTCTCCAACTCCGGCGGGGCCTGGGACAACGCCAAGAAGCTGGTCGAGGACGGTCATCACGGAGGCAAGGGTTCAGCCGCTCATGAGGCGACCGTCATCGGCGACACCGTGGGCGACCCGTTCAAGGACACCGCGGGCCCCGCGATCAACCCGCTGATCAAGGTCATGAACCTGGTCTC
>Ga0302314_10008208_pt1 | contig 18625 bp, 14 predicted proteins | sample III_Palsa_N2_3_FD_200533 | JGI IMG/M metagenome (GOLD analysis project Ga0302314, IMG submission 200533) | Peat permafrost microbial communities from Stordalen Mire near Abisko, Sweden - III_Palsa_N2_3 | ecosystem: Environmental > Terrestrial > Soil > Palsa > Peat permafrost | place: Sweden...
TTGGGCACCACGCCGAGCGAGAAGATGATGGCCCCCAGGCCGAAGAGGAACTGCAGCACGTCCAGCGCCGTCTGGGAGGTGAAGTAAGCGGGCAGCAGGCCGACCGCGAGCGCGCCGCCGACCGCGTACCAGGGCTCGCCGCCGACCGAGATCACCACGACGACCAGCAGCGTCAGCGAGGTATTGGGGTCGAAGTTCGCCGCGGTCACGGTGCCGAGCGCCACGCCCGACAGCGCGCCGGCGACCGCGGCGATGAACGCTGACAGGCAGAACACCAGGATCCGGGTCACCGTCACGTTGACGCCGAAGGACTCCAGCGTCGCCGGCGACTCGCCGAGGACCCGCAGCAGCGCGCCGAGCCTGCCCCTGAGCAGCCACCCGGTGCCAGCCGCGGTCGCGGCGGTGAACACGAGCAGCACGAAGTAGAAGCCCCGGTCGCCGCTGACCGGCAGCCATGGCAGGCTCGGCCTCGGCATGCTGAGCCCGAGGTTCTCCAGCCCGAACATCAGCGACGACTGGTAGAACATCGCCTGCAGCAGCAGGCCGAAGCCGAACGTGGCCAGCGCCAGGTAGAGCCCCGAGAGGCGGACGGCGGGGACGGCGAGCAGGATCCCGATCGGCACCACGACCAGGCCGGCGATCAGCAGGGCGGGCAGCCAGGGGACGCCGGCCGAGGTGAGCCGGGAGAACGCCACCGCGCCGATGGCGGCGAAGGCGATCTGGCAGAGCGATACCTGCTGCGACGCCCGGACCAGCAAGCCGATCGACAGGAACAGCATCACGTCGGTGAGGACGACCATCCAGGAGGTGAGATACGCGGGGAACAGCCACGGCACCAGCGCCAGGAAGGCGATCGCGACGATCCCGCCGCCGACCTGGAACCGGGGCGGCAGCGGCGCCGCGAACTGGTGCCTGCGGATGGGCCGCGCCGCCTCGGTCCCGCGCCGGGTCCGGGTCAGCAGCAGCACGACGAACAGGATGATGAACGGCAGCGCCGTCGGCAGGCCGCCCAGGATGCTGGTGGTCGAGACGTAGCTGGTGGTGATGCTCGCCGCGATGCCGATCACCAGGCCGCCCAGCCAGGTGAGCGGGAGGCTCCGGAACCGGCCGATGGCCGCGGCGCCGAACGCCTGCACCACGAGAAGCGTCAGGGCGGTCGCGTCCAGGCCGACGCTCGGGGCCAGCAGCAGGCCCGACAGCGTCACGAGGAAGCTGCCGATGACCCACGCCGCCCGCCGCACCCGCACCGGGCTGGTGCCGGAGATCGCCAGCAGGTCCGGGTCGTCGACCACGGCGCGCATCGCCCGGCCGAGCCGGGACGCCCGGAGCAGGACGTACAGCGCCGCCGTCGCGACGACCGAGATGGCCACCACGATCAGCTGGCTGACCGTGACGTAGGTCGAGGCGATGGCCACCTGGCCGGACGGCAGGAACTGCGGGTAGAGGTTGGCGTTGGACCCGTACCACTGGGTGCAGAAGGCCTCGACCACCAGCAGCACGCCGACCGTGCCCACGATCTGCATGATCAGGCTGGCCCGGCTCAGCACCCGGGCGAACCGCTCGAAGGTGATCCCCAGGGCCGGCCCGAGTATGAGGACGGCGACCACGGCGGCCAGCGGCCACGGCACCCCGTGCCCGACGTACAGCGCGTAGAAGACGTACGCGGCCAGCGTGGCCAGCGCCCCGTGGGCGAAATTGAAGATCCCCGAGGTGCGGTAGGTCAGCACCAGGCCGACGGCGGCCATCCCGTAGACCGACCCGGACACCACGCCGATGATGATGAAGGGCAGCAATGCTGACACGACTGCATGTCCGTTCGTCGACGCGGTGCCCGGGGCCGGCCGGGCCGTCAGGCCCTCAGCTCATCGGGCCGTCAGGTCCTCAGGATGCCGGGCAGTACGGCTTGAGTCCCTGCGGATTGCTGATCGTGCCCGAGTGGATCGCCATGATGAAGATGCAGTTGACGGAATTGGGCTTCCCCGAGTTGTACGTGAGGGGAGGGGCAAGGCCGCCGGCAGTGTACGCGTGCAGCTTGTAGAGGCCGGCCTTCAGCTCGGCGCTGGTCGGGTCGTTGCCCAGGTTCGCGGCACGAGCTGCCGCTGCGAACACCTGGCCGGACACCCAGTCGTTGGCGTCCATCTCGGTGAAGTTCGCCGGGTTGGTCACGGACGACTGGTACTGCTTGAGCGCGGCCTGGAAATCCGCGGCCGGCCCGGTGGAATCGGGGAAGGGGAACTGGTCGGCCTCCCAGATGCTCTTGGCGGCGCCCAGCTGCTTGGCGAGATCCGGGGTCAGGACAACGCTGTTCAGCAGCAGCGTCGGGTGGTAGCCGAGGCTGGCGCAGTCCTGGGAGATCTTCACGATCGTGGGCGTGGGCCCGGCGATCTCCAGATCCTGGACCTTGTCCTTCTTGGCCGCGAGGCACTCGGCGGCGTAGCTCGGCTGGGTGGCCGAGTAGGAGGCCGTGTAGGCGAGCTTCCCGCCGATCGCCTTGTAGGCGCCCTGGTAGACGGGCACGAGCTGGGCGCAGACGGGAGCCTCGACGCAGTACATGAAGCCGCCGACGGTCTGGTGCAGCTGCGACTTGGCGTAGGACAGGAGATCCACGACCGAGTTGTTGGCGGTCGCGCCGGTCGGGAAGAAATCGGACTTCATGAAATAGTCCGGCTCGGGCGTGCTCCCGCCGATCACCGGGACGCCCGAGGACTGCGCGTAGGCGCCCCAGTTGGCCTCCACGCCGCTGGCCTGGCCGACGATGGCGAGCACGTGGTCCTGCTGGATCAGCTGCTTGACGTCCTGCACGGAGTTCGACGCGACGCCCGCGTCGTCCAGCGTGATCACCTTGACGTCGTGACCGTTGATCCCGCCGTGGGCGTTCGTCCACGATGCCCACGCCTGCAGCGTCTGGCCGCCGCCGGCGAATGGCGAGAAATTTTCCCCGCTGTAGGTTCCGACGTTCCCGATGACCCACGTCGACTTTCCCGACGCGGAAGCCGACGGCTGAGCGCCAGACGAGCCGGAGGACCCGCAGCCGGCCAGCGCCGTCGATAGGCCTACGCACGCTACCACCGGGACAATCAGCAGCGCCCGGGGCGCCCTTGAACGAAGCATCTTCAGCATCTCAGTCCTCTCGCGTAGAAGCCATCCCTGGCCTGCGCCAGCGCAATTTGCATTCGTTTGCACGCCAGCCGGCGACGCCGCTCGGCGACCCCGGGCAGGGCGGCCGCCGGCCGCTGAGATCTCCCGTCCGGCGGCGACCCGCGTCCGCGTCCAGCGGCGACCCGCCTCGCCCGGCCGCGCTGGGCGCCAATAAGCGGAAAGGCGTCGCCCGAGCTGGCGAACGGGGCTCCGGGCCCCCTCGTACTGTACGTATATGCGTGTTTCTATTCTGGTATACGTATGTTAACTGTGACACCCGACACATGCAAGCACCTGAGCGGGCAGCTCCGGCTCCGCAAGCTCGGCGAGCACGGCACCTTACTCGCTAGGCTCGTCGAGCGACTGAGGTGGCCTGGTTCGGCTGCAAAATCAGCGGGTCGCTCATGGACATCTCCGGAATGCCGCCGGCCAACGGTGCGGAGCTGCTAGGCCGGTTCTTGTCAGTGGCGCTGTCTAAGTTGCTGCATAGCGGTTGCTGCATAGCGGCGGATGAGACCCGGTGAGGTGATGGGGCGAAGGAGCGTCGTGGTGGATAGCGTTATTGGCGCCCCGTTGGCCGACGGGGCGCCAGCGATCGGGCAGGTCGATATCCCTGCTGGCGTGGTCGGGCGGGTGGCGGGGACCGAGGACTCTACCCCGCTGCAGTTCGCGGTTGCCCTGGATGAGGTCTCTTACCTGCAGCTGGACGACGTCGTGGTGACGTTGCGGCAGATTCCCGGGGTGGGGCCGGTCCTGACCAGCGGCATCGTGACGCAGGTTCGGGCCCGGCATGAGGGCGCGAGTTTCGGCTCGGACGTGTTTCTCATTTCCGATGGCGTTCTCCCGGCGCGGGTGCAGGAGATCGCGGAGGTGAGCACGACGCGGGTGGAGCCCGAGGTGTACGTCCCGCCGCGGCCTGGGGAGATCGTGCGCCGGGCGACCGGCCTGGAGCGCGCTCATGCGCTGTACTTCGATCAGATGACTTCCCGGGTGCCTGTCGGGCGCGGCCGCGACGGGGCGCCGATCTACGTCAACATGGAGTTTCTCGACGGCACGCGGGGTGCCCATGTGTCGATCAGCGGTATTTCCGGGGTGGCGACGAAGACTAGTTTCGCGCTGTTCCTACTCCACTCCATCTTTCATTCCGGTGCCCTGGGCGCCCGGGCGGTCAATGCGAAGGCCCTGGTGTTCAGCGTGAAGGGAGAGGACCTGCTTTTCCTCGACCAGCCGAACGTCCGGCTGGATGATGACCTGCGGTCCGCGTACGCCGAGCTTGGCCTGCCCGCGGCGCCGTTCGCGTCGGCCGGGTTCTGGTCGCCGCCGATCCCCGATGACCAGACGGGCCGGCCGAACGTCACCGGGCGCACCAGCGGCGTGCAGGCGTTCTGGTGGACGATCGCGGAGTTCTGCGCCGGGCAGCTGCTGCCGTACGTGTTCGCCGACGCCGAGGACGAGCGCAACCAGTACACGATCGTGGTCCACCAGGTCGCGACGCGGCTGCGCCTGGACGCCGTCCGGTATGACGAGAACGGCGCGGTGAAGATCGGTGACGCCGTCGCGACGACGTACGGGGAGCTGGTCGACGTCGTGGTTGCCCGGCTTAACGACGACGCGACCCGCCCGGACTGGGCCGGGCCTGTCACCGGCGTCGGGACGATCAACGCGTTCATCCGGCGGCTGCGCTCGTCGCTGCGGCCGCTGCGCGCGATCATCCGCGCGGACCTGACGCCGGCCCCGGGCCGGCAGATCTCCACCCAGGATCAGCAGGTGACGGTCGTGGATCTGCACAACCTGCACGAGCGCGGCCAGCGCTTCGTCGTCGGCGTCGTGCTGGCGGCTGAGACGGCTCGCAAGGAGGACGCCGGACCGGGCGGGCTGCTGTTCACGATGATCGACGAGCTGAACAAGTATGCCCCGCGAGACGGCACCTCGCCGATCAAGGACGTGCTGCTCGACATCGCCGAGCGCGGCCGGTCCCTGGGGATCATCTTGATAGGTGCGCAGCAGACCGCGAGCGAGGTCGAGCGCCGCATCGTGTCGAACTCGGCCATCCGGGTCGTCGGCCGGCTTGATTCTGCCGAGGCAGGACGCCCGGAGTACGGGTTCCTGCCGCCGTCGCAGCGAACCCGCGCGACCATCGCCAAGCCCGGCGCGATGTTCATTTCCCAGCCGGAGATCCCGGTGCCGCTCGCGGTGGAGTTCCCGTTCCCTGCCTGGGCGACCCGGCTGTCGGAGTGCGCGGCGCCCCCGCGTCCGGCTGCCGCCCCGCAGACGGATGTCTTCGCCCGGCTGCCCGCCGCCGACGACGACATCCCCCCGTTTTAACACCCTTGATCAGCGCGAGGAACGGAATGCCGTGAGGTTCATCCACACCTCCGACTGGCACGTCGGGAAGACCCTCAAGGGCCGTGACCGGCTCGACGAGCAGCGCGGCGTCCTCGCCGAGATCACCCAGATCGCCGGGGAGCACCAGGTCGACGCGGTCCTGGTCGCCGGGGACGTCTACGAGACCGCGGCTCCGTCGGCCCGGGCGCAGCAGCTGGTGGTCCAGACGCTGCTAGGGCTGCGCCAGGCCGGCGCCGAGGTCGTCGTCATCGCCGGCAACCACGACCACTGGCCGACGTTCGAGGCCTACCGGCCGCTGATGAACGTCGCCGGGATCACTCTGGTGGGAAAGGTCCGCCCGCCGGACAAGGGCGGAGTGGTCCGGTTCCGCACCCGCTCCGGCGGCGAGGACGTCCGGGTGGCCGTCCTGCCGTTCCTCACCCAGCGGTACGCCGTGCGGGCCGCCGAGATCGTCACGAAGACCCCGTCGGAGAACGTGCGCGGCTACGACGAGATGGTCCGCCAGATCGTCGCTGCGCTGACCGCCGGGTTCAGCGGCGATACCGTCAACCTGCTGATGGCGCACCTGACCTGCATCGGCGGCACGTTCGGCGGCGGCGAGCGGCCTGCCCAGTCGATCTTCGAGTACAGCGTCCCGGCGAGCATTTTCCCGGTCTCGGCGCACTACGTCGCCCTCGGGCACCTGCACCGGCGGCAGTCACTGGCCGCGCACTGCCCGGTCCACTACAGCGGCTCCCCGATCGCGGTCGACTTCGGCGAGCAGGACAACACCAGCGTCGTGTGCCTGGTCGAGGCGAGCCCGTCCGTCCCGGCCCGCGTCACCGACATCCCCGTCACCTCCGGGCGGCGACTGCGGACGGTCCGGGGAACCCTGCCCGAGCTGGAAGCGCAGGCCGCCTCGTTCGGGGAGGACTACCTGCGGGTGTGGCTGCGCGAGCCGACCCGCGCCGGGCTGCGCGACGACGCAGTCGCGGTCCTGCCGAACGCCCTCGAGGTGCGCATCGACCCCGAGTTCGCCGCTCCGTCCCGCCCGGACCGCCCCGGGGTGGCCGACGCGCTGCGGACCCCGGGACAGCTGTTCGCCGACTACTGCGCCTCGGAGCAGGTGCAGGTGGCGGACGCACGGGTGGCGGCGCTGTTCGCGCAACTGCACGACGAGGTCACCGCCGCCGGCAGCGCCGGCTGAACCGGGAGAAGGGACACCATCATGCGGCCGGTCGTGCTGGACATGAACGGCTTCGCTTCCTTCCGGGAGCCGGCCAAGGTCGACTTCACCGATGCGGATTTCTTCGCCCTGGTCGGCCCCACCGGATCGGGCAAGTCGACCGTCATCGACGCGATGACGTTCGCGCTGTACGGTTCGGTGCCCCGCTGGGGGCGCAAGGGAATGGTCTCCCTCGCCCTCGCTCCGACCATCGCCCGCGGGACCGTCAAGCTCGTCTTTGACGTCGAGGACCAGCGCTACGTCGTGGCCCGCGAACTGCGCCGGGCCGGCGGCCAGGTCAGCCAGCGGGCCGCGAGCCTGGAGCGGCTCAGCGACCCGCGCGGCCTGGCCCAGCCAGGCGATCCCACCGAGATCCTGGCCAGAGACCTGTCGGGAGTCACCGACGCTGTCGAGCGGCTGCTCGGGCTGTCCTACGACGACTTCTGCCAGTGCGTCGTGCTCCCGCAGGGCCAGTTCGCCAGCTTCCTGCACGCCAAGGCCAGCGAACGGCAGGAAATCCTGCTGCGCCTGCTCGGCGCCGAGCACTACCGGCAGATGATGATGGTGGCGAACCAGCGGGCCAGCATCGCCGCGCAGCGAGCCGACACTCTCACCGAGACCGTGACGACCCTCGCTGACGCAACGCCGGAGGCAGCAGAAGCCGCCCGTGCCGCGGAGACGACCCTGGCCGCGCTCGCCAGGCGGGTGGAGGCTGCCCGGCCGCAGATCCAGGCCGCGGGCAACGAGCTCACCGCCGCCGAAGCCGACCTGACCGGCCTGGAGAATGAGCGGACGGCGCTCGCGGCGGTGCGCATCCCCGACGGCGCCGCCGCGCTCGACGCGAACCTGAACGCCAGCCGGACAGCCCATGAGCAGGCGCAAGCCGCTGAACGGCTGGCCGAGGAGGCTGACCGCGTATCGCGGGAGGCGCTGGCCGGCGGCCCGCAGCGAGCGCCGCTGGAGCTGGCTCGCGAGCGGCGTTCCGAGCGTGACGGGCACATGGCGCGGCTTGCCTCCCTGGAGGATGACGCCGCGCGGCTGTCCGCGCTGTCCGGCCAGGCCGAGGCAACGGCGGGCGATGCCTCGGCCAGCCTGGAGGAACTGCGCGGACAGCGAGACGAGGCTGCCCGCAGCGCCGACGCCGCGCAACAGCGAGAGCAGGACCTGAGCGCCGAGCACGCCGCCCTGGCCGCCGTCGCCGTCCCGGACCGGACGGACCAGCTCGACAAGCGCCGCCAAGACGCCGCGGACGCCGTCCGGCAGACGTCGGCGGCTCTGCGAAACGCTGAGCAAGCCGACAGCGAGGCCCGTGCGGCGCGTAACTCCGCGGTAGCGCAAAGCCCGCTGGAGCAGGCGCTGCGGGACCTTCGCGAGCTGGGGGACCTCATCGCCGGAATGGCCCCGGCGCGGGCCCGGCTGGAACACGCCCGCGCGCAGCGAGTGTCGGCGGACACGGCGCTGGAGTCGGCGGAGACCGCCCGCCAGCTGCGTCAGCAGGACGTCGACGAGGCCCGCCGCGCGCACGTCGTCGCGGACCTGCGCCCGCACCTGATCACGGGCCAGGCATGCCCGGTGTGCGAGCAGACCGTCGGCACGCTGCCAGCTCCGCTGCACGCACCGGCGATCCACGACGCGCAGGCGCGTCTCGACGAGGCCGCAGCGGCGGTGACGGCCGCCCGGAACAAGGCCAGGACCGCTTCCTCGGCAGAAGCAAAGGCCGCCTCCGAGCTGGACTCACTGTCAGGTCGGCGGACCCGCCAGGTCACGTCGCTCACCGCCGCGCTGGCCGGGCCGCTGGCCCGCGCGTCCCTGACCTCGACGGCTGACCTGCTCGACCATGGAGCTGCTGCCACGCCGCCGACGGCCCTCACGCAAGAGGCCGCGGCCGTCATCGACCAGGCGCAGGCCGGCCGGCTCACCGACGCGGTCGCAGAGGTCACCACCAGCCTGACGGCACGCCATGGCCTTGATGAGATCGCGGACGCCGCCGCCGCCGCGGTGCAGGCCGCGCGCGCCCAGGCCCGTTCGGCCCAGCTGGTGCTAGCGGAGGCAGAGACCGAGATGGCGGCTGCCCTCGGCGCACTGCGCGACGCCCGCGACCCGCTGGTCCGGCTCGGCGCGCCGCCGGCCGACGACACCACCCTGGCCGCCGGGTGGGCGCGGCTGGCCACCTGGGCGGCCGGGCAGGCTCAGACGCGAGCGGCAGAGCTGACGCAGGCACGCCGGCGGGCGCAGGCCGCCGCCAGCCGGCGGGACAAGGCGCAGGCCGATTTCGTCCTGGCGGAGGCGGATCTCTCCCGGCTGCGCACGGCCGCGACGACAGCGGCCAAGGCCGAGCAGGAAGCCCGGACACGGCTGACCGAGCTGACCGACCGCATCGCGGAACTCGGCCAGCTCCTGCAGGGCGCCCCGGACGAGGACCAGGTGACGGCGCAGCTCGCGTTGCGCGACAAGCTGGAGACGGCGGCTTCGGACGCCGACCAGCTGCTGCTGTCGGCCCGCGCCGAACGGACTGGCGCCGAACGGGCGCTGGCCGTCCTGGAGCGCGCCGAGTCCGCCGCCCGTGCCCTGCTGTCCGCCGCCCGTGACCCGGTCGTCCAGTTCGGCGCGCCCGCCCTCGACGCCGCCGGCCTGCTGGCCGGCTGGACCACGCTGGCCACCTGGGCCGCCCGCGAAGTCTCCTCGCGAGACCAGCGCATCACGTCCGCGCGAGACAGGGTCGCAGCGGCCCGCGTGAGCGTGGAACAGCTGACCGGGCGGCTGAGCACGGACCTGGCGGCCAGCGGGATCGAGCTGCCCCCGGGGGCGGTGACCGCGAGCGCGTCCTCCGCGGTGACCGCGGCGCTCGAGCAGGCCAGGGCCGCGACCACGCGCATCACAGAACGCCGCGCCCAGGCAGCAGACCTGATCGCCCGGCGCGACGCCGCACGCGACGAGCAGCAGGTTGCCCGGTTGCTGGGTGACCTGCTGCGCTCGGACCACTTCCCCCGCTGGCTGGTGACCGCAGCGCTGGACGCCCTCGTCGCCGACGCCTCGGTGAACCTGGCGAGCCTGTCCGGCGGCCAGTTCGACCTCACCCACGAAGACGGGGATCTCTACGTCATCGACCACACCGACGCCGACTCGCGCCGTTCGGTGCGCACGCTGTCCGGCGGCGAAACCTTCCAGGCGTCCCTAGCGCTAGCCCTGGCCCTGTCCGCCCAGATGTCCGGGCTGGCCGCGGCGGGCGCCGCCCGCCTGGACTCCATCTTCCTGGACGAGGGATTCGGCACCCTGGACCCCGAGACCCTGGAGGTGGTCGCCACCACGCTGGAGACCCTTGCCCAGGGCCAGCGAATGGTCGGCGTGATCACCCACGTGACCGCGCTCGCCGAGCGGGTCCCCGTCCGGTTCATGGTCTCCCGGGACGCGCGGACCTCCAGCGTCACCCGCGAGGGCTTCGCACCCGAGGCGGGCGTGGCATGACCGGCGACGTCCAGGCCAGCCCCGGCGACGGGGCTGCCGGCAGCCGGCCAGCAGCGGGGATGCGGTTCAGCGTCGACGGGTGGGACCCGGCGTACGGCACCAGCCTGGACCTGGAGGACTACCTCGGAGAATCCACCGCCAGCGTCGAAGCGAACGTGGAACTGCCCGCCAGGCAGTGGCGGGCGCTCGACCCAGATCCCGGCCAGGCCCTTCCGGCGGCGCTGCTGTTCGTCGACGGCGTACGCCGCATCGAGGCCCGCGTCTGGATCGACGACGACGTCCCAGACGGCGGCCCCGCAACGGAAGCGAGCGCAGCACTGTGCGCTTCGTACGCGGCCGGGGTGGTCTGCTGCTGCGGCCACCAAGCTCACCTGGTCCTCGCCGAGACCAGACGCGGACTGTTCACCGTGGCCCCGCACGCCAGCGACATCACCACCTGGGCCGGCGAGTACACCGCATGCCGCACCACCACGAACGCGGCCACGCCGCTGACAGTGACGCTCTCCCAGGCTCTCCAGCGCCGCCTGGGCGAAGTCGAGGTGAGAACCGCGGTCGCGGCCCGGGCCGCCATGCCCGAGCACGGCGTGCCGCCGGACGGCGACCTGCTGGTCGTCGACGGGCCGCTGCGCGGCCGTCAGCACCTGCCACGCACCCTCGGCTACATCAAGTCCCACCACAGCACCTACCTCCCGCCAGAACTGAACGCGCTCGTGGGCGCGCTCTCGCCCGGGCAGCGCACCCCCGTGTTCCTGATAGGCACAAGCTGGGACCGGCACACCTGGTACCTGAAGCTGCCCGGGGCAACCGGCGCGCCATGGGCAGGAGTAGTCCGCATCGAGTGCTCCGCCGACCTGCCCGTCCCGGAAGTGATCGCGCTGGCAGGGCTGAGCCCGCTGTGCCTCGGCCGATTCGCCTCAGCCACCTACAAAGACGCCCGAGCCCCGCAGAACCTGTACCCAATCGCAGGCCTCGAACGCGAGCTGCGCCGCCGCCTCGGCGACCCACGGCTGCTCTACCGGGCACTGCGGCGAACCGCACACGCACAGCTAACCCGTTATGTCCCGGACAGCGAGTTTCAGATCTGAAACTTTATGAGCAGTCACAGAGGCTCTGGTCCTCCGCCGGGCACGACGACTCCCCAGGAAACCATCCCGCTGAGCGCCGCCGCGGCACCGGCCGCGCCACCTGGCCGCATTCCGCCCACGCTGCTCGGCACCTCACTCACATGCGATGAGCGCTAGTTGCTCGTTCGCGGCAGTCTTGGAATGCTGCGCTCATGCCTTCGCTTCCGGCGGCGTCCGCCGAGGACGCCATCGATCAGCCAGCCCGGGCCCAGTTGGAGGTGTTCCTCGACGAGCACCGCAGTGCGCTCAACGGATGCCTGGACGGCCTGACCGAGGAGCAGGCGCGCCGATCGCTGGTGCCCTCCCGGACCACGCTGCTGGGCCTGGTGAAGCACGCGACCTTCGTCGAGAAGGTCTGGTTCGACGAAGCCGTCACGTGCCGGTCACGTGCCGAGATCGGCATCCCCGCGACGCCAGGCGAGTCGTTCATCCTCGATGACGACGACACCGTCGCCACCGTCCGGCGAGCACACAGCGAGGCATGCGAGTCGTCACGCCGCGCGACGTCATCGCTGGGGCTGGACGACATGGTCCACGGCAACCGGCGCGGCCCGCTCCCGCTGCGCTGGGTCTACCTCCACGTGCTTCGCGAGCTCGCTCAGCACTGCGGGCACGCAGACATCCTGCGCGAGCAGATCACCAACGAGTAACGCGCCGCCGTCGCTATGCCGGACCGGACTGCTTCACCGGACTGAGACGCCCGGCCTCGGGTTCTGTCGCACTCTTCCGCCGACCGCGCACTCCCCGGGCAGCAGCATCGGCCGGAGTCCAGGCAGTTAGCCGGGTTCGAGGGCTCTGGCAAGTTTGAGCAAAAGGCTGGTATGCGAGGCGGAGGCTGGTGTGCCCGACTTGGCCGGGTCTACGATCTTTGGACCGCAGTGGTCTTCAGTCCGTTGCCGTCGGCAGAAGCCGCCGCGAGTCACGGGGACTGGCTGGTGATCTGTTCGCCTGTTACCGCCCAAGGGGAATCTCGATGCCGCTTTACATGTACCAGGCCTCCTATACCGCCAAGTCAATGGCGGATCAGCTTAAGGAGCCGCAAGACCCGGTGGAAGTGATCAGGCCTGCCCTGGAGGACCTGGGAGCCACGGTCGTCGTGGCGGGCTTTCCGTTTGGCGAGTATGACGTGGTCGTCGTGTATGCGGCACCTGATGACATGACCGCTGCCAGCGTCGCGATGGCAGTTGCCGCAGCGGGCGAGGTCAGGTCGGGCAAGACCACGCGACTGCTCAGCGGGCAGGAATGGCTCGAGTCTTTGCGCAAACGCAGGATTGTCACCACCCGAAAAGCGCGCCAGCCGCACGACAGCCAGTCCTGATAGCGGGCCGTCCTGCTCCCGGCCGCCGCATTCGTCCAGGCCGTGACGCTCCTTCAATATGCGACGAGCCCTTTTCTGCGGTTCTGGGGACCGAGGCCACCAGATACGTCGGGTTACCTCGTGCTGAGCGTCGTGTTCGCGGCAGCCGCGGTGGGCTTGGCGGTGGGCTTGAAGTTGGACCGGTATTTCCTGCTGCTTCTTGCGGCCATGTTCTACCCCTATGCGATGCAGCTGGCATTCTCCGGGACCTTCCGCCCTTCCAGTACTGACCTGCTCAGGAACCCGACGCCTGGCCACCTGGCCTTGCTCTTCGTCCCGCCTCTGCTGCTCGCCTGCTGGACCGTGCTGACCGCCACCGGGCCGGGCCGCTCGCGCGTCATGACGTCACCTGGCCGCGAGGCATAACCGATCGCGTATGGCGGGGCCGAGAGCGATTGCTTAGGAGGTCTTCGCGGCCTGCGCCCTGACCTGCCAGACTCCACCAGGCGGCCTTTCCAACGTACTTCTCACCACTGATCGTCATCCCCCGATACTACGTACGCGCCATCTGGGCGATCAGGCCTCCGACCTGTTACTTCCTAGTAGCGGGGGCAGCGGTGTCTCGCTCGGCCCTGTCGCCTCTCGTACACAAGGTCGTGCACAGATCCGGGGCCGCAGGTCGCGGCAAAGCTGAGCTATACAACGAGCCGCGGGATAGTCGGGTCGATGCGGGCAATGTCACGAGGGTCGCTGGTAACGATTGCATGCTGCCGCTGTCTGGCACACAGCACGACGTGCACGTCAACGACGTCATTGTGACCGGCGGTCGCGCACATCAGCCCGACGCTTCGGGCCACGCTCAGCGTCATGACCGCGACATCTATGTCGGGCGACTTGAGCAGCCTGGCTAGCCGGACCTGACGAGGGCTTCGCCAGGCTTGCGCGACGACCTCGGCCGGGACACAAATGGTTCCGCCTCGCCGCCAGGCTTCCTCCAGGCGAGCCTGCATCGCTACCGCCTTGGCTGGCTGGTCCAGCGCAAGCAGCGCCCCGGTATCGAGCGTGAGCCCCGACGTCGCAGCGCTGTTCAACCAGCCATCCTGCCAGTCGTCCTGGCGGATCCAGTGAGGCCGACCTGGTCGAGTTCGGCCTCGGCCTGTCGCTGGATCTCCTCGGGAACAGGCGTCTCGTCTCGCCAGGCTGCCAGAATCTCAGCCAGCCGCTCGCGTTCCTGATATTCCTCCAGCGCCGTCGCAACGTAAGCGCTAACCTGCCTCTCGCCACCGGCGTCCCGCTTGATCTTTTCGACCAGCTCGTCGGGCAGGCTGACTGTGATGCGTTTCATACAATAATCATACTCTAAGACAGTCACTGGCGGGTGGATCCTTGAGCTGCCGGTCCGGGCCACCGCCTGAGATTCCTGCTGGATGAGTGCCTGCCGTCCCAGCCGCCGCGCGCCGCAGGCCACGACTGCGCTGCCAGCCCGAGCAGATCATGGCCCTGGCAGGCCGCGATAACCGGATCCTCATCTCCGCCGACACCGACATCGGCCAACGCACCGTGCTGGCACTGAGCGTCATCCTGCGCCGCCGTACCGATAAGAGAGCCGGCTCGCTCGCTGCGGCCGTCATCGCGAACCTCGAGCAGGTCACCGGGACCTTGCCGCAGGCGCGCTGATCGGGATCAGCGAGCCGGCGCGGTCTGTCTGGGCCGATGGCGGGACCGCGATCGCTGATCTGCGTCTTTGCGGATTGGTCCGCGCAGGCGCTGGGGCCGGCCCGGTGCGGTCAGCGGGGTGGGATGATCGCCACATGCCGGTAGCGCATGGGCGTGTCGCCTTGGTGACGGGCAGCTCGCGCGGCCTGGGCGCGGTGATCGCGCGGCGCCTGGCCCGCGACGGCCTGGCCGTGGCGGTCAACGGCCAGCGCGGCGACGGGCCGGCCCGGGAGGTCGCCGCCAGCATCCGCGGGACCGGTGGCGTCGCCGAGGCCTTCGGCGCCGACGTCACCGATCAGGCGCAGGTCGCCGAACTGGTCGCCGCGATCACCAGCCGGTTCGGCCCAATCGACGTGCTGGTGCTCAACGCCACCGGCCCGCAGCCCGAAGCCCCGGTGACCGAGGTGACATGGGCCAGCCACCTCGCCCAGCTGAACTTCTTCGTCAAGAGCCCGGTGCTGCTCGGCCGCGCGGTGCTGCCCGGGATGCAGGCACGGCGGTATGGCCGGATCGTGCACATCGACTCTGAGTCCGCCCACCGGCCGCCCCCCGGCAGCTCCGCCTACGCCACCGCCAAGAGCGCGCAGATAGGCCTGGCCCGCAGCTGGGCCCGCGAACTCGCCCCGTCCGGTATCACCGTGAACACGGTAGCGCCCGGCTTCGTCCCCGTTGAGCGCCACGCCGACGTCCCCGACGACATCAGGCGGGCTTATCTCGCCTCGGTGCCCGCCGGGCGGATGGGAACCCCCGGCGACATTGCCCACGCCGTGAGCTTCCTCGCCTCCGAAGGCGCCGGCTTCATCACCGGCCAGCGCATCATCGTCGACGGCGGCCGCAGCCTCGGCGGCTGACAACCGGCCCGGCGCTGAAGGCGCAGGCGGCATCTCGGGCGGCGACAGCGCCGCAGCGCCCCGTTCTCTGGGACCGCGAAAAGGGCACGCTGGAAGTGCCCTGGCGGTCCTGTTGGGGAGGCGCCGCAGTCGAGGCTGGCGTAGGTTGAACCATGGACTATCGCACTTTGGGCGCGACCGCCGCCTCGCCGGCGGTGACTAGCCCGCCGCGGACGTAGCGGCGACCCGCCTCAGACGCGGCATTGAGCGCGCATTCGTGCGTCGCCGTAGGCGCGGCCCCGAACTGGCTGATCTGTGCCCGTCCTGACCCAGACGCCGCGAGCTGCAGATATCCGGCATCGATATGCGCGCGCGATGGGGAACGCGGCTGCCGTCCGCTGTCTGGCACGGCAGGTATGTCCGTATGCCTCGGCGTCTGGGTCAGCACCTGCAAGTACTTGTCGACCTCCTCGTCAGGTGCCCTTGAGCGCCGTTATCAGCGCCGGCCCAGCAATCGCGAGGATGCGCGGCGAGATCGATACCGCGAACTCCGCCGCGTCGTTGACCATCCCCCCGCGAGGGGATGCAGTCATGCGGCGGCGCGCTCGCTGACGGGCCGGCGGCGCAGGTCCGGGCGCTGGATGGCCGGGGGCCGGTAGGCCATGTCGAGCGTGCCGACGTCGGTGCCGGGCGGGACGATCTCGTCGATAAGGTCGAGGATCTCGTCGGTGAGCGTGACGTCGATACCGGCAAGCAGGTCATCGAGCTGCTCCATCGTGCGCGGCCCGATGATCGCGCTGGTAACGCCAGGGTGAGCGATCGCGAACGCCATCGCCAGGTGCGTCATCGGCAGGCCCGCCTGGCCGGCCAGCGGGACGATCTTCTCGACGGCGTCGAGGCGGCGCTCGTCGCTGAGGTGCCTGAAGAGGGCGGTGCGGCGCAGGTCGCTCTGCTGGCCCTTGCGGACACGACCGGTGAGCATTCCCTGCGCGAGCGGGCTCCACACCAAGATGCCCATCCCGTAGCGCTGGGCGACGGGCAGCACTTCGGCTTCGATGCCGCGGCTGAGGACCGAGTAGGTGGGCTGCTCGGTACGGAACCGTTCCAGGCCGCGCCGCTCGGCGGCCCACTGGGCCTCGACGATGCCGGACGCGGGCATCGTGGAGGAGCCGATCACCCGGACCTTGCCGCTGTGGATCAGGTCCGAGAGCGCGGACAGCGTCTCCTCGATGTCGGTGTCGGGGTCCGGCCGGTGGATCTGGTAGAGGTCGACGTGGTCAGTCTGCAGGCGGCGCAGCGAGTTCTCGACCTCGGCGATGATCCAGCGCCGGGAGTTGCCCCGCTGGTTGGGGTCATCCCCCATCGGCAGGTGCAGCTTGGTCGCGAGGACGACGTCGTCGCGGCGCCCCTTGAGAGCCTTTCCCACGATCTCCTCGGACTCGCCGCGGGAGTACGCGTCGGCGGTGTCAACGAAGTTGATGCCCGCGTCCAGCGCCTTGTGGATGATGCGGATCGAGTCGTCGTGGTCGGGGTTGCCGATGGCCCCGAACATCATCGCGCCGAGCGCGTAGGGACTGACCTTGATGCCGGTCCGACCCAGAGTGCGGTACTGCATGCGGTTCCTCCTCAAGGTTGCGGGCGGGGCGCGGCGGGCGCTCGGGCCGTCCCGGCCCGGCTCCCGGCCTGGCCCCGCGCAGGGTGAGCGGCAATCATCCCGTCACGGTGATTCCCGCCAGCTCCCCCTGTGCCGTACCCTGAATCTAAGCGGAACGTACTTCCGGAAGTATATGGAGAGGTTTTCCGTTTAGCAAGCGGAGGAGTTCGTGACGGAGAACACGGCGCCGGCCGGGGCCGGCCTGGCGGGCCCGGATGCGGGCGCGCCGCGCCGGCTGCGCGCCGACGCGCAGCGCAACATCGGCTCCCTGCTGGAGGCAGCCAAGGCCGTCTTCGCCACCTCAGGCGTGGACGCGCCCGCCCAGCAGATCGCCGGCCGTGCGGGCGTCGGGGTCGGCACCCTGTACCGGCACTTCCCGCAGCGCTCGGACCTGGTCAAAGCCGTGTTCCAGCGCGAGGTGGACGCCTGCGCCGACGCGGCCCCGGCACTAGCGGGGGCGCACGAGCCGGCAGCGGCACTTGCGATGTGGCTCCACTGCTACACCGAGTTCCTCGCGACCAAGCGAGGACTCGCCACGGCCCTGCACTCCGGCGACCCCGCATACGGCGCTCTGCCCGGCTACTTCAGGCAGCGGCTCGAACCCGCCCTCGGGTCACTGCTCGAAGCCGCGACAGCCAGCGGCGAGATCCGCGCCGGCATCAGCGCGAAGGACCTCCTGCACGCCGTCGCCAGCCTGTCCCTGCCCGTGGCCGGCGAGGGAGCCGCCTACAGCCAGCGCATGGTCGCGCTCCTCATCGACGGACTACGCCACGGCGCCAGTATGAGCCAGTCCCGCTCCTGAACTCGTGCAAATAATGCTGTTCGGAAAAGGCGGGCGGCTGCTCGCCACGCTCTAGGCGGGCGAGCACCGGCTGCTGCATGCCGACAGCGCACGCCAGCTGAGCCCCGGGTAAGCCCTCGCTCTGCCCGGTAGCGGACCACGCGCGCGGCCACCTCACGCACGAACGCCGGCCGGTCCCATGGCGCGGGGCAGGCATGCAGCCGGAACGCGCTCGGCGCCAGCGAGGCAGCGGAGATCGTCACCGCGACCTTGGCCGACTTCGCAACAGCACTCGATCATGTGGCGGTCCCGCAAGGCGTTCCCGCGGCGGCTGCAGCCCAGCTTGCCTGGAACGTCGAGCGCTTGCAGTCGGGCGCGGAGATCGGCGAGCGGCCAAGCCGCTACCGGCGGCAACGTAGGTAAGGCCAAGCTCCGCTTCCCGTCCGGTCTACCACGATTCGATGGCAAGCCTGGCACAGCGGACGATCCCGCTGGCCGGGCCGCGCCGGCAGGAATAGGTCGTTGCTCCAGGTAGCGCGCTGGCATCATTGGCAGGTGCCCAGCTCGGTTCCAAGCCAGTCGCCCGCGGATGTGCTTCGCCGTATCCAGGCGCTCACGGCAGCCGATCCTATCGCCGGCCATGTGACGTGCCGTCTACGATGCCGCTGATCTGGCCCAAGCGGCCGACAGGGTGGAGCGCGGCGAGTGCGTCGTAGGTTCCCGGAGCATTCATCCAGGCCCCACACAGCCCGCCAGGTCCGGATGTGCCCAGGCATCCCGGGCCGGGTTCAGCGGTGGACGTCGTCGCTGGCCGGCGGGTTAGGCTGGGACGGTTTCCCGCCGGCGAAGTCTTCCCAGTCGGTCTGGAGAGGGGCCCAGCGCCGATCGAAGTGGGCGGCGCGGCGCGTCGCGCGTTCCAGGCGGCTGCCCCGGTAGCGACGTCGTGCCCAGATCGAAGACGGGCGCGCGAGGCGCAGAGCGCCGATCATCCCGACGGGTGGCAGGAAGAGCCCGAACAGTGCCGTCCGGTACTTGCCTTTAAGTACGCAGATGAAGGCGAGCACGCCGTC
>Ga0302314_10008209_pt1 | contig 18623 bp, 17 predicted proteins | sample III_Palsa_N2_3_FD_200533 | JGI IMG/M metagenome (GOLD analysis project Ga0302314, IMG submission 200533) | Peat permafrost microbial communities from Stordalen Mire near Abisko, Sweden - III_Palsa_N2_3 | ecosystem: Environmental > Terrestrial > Soil > Palsa > Peat permafrost | place: Sweden...
GCCCAGGATGGCGGTGCCGTTGGAGATCACGGCCACCAGGTTGCCCTTGGAGGTATAGTCGTAGGCCAGGTCCGGGTTCTCGGCGATCGCCCGCACCGGCACGGCCACGCCCGGCGAATAGGCCAGGCTAAGGTCGCGCTGTGTGGCCATCGGCTTGGTCGCCACCACCCCGATCTTGCCGGGTGCGGGATATTTGTGGAACGCCAGCGCCTCGTCGTCGGTGAAGGTGCGTCTTTCGTTATCGCTCATGAATCGCTCGATGCCTTACAGCGGAAAAAAGAGAGACGGCGCGAAACAATACTGGCGCGCCGCTCGGTTATGGCGATCGCCCTAAAGGCCCGCCCCCCAAAAAAGAAGAACTAATCCCGTTTCGCTCTCAAGTCCTGCCCACGGTAGACTTGAGCCGGTTTCCCCCAAGATCGGTTTCAACCGCCCGATTGCATGGCGCGCAGTCCAGCCTGCATCTCGCTCACAACCTTCTGTGCGACCGGATCCATCTTCAGCAGTTCCGCATAGGCCGACAGTTTCAGCAGATCCGCCAGAAGATCGCCCTTGCCGAACAGCGGGCCGGCCATCTGGATGAAGAACAGGACCGGGATCAGCGCGCAGTCGGCGGTCGTGATCGTCTCGCCGACCGCATAGGGCCCGTCGCCCATGAAGACATTCAGGTGGACCAAGGCCTCCTTCAGCTTCTGAATGGCCTCATCGATCACCTTCTGGTCGCGGCCCGCGGGGTTCATCTGACCGAACAGGGGCTGCAAGGCTGGCATCACATAGAGTTCGGCGACGCGGGCGATCAGCCGCGCCTGGGCGCGCGCCTCTGGGGTGGCCGGCAGCAGGCCGCTGTCAGGAAAGGAATCCGCCAGGAACTCGACGATGGTGTCGGACTCCGGCAAGGCGAATCCGTCGCCCACCACCAACACAGGAACACGCCCCATGGGGTTGAGCGCCAGATAGGCCTCGGACTTGGAGCCCCCTTCCGGCGGCGGAACGATCTCGACCGGCAGGTGCTTGGCGTAGATGGCGACACGCACCCGCGCCGCGAACGGCGAGAGATCCACGGAATAGAGCTTCATTCGGCATTCTCCTGGGCGCCGGCCCCCGATTGGCATTGACCGGGACGCGTTCGGCGGGAAATTAGATTTCATCCTGCACCTCGGCGCCTGCCGCGCCAAGGCGCGTTGACCTCTAAAGCACGGAACGCCATGACGCCCAGCCCTCGCATAAGGATCGGCGTCGCCGGCGCCCTGGGCCGAATGGGCCGAGCTGTGGCCGCGGTGGTCGACGCCCGGGACGATTGCAAAGTCTCGGCGATGTTCGATCGCGCGGAGTCGGCCGGCCAGCGCCTCGGCGAGCGGGTGCTGGTGAGCTTCGACAAGGCGGTGGCCCTCAGCGATGTGATCATCGATTTCACGACCCCACAGGCCTCGGTCGCCTTGGCGCGAGCGTGCGCGCGGCAGGGCGGTCCAGCCCTGGTGATCGGCTCGACCGGCTTCTCTGACGACGAGGCCGCCGCGGCGGACGAAGCGGCGCTGCAAATCCCCGTGGTTCGTTCGGGAAATTACTCGCTGGGCGTGAACCTGCTCCTGGGCCTGGTCGAACAGGCCGCGCGCGCACTCAAGGCCGCCGACTGGGATATCGAGGTGTTCGAGGCCCATCACCGGCGCAAGGTCGATGCGCCGTCGGGCACCGCCCTGATGTTGGGCGAGGCGGCTGCGCGCGGGCGGGGCGTTTCGCTGGCGGGTCAGTCGGAGCGAGCGCGCGACGGCCTGACCGGCCCCAGGGGTCCCGGCGCGATCGGTTTTTCGGTGATGCGCGCGGGCGGCATCGTCGGCGAACACGCGGTGGTGCTGGCGGCGGAGGACGAGATCCTCACCCTGTCACACTCGGCGCGCAATCGCAGTCTGTTCGCAAGGGGCGCGGTGGAGGCGGCGGTCTGGGCCGCCGGCCGCGCACCCGGCCTTTACGACATGAAGGATGTCCTGGGGTTCGCCCGGGGAGAGGCGGATGACTGACATACTGTCCCTCGACGCGACGGCCCAACTGCTCGCGTTGGAGACCAAGCGGATCAGCGCAGCGGAGCTTCTGGAGGCCAGCGTCGCGCGCTTTGACGCGGTCAATCCGCGGCTGAACGCCGTGGTGACGACCGATCTGGAACGCGCGCGGCGCCGGGCTCGCGCGATCGACGATCAGCGCATCGCCGGGGACCACCTGGGTGCGCTGGCCGGTCTGCCGATGACCATCAAGGATACGTTCGACGTCGGCGACATGCCGGCTTCGGCGGGGCTGAAGGGACTGCTGGGCCGCACGGCCAGGGACGCGGTGGTGGTCGCCCGGGCGCGCGCCGAGGGCGCGGTGATCTGGGGCAAGACCAATGTGCCCGTCATGGCCGGGGATTGGCAAAGCTATAACGACCTCTATGGCGCCACCAGCAATCCCTGGGACCTGACCCGCACCCCGGGCGGCTCGTCCGGCGGCGCGGCGGCGGCCCTGGCCTCGGGAATCACCGCGCTGGAAATCGGTTCGGACATCGGCGGCTCGCTGCGGGTCCCAGCTTCCTTTTGCGGGGTGTTTTCCCACAAGCCGACCTGGGGGCTGGTTTCTCAGCGCGGCCACATACCCCCCAGGCCCGGAACCGCGGCCGAGCGGGATCTGAACGTGGTCGGCCCGATGGCCCGCTCCGCGCGCGACCTCCGGCTCCTGTTGTCGGTGCTGGAAGAGGGGCCGCTGGCGGCCAAAGCCCCGCCGGCCGAACTCAAGGATCTGCGGGTCGGCTTGTGGCTTGAGGAGCCGGGTTTTCCGCTGGACCCAGAAGTGCGCGCGTTGGTCGAGGCGTTCGCTCAGAAGCTGGCCGGGCGCGGCTGCGCGATCGAGTTGGTCCGGCCAGTGGACGGGCCAGCCCTGCTGGCGGCCTATCGCCGGCTGCTGGCCCCGCTGATCGCCGAGGACCTGCCCGCCTCTGCCCGCCGCCAGATTCAGCGCGCGCGAGGGCTGGCCCGTCTTGCCCAGCACTTCGGCGAGGGTCCGCGCGCCTGGGCCAGCCAGATATTCGACTATACGGCGACCCACGCCGAATGGCTGGCCGCCGACGAGGCGCGCGCCCAGTCCGCTCAGCATCTGCGGGGGGTGTTCGAGCGCCATGACGTGCTGATCGCGCCGATCGCGCCCGTCGCCGCCTTTCCTCACGACCATGCGCCCTTCGCAAAGCGCAAGCTGCGGCTCTCGGACGGCGGAACCATCCCGTACGGCTCGATGCTGAACTGGATCTCCATGGCCACCGCCTGCGGCCTGCCCGCCACCGCCTATCCCGCCGGACTGAGCGCCGCCGGCCTTCCAGTCGGAGTGCAGATCATCGGCCCGCGCGGCGGGGATGCGCGGGTGTTGGACGTGGCCCAGGCCATCGACGAGGCGCTGGGCGGGTTCATACCGCCGCCCGCGCCCAAGATTTAGTTCCCCCCGGTCGAGCCGAAGCCGCCTTCGCCGCGCACTGTGTCGTCCAGGCTTTCGACTTCGGCCCATTGCGCCTGGGTCACCGGCGCGATCACGAGCTGGGCGATGCGGTCGCCGCGGCGGATGGTGAAGTCCTCCTGGCCCAGATTGATCAGGATCACCTTCACCTCCCCGCGATAGTCGCTGTCGATGGTGCCGGGCGTATTGACCTGGGTGATCCCGTAACGCGCCGCCAGACCCGAGCGCGGACGCACCTGGCCCTCGAAGCCTCGGGGCAGGGCGAAGGCCAGGCCGGTGGGCACCGCCGCCCGCGCGCCGGGCCGCAGCACGATCGGCTCCGCCTCGGCCACGGCCGCGCGCAGGTCCATGCCCGCCGCTCCGGCGGTCTCATAGGCCGGCAGGGGCAGGTCGGGATTGTTGGACAAGCGGCGGATGGGCACGATCGGGTTCAAGCGGGTACTCCTGTCAAATTGTCGGCGATGCGCCTGGCCAGGCGGGCCGCCACTTCGGTCTTGTCGGCCAGCGGCCAATGCTCCACGCCGCGCGCGTCGAAGATCATCACGGCGTTCTGGTCGCCCCCCATGATGGGTTCGCTCGCCACGTCGTTGGCCACGATCCAGTCGCAGCCCTTGCGGGCCAGCTTGGCGCGGGCGTTCATTTCGACATTGTCGGTCTCGGCGGCGAAGCCGATCACCAGCCTGGGCCGAGCGGGGCCCGTTGCGGCCAGCGCGGCCAGGATGTCGGGATTCTCCACCAGGCGCAGCGTGGGAGGGCCGTCCTTACCCTTCTTCAGCTTGACCCCGAACACCTCGTCGGCCCGCCAGTCGGAGACGGCGGCGACGCAGACCGCCACGTCCGCCGGCAGCGCGGCCTTGGACGCGGCGAGCATCTCCAGGGCGGTCTCCACTTGCACGCGCCTCACTCCCGGCGGCGCGGCCAGGGCGGTGGGGCCTGAAACCAGCGTCACGGCGGCGCCCAGGCGCGCCAGCGCGGCGGCGATCGCGTAGCCCTGCTTGCCGCTGGAGCGGTTGGTCAGCACCCGCACAGGGTCGATTGGCTCGGCGGTGGGCCCGGCGGTGACCAATACTCGCTTGCCTGCCAGGGGGGCGCCGGCGGCGCCCGCCAGGGCGTCCATGATCGCCTGGAAGATGGCTTCGGGCTCGGCCAGGCGTCCCTCGCCGAATTCGCCGCAGGCCATGGCGCCCTCGTCAGGTCCGACGAAGGTCACGCCGTCACCGCGAAGGGTCGCGAGATTGCGGCGGGTGGCCTTGTGCTCCCACATGCGCACATTCATCGCCGGAGCCATCAGCACCGGCTTATCGGTGGCGAGCAGCAAGGTTGAGGCCAGATCGTTCGCCAGGCCCGCCGCCGCCCTGGCCATCAGATCGGCCGTCGCCGGCGCCACGACCACCAGATCGGCCGAGCGCGAAAGCTGGATATGGCCCATCTCGGCCTCGTCGGTCAGCGAGAACAGGTCTTCGTAAACCCGGTCCTCGGCCAGGGACGCCAGCGACAGCGGAGTGACGAAGCGCGCGCCGGCGGGGGTCAGCACCGGCCGGACCGCGACGCCCGCCTTGCGCAGCAGTCGCACCAGTTCCAGCGCCTTGTAGGCCGCGACGCCGCCGCCGACGACCAGAAGGACGCGCTTTTGATCCATGGGTCTTCGGTCCCTTCGAACAACGCCCGTCCATATCGTTTCGACAGCCTCTGGACAAACCCGCAAAACCGTTCTTTATTTGTTCTTGAAACTTGAAACCGGGGGTTGCTGATGGGCAAGGGGTTGGTTCGCGTCGGCGTTACGGCGCTTTTGGGTACGGTTGGCCTTCTGGCCTTGGCGGCTTGCGATGGCGGGTCGGCGAGCCCGGCGCGCGATCATTCGGCCAGCGTGGGGCAGCGGTCGACCACGTCCTATTCGGACAGCGGATCGCGGTCCGACCGGGTCTCCGCGGACGCCACGGGTCGCCAGGATCAGCGCGACGAGCCGGTGCGGCTGGTTCACGGCAAACCGATGTGGGCGGCCAACCGGCGCCACAGCGCCGACGAGAACGCCGAATACCAGTTCAATCGCGACGGCCCGGATTTCGGGGCCAAGTCGGTCGACGACTTCGTGACCAAGGTCCACGCCTTTGTAGACCGTCCGCCGGCCAGTGCGCTGACGCTCACGCGAAACAATGGAGACAAGCTGATCTATGACCCCAAGACCAACGTCTTCGCGGTGGTCAGCAAGGACGGCGCGCCGCGCACCATGTTCAAGCCCCGCGACGGCGCCGCCTATTGGGATGAGCAGAAGCAGCGCGCGGCCGATCAGACCAAGGACGGCGGCGGCTATCATCGGAGCTACCGGGCGCGGAGCCCAGACCGTGGGAACGACGACCAGGGGTGAACTCGGGTTGGGCTAACGCAGGTAGGCGTACAGCCCAAACCCCGCCGCAGTCGTCACGGCTCCCAGAGCGAACCAAAGCCAGGCCCAGCTTGCTCGCGGCTTTGGCGAGGCAGCCGGTTCCGGCGGGTCGGCCAGCCGTGCCAGGGCCTTCAGTGCGCGAACCGCGTCGCCGCTCAGTTCGCGCACCCGCGCCGCGGGCGACAGTTCGCGGGTGATCCAGCGGCGCACGATCGGCTCGGCGGCGTCCCAACGGTCGTGCTTGGGGTCGATCCGCCGCGCGACGCCCTCGACGGTGACCATGGTCTTTTGCAGCAGCACCAGTTCGGGCCGCAGATGCATGTCGAATAATGAAGTGATCTCGAACAGTTGGCCCAGCAGCCGGCCCATGGAGACCTCGTAGGCCGGCCGGCCGACATTCGGTTCTCCGACCGCGCGCAGGGCCTGGGCGAAGGCGTCGATGGAGTGGTGGGCCGGGACGTAGCCCGCGTCGAAATGCGCCTTGGCCACGCGGTGATAGTCGCGCTGGAGAAATCCCCACAGGATCTCGGCCAGGTGCCGGCGCGCCACCGCGTCCAGCCGCCCGACGATGCCGAAATCGACCGCGATCACCTGGGCCGGCGCGGCGACGAACAGGTTGCCCTCATGCAGATCGGCATGGAACACGCCGTGGTCCATCGCCTGGGACAGAAAGGCGCGCATCAGATTGGTCGCCAGCGCCGGGCGATCCAGGCCGGGCTGGTCCAGCGAGGCGGGATCCGACAGGGCCATGCCGTCGGCCCAGTCCAGCGTCAGGGCGCGGCGGCCAACACCCTCCCAGATCACCTTGGGCGCGCGCATATAGCCGTCCTTGGCCATGATATCGGCCAGCTCGCTCGCGCCCGCCGCCTCCATCCTGAGGTCCAGCTCCAACTGCAGCGAGCGCGCCACGGTCGCGACCAGCGCCTTGGGCTCCAGACGGCGAGCCAGGGGAACGCCCGCCTCAACCCACGCCGCGGCCAGGGTCAGGGTTTCAATGTCCCGCGCCACGCGCCGATCGATGCCGGGGCGCAGCACCTTGACCGCCACGCGCCGCCCGTCGATCAGGCTCGCCGGATGGGCCTGGGCCAATGAAGCCGCCGCGATCGGCTCGCCGAAGGTGGCGAACAGGCTGTCAACCTCCACGTCCAATGTAGCGGCCACGACCTTGCGCGCCACCTCGGTCGGAAAGGGCGCCAGTTGATCCTTCAGCCGGCCCAGATCGTCAGCGAAGACCCGGCCGAAGATGTCGGCCCGGGTGGAGATCACCTGACCGAGCTTGATCGCCGCCGGTCCCAGGCGCTCCAGCGAGCGGGCCAGCCGCTCGCCGGGACGCCCCTGCCGCGCGCGCGGTCCCGCCAATAGCCGCAGCGTCCGCGCCAGAAACAGCGCAGAGGGCGGCAGGCGCCCGTCGATCTCCCGCGGGATCAGCGCGTCGGCGCGCACCAGCACCCAGCCGGCATGGATCAGCCGGGCGAAGGCGGCGGGTCTGCTCATCCTTCCCGCTTCGAGGGGGCCTTCAGCGCCCAGCCCTGGTGCAGGGCGGCGACGCCGCCGGTGAAATTGGTCCAGCCGACCTGGTCGAACCCCGCCTCGCGCATCAACTGGGCGAAGCGCGCCTGGTCGGGAAAGCGGCGGATGCTTTCCACCAGATATTGATAGGCCTCGCGGTCCCCCGCGACCCATTGGCCGACCTTGGGGATCACCTTGAACGAATAGGCGTCGTAGGCCGCCCGCAGCGGCTCGGTCACCGGCCGGGAGAACTCCAGGCACAAAAACCGCCCGCCCGGTTTCAACACCCGCCGTGCTTCGCGAAGCGCCGCCGATATGTCCGTCACATTGCGGATGCCGAAGGAGATCACATAGGCGTCGGCGCAGGCGTCCGGCAGGGGCAGCCTCTGGGCGTCGCCGACACTCCAGGCGATCTCGGGCGCCCCGCCCCGCTCGCGTCCGGCGGCGACCATCTCGGCATTGTAGTCCACGACGAAGATCCGCGCGTCATCGCCGCCCCTGCGCATCTGGGCCCTGCGCGCCAGCCTGGCGAACCGCATGGCCATGTCGCCTGTGCCGCCGGCGCAGTCGATGATGGTCTCCCCCGGCCGGGGATTGAGCCGTGCGGCGACCATGTCCTTCCAGACCCTGTGCACCCCCGCGCTCATCAGGTCGTTCATCAGGTCATAGCGGCGGGCGACGCGGTCGAAGACGCCGCGCACCATGCCCGCCTTCTCGGCGGGATCGACATCCTGAAAGCCAAAACTCGCGGCGGGCTGGGTCATGGATCGCCTCTTAACCCCTCCGGGGCGCCCGCGTCATCCGTCAAGCCGCCAAAGACTCCAAACAGTCGCGGCTTGGCGCGGGTGGCTCCCAGGGCCTACATCATGCGCCATGCCCGAGCTTCCCGAGGTAGAAACGGTCCGCCGAGGCCTTGAGCCGGTCTTGCGCGGCGCCCGGCTGATCCGGGTCGAGGCGCGCCGCCCGGATCTGCGTTTCCCTTTTCCCGACGGCTTTGTGCAGCGCCTGACCGGTGCGCGGATCGATGTGCTGGAACGGCGCGCCAAGTATCTTCTGGCCCGGCTCGATCGCGGCGACACCCTGGTGATGCATCTGGGCATGACCGGCCGTTTCGAGATCGAAGGCGCCGAAGTCTCGCGCCGGCCCGGCGAGTTCCACTACGCCGCGCCCGCCGATCCCAAGCACGCCCACGTCGTCTTCGAGACCGAGGCCGGCCATCGGGTGACCTATTTCGACCCGCGCCGCTTCGGCTACATGGACCTGATCGCCACGGACGGGATGGCGCGCCATCCCTGGTTCGCCGCCCTGGGGCCGGAGCCGCTGGGCGAAGACTTCAACGCCACGCATCTGGCCAAGGCGCTGGCCGGCCGGCGGCAGAGCATCAAGGTCATGCTCCTGGATCAGCGGATCGTCGCCGGCCTGGGCAACATATATGTCAGTGAGGCCCTGCACCGGGCGCGCATATCGCCCTTGCTGGCCGCTGGAGAAATCCGGCCAGCCCCCCTGAAGGCCTTGGTCGAGGCGGTGCGGGCGGTGCTGGCCGAGGCGATCGAGGCCGGAGGATCCACCTTGCGCGACTATGCCGGCGCCGACGGGGCGCTGGGCTATTTCCAGCACCGCTTCCGTGTCTACGATCATGAGGATGAGCCCTGCGGGCGGGCCGGGTGTCGCGGCGTGATCCAAAGGACGGTCCAGGCCGGCCGGTCGACCTTCTATTGCGACACATGTCAGCGCTAGCCTGGGCCGCGCGTCGCCTCTACCGTAGCGCGATGTCGCGTCGCCTAGTCCGGTTTCTGACCACCCTCTTACTATGTCTGTTCGCCGGAGCGGCGCGAGCCGAACCTCCGGTCTGGGTGGTGCATGGGACCCACTGCACCATCGTCCTGTTCGGTTCGGTGCACATCCTGCCGCCCGATCTGGCGTGGGAGCCGCCCAAGCTCAAGCGGGCCGTCGCGCGCGCCCACGAGATCTGGTTCGAAATTCCCCTTGACGACGCCTCGATGGCGGCGGCCAGCCTGGCGGCGGAATCCGAGGGCTTGCAGCCGCCGGGCCAGACCCTGAGCGCCGAACTCAATCCCGCGGACCGGGCGCGGCTGGGTGTCCTGTCCCAGACCTATGCGGTGCCGATGGAGGAGTTGGACCGGCTGAAGCCCTGGCTGGCGGAAATACGTCTGTCGGTCGCCAGCTACCGCGATCTGGGCGCCTCGCGCGATCTGGGCGTGGAACACCAGATCCTCGAAGGCGCGCGCCCTGACGCGCGCCAGCGGGCCTTTGAAACACCCGAGGAACAGATCAGCTATCTGGCCCAGGGGGCCACGGCCGACCAGATCGCCTCGCTCGAAGAGACGTTCGGCGAGCTTGAAGCCGGGCCGGCCACCTTTCAGCGCCTGATCCGCGCCTGGATGGCCGGGGACCTGAAGGCGCTGAACGCCGAAGCTCTGGAACCCTTGGCCAAGGCCGCGCCGGCCATCTACCAGACCATGGTGGCCCAGCGAAACGCCCATTGGCTGCGGACGGTCCTGGCCCGCCTGGACCAGCCGGGCGATGCTGTGATGGTGGTCGGGGTCGGACATCTGATCGGGCCCGATGGGCTGCCGGCCCTGTTGCGGTCCAAAGGGGTTCGGGTCGAAGGGCCCTGATCGGCGGTGTCAGCCAATTGATAGGTATCGCGTTGACCGCGCGGTCCCGTTGCCGTATACGCCCGCACTCCTGAATTTCAGCGCCAGGCCTGAGTGTCCGGCGCCGACCCGTTTTGAGGCTTATACCGCATGGCCAATAACCCCGGCGCAAAGAAGGCGATCCGCAAAATCGAGCGCCGCACCGAGGTCAACAAGGCCCGCCGCTCGCGGGTCCGCACCTTCCTTCGCAAGTTCGAAGAGGCCGTCGCCGGCGGCGACGCTGCGGCCGCCAAGGCGGCGTTCGTGCAGGCCCAGTCCGAACTGATGCGCGCCGTTTCCAAGGGCGTGGTCCACAAAAACACGGGCTCGCGCAAAGTGTCCCGGCTGGCGGCCCGCCTGAAAAAGCTCGCCGCGGCCTGAGAGCCCGGCCGCTGAGCCTACGGCTCAGCTAGCCATTTGAATCATTTTAAGTATTCGAATGCGGTCAAACGCAGGGTGAAGTGCGCCCGCATTTAGTCGGCTGCGACAAATTGTTCAGTGAACAGACGCCGATTTTAAGCATTCCCTTGCGCTGTCTGAGCCTCTCGCGAGTCAATAGAAATATCGTCGGACGTGGTGAAGAATCCAGGTTGACCGGCGGGGGGCGCCGACTAGTCTGAAGCCTCGATACGCTTCCATCTCAGTACGGACGATTCAGCAGACGGCGGTCCCTAGTGGCCGGCGGGTGAGGTTTTGTGCGCTGAACATGACGGGCCAGGCGTCGTGGGGGCGAGGGGCAATGGCGCGAAAAATAAAAGGTCAATCGCGATGAAGGTGGGCTATGCGGGCACCGCCAGCGGCGTCGCTGGTCAGGTCATGGACTATGAGGTCGGCGCCGGTCTGGCGAGCGCGGTCTGGGGCCGCGCCTGCGCCGCGCTGAAGAGCGAAATTGGCGATGACACGTTCGGTTCGTGGCTGGCCCAGGCCAGCGTGTGCGAGGACCGGGCCGGCGCCCTGGTGCTGGTGACGCCCACTGGCATCGCGCGCGACTGGATCCGCCGCAACGCCTGGCGGCGGATCACGGATCTGTGGTCGCAGAACGATCCGCTGGGCCGGCCGCTAGGCCTGCAATCGCGCGTGGAGTTCGAGGGTGGCCAAGGCCCTCAATGCGGCCTCGCGCCCGCCGCCCTGGCGGACCCCGCTGCGATGATCGCCCTGGCCGATCCCGCCTCCTCGCATTCGACCAGGCCTGCCCAGGAACCCCAGGTGGGACCATCGGCGGGTTCCGGGCGTCCGCCGAGGGCCGCCGGGCTGCAGGAGCGCTTCACCTTCGAGAGCTTCGTGGCGGGTCCGGCCAACGAATTCGCACACGCCATGGCCCGTCGGGTGGCGTCCTGGAGCGATGGCCACTTCAATCCGGTGGTGTTCCATGGCCCCTACGGCTTCGGCAAAACCCACCTTCTGAACGCCATCGCCTGGGAGGCGATGCGCGTCGCGCCGCACAAAAAGGTGATCTACCTTACCGCCGAACGTTTCCTGTCCAGCTTCGTGCGCGCGTTGATGGAGCGCACCGGCCCGGCCTTCAAGGAGGAGCTCCGCGGAGCCGATCTGCTGCTCATCGACGACGTCCACTTCATCGCCGGCAAGCAGTCGAGCCAGGAAGAGCTGTTCCACACCCTCGCCGCCCTGACCCAGGACGGGCGCCGTGTCGTGTTCACCGCCGATCGCGCGCCGACGGCCATGAGCGAGATGGACGCGCGCCTTCGCTCGCACCTGCAGGCCGGCCTGGTCTGCGCTGTCGAGCCCGCCGACCGCACCTTGCGGCTGGGGATCCTCGAGAAGAAGCTTGAGCTTCTTGCCCACCAGCAAGGCTTCACCAAAGCCGCGGCGCGGCCGGAAGTGCTGCAATTCCTGGCGGACCGATTTACCGACAGCGTTCGCGAACTGGAAGGCGCTTTGAACACCCTGGTTGCGCGCACGGGCGACGGGCTGGCTCAGGTGGGCCTCGACGATGCCCAGGCCATCCTCAGGCCCCACCTGCGTGGTGGCGAGAAGCGGATCACCATCGACGAGATCCAGAAGGCGACCGCCGAGCACTACGCCATGAAACAGGTCGACCTTATTTCCGAGCGACGCAACCGCGCCATCGCCCGGCCGCGTCAGGCGGCCATGTGGCTGGCCAAGCAGCTGACCACCCGGTCGCTGCCGGACATCGGCCGCCGTTTTGGGGGCCGGGACCACACCACGGTCCTGCATGCGGTGCGGCGGATCGAGGAGCTCAAGGCCGGCGACGCCCAGCTGGCGCGCGATCTGGAGATACTCACACGAAAGCTGCGGGGCTGATCGGGAGACGCGGGGCTGTCCGGCGAGCGCGGCCGCTGGCTGGTTCCCTCTTTCGCGCCGCCCGATTTCAGCTAATCTCCGCACCCCTTCATCGGGCCGTGGGGGCTTTCGAATCACCGCGGCCGCAGATTCGGACGTCCAGATGCAGCTAACGATCGAGCGCGCGGCCCTGCTGAAAGCGCTGGGACACGTGCAAAGCGTGGTGGAGCGGCGCAACACCATTCCGATCCTGTCCAATGTGCTGCTGTCCGCCGACCGCGACGCGATGGCCCTTTCGGCCACAGATCTGGACATGGAGATCGTCGACGAGACTCCGGGCCGGGTCGACGGCAAGGGCCAGATCACGGCGCCCGCCCATACCCTCTACGAGATCGTGCGCAAACTGCCCGAGGGCGCCGAGGTCGAACTGCGATTCAGCGCCGACGATCCAAGGCTTCAGGTCTCCGCCGGCCGTTCGAAATTCAATCTGCCAGTACTGCCGGCGGGGGATTTCCCGGTGATGTCGTCGGAGGGCCTGTCGGGCCGGATCACCATCGACACCGGCGATCTGATCCGCCTGATCGACAAGACACGCTTCGCCATCTCCACTGAGGAGACGCGCTACTATCTGAACGGCCTGTACCTGCACACCGTGGTCGAGGAAGGCCGCTCCCTGCTGCGGGCCGTGGCCACCGATGGACGGCGGCTGGCGCTGGCGGAGATGACCGCGCCGGAGGGCTGCGTCGGCGCGCCGGGCGTGATCATCCCGCGCAAGACCATCCAGGAGGTGCGGCGACTGCTGGAGGACGCCGGCGAATTCGTCGAGATGCAGGTCTCTGCGCAAAAGGTCCGTTTCGAATTTGGCCGCGCCGCCTTGACCTCCAAGGTGATCGACGGCTCGTTCCCCGACTATGTCCGGGTGATCCCGCGCGATAACAACCGCGTGCTGACCGTCGACAACGCCTTGTTCGCCCAGGCTGTCGATCGGGTCGCGACCATCTCGGCCGAAAAGAGCCGTTCGGTGAAAATGAGCGTCGAGCCCGGCAAGGTGATCCTGACCGTGCGCAACATGGAGGCGGGCCAGGCGGTCGAGGAGATCGAGGTCGACTATGACGGCGAGGCCTTCGACATCGGCTTCAACGCCCGCTACCTGCTGGACGTCGCCGGCCAGATCCATGGCGAGACGGCGGAATTCCGCTTTTCCGACCCCGACTCGCCCACCCTGGTCCTGGACCCCGCCGACGCCGACGTGCGCTACGTGCTGATGCCGCTGCGGGTCTAGCCGCTAGCTGCGATGCCCCAGGCCCGGCTACGTCAGCTGACCCTGACCGATTTCCGCTCGTACGAACGGGCCGCTCTGCCCCTCGATGGCCGGCCGGTCTATCTGTTCGGGCCCAACGGCGCGGGCAAGACCAATCTTCTGGAGGCTGTCAGTCTGCTGGCCCCGGGGCGGGGCCTGCGCGGCGCGGCGATCGCCGAGGTGGGCCGCCGCCTGCCCGGTGAGGCGCGCGGCCGGGCCTGGGCTGTCGCGGTCAGCCTCGATGCGGGCGACGGACTCATCCAACTGGGCACCGGGACCGAGAGCGCCGCGGCCGCGCGCCGGGTGGTGCGGCTGGAGGGCGAGCCCGTGCCGCCCGGCCGCCTGGCCGATCTTTTGCGCCTGGTCTGGCTGACGCCGCAACAGGACCGCCTGTTCCTCGACGGCGCGGCCGATCGGCGGCGCTTCTTCGATCGGCTGGTGTTCGCCGCCCAGCCCGACCATGCGGCCCGGGCCGGGGCCTATGAGCGCGCCCTGCGCGAGCGGATGCGGCTGCTCACCGACGGCCCGGCCGATTCCGCCTGGCTCGCGGCCCTGGAGGCGCAAATGGCGGAGGCCGGCGCGGCGATGGCCGTGGCCCGCGCAGAAACCCTGGCGGCGCTGCGGTCCGAGATCGACCGGCGGGGGGAGCGCCCGTTCCCCCAGGCCGGCCTCGCCTTGACCGGCGAATGGGAGCAGCTGGCCGCCGAGGGGGTCCAAAGCGAGGAAATCCAGGGGCGTCTGGCCCGGGCTCTCGCCGGCGCCCGCGAGCGCGACGCCGCGGCCGGTCGCGGCCTGACCGGCCCGCACCGGGGCGACCTGGCGGTTCTGCACCGGCAAAAGGACCGTCCGGCGGCGGAGTGCTCCACCGGCGAGCAGAAGGCGCTGATTCTCAATCTGGTCCTGGCCCAGGCCGCGCGACTTTCACGTGCGGAATCCGCGCCGAATCCTATATTGTTGCTAGATGAGGTCGCCGCGCATCTGGACCAGGTCCGGCGCGCGGCCCTCTTCGACGAAATCGAGGCGCTTGGCCTGCAGGCTTTTCTGACCGGGACCGACGAAGCGCTGTTTTACGACCTGAAAGGGCGAGCCCAAGGCGTCGGCGTAGACGCTGGAAGGTTGGCTATAGACGATACATGACCGATCAGACTCCCGAGTCCAACATCCCCGCCGGCGACGACCAGGCCCCGACTGAGCGCGAGCTGAACGGCGACGACTACGGCGCCGATTCCATCAAGGTGCTCAAGGGTCTCGACGCGGTGCGCAAGCGGCCGGGCATGTATATCGGCGACACCGACGACGGTTCGGGCCTGCACCACATGGTCTATGAGGTGGTCGACAACGCCATCGACGAGGCGTTGGCCGGCTACGCCTCGCTGGTCGAGGTGACCTTGAACGCCGATGGCTCCGTCACCGTCACCGACGACGGCCGCGGCATCCCCACCGACATGCACGAGGAAGGCGTCAGCGCCGCCGAGGTCATCATGACCCAGCTGCACGCAGGCGGAAAGTTCGACCAGAATTCCTACAAGGTCTCGGGCGGCCTGCATGGCGTGGGCGTCTCCGTGGTCAACGCCCTCTCCGATTATCTGCTGCTCAAGATCTATCGCGTCGGCAAGGCCCACGAGATGCGCTTCGAGCGGGGTGACGCGGTCTCTCCGCTGATCGTCACCGGCGACGCGCCCCGGCGCGAGAACGGTGAATTCCTGACCGGCACCCACGTCACCTTCATGCCGTCGCTGACCACCTTCTCGCACGTCGATTTCGATCTGAAGACGCTGGAGCACCGGCTGCGGGAACTGGCGTTCCTGAACTCCGGCGTGGTGATCAAGCTGCGCGACCTGCGCGGGGCCGAACCGTTCGAGGAGACCCTGTCCTACGAGGGCGGGGTGGAGGCGTTCGTCCGTCACCTGGACAAGGCCAAGACGCCGCTGATCAAGGCGCCAATCACCATCCGCGGCCGGCGCGAAAAGGTCGAGATCGACCTCTCGCTGTGGTGGAACGACAGCTATCACGAGACTATGCTGTGCTTCACCAACAACATCCCGCAGAAGGATGGCGGCACGCACCTGTCGGCCTTTCGCGGCGCCTTGACCCGGATCATCACCAACTATGCCGAGACCTCCGGCGCGGCCAAGCGCGAGAAGGTCTCCGTCAACGGCGAGGACGCGCGCGAGGGCCTGACCTGTGTCCTGTCGGTCAAGGTGCCCGATCCGAAATTCTCATCCCAGACCAAGGAAAAGCTGGTCTCCTCCGAGGTTCGCCCGGCGGTGGAGGGCCTGGTCAGCGAGGGGCTCGCAACCTGGTTCGAAGAGCATCCAGCCGAAGCCAAGCAGATCGTACAGAAGATCGCCGAAGCCGCCGCCGCCCGTGACGCGGCGCGCAAGGCGCGCGAACTGACCCGCCGCAAGTCCGCCCTGGATATCACCTCGCTGCCCGGCAAGCTGGCCGACTGCCAGGAGCGCGATCCAGCCAAGTCGGAATTGTTTATCGTTGAGGGCGACAGCGCCGGCGGCTCGGCCAAGCAGGCGCGCAATCGTGAAAACCAGGCGGTGTTGCCGCTGCGGGGCAAGATCCTGAATGTCGAGCGCGCCCGATTCGACAAGATGCTGGGCTCCGAGCAGATCGGCACCCTGATCACCGCCCTGGGCGCCGGCATCGGCCGCGACGATTTCGATATCGAGAAGATCCGCTATCACAAGATCGTGGTGATGACCGACGCCGACGTCGACGGCGCCCACATCCGCACGCTGCTCCTGACCTTCTTCTATCGCCAGATGCCGCAGGTGCTGGAGCGGGGTTATCTCTATATCGCCCAGCCGCCGCTCTATAAGGCGTCCAAGGGGCGATCCTCGCGCTACCTGAAGAACGACGCCGAGCTGGAGGCCTTCCTGGTCGACGAGGGCGTCGACGGCGCGTTGCTGGAGCTGTCGACCGGCGAACAGATGACCGGCGCGGATCTCCTGGGCCTGGTCCAATCCGCCCGTTCGGCGCGGGGCAATCTGGACCGGCTGGCGGCCCGCGCCCCGGCCTTCGCGGTGGAGCAGGGCGCGCTGGCCGGTCTGTTGGGCAACAGCCCCGACCTTGCCGCGGCCTCTGCCCGCCTGGATCTCTATGCCGAAGAGGGCGACGGGGCCTGGAGCGGCGAGCACGGCGAGGGCGGCGGCTTCGTGTTCACCCGCGTTCGCCGCGGGGTGTCCGAGCAGGTGGTGCTGGACGACGGCCTGCTGCGCTCGGCGGACGCCCGCCGCCTGGCCGAACGGGCGCCGGCCCTGGCGGAGACCTTCGCGGGGGTCGCGACTTTCCGACGCCGCGACCGGGTCACCACTATCCGGGGGCCTCTGGATCTGGTCGAGGCGGTGTTCGAGGCGGGCCGGAGGGGCCTGTCGATCCAGCGCTATAAGGGCCTGGGCGAAATGAACCCGGACCAGCTGTGGGAGACCACACTGGACGCCGAGGCGCGCACCCTGCTGCAGGTCAAGGTCACCCACGCCGACGACGCCGACGACATGTTCTCCCGATTGATGGGCGATCTGGTCGAGCCCAGGCGGGAGTTCATCCAGGACAACGCCCTGGACGCCGAAGTCGACGTCTGAATCGACCGGTGAAATGGCTTCCGGTTTCGACGCCCATCACGCTTCGAAGCCCTAAACGCCTGGCGCCACGCCCAGCGCTTGGCGCAGTACGTCTTCCAGTTGACTGGACAGGAAGGGCTTGCGCAGGATCGGCCGGTCGCGCCAGCCTTCGTCGATGCCGCCGTCGTCATAGCCGGTCGACAGGATGAACGGCGTGCCGCGGGCGCGCAGGGCCTCAGCCACCGTGAAACAGCGTTCGCCGCCCAGATTGACGTCGAGGATCGCCACGTCGAAGCGGGCGTCGGGTTCCGCGAGCGCCGCCAGGGCGTCGCTTACACGCATCACCGGACCCAGGACCTGACAGCCCAAGTCCTCCAGCATGTCTTCGAGCAGCATCGAAACCAGCGCTTCGTCTTCGACGACGAGTACCCGGCGGCCTGAAAGGTCTGCGGCGGGATGAACGGTCATGCCACGGGTTCCGGGAACTGAATGCTGGGCCGCTGGAGCGATGTAAGCCTTACTGTAGCATCCTCGCGCGCCATGCCACACAACCTTTAGACGAGCCGTTCAGGCCCAGACCGCCAGATAACGCACGGAGGTCTATTGGGTTTCGTTGACACCCCAGACTTGCGGCTTAAAACCGACCCACTGCGAAATGAGGGCCGTCGGCAATGAGCGTTGAAAAAGGAAGTGCCGGTCGGCCTAGAGCCGCCGATCGGCCTTTGTCGCCCCATCTTCAGGTCTGGCGTCCGCACCTGACCATGACGGTCTCGATCCTGCACCGGTTCACCGGCATGGCGCTCTACGCTGGCGCCCTGATCGTCGCCGGATGGGCGGCCGCCCTGGCCGGCGGCGAATCTGCGTTCAACAGCTATCGCGGCCTGTTGGGCTCGCCGCTGGGCAAGCTGGTGCTGCTGGGCGTGACCTTTTCGTTGTTCTATCACCTGGCTGGCGGGATACGGCACCTGGCCTGGGACCTGGGCCTCGGCTTCGAGAAACGCACAGCCGACACGACAGCGACAGCGGTGGTGGCCTTCGCCGTGACCGCCACCATCGCGGTCTGGGTCATCGCCGGCTTCGCGGGGTTGCTCTGATGGCCTCTTATCGTACGCCCCTGGGGCGGGTTCGGGGTCTGGGCGCCGCCAAACACGGGGTCGGCCACTTCATTGGCCAGCGCGTCAGCGCGGTGGCCCTCCTTTTTCTGGTGCTTTGGGGCGTCTATTCCGCGCTCGGCCTGGCTCAGGCCGACTACGCCGGCGCGCAGGCCTGGATACGCTCGCCCTGGCACGCGATCCCGCTGGCCTTTGTGCTGGGCGCCGCCCTCTATCACGGCCAGTTGGGCATGCGGGTGGTGATCGAGGACTATGTCCACACGCCCTTGAGCAAAAACGCATTGCTGATCCTCAGCCTGTTCGTCTGCTGGCTGGGCGCCGCGATCGGCATCTTTTCGATTCTTAAGGTCGCATTCGGCG
>Ga0302314_10008210_pt1 | contig 18623 bp, 20 predicted proteins | sample III_Palsa_N2_3_FD_200533 | JGI IMG/M metagenome (GOLD analysis project Ga0302314, IMG submission 200533) | Peat permafrost microbial communities from Stordalen Mire near Abisko, Sweden - III_Palsa_N2_3 | ecosystem: Environmental > Terrestrial > Soil > Palsa > Peat permafrost | place: Sweden...
GCCCGGGAGCATCGGGCGGCAGTCGCCTACGCGAATGATGTCCGCGCCTCGCTCGCCGACTTCGATCGGCGCGCGGTGCTGACATACCCGCACGCCGGCTAAACCGGACCGCTTCATCGACGCGACGAGACCTCCTTATGGGGCCTCGTTTGCGTTTCGACGCGCCCTTCCTTCGCGTCTCGGGCGGCGTTTATCCTGCTGTGGTCGGATCGGGAAGTGCCCGGAAAGCAGACCTTCCGAAGGTCTCCCAAGAGTCACCAACGGCCGGCAAATCTTCGCCCGGCGCGGGGGCTGCACGGCTCGGGCGCCGGGAGAGCCATTCCCGCGATGGAGTCTCTCGGTCTCGAGAGGCGCCATCATCGTTCACCGCCAAGGGGCGTTCGCGCACGGCCGCCGCCAAGGCCCGCTCGGGTGGCGAACCCGATGATCCCTGCATTTCGCATTGAAAATACCCAAAACTCGGCTTTTTTGTCTTATCGAAGCGATTTTAATTGACATTATGCAATGTTCATGGTTATCTCCCGCTCATGCCCTACCGCCCCATCACGACCCCGCAACCGCCCACCGAAGCGGAGATCGATTCCCCCGAGATGATCGAGGCGGACGCGTTCGTCGAAAGCGGCGAGGAACACCTGCGAATGCTCGCGGAACTGGCGCGGTACGGCATGGAACTGGCCGAGGCGCAGCGGACCTATGCCAGGGCGCGGCTGGCGGCGGTGACCGCCGATGGCGCGGCGCTGAACCCGGGCGAGGACCCCGGCGGCGCCTTCAGCAAGACCGCCCAGACCGTTCGCCGCACCATCGCCATGCAGCTCGAGCTGAAGAACGAAGTAGACAAGCGCCGCGCCGGCCTGATCGGCGACCGCGCCGCCCGCCGGGCCAAGCGGACCGTCGACCACGAGGTCGCCGTCAAGGACGCCATCGAGATGGCGCTCAGCGACGCCTACCACGCCGAGCTGATCCTGCCCGACTTCGACCCGCAGGCGGACCCCTACAAACCCGAACCCCATGAGATCGAGCGCCAGGAGATGTTCGAGGACGCCGAGCGTCTGCTCGAAGACTTCGACGCCTACGGCGACTGGCTGGGCCGTCCGCTCGGCGAGACGGTGGCCAAGCTCTGCGTGGCGCTCGGCCTGGCGCCGGACAGCTGTGTCAAGCGCGGCGACACCTGGCTGATCCGCCGGTCGAACACGCCCTACGAGGCGATGCAGGAAGACAAGCGGCGGCCCCTCCCTCCGTCGGCGTGTGGGGAGGCACAGACGCCCAAGGCGTCAGGGTGGGGAAGCGTCGATGAAATCCCCCGCCGCTGTTGAGTCGGCGGACTTCCCCACCTGATCGTGGAGCCTGTCCTCTGGCGCGCGCTTCGCGCGACCCGGGGGCGATCTGTCCCTCCCCATGAAGGGGAGGGAGGAGGCGAAGCCTTCGTTAGCCGTGCTTGTGTCGCGTCTTCCTGACCACCTTGGCCGGAGTGGCTGGGGGTGGCGGAGGCGGTGGTGTCGGGTCGACCGGGACCTGCATGCCCACGTTCTTCACCAGGCAAGAGCCGGTGTCGGACATCGCGTGCTGCCCCAGGCAGAAGATGTCCTCGTAATGCGGCTTGGCGACCGCCAGGCATTGATGAAGATTGAGCTTGGCCATGTGAAGACAGGCTGTCGTGTCGTCATCGACGGTGACAGTGGTCAGGCTGTCATAGGCGCTGTCGTTCGCTTCACCGAGCGCTGCGACGGCCGCCAGTTGCAGGGCGTGCGCCACCAGCGGCGGATACGGCGGTTCGAGCGGTGGCGCGGTGATCGCCAGGGGCGCCGCGCCACTTGCCGCGCGCTGCAAGGCGGGGACCTGGTCTTCGGCGAGGGGAATGGGATCCTGAGCGGCCTGTTCGACGGCGGCCAGGCGGCTCGGACGGTCGGCGACCTCCTGTTTGGACCAGTCCTGATGCTGGACGTCATAGGAGGCCTGTTTCATCGTCTTGCCCGAGGCGTAGAGCTTCAGGCCGGCGTCGCCGAGCGCCTGCTTCGCCAAGCCGGCTGCTACGTCCGAATTCTTGAACTGAAACACATAGACCGGGTTGTAGAGGATGTATCCCACCATCGCCCGCCGATACTCGGGCGTGGTTCCCGCCGCGCGCACCTGCGCCACGAACGTCGGATCCGCGAGGGCGGCGATCGCCCCATAGGCGATGGCGCCGCGGACCAGGGATCGTGGCTCATAGGCCGCGCCGGCCTTCAGCGCCGCGGCGACCTGGGTTCCGTCGCTGAAGGCCGGCGACGTGCCGGTCACCCGATTGAGGTAAGCCTCGTACGCCGCCGCATCCGAGAGAAGCCGATCCGGAAGGCCCACCGGTCCGGCGGGCTCGGGCGGCGGGGGAGGAGGGGGCGCCTCGACCGGCGGTCGTTTCGGACGCGCCAGGGTGCTGGCGGGGCAGATCGACAGCGCGAGGATCGCGGCGCCCATCAGGACAAATACGCGCCGCAGGGGGAGTCGCAACATTCCCGGGCCATCTCCCATTGATAAACAAGAAAATGCATTTGCGTCGTCGAATCGGCGACAATGTGACGCTAGATGGCGGAGTTGACGGCGTCAGTCGAACAATTTCGACACCGATTCCTCATTGGCGATCCGCCGAATCGCTTCGCCGATGAGTGGTGCGCAACTCACGGAACGAATCTTACCACCCGACACGTCTCGGCCTTCGCCTGAGATTGAGTCTGTGACGACGAGTTCCTTCAGGACTGAAGTGTTCACCCGCTCGACCGCCGCGCCGGAGAGCACGCCGTGGGTGATGTAGGCCGAGACCTCCGCCGCGCCGGCCTCGACGAGCGATTTTGCCGCGCTGCAAAGCGTCGTGCCGGAATCGACGATATCATCGAAAATGATCAGACGCCGCCCGGCGACGTCGCCGACGATGTTGGCGACCTCCGACAGGCCCGGGCCCTTTCTCCGCTTGTCGACGATTGCGAGACCGGCGTTGAGCCGGCTTGCCAGCGCCAGGGCGCGCACCACGCCGCCGACGTCGGGCGAGACGATGAGGACGTCCTGCGCATCGCGATAATGCATCTGAACATCGGTGGCCATCAGCGGCGCCGCCTGCAAATTGTCGGTCGGAATGTCGAAAAAGCCCTGGATCTGACCGGAATGGAGATCCATCGTCAGGACGCGATCAGCGCCGGCTCGGGTAATGAGATTGGCCACCAGCTTCGCGGAAATCGGGGTTCGGCCGCCGGTTTTGCGATCCTGCCGCGCGTAACCGAAATAAGGAGTCACCGCGGTGATCCGGCGAGCCGACGCTCTCTTCAATGCGTCGATACAGACCAGCAGTTCCATCAGGTTGTCGTTGGCCGGGTAGCTCGTCGATTGGATGACAAAGACGTCTTCACCGCGGACGTTCTCGTCTATCGTCACCCAGGCCTCGTTGTCCGGGAACCGCTTGACCTGAGCCCGGGTCAGAGGGACGTCCAGCGATTGGGCGATCGCTTCGGCGAGCTTGCGGTTGGAGTTACCGGCCAGCAATTTCATATGGTGACCCCAACGGACCCGGATCGCATCTTCAAGTTTCGCGATCAGCTTCTATCAGCGCGCGCCACGTCGGCAAGCTCTCACGATTCAAGCATGATCGCCGACACCAGGCGACCATAGTCGCGCTCGCCGCGTCTGAGGGCCCGCCGGTTCGAATAGAACGCCTCGTCATCCGTGAATGTATCCTGGCAGATCCACTCGGCGCGCGCCACGCCGGCCTCCGCGAGCCGCCACAACACGAAGCCCGGCAGATCGAACCAGTGTTTGCCGGGCGCCGCGCCATCGGCGAAAAATCGTGTGGCGCCGGGGACCTCGGCCACGAAACGGTCGAGGAATTCAACGCCCACCTCGTAGGACAACGGCCCGATGCAAGGTCCGACCGCGGCGACGAGACGCGGCGTCTCCGCGCCGGCCGCCAGCATCGCGCGCACCGCCGAGCCGATTACGCCGCTCAACGCGCCGCGCCAACCCGCGTGGACGGCCGCGACCACGCGGGCGTCGGGGTCGACGATCAACACAGGCGCACAGTCTGCCGACAGCGCGCCGCAGATCAACCCGGCTCGAGCGGTGATCACGCCATCCGCGGCTGGTCGGACGCCATTCCAGGGGCCCTCCGCGACGAAGACCTCCGACGAGTGGACCTGATCACAAGTAAGAAGATGCTCGTTCGGCGCGCCGAACGCCGCCGCGACCCGCCGGCGGTTCTCGGCAACCGCCGCGCCGTCGTCGGCGGATCCGGGTCCGACATTGAGGCTGGCGTAGATCCCCGTCGAAACGCCGCCGCGACGGGTGAAGAACCCGTGTCGCACGCCGGGCGCCTCATCGAGCAACGCCGATTTCAAGGCGGGAATGAGGGTCATGGTGTGAGGACGTCCGAGGAGTGCACGCAGGCCACCTTGAACAGCTCTCCCATCTGGGCGGGGGCCGTCAGTCGCTGGAGCTGGCGCCCGATCAATGTCGCTTGCCGGGGGCTCGACTCAGCGAGGATCCAGGCTCGCGGCTCGATACCAAGGCGACGCAGGAAGTCGCCCTGGGTTTCCAGGGGCGCCGTTTCCGCGCCCGCCATGCGAGCGGCCTCGAGGAATGTCGGAAAATGGACGTGAGCGGTGAGGTCTGCCTCGCCGGGGTGCGCGAATGGGCTCTCCTTGCGGTGGTTTCTCAGCGCCTGAAGCGTGTCGCCCTCCGCCATGTCGGCCGATCCATAGTCGATGAACAGCGCGGCGCCCCGCATGCGGCTGATCATGTCGCCGACCTTGCTCCCGAAATTCGCCAGCATGGGGGAACATTCGACGATCGTATCGCAACCGTCGGGCGCACCGCGGCGTCGCGGTCCGTCATCGACGAAGACCAGTTGCCCACTCGCATCGATCCCGACGCGCCGCTGGAACCACTCGCCGCCTCGCAGAACCCACTGTTCGATAGGGAGACAATCGAGAAATTCGTTGGCGACAAGGATACACGGCGCGTCCGAAGGCAGATCCGCCATATCTCGCGCCCATTGAAACGGCGTACCTGCAAGAGCCGCGGCTTGCGCCGACCTCAGCGGCGTGCTGGTCTCGATCAGCCAGACATCCATCGCGGCCCGGAACTCCGGCGCGGCTCTCACCGCACGGAGCATGTCACTCATCATCGTGCCGTCGCCGGGCCCCAACTCGACGAACCGCACGCGACCTGGACGGCCAAGCCGGTTCCAGACCTCGGCGGCCCATAGTCCGATCAGTTCGCCGAACATCTGCGAGACATGCGGGGCGGTGATGAAATCCCCCCGTTCGCCGAGCGCCGGTCCCGTCGCGTAATAACCCTCCGCCGGATCGTGCAGACAGGCGGTCATGAAATCTGAAATCCGCATGGGCCCGGACCGGGTGATTCGCGACACGAGCCGCTCACGCAGGCCCATGGGCCTCCGCAGCCTCCGATTGGCGGCTCCGCCATATGAGCCACGCCCCGCCGATCAACATCGGGACCGACAACATGATGCCGACCGTGAGGCCAAGCGGCAGATCGCGCAGACCGGCGTCCGGCATCCGTACGTTTTCCAAGGCGATGCGCGCGACAGAGTATCCGACCAGAAAAAGCCCGGTCACCGCGCCGGGCCGTTGCAGCCAGCCGAGCCGGTGCGTGGCCAGGCGGAGAATGAGAAAAAGCGCGACGCCTTCCAAGACCGCCTCATAGAGCTGACTTGGATGGCGTGGAATATAGCCGGCCGCGCAGCCCCCACCGACATCCGCCGGGATATAGCGCCCGCAAAATACCATGCCCCATGGCAGGGTGGTCGGCCTTCCCCACAATTCGCCGTTTATGAAGTTGGCGATCCGGCCAAAGCACAGACCGAGCGGCACACAGGCGGCCACGATGTCGGCGACGCCCAGCAGTCTTAGCCGGTGGGCTCGGGCAAAAAACACCAGAGCGAGCGAAACACCGAGCAGACCGCCGTGAAAGCTCATGCCGCCGTGCCAGACTCTCAGAGCCTCGAACGGGTCCGCGGCGAGGGCTTCCCGCTGCCCGCTCAGGGGCAGCATGTAGAAGATGATATATCCAAGCCGTCCGCCAAGGATCACGCCGAGCGTGAGCCAGACGATCAGGTCATCGAGCTGTACTGTGGACACCGGTGGCGCGCGCACGCCCCAAAGCCGCGAATTGCGGACCAGGGCCACAGCATAGCGCCATCCCAGCAGAATCCCGACAATGTAGGCCAGGGCGTACCAGCGCACCGGGAATGGCCCCAGTGTCATGCCGCCGAGATGCAAGGCGGGGACCGTGAATATCTCGGGATGGATATCCGGGAACGGGATGGACATGAGGTCTCTTAGCGCGAAGCCTCCGCCAGCGGTATAGACACGCGGCGTTCGCTTTCCCGCCGGTCTTGAGTTAATGGAGGCGCCATGCAGACACAAAATCCGTTCCTCGACGAGATGGCGAAGCTCACTCAGGCCGCGATGGGCCTGGCGCAAGCCGCCGGCGAGGAAGCCAAAAGCGCCTTCCGGGCCCAGGCGGACAAATGGACAGCCGATCTGGATCTTGTCAGACGCGACGAATATGAAGCGCTCAAGGCCGAGGTCGCCGATCTTCGTGTCCAGATCGAGGCGCTGAAAGTCGCCAAACAACCCTGATCCCCGCGAGACGCGATCCGCGAAGCAGACTAACCTCGCCTCTCGCAAGCGATTCACCCGCGCGGGCGGCGCGTCACCGCCCACGAGCCTGAAGGACGCCAAGGCAGCCATGGATATCCCCAGACCCGAAGAAGACGACACCCTGATCACGCTCGACCCGCTCGATGTCGTCGAGCATGTGCTCACCGCCGAAAACCTCGCCTTCGACCGAACGGACGACGGCGACCTCGCGTTCGTGCTCACGGGCGACTGGAAGGATTATGAACTCTGGTTCGCCTGGCGGCCCGAAGCCGATTGTCTGCAGCTTTGCCTGTCTATCGATCTGAAGGTGGAGAAGGCGGGACGCGAGGCCGCCCACGATCTGATAAACCTCATCAACCAGCGTGTGTGGCTCGGACATTTCGAGGTCTGGGCCGATGATGGCGAGCTGGTGTTCCGCCACGCCATGGCCCTTCCCGAAGGCGAGCGGCCCAGCTTGGCGCAGACGGCGTCGATGATCGACGCCGCGATGGAGTCGGCGGATCGCTTCTATCCGGCCTTCGATTTTCTCGTAAAGGGCGGCAAATCTCCGTCCGACGCCATGGCCGCGTGCATGTTCGAGACCGTCGGCCAGGCTTAGGTCGTAGGTTTGGAAATCGCGCCCATTCTGGTCGCCGGCGCTGGGCGCATGGGCGGCGCACTTATTGCTGGCTGGCGACTGGCCGGCGAATGGCCGGCAAGTAGTTTGATCATTCGTGACCCATCCCCTGGCGACGCCGCTCTCTCCGCCGTCGCGGAAGGCGCGCGGCTCAATCCCGGGGACAATGTGATCGCTGAGGCCGCCACCATTGTGTTCGCGGTGAAGCCGCAAATCTGGCGGCCCGCCGCCGAAGAACTCGCGCCACTGATCGCGCCCGGTGCGATGGTGATCTCCATTCTCGCAGGCATCGGTATCGGGGATCTCACCGACGCTTTTGGCGGCAGGCCCGTCGCGAGGGTGATGCCGACGACCGCGGCGGCGATCGGGAAGGGGACAGCCAGCGTGTTCGCGCCCAATGCGGTCGCCCGAGCGCGCGCCCGGGCGTTGTTCGAGCCGTTGGGTGCGGTGATCGACCTTCCGGCGGAAGATCTGATGCACGCCGCCACCGCCGCCTCGGGTTCGGCGCCGGCCTATCTCTACGCATTCATCGAGGCCTTGCAGTCCGCGGCGGCTGCGGCTGGCCTGGCCCCGCACGCGGCGGCGCGCCTGGCGCGGTCGACTATCACCGGAGCCGCCGCCTTGCTCGACCAGACCGGACAGGACCCCGCGGAGCTTCGTCGCCAGGTGACCTCGCCTGGCGGAACGACCCAGGCCGCGCTCGATGTCCTGATGGGAGAGGTGGGCCTTCCCCGCCTGCTGGAGCGCGCGGTGGCGGCGGCGGCGGCTCGCTCCCGCGAGTTGGGAGCCTGACGTCGATGGGCGACCCCACCCGCGCGCTGCTCACGCTGGCGGCGGAAAGACCCTGGCGGCTGATCACCCTGCGGGACGTCGCGGAGGCGGCGGAACTCCCACTCACCGAACTCTATGCGCAGGCGCCGAGCAAGACGGCGCTCCTGGCGAAGTTATCGGCGAACCTCGATCAGGCGGCCCTCGCCACCGCCGCCACGCCGTCGCAGGACGTTCATGATCGCTTGTTCGACGCCGTCATGGCGCGGCTCGAAGCCATGGAGCCCGACCGCGAAGCGCTGATCGCCATCGCTCGCGACGCCGGCCCGGTGGCTCTGGTCCCGCATTTTCCAGCCACAGCGAGGGCGATCCTCGAGGCCGCCGGCGTCGAGGCCACTCCCGTGCGGCTCGCCGCGATGATCGCCGTGTGGGCGCGCGTCGCCCAGGTCTGGCGCGACGACGAAGGCGCTCTCAACCGGACCATGGCCGAGATCGACAAGCGCCTGAAGGAAATGCGCCGGCGTCTGGGGCGGGTGAGGGCCGGGTTCTAGACCACGGCTCGCCATTGTGGTGCGCCTTTCTTCCATTCCTACGCGCCCGGCAGGCGAATCACGGCGCGCAGGCCGCCCAGCGCAGATCGGTCGAGAGTGAGGTCTCCGCCATGGCCGCGGACGACGTCTCTGGCGATCGCAAGGCCGAGGCCGACGCCTTTGGCGTTCTGATTTCGGGACTCGTCCAGGCGGCTGAACGGCGTGAAGGCTTCCTCGAACCGGTCCTCGGGGATTCCGGGGCCGTCGTCGTCGACGGCGATCTCGACGCCGCGCGATGGCAGGCCACGAGCGGAGATCGAGACATGTTCGCCATGGGCCGCCGCGTTCATCACCAAATTCGACAAGGCGCGTTTGAGCGCCGTGGGTCTGCCTTTGATGTTCAAAGCGGGATCCGCGTCGACGACGACGCGCGCGCCGGCCCGGACGGCTCCGTGGCTGACGTCATCGACCAGATTGCGCACATTGAGCAGGTCCGTCGCCTCGCCACCTTCCCCACGCGCGAAGGCCAGATAGTCATCGATCATGTGTTCCATCTCGGCCAGGTCGTTCTTCATCGCCTGGTTGCGCGGCCCAGGTTCCGAGAGGGCAAGTTCGAGCTTGAGGCGGGTCATCGGCGTGCGAAGGTCGTGACTGACCGAGGCCAGCAACGCAGTGCGCTGGTCGACATGCCGCTGGATCCTCGCCTTCATGGCCAGAAAGGCGCGCGCCGCCTGGCGCACCTCTCGCGCGCCATGAGGCTGGAAGTCGAGATCGACGCCTCTGCCGAATGCATCGGCGGCGGCGGCGAGGCGTTCGATGGAACGCACCTGATTGCGAATGAACGCCACGGCGATGGTGGTCAGAACCACGGTGGCGATGGTCATCCACAGGATGAAGATGTGGCCGCGCGTCGCGAACACCCGATCCTTGGGCGCGATGATGCGCAGGACGCCGCCTGGCACCTTGACCCTGACATCGACGTAGGCGGGATATCGGTCGCAATCGAACCAGAAGGGCTGATCGAGACGTTCATCCAGGGCTCGCTGCAGCGATCGATCGACCGCGACGAACAATGATGGGCGTCGCCCGTGCGGCAGGACCCCTCCCTCGTTGAAATCAATCGAGAGTTCGAGGGTGCGCTGGGCGCGATCGGCCAGCCGAGCGAAGTTTCCCGGACTCGGATCGGCCTCGTAGCTTTGCAGGATCCAGGACACGTCGCCAGCCAGGCCTTCGGTGAGATGACTGTTCACCGTCTGCCAATGGGCGTCGAAGAACACGTAGGTGACCGCGATCTGCATGATCACGATCGGCAGGATTATGATCAGGAGGCTGCGCCCGTAGAGCGAAGTCGGCAATCGCCGCTTGATCAGCCGCCACCAGAACCCCGACCATGGCCTGCGTGGCCGCATCAGTCGGGCGTCAACGCATAGCCGATACCTCGCACGGTGCGCAGGTAACGTGGATTGGCCGGGTCCGGTTCGATCTTTCGCCTCAATCGGGTCACCTGGATATCGACCGCCCGGCCCGACGCGTCCGCGCCATCGCCGATCAGCGCCAGTCGATCCACGGGACTAGGCGCGGCCAGCGCGAGTTGCCGCAGCAGCCGGCTTTCGGCCTCGGTAAGACGGACCGGGCCGTCCGCTCCGTTCAATTCGCCGCGATTGACGTCGAAACTGCACAGGCCCAGCGCAATGATCCGCGCGCTGCCGGGGATGATCACCCGGCGCAGAATCGCCTCGATCCGCAGCACAAGTTCCTCCGGGTCGAAAGGCTTGGCCAGATAGTCGTCGGCGCCCAGCCGTAGCCCGGCGATCCGGTCTTCAGGCAGGTCGCGCGCCGTCAGGATCAGAACGGGAGTCGCGCCCATCTGACCGGACCGACCGCGGAGCCATTGGGTAAGCGACAGCCCATCCTCCACGGGCATCATGACATCGACCACCAGCAGGTCGAAGTCGATGGTCTCGAGCATTCGCCGCGCCGCCGCGGCGTCGGGGGCGCCGGTGACCCGGAAGCCCGACCGGGTCAGGTACTGTTTCAGGAGGTCACGGATGCGGTCATCGTCATCGACGACCAGCAGATGTCGCAGTAGGGGCGCGCCGGCGTTAGTCATGGGCGATGTTTACGCCTGCTCTGGGCGCGCAAAAAGGGCGGCGTTGACGGCGGCGGCACGGCGCCGTCTAACGAGGCCGTCGAATGTGAGGAGATCTTTGCGGATGGCGCTTATTCCCTACGATGATCGCGATGGCTGGATCTGGATGGACGGCGCCTTCACGCCCTGGCGCGAGGCCAAGGTGCACGTGCTGACTCACGGTCTGCACTACGCCTCGGCGGTATTCGAAGGCGAGCGCATGTACGGCGGGGAGATATTCAAACTCGCCGAACACACGGAACGGCTGTTCGGATCGGCCGAAATCCTAGATTTCCGGGTCCCGTTCAGCCAGGACGAGATCAACGCGGCCTGTATCGAGGTGTGCGCGCGTAACGGCTTGAGCGACTGTTATGTCCGGCCGATCGCGTGGCGCGGCTCCGAGACGATCGGCGTCTCGGCCCAGGACACCCGCATTCACGTGGCGATCGCCGCCTGGGATTGGCCCAGCTACTTCAAGCCTGAGGAAAAGGCCCGGGGCATCGCCCTGACCTGGGCGAAATACAAACGCCCGTCGCCGGAAACCGCGCCGACGGCCTCAAAAGCCGCCGGCCTCTATATGATCTGCACGATCTCCAAGCACGCCGCCGAACGCGAGGGTTTCGCCGACGCCATGATGCTGGACTATCGCGGCTACGTCGCCGAGGCGACCGGCGCGAACGTCTTCTTCATCCGCGACGGTGTTCTGCACACGCCCACGCCCGACTGTTTTCTCAATGGCCTCACACGCCAGACGGTGATGACCATCGCGCGGGACAGGGGGTTTGAGATCGTGGAGCGGCATATCCTGCCCCAGGAGCTCTCGACGTTCTCGGAATGCTTCATCACCGGCAGCGCGGCCGAGGTGACGCCCGTGTCCCGCATCGCCGAACACACCTATACGCCGGGGAATATTTCCCTGTCCTTGATGGAAGACTACGCGAAGACGGCGCGGCGGCTCTAGAAGCTCAGCCAATCTGTATTTAAAGGACCCAGCTTTCGGGTGTCGGATAGGCTTCGTTCTTCAGCAGTCGGCTGATGCCAAGCGCGCAACGGACGACGTACCAGACCGACACCGCCACAAGCATCGGGACGCCGATCAGGATGAACAGGCACGCACAGGCGACGAAGAAATACAGAAGTCCGATCCAGAAGGTCCGGATCTGAAGCGTGTAGTGGCTACGCAGCCACTGTGGAGCGCCGTCGCGATTCACATAGGCGAGAACCAGCCCGACGATGGTCGCCACGTGAAAGGTGGGAAAGCCGACCAGGAACAGGATATAGATGATCATCGCCATCTGCCGCTCGTCCGAAAACACCGAGGACGACGGGGGTGGGGTAGGGGTTAGGCTGTCGCTCATGCCTTTCAGCTCCCGATTCTCGCGAAGGTTATCCTCGAACCGCGGTGATCTCCACCCCGGCCGCGGCGGCGTCAGGGGCGAGCGCCAGCGGCTTCTCGATGCGCACGCGAGCGCGGGTGACGCGTGGGTGCGCCAGGCAGCGGTTCGCGAGGCGTTGAGCAAAACTTTCGACCAAGCCGATATGCCCCGCAGCCGCGATGAAGCGCGCCGCCGCGGCGATCGACTCGTAGTTGACCGTATCGTCGAGCGCGCGCCAGCCGTCGGCGGAAACGTCCAGCTCCACGTCGACCATCAGCGGCTGCTTGCGGCCATGCTCGTGGTCGTGGACGCCGATCTCGGCGTCGATCCGCAATCCCCTGACGAAGACCTTGGTCGCGATGATCGCGGTCGTCGACGTCTCGACCTCGATGGAGCTCTGGTCAGCGAGGGGCATGTCAGTCACCGAGCACGTCGGGCGTCCGCCAAGCCAGATGCTGGCCACCGTCGACGGCGATCATCTGACCGGTGACCGACGCGGCGTCAATCAGATAGCGTAGCGCCTGGGCGATATGGGAGGGGTCGACGGGGTGTCCGAGGGGTAGCGCGTGGGCTTCGGCCGCGAAGTCCTCGGGGGACTGATAGGGGTTCGCAAGGGTCGGTCCGGGGCCGATGGCGTTGACCCTGATGCGTGGGGCGAGGGCCTGCGCCATCGTCTGGGTGGCGCTCCACAGACCCGACTTGCTGACCGTGTAGCTGAAGAACTGGGGTGTCAGGCGCCAGACGCGCTGATCGACGATATTGACGATGAGACCTTCCATGTCGTCGGGCAGGGCGTGCGCGAAGGCCTGGGCCAGGAGGATCGGCGCGCGCAGGTTGGCGGCGATGGTCGCGTCGAAGCCCTCGGCCGTAAGGGTTCCGAGGCGATCGTCCTCGAAGCGCGAGGCGTTGTTGATCAGCAGCGTGATCGGCTCGGACGCGGCGGCGAACAGCCGCTGGGCCGCATCCGGCCGGTCGAGGTCGATCGCCACGACATCGACGGCGCGCCCCAGGCGCCTGACCGCATCGGCGGTTTCGGCGGCGTCGGCGGCCGCGCTGCGATGATGGACGAGCACATCATAGCCGGCCTCGGCGGCGGCCAGAGCCAAGACGCGGCCAAGCCGGCGGCCCGCCCCCGTGACCAGCGCCCAGCCGCGCTCGCGCACCGGCAGCGTCAGTCGAAGCGGCCGAACTCGTACCGGTTGAGCGCCGCCATGGCGACCAGGAAGATCAGGATGGCGGCGACAGCGTCCAGGCCCATGCCGGAAAACCTTTCGAGCGTGTTTGCGGCCCCCGTCTAGCGGCGCGCGGGGCCGCCCGCAAGAGAAAGGCAAGGGATTCGCCGCCAAGCCCTTTCGCCTGTGAACGCCGATCATTAATATGTTTGTTTGAATGGGCGAGCCAGTCCGGTTGGTTTCACAAAGGGAGATGAACACGTGCGCGAATACATGCAATTCTACATCGACGGCCAATGGGTGGATCCGGTCACGCCGGCCAGCATGGACGTGATCAATCCGGCGACCGAAGAGGTCTGCGGGCACATCTCCGCCGGCTCCGCCGCCGATGTCGACAAGGCCGTCGCCGCCGCGAAAAAGGCGTTCGAAACCTATTCGAAGACCAGCCGTGAAGAGCGCATCGACCTGCTGCAACGCATCCTGGCCGAGTATCAGAAGCGCTTCGGCGAAATCGCCAGCGCCATCACCGAGGAAATGGGCGCCCCCGCCAGCCTGGCGCAACGCGCTCAGGCGCCGATCGGCATGGCGCACATCTCTACGGGCATCGAAGTGCTGAAGACCTTCCAGTTCGAGGAAGACCGCGGCCCGACGCATCTGGTGAAAGAGCCGATTGGCGTCTGCGGGATGATCACGCCCTGGAACTGGCCGATCAACCAGATCGCCTGCAAGGTCGTCCCGGCGCTCGCCACCGGCTGCACCATGGTGCTCAAGCCGTCTGAAGAGTCGCCGTTCTCCGCCATACTGTGGGCCGAGGTCATGCACGCCGCCGGCGTTCCGGCCGGCGTCTTCAACCTGGTCAACGGCACCGGCGCCGAGGTCGGCGCGGCGATCGCCAGCCATCCGGGCGTCGACATGGTGTCGTTCACCGGCTCGACCCGCGCCGGCATCGAGGTGGCCAAGGCCGCCGCGCCGACCGTCAAGCGCGTCGCCCAGGAACTGGGCGGCAAGAGCCCCAACATCATGATGCCCGACGCCGACCTGAAGACCGCGGTCGCCGGCGGGGTGAAGCACGTGATGCAGAACTCCGGCCAGTCCTGCAATGCGCCGACCCGCATGCTGGTGCCTTCGGCGAAGATGGACGAGGCGATCGTGATCGCCAAGGAAGCGGCCGAGTCGACCACGGTCGGCGATCCGAACGGCAACGCCCAGCTGGGCCCGGTGGTAAACCGCACCCAATGGGAAAAGATCCAGCGCCTGATCCAGGCCGGTATCGACGAAGGCGCGACCCTGGTCACCGGCGGCCCCGGCCGCCCCGAGGGCCTGGACAAGGGCTTCTATGTCAAGCCGACCGTGTTCGCGAACGTCACCAACAAGATGACCGTCGCGAAGGAAGAGATCTTCGGGCCGGTGGTTTCGATCCTCGGCTATGAGACGGTCGACGAGGCGGTCGATGTCGGCAACGACACCGAATATGGTCTCGCGGCCTATGTCTCGGGCGCCGACCTGGCCAAGGCCCACGAGGTGGCGTCACGCCTTCGCGCCGGCCAGGTGTCGATCAACGGCGGCGGCGGCGACATGATGGCCCCGTTCGGCGGCTACAAGATGAGCGGCAACGGCCGCGAGTGGGGCGACTTCGGCTTCACCGAATACCTCGAAGTCAAGGCGGTGCTCGGCTACACGCCCAAGCAGGCGGCCTGATCCGCGAAGAGAGGTTGGGGGGCTTCGGCCCCCCTTCATCTACAGGAGCCTGTCATCCCCGATCCCGGCGCGGCGGCGTTGCGCCCAGGCGATCAGGACTCCGCCGGCCAGCACCGACGCCGCCGATCCGGCAAGCACGCCCAGTCTGACCTGGGCCGCCGTCACGGAATCGGAGGCCCGGAACGCCAGTGCGCCGAGATACAGGCTCATGGTGAACCCGACGCCGCACAGTATCGAAACACCCAGAAGTTCGATCCACGTCGATCCGGTCGGCCGGCGGCCGAGCCTCAGCGCCACCGCGCCGGCCGAGGCGCCGAACACGCCCAGCGGTTTGCCGATGAACAGGGCGATCGCTATCCCCAGTGGCATCGCCGCCGTCAGATGCGCCGGCTTCATCGTGGAAAATGAGAAGCCCGCCACCGTGAAGGCGAAGAGCGGCAGGACGAGGTAGGCGACATAGGGGTGCAGGCTGTCCATGAAATACTTCAGGACGCTTTCCTGGCCGGGGCGGCGGGCGCCGACGGGCGTGGCCATGGCGCAGGCGACGGCGGCGATCGACGGATTGACGCCGGACTTCAGCGCGAAGGCCCAGACGGCTATGTAGCCGACCGCATAGAGGAGGAACGGCGCGCGCCGCCATCGCGAGATCGATGCGAGCGCGGCCAGGCCGGCCGCCGCTCCGGCGAGCGCGCCGGGCTCGATCCGGTTTGTGAACAGGACGGTGACCAGGCCCGCCGCCGCCAGATCGTCGGCGATCGCCAGCGTCAGAAGGAAGACCCTGAGCGAGGCGGGCATGCGTGGGGCCGCGACGGCCAGGACGGCGAGGGCGAAGGCGATGTCGGTGGCCGTCGGGATCGGCCAGCCCTGCGGCTGACCGTTGCGGCCGAGGTTGAACGCCAGGTAGATGAGGGCTGGAGCCACCATGCCTCCGATCGCCGCCACCACCGGCAGGACCAGTCGTCGAGGGCTCGACAGTTCACCGCGCAAGACCTCGAACTTGATCTCCATGCCGACGACCAGGAAGAAGACGGCCATCAGTCCGTCCCTTGCCCAATCGAGGATGGACAAGGTTTCCTCGAAGTCGCCGACGCGAACCGGAACACGCCATTCGACGAAGGCGCGGTATTGCGGCGCCCATTGGGAGTTGGCCATGACCAGCGCCGCGAGCGCCGCGGCCACCAGGACCAGGCCGGCGCCCGACTGGGTCTTGAGGAACTCCAGGGTGGGGCGGCGGGCCATGCGATTGCGATAGCATGCGGCCGGGCGGGCGGGGAGCCCAGGGCTACTTGCCGGCCGGCTTGTCCCGGCCCATTTGCCGCCTATGCCCGTCACCGAAGCCTATCGCCCCGATCCGAGGTTCCAAGACCTGGGGGGTGACTTCGCGGACCCCGTGGCCCCCGCTGATTTTCCCGAGGCGATCATCCGGTTCCGCAATGACCGCGCCTCGGCCAGCACCGGTCTCGACGGCCTGACCGATGCAGAATGGCGAGTGCATTTCGCGCGATTCCAGGCCTTGCCGGGGAATCAAGCCGCCCCTTTGGCCATGCGTTATCACGGCCATCAGTTTCGAGTGTACAACCCCGACCTTGGCGATGGCCGTGGGTTTCTGTTCGCTCAGTTGAGGGAGGCGCCGTCCGGACGCCTGCTCGACCTGGGGACAAAAGGGTCCGGCCGCACGCCCTGGTCGCGCGGGGGCGACGGGCGGCTGACCCTGAAAGGCGGGGTTCGCGAGGTCCTGGCCACGGCCATGCTCGAAGCGCTCGGTGTGCCGACGTCGCGATCGTTCTCCCTGATCGAAACCGGCGAGGGGCTCGAACGCAACGACGAGCCGAGTCCCACGCGCTCGGCGGTGCTGACCCGGCTCTCGCACAGCCACATCCGATTCGGGACCTTTCAGCGGCACGCGGCCCTGGAGCGCCCCGACCTGATCCGCATCCTGATCGATCACGTGATCGAAAACTACTATCCCGCGCTGACCGGCGCGGCCGATCCCGCCGCGGCCCTGCTGGAGGCGGCGGTCGATCGCGCCGCCGCCCTGACGGCGCGTTGGATGACCGCCGGGTTCGTGCACGGGGTGCTCAACACCGACAACATGAACATCACCGGCGAGAGTTTCGACTACGGCCCGTACCGGTTCCTGCCGAGGAACGATCCCAACTTCGTGGCGGCGTATTTCGACTCGGCCGGCCTCTACAGTTTTGGGCGCCAGCCCGAAGCGGTGTTCTGGAATCTGCGCCAGCTGGCCGGAGCGCTCAGCCTGGTGACCGAAACGCAACCCCTGGTCGACGCCCTGAACCGCTTCTCCGCGGCCTATCGCGCCGCGCTTTCGGCGGCCATGATCGGCCGTCTGGGGCTCACGTCGCGAGGCCAGGGCGCCGACGTGGATCTGGCGAACGCGGCGTTTCGCGCCTTGGCCGAAGGCGGCGAGGCGCTGCGCTGGGAGCCGTTCTTCTTCGACTGGTTCTGCGGGCCGGCGTCGGAGGCGCGCGCCATGAGCGGTCCGCGTTCCACACTGTATGGCGGGGAGGCCTGCATGGTTTTCCGTGCGATCCTCGGCCAATATGATCCACAGCGGGGCGAACGTCTGGCGCACGTCTACTTCGCGCATCCGGAACCCGAGGAACTGCTCTACGACGAGATCGAGGTCATCTGGGCCGACATCGCCGAGCGCGACGACTGGCGTGGATTCGAGGCGAAACTCGCCCGCATCGAAACGGCTCGCGTCGCCTGGGCCTACGCCATGCCTTGAGGCTTGCTTTGGCTCGGCCTGCCACACGGTCCAGCTTCCATCGGCGGCCAGATCGTCCACGATCACATCGCTCAGGACTTCAAAACTCGGAATATGGTGACAGTTTACTTTTTCTTCCCGTCGCCGCCTGCAGGTTTTCGGCCCCTCTTCTTCGGCGCGACCGACCGCCCCAGCGCCGCTTCCACACCCCGCACCCAATTATCCGTTCCCAGCGGCCTTCCCGTGGTCTCGGAAAGGCGCAGCGGTTTGAAGACCTCTTCCTCGTCGAAGGCTTCGTCCAGGTACGTCGCGAAATCCCCGACCCGCTCCAGCGCCGGCGCGACCTTCACCACCGCGTCGTCGCGCCCCGCCAGATGGGCGCGGGCGCTCGACCATGGCCAGTCGGCGGCGCTGTGAACCAGGCGGGCGCGAACGGGATTGAGCGATACATAGCGTATCGCGGCGAACAGATGCGCTTCGTCCATCGCCACCGATCCGAACCGCCCCTGCCACAAATGCCCTGTCCATCCGTGGCGCGCGTTGATGTGCGTGGTGTAGCGGCGATGGAGGTCGGCGAAGGTGCGCCGGACGCCGTCGGCGTCGGACGGCGTGAGGATCACGTGAACGTGGTTGGGCATCAGGCAATAGGCCCAGACCTCCGCCTCGGCCTTCGCCGCGGCGGCGGCAAGAAGATTCAGATAGAGCCGGTAGTCGCCGTCTTCGAAAAACGTCGGCTCGCGTCGATTGCCGCGTTGGGTGATGTGGTGCGGCGAACCGGGCACGACGATACGGGCGAGACGGGCCATGCGGCAGAATGGCAGGTGGTGTGCATAGAGTAAACTGTCACCGTTTTAGTAACTGTCGGTTTAAGGGGAGAAGATGGTCCGGGAACGCGATCGCGACAACCCGCTTCAGGCCGCGGCGCCCACGTGCCGCCAGCCGGCAGCCGACAAGACGTCGGGC
>Ga0302314_10008211_pt1 | contig 18623 bp, 17 predicted proteins | sample III_Palsa_N2_3_FD_200533 | JGI IMG/M metagenome (GOLD analysis project Ga0302314, IMG submission 200533) | Peat permafrost microbial communities from Stordalen Mire near Abisko, Sweden - III_Palsa_N2_3 | ecosystem: Environmental > Terrestrial > Soil > Palsa > Peat permafrost | place: Sweden...
CGTCTCGTCATCGTCCTCGTAATGCGGCTCGCTCCACTCCGTCGTTATCGCCAGCGTCAGTAGTCCCTTGCCCTCCGGCGCCCGGCCCGGAGCCTTGTTGTGGTCGCAGACGATCCCAGCCAGGAAGGGGTGCTGCGACCGCGGGATCATCGTGTAGGTCGCGTCGAGCGCTGGCCGGCGGGACAGTGCCACGTTTACGACCAACAGCCGGCCCGCCGGGATCCGCGCGAGATATCCACGACGCCACTCATCCAGCCGCGGCACAATCGCCGCCGCGACTCCGGCCGGAACCGCTACGACGCATCCGGCGACGTGCTCCGAATGCTCGCCGCCCGCATCCGTCCACGTCACCTGCGCTCCATCAGGCGTTGACTCAACGGCCGTGACATGAGCGCCGAGCGTAATATCGAACTTCTCCGCGAGCCGCCGACTGTAACCACCCATGCCGTCACGGAACGCAACGAGCTTCGCGCCCCCGAATAAGGCGATCAGTGCGAGGAACTCCACGCGCGAGAGGTTCTCCACCTCCCCCGCGTACATGCTCCTCACCGCCGGCTCGATCACGAACTCCGCCACCTCAGGATGCTGCGTACGCCGCGCCCACGCCTCAAGGTTCTCCGTGTCGTAGCGCCCGACTGACGCGATCGTGTCAAACGTCGCCCGCCGCCCCGGCACCACCTCGCGCGCGAGACGTCCCGCCGCCAGCTTCGCGCGAGCAGACAGCAATCGAGTGTGCCGGAAGCTGTCGATCAGATGCGCCGAGTCAAGCCGGTGCAGCTCGCCGGCGCGTGCCACAGCAAACACATCCCCGCCCGGAACGATCTCACCGGCGAACCCCGCGTCCTGCGCCAAGCGCAGCATGCTCACGTGTGTACTAGGAATGAAGAACGCGCCGCGATCAAGCACGAACCCGTCGCGCGCCTCCGACCGCAGGGTGCTGCCTGCCCTGCCGGCCTGCTCAAGGATCCGCACACGATACCCCGCCTGTTGTAGACGAAACGACGCTGCGAGCCCAGATGGCCCGCCACCGATGACGATCACTTCAGCCAACGGACACCGCGGTTCCGGGAGCGAGTGCCTTCGATCTTCCGGAAGACGGCTCAGTCAATCCTGCACCGAGCGGTCTCGGCAATCCGGCGGGCATCACTGGAATCTATCAGCGATTAGAAACGGGGGGATTAGAAACGAGGGACATGTTCGGTGTAACGGCCGGGGGCTATTGGGCGCGCTTGTAGAGCAGCGCTCCGGTCAGCATGCGTGTCAGCTCGTCGATGATGCGTTCTCGTCCTATGTTGGAGGGTCCGGTGAAGAGCTCGTCCTTGAACAGGGCGACGCTCGTGACCATGAGGAAGGCGCTGGGGACCGACGCCGGTGTGTCGAAGGTGAGGCCGTGGGCCTTTTGCATCGCGTCGCCCATGTCGTCGAGCCGGGCAAAGGCCTGCTCGAGGCCGGTCCCCAGCTAGTCGAGACGTGGCGAGCGCGGCGAACAGATGCCGGTTCTCCCGCACGATGTCGAACAGGGTCTCGGTGTACTGGCGCATTACCTCCTCTGGGGTTCCGTCGGGGAGCGGCGCGTCGGACCACCGGCTGGTGCGCTGCTCTTGAAAACGCCAGCAAAGAAGACACTGGACGCCGCCATCGACCACCTACCCGAGGGACCGACGGAGGAGTCGCGGCAGGCGGTCACTTTCACCGTCGCCGCGATCGCACAAGGAGTTGACAGCACGATCAGCCGAGGTTCATTGACCGGCACTGACGTCTACGGGATCACAGCCGTGATCGCCGTCGAGGGCGCTGCTCGGATGGCTGACCCGGGCTACCACCGTGCGGGAGCGCTAGCCTCGTCTGTTGCGTACGACCCCGACGCGTGGGTGGAGTTCCTCAAGCCTCACGGTATGCGGTACGAACTCGCCGACGCCGTGGGATTCGGCGAGTCGGATGGGTTCGTGTAACCACGCTCACCCGGATTTTCATGCCCGGGTGGCGCCACCCGTGGTTGCCGGCCCCACCGAGGCGGCACCGGGGCGAGCGAACGCGTCGATGATCCCGCGGTAGGCGTCCTCGCTCTCCTCAGCGGTCAGCGGCGGCGTGTAGGGTGTGTGCAGCACGACGTGGGGGATCGACTTCCAGCTCTCGAGCTTCTGCCGCGCCTCCTCCGGCGTGCCGGTGATCGAGAACTGTTCGACGAGCTTGTCGGAGGTTTCGCTGAGCCCATCGAGGCCCTTTGTCATCATCGCCTGACGGACCGCATCGCGCTCGGCCTCCAGGCCGTGCAGTGCGATTACCGCGTCAGACACAGGGTGCGCGACGTAGAAGCCGACGTGGAGTCGTGCGCGGCGGTAGGCGACGTCACGGTCGCTAGAGACCGAGCAGATCACCTCGACTGCAAGGTCGAGCTCGTCCGGATCGCGGCCGGAGCGCTTGGCGCCCTCGGCCAGTAGCGGTCGCGTATGCTGCTCGACCCAGTCAGGCGTTGCCAGGTACGCCATCCAGCCGTCGCCGATCTCGCCGGCCAGCCGCGTCATGACCGGTCCCAAGGATGCGACGTAGATCGGGATCCGTGGCCGCGCCATCGTGCGCAGGCCCCACGGGTTGAACGGCGGCGCGTTGAACTGGTAATGCGCGCCGTCGTAGCTGTCGGCCTGGCCAGTCGCCAGGTACTCCCAGGACAGCCGCATGCAGGTGATGTAGTCGCGCATCCGCGCGACCGGCTTCTCGAAACCTTGTGAGTGGAATGCCGCCAGGAACTCCGGCACGCCGGTGCCGAGCCCGACCAACGTCCGTCCACTGGAAAGCTCGTCGACGTCGGCGGCCTCATTTGCAGCCGCAAACGGGCTGCGGGGAAACGCGCCCGCCAGACCTGTCGCGAGGGTCACGTGGTTGGTGCTCAGCGCCGCCGTGCACAGCATCGCGTACGGATTGCGGTACAGCTCGTAGTCCCAGACCGAGTCGAAGCCAGCCTCCTCGGCCCAGCGGGCGTACTCCGGGAAGCGGCTCATCGCCGCGGTCCGCGTTGGCATCGTGATTCCGAGCTGTGACATGCACCCAACCTCGCTTGACCGGTTTTCGAATTGAGGTTAGATTACCGAGAGTTCGATGGCCGCGGTGACTGACCTCAAGCACGTGCCGGCAACGGCCGAGCCGCCACCCGCCTCTACTGGGCTGCGCTCGACCGATGCCGCCGCCGGGCGCTTCTGGGTCACGGTCGGGGCGCTGTGGCTCGCCTTGATGGTTTACGCCTGGAGCGCCTGGGTAATCAGCGGCGACTTCAAAGCGAACACGCGAGGCCGTGCCGCGGCGCCCGAGTGGTACAAGGTGATGGTCCACAGCGTCGAGGTGTTCGCGGTGCTCGTGACGCTGTACATCCTCTGGCGGTTCGTCATCCGCGACAAGCTGAAGACGGGTCGGCTGAGCTTCGACGCGTTGTTCTTCCTTGGCTGTTGGGCGCTCTTGATCCAGGAGCCCTGGATCAACTGGAGCAGCTACCAGTTCATGTACAGCACGGTCGCGATCAACTTCGGCAGCTGGACCTCGCACATCCCGCTGTGGAGCAGCCCCAACTCGCAGCTGGTACCGCTGCCGTTCATCTGGGTGGGCACCGCGTACCTGTGGCTGGTCGCGATTCCCGCTTGGGCCGGATCGAAGTTCATGACCTGGCTGCGAGCACGGCAGCCGGGAATAGGCTTCTTCCGGCTGCTGGGCACGACGTTCCTGGCGTTCGTGGTGTTCGATCTGCTGCTGGAGAGCGCGATCACGCGCACGCAGCTATTCAGCTACGCCTCAACGGTGCCCTCATTGACCTTGTTTGCCGGCACGCGCTACCAGTTCCCGCTGTACGAGACGGTCAGCTGGTGTGGCACGTACCTCGGTCTCGCCTGCATCCACCACTTCCGCGATGACCGGGGGCGAACGCTGGTTGAGCGCGGGGTGGACAAGTTGCGGGTTCGTGGCCGCGCCAAGACCTTCTGCCGCTTCCTGGCGATCATGGGCGCCTGCCAGCTGGTGATGCTCGTGACCTACAACATCCCGTATGTCTATTGGGGCCTGCATGCGGGTCCGATGCCGAAGTCACTGGTTGATTCGACGTGGCGCAACGGCGGTGTGTGCGGGCCTTCGACTGCGTACGCGTGTCCAACGCCGAAGGACCCGATCGCGCGGATCTCAAGTCCTACGAACCGCGTTGCTTTGCATTAGTGGCGGGTCGCGCGGGAGCTCTGCATGATTCTAATGTCGGTTAGAATCCTGCGATGGACTTCAACCTAACTGGCCCGCAGCGTGAGCTGCAGGAGCGAGCTGTTGCGCTGGCGCACAGCTTCAAGGATCGAGCGCGCGAGTGGGATGAGAGCGACGACGCGCCCTACCAGGAGATCTTCAGCTTGGTCGGCGAGGCCGGGCTGTTTGGGGTCGCGATGCCGGAGGAGTTCGGCGGCAAGGGCGGCGGCGCCGTCGAGTACCTGATCGTCGTCGAGGCGCTGTTTCGCCACGCCCAGTCGTGGCTGCCGCCGGAGCCGGTGTTCTGCACCAGCGGTCCAGGCCCGTCGATGCTGCTGCTCGGTGACGACCCGGTCAAGGAGAAGTACCTGTACGACATCGTCGCCGGGCGTCGCGCCTGCAACATCGCGCTGACCGAGCCGGAGGCAGGGTCAGCCCTGACACATCTGCGCACGACCGCCGTCCGTGACGGCGACGACTACATCCTCAACGGCACAAAGAGCTTCCTGACCGGCTCGAACGTCAACGACCTGAACTCGACGTTCGTGCGTTTCGATGACATCCCAGGCGCAAAGGGGATCGGGGCGATCGTCGTCGACGCCGGGTTGCCGGGTGTCGCCCTGGAGCGCGGGCCAACGTTTATCGGGGACCGCGGGATCGCGCACGGCAACATGACCCTGACCGATGTGCGGGTGCCGGCTGAGAACCTGATCGTCGGTCCTGGTCAGTTTGCGCGGCTGATGACAGCCTTCAACCTCGAGCGGCTGCACAACTGCGGCTTCTGGCTCGGGTTCTCACAGGCCGCGTATGACGAGACGGCGGCATACGTGCAGCAGCGCGAGGCGTTCGGCCGGCCAATTGTCGAGTTCCAGTCCGTGTACCACGCCCTGGCCGACATGTCGGTGCAGATCGAGGCGCTGCGGCTGCTGTCATACCGCGCGGCGTCGAACGCAATCGAGGGACGCTTCCCGCCGCTGCACGAGGTCACTCAGGCGAAGTTGTTCGGCGCGACCGTCGGTCCCCAGATCACGTTGAAGGCGCTCGAGCTGCACGGCGGCTACGGCGTAACCACCGACCATGCGATCCAGCGGATCCACCGTGATTGCGTCACAAACGTCGTCGCCGGCGGCGCGCCGGCGGTGCTGCGCAACGGCGTCGCGGCAGGCCTGTTCCCCGACCGGAGGTTCCCGCAAACATGAAGTTCACACCGGAGCAGGCCGACTTTCGCTCAGCGCTACGGGACTTCGCCGCGCGGGAGTGCGGAACCCGCGAGCAGCGCGAGGCATGGCTTGACCCCGACGAGGAGGACCAGAGCACCGAGCTGTACGCGCGCTTGGCGCAGCTCGGCTGGCTCGGCGTAGCGATTCCCGAGCAGTACGGCGGCTCTGGTGGCACATACGTCGAGCAAACGATCTTCTTCGAGGAGATCTACGGCGGGCTCGTTCCCGTCAAGGCAGTCGGTCCCTCGACCACGGTGGCCGGTTGCTACAAGCGCTTCGGCTCAGAGCAACAGAAGGCCGACGCGCTTGAGGCGATCGCATCAGGGACTGTGATGGCGATCAGCATCTCTGAGCCAGAGGCAGGCTCAGATGTCGCCAACATATCCTGCAAGGCGACGAAGGCTGACGGCGGATATGTGCTCAACGGGCAGAAAACCTGGTGCTCGTACGCACACATTGCCGGGCGGTATCTGCTGCTGGCACGCACGAGCCGGGAGGAGGTCCGCCACCGCGGCCTGACGATCTTCGAGGTCCCGGCTGACGCCGAAGGGATCGAGACGCATCGGATCCCGACACTCGGCGGGCGCGAGGTCAACGACGTGTTTTTCACCGACTGCTTTGTGCCGGACAGCGCGGTTGTAGGCGAGGTTGGTGCCGGCTTTGGACAGATCATGGCCGGCCTTGACGGCGAGCGCCTGCTTGGCGCCGCCGTCGGCCTCGGTATCGGCCAGCGTGCACTTGATGACCTGCTTGCCTACGTCGTTGAGCGCAAGCAGTTCGGCCGCACGATCGGCAGCTTCCAGGTCCTGCGGCACCGGATCGCCGACCTCGCGATCGAGCTTGAGTGCGCGCGGATGCTGACTTACGAGGTCGCCGAGCGGCTCGAGCAGGGCGCCTCCAAGGAGACCACCCGCCTGACCTCGATGGCCAAGGTCAAGACGTCGGAGACGGCCAAGCTGATCGCGCTTGAGGGCATGCAGATGATGGGCGGCTACGGCTACGCGACCGAGTACGACATGGAGTCACACGTCCGTCACTCACTGGTGCTGCCGATCTACGCAGGTACCAACGAGATTCAGCGAGAAATCATCTCGGGTTCGCTGGGGCTTGGCTGAGCGGTAGCCGCCGTGATCTTCGACTCGTTGGCAGCGACCTGCTCAGGGGACAGCGGCGGCCAGGGTAGGAACCGGCGAGTGCGAGCCATCAAGGCCTGGTATTCAGGTCGGGCACCCATGTAGTCGTCCTGGAACTTGGAGCCAAGCACCGAGGTGAGCATGATCGTGTTGATCAGCGGGCCGGCGACGGTCCACCAGACGTGTGAGTCGGCTGACACGGCGACCAGCCAAATCCCCCACCAGACCGTGGTGGTGCCGAAGTAGTTGGGGTGCCGGGAGTTCGTCCAGACGCCGGTATTGAGGTAGCGCGGACGCTCCTTCAGCGCGAGGAACGCTTGCAGCTGGCCGTCGGCCAGGGACTCGAAGTACAGCCCGACGGCGAACACTGCAATGCCGATGAACGCGAGCCAACCGAGCGGATGCGTCGAGTGCCGGGACTCGAGGATCCCGACGACGGCCGGCGAGCCGATCAGGACGATGATCACGGCTTGGGGCTCCATCACCCGGAAGAAGCTCTTCCACCAATAGCCCGGCGACAGCTCTTGGACGAAGTTCATGTACCGGGGGTCACCGCCGTGGACTGGGACATAACGACGCCAGCGCGCTGCCAGGTACCAACCCAGCCGACAGCCATGCAGCGTCACCATCAGCACCAGCACGCCCGCCGTGGCCGACACGGGATGAACGATCCCGTAAGCGAGCCAGGCGGGGATCGCGTACCCGAACCCGTAGTAGCCGTCCATCATCGAGTGGCTCGGCTGGAATAGGCCGATCACCCAGATGATCGTGACAACCGCGAAGGTGTAGATGGCCAGCAGCAGGAACACGCTCGTGCTGCTGTTGGGGTTGAACCCCAGGTCGTGGACTAGGTGGGCCATCGCAACTCCGATCTCGATTTCTAATCTCAGTTAGAATATATGCCAGATGGCCACAGGACGTCATACCGCGGCTGTCGTCGGCGCCGGGCTGAGCGGGCTGACCGCCGCTCATCGGCTGCACACCGCCGGCTGGGAGGTCACCGTGTTTGAGGCGGATGCCGTCGTCGGCGGCCGAGTCCGCACGGTGCAGCGCGATGGCTACTTGCTCGACGTTGGCGCCACCGGCATCGCCGAGAGCTACGACGCCTACGTGGCGCTGATCGAAGAGCTAGGCCTGCGCGGCGAGATCGTGCCGGCGTCGACAACGATCGGGATCTACCGGGACGGCGCGATCCACCATCTGCGGCTCGACCAGCTAGTTCGCTCCGGGCTGCACACAAAATTGCTGTCCAACCGGGCCAAGCTGCGGTCCATTGGGCTCGTCTACCACGTCGGCCGCGCGAAGCTGCGCGGCCTGCTGGACTACAACGACATGCGCAAAGCGGCTCCGCTGGACGTCGAGAGTGCACGCGAATTCTCGCTGCGCGTGCTCGGTCCGGAGGTGTCGGAGTACCTGTCGGACCCGGTCGTGAGGATGATGTTGATCGCCGACGGCGACGAGGTCAGCGTCGTCGAACTGTTCTCGGGACTGGCGAATATCTTCAGCTCGAAGATCTGCTCGTTGCGCGGAGGTCAGGGACGGCTACCGCGTCTGCTTGCGGAACCACTCGACGTGCGGCTGAATGCGCCGGTGACGCTGGTCAGCGACCAGCGCGACCACGTCGAGGTGACGTGGGCCGGCGACGGCGGAGCGGAGACGGTTGACCAGTTCGACGCGTGCGTGATCAGCACCCCGCTGGCTACCGCGGCCACGATCTGCCCCGACCGCGCCGAGATCCTCGGGCCGCTCAACCAGGCGCTCGGCTACACCCAGTGTCTGTCCGTGGCCGTTGCGACGCGGGTACAGCCGGCATCGCCGGCGCTGGTCGTAGAGATGCCGCCGCGGGAGGACGCATCAGTCGCGCTGATGTTCCTCAACCACAACAAGAGCGCTGATCGCACACCGCCCGGACGCGGACTGATCGAATGCTGCTGGGAGGCGCGCGCCTCACGCGCCAGCTTTGAGGCGAGCGACGAGGAAATCACGCAGCGCACGCTGGCGAGCGTGTTGCGCGTGTTCCCGGAGCTGCGTGGCCAGATCGAGTTCACGCACGTGACGCGCTGGCCGACCGCGCTGCCGCATACGCGGATCGGCTCCTACAAGCTGATCGGGGAGCTCAACGCGCGGATCGATCCGCGTTCCCGGATTCAGTTCGCGGCCGACTACATGTCCGCGGCCGGCCAGAACACTGCCGTTGCGTTCGGTACCCGGGCCGCTACTGCATTGCTTGAAACGCTGGGTACCTGTTGACGATGCGTGCCCGCCGCCAACACATCCTCGCGTGGGCGGGGCCGGTGGGGCTCGTCCTCTGGGTGGGCGCCTTCCTCGGGCTGGCGGGCTTCATCCCGCCGCCACACGCGAACGACACCGCGCAGCAGATCCTCCACATCTACGCAGCCCACACGTTCCGGATCCGCCTCGGGCTGTTGATCTCGCTGTTCGCCTCGGCGCTAATCGTGCCGTTCGCGGCCGTGATCTACGCGCAGATGCGTCGGATCGAGGGCGACGGCGCCCCGGTCGCGATGACCCAGATGTGCTCCGCAGCACTGCTCTCGGTCGAGTTCATCGTCCCGATCGTCGTCTGGCTGGCGGCTGCCTATCGGTTCAACGTTGAGGGCGCCCGCATCACCCACACGCTCAACGACCTGGGCTGGCTGCTGTTCGTCTCTGTTGTCTCCTCGATCCTCGTGCAGACGGCGTCGATTGCGTTCGACATCTTCACCGACGATCGTCCCGAGCCTGTGTTCCCGCGCTGGCTCGGCTGGTTCAACGCTTGGATCACAATGCTGCTGTTCCCCGCCGGCCTCGTCGTCTTCTTTCACCACGGGCCGTTCTCGTGGGCCGGCTTGATCTCGTTCTTCGTTCCGCTGACCGCCTACTGCGTCTGGACGATCGTGATGTTCCTGGCGGTGCGGCGGGCGATCGATCAGGAGGAGCGCGAGCGAACGGCGGCTCAGCCGGGGTCGTAGATCCCGTGCTCGAGTAGCGCATAACCGTCGCTTAGTGCTTGGTGCGCGACCTCAAGGCTCTCAGCTCCGCGCTCCAGGCAGACCCGCACCGCAGCGATCACTGCCATTGAGGTCAGCCGGCAGCGCACCGAGGTGGGTTCGTCGTTCCAGCAGCGTGCGAGGTAGGTGGCGATCACGTTCTCCCACTCGAGCACGATCTCGATGTAGCGCCGGCGCAGCGCCGGCTCGGAGATCCACAGCTCTGCGCAGGCCGCCTCCAGCCCCGGGTCGTCGAAGTTCGTGAAGTTGTCGATCTGCTCTAGCAGCGCGTCCTTCAGCAATGCGATCGGGTGTTGTTCGTCGGTCGCCGCCTCCAGCCGCTGCCGCAGGCTGCTGAGGCGCTCGGGGGTGTCGCCGAAGACGACGTCCTCCTTGCTGCCGAAGTAGCGGAAGAACGTGCGGGGGGAGGTTTCAACCCTGGCGACGATCTGTTCGACGGTCGTCGCCTCAAACCCCTGAGCCTTGAACAACGTGACAGCTGCCCGCGTCATCTCCACGCGCAGCCGCACCTTCTTGCGCTCACGCAGCGAATTCGACGGCTCCGTCGACACGGACATGACCGAAGGCTATCGCCGTCTGTCAATAGGCGTTCAGCGCCAGTTGACGCAGGCTGCCACTTAGCCGGACGGGATCAGTGCGCGAACTCGGCAGCCTGCTCGCGGATCACTCGCAGCAGGTTGACGATCAGCGCCACAAACCACACACCGATCGTGACGAACGCGAGGTAGAGGCTGGCCACCCCGTTCCAGGCGAACGGGCCGCTCTTGAACCATAGGCAGAGGAGGCTTGGCAGCAACGTCACGGTCGTCCAGACGGTCAGGTAGCCGAGCCAGCGCGGGAATAGCGGGCGCTCGCGTTTGTCGGTGAAGATCGCCAGTGCGATCGCGAGCAGCTGGACGTTGAAGATGAAGATCACCGCGGTGAAGCAGAGCCAGCCCGCGTCGTTCCATGATTGCGTTACCACGGCATCGCGAGCCGGTAGGAGCGCCGCCGTCCACCAGAACAGCGAGGTGATGCTGACCGCGAGGGTGCTGGCCGAGCCCATGCCCAGCTCCAAGTACGCCAGCGGGGAGAACTCACCCTCGATCCGCCGCAAATGCACTGCGAGCAAGGCCGCGAGCGGGGCGAGCAGCGCGGCTCCGGCCGTCAGCAGCACGGACGCAAGTCGGATCCCGTCGTGGTGATCTCGGTAGTAGGAGCCGATGTACGCCGACGTGTGGTGGGCGGCCGGGAGTGGAAACCATCCTGCGACCAATAGCGCAACGAACAGGAGGCCAAAGCCCACCGGGGAGCTCCATAGGCACAGACGCTGGACACGGGCGTTCACGGGCCGGGAGATCACTGATCGCCCGGGCGGAACCTTGCAATTGAACAAACTGACTGTGCGACTGCTCACATTGCTTGGCGGGGCTGCAATCAGCCCATAGATTCCGCGCCGTGGAGCCGCTCGCTGAGACGGTCGTCGCACCTCGGTCCGGTCGTGTGTTCGGGCTTGGCGCGCGCCCGGGCTTTGCGGACTGCGCTCCCTCTGGTCGGGCCCGTCTGGATGCGTTGGCGCGCTGGCAGCAGGAAGCCGCTTATCAACACGTGGAGCATATAGGTCTGGCCGCCGACGTTGCGTGGGTCGCGCGCCGGACCAGGATCACGGTCAGCCGCTGGCCGCGGTTCGCTGAGGATCTGGTCGTGCAGACCTTTTGTACGGGGATCGGGCGGATGTGGGTCGAGCGCCGGACGATCATCGCCCGTCGGGACGCGGCAAGTGGCAACGCCGACGTGGAAGCCGTCGCGCTGTGGGTCCACCTTGACCCCCAGACACGGAGCCCGTCGCCCTTCACCGACGCCGAGCTCGAGCAGTACGCCGGCAACGACGAGCATGGCCGAGCGGTCAGCTCGAAGCTGGTCCATCCCCGACCCCTGGGGGTCGATGAGACCAGCGACTGGACGTTTCGTGCGACCGACTGCGACCTCGCCGGCCACGTAAATAACGCCGCCTACTGGCAGCCGCTTGAGGAGGAGCTGCTGACAAGGCGTGGACCTGAGCGCGCCACGTTTGACGCTGAGATCGAGTTCCGCGCTCCCGCGCAGCCGGGGTTGACGAGGGTGCTGGCGGATGGTGACCTGGGACGCGGAGCGCGTCGGTGGATCGTCGGCGAGGGCGGCGAGCTGCACGCCTCGATCCTGCTCGGCGGGACCTGACGCGGACGTCTCCGTAAACGTGGCGAACCTTTCGGCGCGCAACGTCATTTGACATTGACTGCCATTAGTTCGTATTGTTCGCCAAGCTGCAATCGAGTGGAGCGAGGCGAGGGATGAGCGGACAGAGGATCGCGGTTATCGGCAGCGGAATGGCGGGCATGAGTGCCGCGTTCCGGCTGCGTGAGGCGGGCTTTGAGCCGACCGTGTTCGAACGCAACGATCGTGTCGGCGGGCGCATCTGGACAGCCGAGCAGGGCGGCTACCTGATGGACCTCGGGGCAGCCGTATACCTCGGTACATACCGCGAGGCGATCCAGACGATCAAGGACGTCGGCCTCGGCGACGAATTGCGGGAATTGCCGGCGATTGGGGCGATGCCGAAACACGGCGAGGTGATCGAGTTCGACTACGCCAAGCCGATCCGGACCACGTTGACGACGAAGGCGCTTTCGCCGGCAGCCAAGCTGAAGGCGATCAAGCTCGCCTGGATGCTGCTGCGAAACCTCGGGAATCTGGGGTACGCCGACTACGCCAAGCTCGAGGCAGTCGACAACGAATCGACGCTGGCGTACAGCCGGCGCTCGCTTTCCAAGGAGCTTGAGGAGTACGCGACCGAGCCGCTGGTGCGCGGAACCTGGGCCGCCGACGACGGAGAGTCGTCAAACGCGCTGATGCTGTGGTCGATCCGCAACATGCTGGTGCCAACGGTGTTCAGCCTCGACTCCGGAATGGACGCGCTCGCGCGTAGGATCGCCAATCTGGTGACGGTCAAGCTGTCGCATCCGGTCACCAACGTGACCGAGCGCGACGACAGCGTCGAGGTCAGCTACGCAACCCCGGACGGGTCGGGCGAGCGGACGGAATCCTTCGACGGCGCAATCATCGCGACGACGGCCAAGCCGGCGCTGTCGATCTTCCCGCAGATGGACGAGAACCACCGCACGCTGTATGAGACGGCGCGCTATCGCGGCCTCGTCACCGTCGCGCTCGGACTGAACCGTCAGCCCACCGACCGGGCGACGTACATCTTGGTCCCGCGGGTGGAAGACGCCGACTTCATCGCGGTGATCGCCGACCACATCAAGGCGGTCGGTCGCGCGCCGGCAGGCAAGTCGATGTACACGCTGCTGGGTTCGCACGAATACCTACATCGCAGTTGGGACCGGTCCGACGAGGAGATCCTGGCGGACGGGGTTGCATGTGCGACTCGCTACCACGGCGGCGATGTTGCGGGCGAACTGGAGCAGCATCGGATCGTCCGCTGGGAGGAGGTCGTGCCGGTAATCGACGTCGGGCGGTTCACCAAGATCGCCCGCTTCAAAGAACGCCTCAACCCAAGCAGCCGCGTGCAGCTTGCCTCGGATCTCGATCGGATCCCCGGCGTCAACGGCGCACTCGTGTCCGGGATGGATGCGGCCCAGCGGATCGCCGCCGGTGCGGGCAGCTGGGGTGCATCGAGCGGAAAGTCGGTGGCGGTGACGGGCGCCGCTAGGGCCTGAAGGGGGAACGGTGGAGAGCTGGGACTACATCATTGTCGGTGCCGGCCATAACGGTCTGAGCGCCGGCTGCACGCTCGCGGCCTCCGGACGGCGAGTGTTGATTGTCGATCAGCTGAGCTGGATCGGCGGCCTTTCGGCGAGCCTGCCGTGGGTTCCGCAGGCGCCTGATCACCTGCTCAGCGTCGGCGCGATGGACGACATGCTGATGGCACAGACGTCGCTGACCACAGACCTCGGGCTCGAGCGCCACGGCTACGAGCCCGTGCCGCTGCCCGCCCCGTACGGCTGGCTCGGCGAGAACGGCGAGACGCTGCTGCTGTTCCACGACTTTGAGCGCACGCTGAACGACATTCGCTCCTTCTCGCCGGCCGATGCCGCGACCTACGCGGAGATCAAGCCGACGCTGGACATGGTGATGGACCTGACCGAACAGCTTGTTTCGCAGCGGCCCAAGGAGATCTCCAAGCAGCAACTGCTGAAGCTGGCGATCAAGCTCGCGCCGAACCGTGCGGGGCGCAAGCTGCTCGGCCGGATGGCGACGCTGAATGTGTTCGAGATGATCAACGAGACGTTCGAGTCCGACGCGATGCGCGGACTCTGGGGCTACTGGACGAGCATGGTCGGCCCCGCTGACCTGGACGGCACCGGGCTGTACCTGATGGCCTATCACGCGGTGCACCGTAAGCAGGGCGTGCTGCGCCCGCGCGGCGGCATGAGCGGCCTGATGAATGCGTTCCGCTCCTTGCTCGAAAGCCACGGTGGCGAGGTCCGCCTAGGTCAGGCGGTCGAGCGGATCCTGGTCGAAGGCGGTCGCGCCCGCGGCGTGCGGATGGCCGACGGGACCGAACTCGGCGCGCGCTACGGGGTGTTGACCAACTGCGCGCCACAGGTCGCGCTGGGCCAGCTGCTTGACGACGACAGCCTCGATCGCGAGACGCAGCTGAAGGTCTCAATGATTCCCGCCAACGCAGTCAATACCGCGGCCTTCAAGATCGACGTGGCCGTCGGTGGCCGGATCGACTACCCGGCCGGCGCGGCCAAGCGCCGAGACGGCTTCGACATCCGCCGGACGACGCTGATGACCGGGACCCTAGAGGACCATGTTGAACATCTGAAGGTGATGAAGGTGGGGCGCACCGTCGAACCACCACCGGTGTACATGGCGGTGCTGTCGGCCTCGGATTCGACGATCGCGCCGGAGGGACAGGATGTCCTGTACCTGCACTCGAACGTGCCCGCCGAGCCGGTGACCGGCTGGGACGAGACGACCAAGGCCGCCTACACCGAGCTGATCGTCAACTCGGCAAAGCGCTTCCTGACCGGGCTCGATGCTGAGATCGGGCGGGTCGTGCACACGCCGCTTGACTTCGAGCAGCGGTTCTCGACCCCTAAGGGCGCCTACTTCCATGTCGACATGGGACCGTTACGGCTCGGCGTCAACCGGCCGGCGAAGGGCCTCGGCGACTACACGACCCCGGTGAAGGGCCTGTACCTGGCGGGCGCCGGCTCACATCCAGGCGGCACGATCAACGGTTGGTGCGGCCGGCTCGGGGCGCAGCGCGCGCTCGCCTGCGAGGCCGAGCTTGGCGCGCTGCCGGTGTCGGTCTCGCGCGTGAGCGCTATAGCACCCATACCTGCGGTCGCCGGTACCACTACCGCCAGCTGAGCTGAAAGGCTGCCAGATGGCGACCACAACTGCCCGATCCCTCCGCACCGGCACACCCCCGTCGGCGGCCCCCAAGGGCCCCGACGGACAGGCGACGATCGCCCGCCTTTGGGTTACGCATGGCGTCTTGTGGCTGCTGCTGATCGCATACGTGTGGGGGGCGTGGATCGTCAGCGGTGACTTCACGCCGAACAAGATCGGGGCCGGCCAGTCGCCGACCTGGTACTCGGTTGCCGTGTGGGTCTTGCAAATCGGTTTTGGGGTGATCCTGTCTGGCTGGATCCTGTGGCATTTCGTGATCGGCCCGAAGCTGCGCACTGGACGCCTCTCATTCGACGGCTTGTTCTTCCTGGCGTGCTGGCTGATGTTCTTCCAGGAGCCGTGGATGAATTGGATCAACCTCCAGTTCCTCTACGGCACGACGTTCATCAACTTCGGGTCCTGGCTGAGCCACACCCCCGGCTGGAGCCTCGCGAACGCGCAGCTGATCCCGGTGCCGGTCGTCTACGGCATGGCATATCTGTGGATGGTCGGCCTCGGTGGCTGGGCCGGCTCGCGCTACATGGGCTACCAGCGGCGCAAGGATCCGGAGCGCTCCAACGGCCGGCTGCTCTGGCAGACGTGGGGCGTGATGGTCCTCTGCGACCTCGTCGGGGAGGGGCTGATGACGCATCTGCAGCTGATCAGCTATCCGCGCACGATCGCATCGGTGACGCTGTGGGCCGGTACCAGCCACCAGTTCCCGTTGTACGAGGCGGTGATCTGGCCCAGCACCTTCATCCTCTTGGCGTCACTGCACTTCTTCCGTGACGATCAGGGGCGCACATTCGTCGAGCGCGGGATCGCCCGAATCGGGATCCGCAGCGGCCGGCTCACCACTTTCTGCCGGTTCGCTGCGATCGCCGGCTTCTGCCAGCTGGCGATCCTCGTCACCTTCAACATTCCGTACCAGATCATCGGCCTGCACGCTGGGCCGGTGCCAAAGGCGCTGCTCGACGAGCCGTGGCGGATGGGTGGCGTGTGTGGTCCGGGTACTTCTTACAAATGCGGCGGAGACTGAGGAGAGGAACCGATGCTGAACCATGTTCTGTACCAGGCCCCTACCGGCCTGAGGGGAGACAAGACGGCGGACACGATCGTGTTTGTGATCAGCTTGGTGGTGCTCGCGGGGCTGCTGCTCTGGGGGCTCCGGAAGCGAGACTTCCGCCTGATCGGCCTACTGATCGGGGCTGGTCTCGCTGGCTTCGTCGAAGCCCAGCTTGATCTGCTCTCACGGATCTGGTGGGCGAGCGATCTGCCGACCGCCTACACGGTGTTCGGGCGGCCGATTCCGACTTTGGTGTTGGCCACGTACTCGCTGGCGATAGGTGGCGGGATGTATCTCGTCTACCGGATCTGCGCAGCGGGCGCCAAGCGCACCGACATCATCAGGCTTGGCGTCGTCCTGATGGTCGCCGAGTCGGTCTTCGAGATGATCCTGATGACCACCAGCTTCTATAAGTACTACGGACCACAGCCGCTCCGGGTATTCGGGTTCCCGCTGTACTGGGGTGCGATCAACTCGGTCAGCATGGTCGCTGGCGGGGTTGGCGTGTACGCCTATCGGGAGCGCCTCACCGGTCGCGCCGCGCTCCTCACGATCGCGATCCCACCGCTCGCCTTCGGATTGGACTTCGCCGTCGGCTGGCCGACGTGGGACGTGATGAACACCCATGCCTCACAGCTGACGATGTCGCTCGTCTCGCTGTCCACGATTGCGCTCTGCGGCGCTGAGCTGTACATGCTGTCGTGGGTGGTCGAACGTTCAACGGCCCAGACAGCAGCGCCCATCGGTAGCGATGACGTTGCCGTTCGGCAAGCTCAGCCGGCGCTATCGCTGGGGCGCGACCGGGTTCGGCAGGCTGGTGCCGGCCGGGACGATCAGGTGGCCATCAGGTGAGAGGTAGGCCGAGCGCCCGCGTGAGAGCGGCACCGCCGGCCCCGGGCAGGCACGGCTCGTTCCGACGCCACAGATCTGGTCGGTGAGATACGAACGCTTCTGGACGTCAGCCGGCCATTTGCGGCCATGAGCGGTGATGAACGCGACCGGCACGGTGAAGGTGATCAGGAAGATCACCTGAACGGCGCCGATCACCGCCAGCAGCCGCAGCCAGCCCTGACGACGGGCGCCAGTCACGCGGTCGATGCCGCGCTCGACGAATGTGCGGCCCTGGTCGCCACGGTAGTAACGCAGCGACGCGTAGCAGCTCATCATCAGCCCGATGAAGATCGGCTCGTGCAGCGGTAGCGCGTGGTAAGTGTTGCCGTAGACGATCGGAAGCTGGCCGCCGGCGTAGGTCCAGAAGCCCAGCGGCATGAAGATCCCGCCCTCGATCACGGCATCGGCGATGAACATCGCCACGAATGTCAGCAGGAACAGGCGGTAGGGGCCAAAGGACGGCCAGCGCCGTTTGGCCGCGCCCATCAGCGCGCAGCCAAGCATCGTCAAGCCGATCCAGACGACGACGTACAGCGCGGGAGCGAACAGGATCGGCTCGATCACCTGATGGCCTGGGGCGCCGTAGGAGATCCAGCCGGGCACATTGTTGACCCAGGAGCCGATGTTGACGAAGTAGGAGTTCCAGGTGATCCACGGGCTGAACCAGTTCGTTAGCGGGTCCTGGAACCAGACCAGCAGGAAGGAAATGCAGAGCAGGCCGTCAAGGCTGAGGCGTCGCTCGGTTCGCCAAGGACGGACCAGGAATCGGTAGAAGCACCACAGCGCGGCGGGGATCATCACCACCTCGCCAACCACGATCGCCGTCTTCATGAACCCCGGCACCGGTGTCACACCGGTATGCACCGTTTGCGTGTACGGCCCGGTCAGCCACTTGATCCAGACAAACGCAATCACGCCGACGCACACCGCGCCCAACGTCGCCCAGGCCTTGATCGGGACGATCGTCTGGGCCTCTCGCCGCTCAGTTATCGCGATGCTGGTCAAATCCCCACCGCGATTTCGCTTGTTGACTTGCGGAGCGCTTTGAGTGCGAGCGGCGTCATCACGACCAGCCAGACAAAGAACATCACGACCGGGAAATAGAACGAGACGAAGCCATTGAACGCGAACGGGCCGTGATGGAAGAACACGATCAGGCAGCCTGGGATCGACAGGAACACAATCCACAGGTTCACGTACGCGGCCCAGCGCGGGAACACCGGTTCCGGACTCTGGTCCCGGAAGATCGCAACCGCGAACGAAGCGACCCACAGGCAGAACGGCGACCAGTCGAACAGGAACACGAAAAAGGCAAAGTCGTTCAAGGTTCGGGTCGTCTGCGCCGGGATCTGGCCGGCCCGGAACGAGGCGACCGCCCACAGCATCACGAAGATCGCGATCGTCAGCACAACGATCGCCGCGCAGGCGACCTGCATCAGCGTCAGGATCGGGAAGCCTTTCTCAGTGCGGCGCGTCAGCCCGGCCAGGGCGCACCCCCAGACGCCGATCAGTGGCGTGCCAGCCATCATGATCACGGTGCCCGCTCGCATGCTGTCGGAGTTGAAGAAGTGAGCGATCTGTACCGCCGTCTCGTTTGGTGACGGTGGGGGCAGGAAGCCGGCGAGCACGAAGCCGGCGCCAAACAGCACGGCGAACGCCGGGCCACACCAGGTACAAGCGATCAGGAAGCGGGAGTCTCGGTCGCTGGTGG
>Ga0302314_10008213_pt1 | contig 18622 bp, 21 predicted proteins | sample III_Palsa_N2_3_FD_200533 | JGI IMG/M metagenome (GOLD analysis project Ga0302314, IMG submission 200533) | Peat permafrost microbial communities from Stordalen Mire near Abisko, Sweden - III_Palsa_N2_3 | ecosystem: Environmental > Terrestrial > Soil > Palsa > Peat permafrost | place: Sweden...
TGGAACGATCCAGAAATCAACATCGACGGGTAAAGGAATCGTTCGTGGCAGCCGGACAATTTCGGCTTCGGGCGGGAAGTCCGCCAGCAGTTCTTCCGCCAGGTTCTCGTCAACGCCAACACGCACCATTGCGCAAGTGTTGCAGAAGATGGGTGAGTGGGGCAATATGGGGGATGCCATGGGCTGGCCGATTTTCGCGCCCAAGGTATTGAGGAGACTCGATGAAGCGCAGGATTCTGCTGGTAGATGATGAAGTGGCCGTGCTGCTGACGCTCAAGGCTGTGCTGGAAATCAGCGGATTCGATGTGGACACCGCCGCCTCAGGGCGCGAAGGCAAAAGCAAACTTCGCACCCACGAGTACCATATGATCATCACCGACATGCGCATGGAGAGCGACGCCGCGGGGATGGAAGTCATCGCCGCCGCCCGTTCGGCCAGCTATCACCCGGCCATCGCCATGCTCACTGCATTCCCCGTCGCCGAGGAAGACTGGCAGACCATGGGCGCCGACAAGATGCTCGTCAAGCCGATGCACACGCGGATACTGCTGGAGCAGATTGAGAAACTGCTTGCGTCCCACGAGGCGAAGTTGAGCATCTGGAACTCTCCGGCGCACAAGCCGGCAGTTGCAAACAAACCCGCCAGGAAGCCCGCAGCCGCGAAGAAGGCAAAGCCACGAAAGACGCCCGCGAAACAGGTTGCGGTCAAAGCAACCCGTGCGAAACCGAAGGCGGTGAAGGCCGCCGCAAAGAAGTCGGCTGGCAAGCGATCCGCGAAGTCCGCGAAACGATAAGGCTGGATGCCTTTAGCGGGGAGTGTGCGCCTTGATGTAGGTGCGCAGCGCGAGGTTGATGTCGAGCGCCTTGCGCACTCCGTTGTCCAGCATGCGCAGCCATTCGCTCCCCGGCTCCTTCAGTTCGACGGTTCCGAGCAGGTAGCTGGTCTGGACGATGATTTCGAGCGCGTTCGACAGATCGTGGGCGAGTTTGCGAATCTCCAAAGCAAGATCTTCAGGAATCTCCGCCGCGGCGGTTTGCACGGGTGTTTGCGTGGGTTCAGTCATATTCCGGGCGCAGATTCCTCGCTGGTGGGTTGCGGTCTCGAACTGTCTCAGTGTAAGTCACCCGGCGCGCAATTGACAGCGGACCCTGTGTTTGAAAGACTGGTAACTCACGACTGCCGTGTCCGGCCGGAAGGCTTGTGACATACAGGGAGTGCCGTAGTGGCGGAATTGGCAGACGCGCATGGTTCAGGTCCATGTACTCGCAAGGGTGTGGGGGTTCGAGTCCCCCCTTCGGCACCAAATACTTTCCAGCGACAACACTGAATGTCGACACAACTAGAGAGAATTCTCGCGCATACCCGCATCGAGGTAGCGGAAACGCGCGCCGCAGCCGACGTCGCGAGCCTCGAGCGTCAGGCCGCTGCGCATCATCCGCGTGGCTTCGAAGCGTCGTTGCGCGAGGCGGCAGCCTCCGGTCCTGCCGTGATCGCGGAGTTGAAGAAGGCGTCTCCGTCGCGTGGGCTGATCCGTGCGGATTTTGACCCGGTCGCCCTGGCCCGCTCGCTCGAGGCGGCAGGCGCAGCCGCTCTCTCCGTCCTCACCGACCACGAGTTTTTCCAGGGATCGCTCGACAATCTCACACGCGCGTCGGCCGCCGTCAGGATTCCTTGCCTGCGTAAGGACTTCATCGTCGACCCGTTCCAGATTCTGGAAGCCCGCGCCGCCCGCGCCGACGCGATCCTGCTGATCGTCGCCGCACTTGCGGACAGCGAATTAAGGAGCCTTTTCGCAGAGGCGCGGAGCGTGGGGCTGGACGTCCTCTGCGAAATCCACGATCGCGAGGAATTGGAGCGCGCAGTTGCGATGGGATTCACCGTGATCGGCGTGAATAGCCGCAACCTGCACACCATGCAGGTCGATCCGCAGACCCAGATCGAACTGGCGCGAATGTTACCGCCGACCGCGGTGCGCGTCGCCGAGAGCGGCATCGGAAGCGCTTCCGACATCGCACGGATGAGGGAGGCCGGCTACGACGCGTTCCTCATCGGCGAGTCGCTGATGAGGCAGCCGGACCCCGCCGCGACGCTGGCGGCGCTGCTCGAGCGCGAAGTGTCGCCAGAGAGATGAGATCGCGATGTGGGTGAAGATCTGCGGCAATACGAATCTCGAAGACGTGGCGCTGGCAGCTAAGCTCGGCGCGGACGCGGTCGGCTTCGTGTTTGCCGAAAGCAAGCGGCAGGTAACACCGCTTCAAGTTGCTGCCATCACGCCGCATCTACCGGCCTACGTCGAGCGCGTCGGGGTGTTCTACTCGCGAGATCCGGACGAGATTGCACAGACCGCGTCGCAGGCGGGACTTACCGCGGTGCAACTCCACGGAGGGCTCGACGAGGACCTATTGGAGCAGTTGGCCCGGAAGTTCGCGGGCAGCGTCCGCATCATCCAAACGCTGCACTGGAAGATTGACGAAGCGGGATCTTCTGCTGCGCGGCTAATAGGTCAGATTGAACGAGTGGCTGCATTGGGAGTCGCAAACCGGATACTCATCGATTCAAAGGTAGGCGCCGCGGGTGGCGGAACCGGCGTCACGTTCGATTGGAGCGCGGCTCGCAACGTCTTCGCCTCAGCGCCCAGCAACATTCATTTGATCGTGGCGGGTGGGCTAAGACCAGCCAATGTCGCGCACGCAATAGCTGAACTTCACCCCTGGGGGGTGGATGTCAGCAGCGGCGTTGAGGCATCGCCAAGGAAGAAAGACCCTGCCTTCTTGGCGCATTTCATCGAAAACGCGCGCGGGGCCCAAAAGCCCTGAGTCGGGTCTGATTCTTCCTGCTCTGCGATGTCGGGCTGGTTAGCCGTGATGAGGGTGCGATCCGTGTTCATGCACGGTCGGAGTGTGGTCGTGGTACGTGTGGGAATGAGCGCGCGTTGCCCCTGCGGTCCTCGATGCGTAGGCCTTCGCCGGCACCAGATTCATTAGGATAAGGAGCGCGCACGCCATCCCGAACTGATATAGGGATTTCATTCGTGTGTCCTTCTGAACTTCACTTATATGACGCAGTATGCAATGGATTGGATTCGAAAATATCTCAACGTCGCAGGCAGTATCCCTACGGTAATCATTCGCGTGAAACCAGAGTAATCAAGAGCTTTGGGTGTCGTGGTGCCCCATCCGCCTCCCCCGCGCCCGGTGGTTTCGGCATCCGTGCGTCGGTCTACGGCACACCCGGTTGCGCGCTACCACCGGAAAGTTATATCGTAGACTTCAAGATGACAGCCGACCTCAGCCGCTTCGCGTTTACGTTCCGCTATTGGCGCACAATAGCGGACTCGGCGGACTAGCTTCATCTGAACGATCTGCAGCAACGATCTGGAATCTTCAGTTGATTCGACACCCACACGAGCCGCGACCGAACCTGTCGCGGCTTTTGCTATGTTTGGCGGCTGTACGCGGAGGACAGCAACTATGAGTGTGACCGCACCTTTGACATCCCCGGCAATCTTCCCGGTCAACGCGAAAGCGGGCCGATTCGGCATCTACGGCGGGCGCTACGTGCCCGAGACCCTGGTGGCCGCTCTCGACGAACTGGAGCAGGCCTACGCTCAGGCCGACGCCGACCCATCCTTCCATGCGGAGCTGGACGGCCTTCTCCACCACTACTGCGGACGCCCCACGGCGCTTTATTTCGCGAAACGCATGTCCGAGCAACTCGGCGGCGCCAGGATCTACCTCAAACGCGAAGACCTGCTCCACACGGGCGCACACAAGATCAACAACGCCCTTGGCCAGGGTCTATTGGCTCGGCGCATGGGCAAGCAGCGCATCATTGCCGAGACCGGCGCCGGCCAGCATGGCGTCGCGACGGCTACCGTCTGCGCCCTGTTCGGCCTGGACTGCGTCATCTACATGGGCGAGGAAGACATGCGCCGCCAGGAACTGAACGTCTTCCGCATGCGCCTGCTGGGAGCCGAGGTGCGCGGCGTCGGCTCCGGTTCCGCGACGCTGAAAGACGCCATCAACGAGGCCATGCGCGATTGGGTCACCAACGTTCGCGACACCTACTACATCCTCGGCAGCGCGCTCGGGGCGCATCCTTACCCCACCATGGTGCGCAACTTCCACCGCGTCATCAGTCGCGAGGCACGCGCCCAGCTGCTGGAGCAGGAAGGCAGACTCCCCACAGCAATAGTCGCCTGTGTCGGTGGCGGGTCCAACGCCATCGGCGCGTTCTACGAGTTCCTCGCCGATAAAGATGTGCGCCTGGTCGGCGTCGAAGCAGGCGGCCGCGGCACCGCGCTCGGAGAGCACGCGGCGCGCTTCCAGAGCCCAGGCGGCGGGCTGCCCGGCGTGCTGCAGGGAACATTCAGCTACGTCCTGCAGAACGACGCGGGCCAGGTCGCGACGACACACTCAGTCAGCGCAGGGCTCGACTACGCTAGCGTGGGGCCTGAGCACGCCATGTTGCACGATTCAGGCCGTGCCGAATACACCTCGGCGACGGACGCGGAAGCGCTTGCAGCAACTTCAGCTCTGGCGCGGACGGAAGGCATTCTGCCCGCGCTCGAAAGCGCACACGCGGTTGCCGAAGCGATGAAGATGGCGCCGAAGATGGCGAAGACAGACGTGATCATGGTGAACCTGTCCGGCCGCGGCGATAAGGACATGGGCATACTGGCTCGCGAGTTGGATCTGCAGGGAGCGAAGGGTTAGAGATGCCGATTAAATTCAGCAGGAAGCCGGGTATTGTGGCGTATCTAACGGCGGGCGATCCGGACCTCGAAACGACGCTGGCGATTGCGCTGGCCGCGATTGATAATGGCGCGGACGTGATCGAACTCGGCGTGCCGTTCAGCGACCCGCTCGCAGACGGGCCCGTGATTCAGCGCGCCAGCGAGCGTGCCGTGGCTCGCGGTGTTCGCCTTGCCGACGTGCTGGAGATTGCGCGGCAACTCCGCGCAGCCCGGCCGGCGTGCGGTCTGGTTATTTTTTCGTATCTCAACCCGGTGCTTCGCATGGGAATGAAGCAGTTCTGCGTCGCCGCAAGGCAGGCTGGCGCAGACGGCGTGCTGCTGACCGACATGATTGTGGAAGAGGCAGATGAGTACCTGGCTGAGATGAAGACTAACGGACTCGCGCCGGTTTTCCTCGCCGCGCCGACCAGTCCCAATGCGCGTCTGGAGGCGATTGCGGCGGCCTCAAAGGGTTTTGTCTATGCCATCTCCCGCGTCGGGATTACGGGCACGCAGCAAAAGGTCGCTGGCGATGCGTCTGAACTCGTCGCGCGCCTGCGCAAATTCACTGAGCCGCTCGGCATTCCGATCGCAGTGGGATTTGGCATCTCGAACGCGGAGCATGTGCGAGCAGTCGGCGAGTTTGCCGATGCGGCGGTGGTTGGAAGCGCATTGGTTGCGCTGATTGAAAAGACTTCGCCACAGGACGCGCCGGTGGTCGTTGGCCAATTCATCGCCGGGTTGCGAGCATGAGGAACTCCGCGATGGCTCTAAGTGCGGCGGCGCACGGCAGCGTTCGGCGGTCGTATTCGCTGGACGGTTATCATGGTTCGGGTAACTCGAGTTCCCGCCGCGCTATCGAGCGCTGCGGGCGATGGAACAAGCAAGGTGAGGCGGTTCGCATGGATATCTCCGATTGGAGAAAGAAGATCGACGAGCTGGACGAACAGATTGTGGCGCTCATCAGCAAGCGCGCCGCGGCGGCGAAAGCCATCGGCGAACTGAAACGCAATTCCCAGTTGCCGGTGTACGAGCCAGGCCGCGAGCAGGCTGTCTTCGACCATATTCGCGCGGTCAACCCGGGTCCGCTGGATGACGCCGAGTTGCTCCACGTGTATGAGCGGATCATCGACGTGATGCGCACGCTGCAGCGGCGCGACAGTTGAGAACAGAAAGAGTTTCAAACCCGAGCGCGATTTCTATGCGGTGATCGGAAGCAGTTACAAATACAAGAGAGTGGACGGACGCGATGATTGTAGCAATGCAGGATGAGGCTACCGAGCAGCATATTCAAAACGTGATCGAGCGCATGGTAGAGCTCGGATTCAATGTTCACCGGACGACCGGGACGCAGCAGACGATTCTTGCCGGGGTCGGAACGCCGGCGCACTTCGACGTAGTCGAGTTCAAAGTGCTTCCCGGCGTGCACGACGCGTATCGCATCTCGTCGCCGTATAAGCTTGCCGGCCGCAACTTCCGCCCCGAGGGCACGACCATCACCTTTTCTAACGGCGTGATCGTTGGCGGCGAAGAAGTGGTAGTTATGGCCGGGCCGTGCTCGGTGGAGTCGCGCGAGCAAATCCTGCTGAGCGCGAAGCTCTCAGCTGCCGCCGGCGCGAAGTTCCTCCGCGGCGGCGCGTACAAGCCCCGCAGTTCGCCGTACAGCTTCCAGGGCATGGGCGTCGATGGCCTCAAACTTCTGCGCGAGGTCGGCGACGAAACCGGCCTGCTGGTCATCACCGAGGTCATGGAGATCTCGCAGATCGAGACCATGATTCCCTATATCGACTGCTTCCAGGTGGGCGCGCGCAATATGCAGAACTTCAACCTGCTGCGTGAACTTGGGCACACCCGCACGCCGGTGCTGCTGAAGCGGGGTATGGCGGCGACCATCGAGGAGGTGCTGCTCTCTGCCGAGTACATCCTCTCAGGCGGCAACTACGACCTGATGCTCTGCGAGCGTGGCATCCGTACCTACGAAACCTATACGCGGAACACCATGGACATCTCGGCGATCCCGGTGCTGCAAAAACTGACTCACCTGCCGGTGATGGCCGATCCCTCGCACGGCGTCGGCATCCGCGACCTCGTGCCGCCAATGGCACTTGCGGCAATCGCAGCCGGCGCGGACGGACTTCTGATGGAAATGCATCCCAACCCCGACAAGGCCATGAGCGACGGCGCGCAGAGCCTCTATCCGGATCAGTTGGAAAAGCTCGTAGCGCAATTGCGGTTGCTCGCTCCGGTAGTCGGGCGCAGGGTCGCGTAGGCGATGCGCCGCGTCTTCATCGTCGGCACAGGCCTGATCGGCGCATCGGTCGGTCTGGCGCTGCGCGCTGCCGGCTTTGACGGCGAAATCGTTGGCACTGGCCCGACCGTGGAGACGTTGAAGACCGCTCAGGCGCTCGGCGCCATCGACTCCTGGCATCCGCGTGACACGGCTGACTCAGCGGCCGCCGCCAGCGACGTTATTCTGCTGGCTGGGCCGGTGCTCTCCATCCTCGACTGGATGCAGAGGCTGGCGCCGCAGCTCGGCGAAAATCAGCTCGTCACCGACGTTGGCAGCACCAAGGTGCAGATTGTCGAACTCGCTGCGAAGCTTGGCTACAACCAGCCCGGTAAAGCGCGGTTTCTTCCCGGACATCCCATGGCGGGCAAGGAGTCAGGCGGCGCTGCGCTCGCTGAGGCGACACTCTTCCAGAACGCGATGTGGCTGTTCACGCCCGCAGCCAGCACGACGCCCTCCGCGCTTGAGACGGAATGGCGCTCTTGGGTGGCGAAGTTTGGCGCGCACACCATGGACCTTGACCCAGCGCGGCACGACGAGATCTGCGCCTGGGTGAGCCACTTGCCGCAGATGCTCTCCACTGCGCTTGCCGCACTTCTCGAAGATACCTTCGCCGCCGACCCGACCCGCCGCGAGGAGATCGCCGCAATCGGCGGCCGAGCGCTGCGCGAGACGACGCGGCTCGGGGCAAGCCCGTACAGCATGTGGCGCGACATCGCGCTCTCCAACGCCGAGCCGATTGCCGCAACCCTGAATGCGCTCGAACAGCGGCTAGCGCATGTGCGCGAAAACTTGCGAACGCCGGAACTGAAGGAAGAGTTCCGGCTGGCCAACGAGTTTCGCAAGCGATCGAAATAGAGTGTCGCCGAACACGATACCATCAAAGTTGATGCCAGATATAGAGAGCAACTCCAAATTGGCCATTGAATTGGCCGACGTGATGGCCGCGCGCGAGCGGCTGCACGACGCGATCTACTATTCACCGTGTCCGCACTCGATCATGCTCTCTGCGCTGACCGGGCAGGAAGTCTATCTGAAGATGGAAAACCTCCAGATGACGGGCAGCTTCAAGGAGCGCGGCGCGCTGAACCGCATTGCCCTGCTGACGCCGGAGCAGGCGAGCCGTGGCGTGATTGCGGCTAGCGCGGGCAATCACGCGCAGGGCGTCGCATACCACGCGACCAAGCGCGGAATTCGCGCGGTGATTGTGATGCCCTTGACAACGCCTCTGGTCAAGGTGACTGCGACACGAGACTTTGGGGCCGAGGTAGTTTTGTATGGCGCGAACTACGACGAGGCGTTCATCGAGGCGACGCGTCTGTGCGCGGACGAAGGCCTCACCTTCATCCATCCGTTCGACGATCCCGCGGTGATGGCCGGTCAGGGAACCATTGGCCTCGAACTTCTGGAGCAGGTACCGCAGCTTGAGGCTGTGGTGGTGCCGATCGGCGGAGGCGGACTGATCAGCGGCATTGGGTGCGCGATCAAAGAGTTGCGGCCGGAGATTCGGATCGTCGGCGTGCAAACATCGCGGCTGCCTTCGATGGCGGCTGCGGTCGAAGCGCACCGGCCTGTAACGATCGATCCCGCGACCACCATTGCGGACGGCATTGCGGTGCGGCGCGCTGGCGATCTGACACTGCCAATGGTTGAGCGCTACGTCGACGAGATTGTCACCGTCGACGAGGATGAGATTGCATCCGCGATCCTGATGCTGCTGGAGCGCGAGAAGACGCTCGCGGAAGGAGCTGGCGCGACGGCTCTGGCTGCGCTGCTGCAGCATCGGACGAGTCTTGACGGCGCTCACACAGCGGTGTTGGTTTGCGGCGGCAACATCGACGTGACGCTGCTGTCGCGGATCATCGAGCGAGGCATGGTGCAGGATGGACGGCTGATCCGGCTGCGCGTCCTGTTGCTGGACAAGCCAGGCGCGCTGCACGAACTAACCCGTCTGATTACCAGCTATCGGGCGAATATCGTGGATGTACATCACAACCGCGCTTACTACGGCGTCAACCTCGGCGAGACTGCCATCGACATCACCATGGAAACGCGCGGTCCGGAGCAGGTTGCCGAGTTGCTGGACGCGCTGACGGCTGAGGGTTATAAGCAAACGCGCGTGATGTAGCGCCCGCGAAAATTGAGTCACACAACTGGGCTGGCGCGGAGCGCTTTACTCAGGTTTCCACCGGCGGCCGCGAGGCGCTCTTCTGCCGCCGCGCGTGGGAGCGAAAGTTTGTGCATCGCGATCGCGGTCTTTACGCTGCCGGCTTCGATCAGCAGGCGGATCGCGGCGGGCCGGTCGAGCGGGCGATCGGGGTCGGCGATCGCCATGATGATGCGGTGGGCGCGGTCGATCAGCTTGTCGTTGGTCGGGCTGACGTTGACCATCAGGTTGCCGTACACGGCTCCGGTGCGGACCATCACGCCGGTCGACAGCATGTTCAGGACCAGCTTGGTTGCGGTTCCGGCCTTCATACGCGTGGAGCCCGTGATGACCTCGGGGCCGGTCAGCGGCGCGATGGTAAGGTCGGCGACTTTGGAGATGGGCGAGCCTGCGACGCAGGCGAGGCCGATGGTGAAGGCCTTGAGCGAACGGGCGTGAAGCAGCGCGCCCAGCACATAGGGTGTTCGGCCGCTGGCTGCGATGCCGACCAGGACGTCGGGCGTGGACGTTGGATCGGCGGTGTTGGGGACGCCGAAGCCCGCGGCGGCGAGGTCGCGCGCACCTTCTTCCGGCGAATCCTCAGAGTGCTCCGACGAGATACGGAGCGCCGCGTCGCCGCCGGCGATGAGGCCCTGCACGAGTCCGGGCGGAACGGAGAAGGTTGGCGGACACTCGGATGCGTCGAGTACGCCGAGGCGTCCGCTGGTTCCGGCGCCGATGTAGAAGAGGCGTCCGCCTTGCGCAAAGCGGGCGGCAATTTCGTCAACCGCGAGGGCGATGCTGGGCAGCTCGGCTGCGACCGCGGCTGCGACGGTCGCATCCTCCTGGTTGATAACGGTGAGCATCTCGAGCGTCGAGAGGTCATCGATGTGTTCGGAATTCGGATTGCGTGACTCGGTGCTGAGGGTGGCTAAACTTTCCATGTCTCGATTAGTTTATTGCAGTCGCGGGTGGGTGATGCTGGAACGATAGTTGCATGCCCAGCAGCGAGTTTTCCACTTTACTTGCCGACCACGATAATGGAGAACGATCCGGGGATCATCGCAGCGCGCGGGCCGCGGAAGCCCCCGGGGCGCCCGCCTGCGGCTACTGCGCCGGGCGCGGGAGCGGTGGCTGGCGGCGGTGTTGCCGGTGCGGGTATGGGGCCGTATTCGGCAGCGATCAGCAGGATGTGGCCGGTTTTGGTGTCCAGCGTGAGGGTCTTGGCGTGGGTCGGTGTGGCGACGGTCTGCTCGACGGTGAAGCTGGCGGGCGATGGCTGTTTTCCGCTGGTTGAGGACTCCTTGATGACGGTAAGGGTTCCGTCGCCCTGGGAGCTGAAAGCCTCCATGGTGGCAGGGTTGAAGATGGCGCCGTCGCAGCCCTGGCCGATGGGCAGGTCGGCGATGATGTGGCCGTCCGCGGCGGAGAGGATGACCATGTCGTTCTTGTCGCGGCACGCGGCGAAGAGGATGTTGTTTTTTGCGTCGAGAGCCAGGCCGGCGCAGCCGCCGCTCTTCGAGGAGAGATCATACTTGCCGGTCACCTTCATGGTGTTGGCGTCGATGACGGCGATGGCGGCCTTGTCCTCGATGTCGACGTAGATGTGGCCGCGGCCGTCGGTGACGGCCTGCTCGGGCGCGCCGCCGATGTCGATGGTGCCGAGGATGGAGCCGTCCTTGGTGTCGATGACGGTGATGTTGGGTGCGGCGTGGGAAAGGTCGTAGAAGCGGTGGTTGTAGGTGTCGACCAGGTAGCCGTCAGGATTGCCTTCGACGTCGATCTTCTTGATGACGGCGAAGGTCTTGGCGTCGAACATGGTGATGGGCTTGGAGGTGGCGAAACCGTGGCCGGTGGCGGGGTCGATCATGCCGCCATGGGAGCTGACGCCGGTGATGTCGCCGACCTGGGCGAAGGTGTCGAGCGAGTAGACTCCGATGTGGCCGGTGGGGCCGGAGCGGGCGACGTAGAGGTTGCGGCCTGCGGAGTCCGCGGTGACGTAGTCGAAATTGCCGTCGCCGCCGACTTTCACGGTCTGGAGAACTTTGTACGGGCCTGCCTGGGCGGCAGCGGCGAGCGGCAGCAGGGCGAGGAGCGCGGCGAGTGCGAGCGGTTTGCGGGTCATGCGGTTGGTCTCCTGAAGTCGCGAGAGTGGATCGGATGTCGGGGCCCCGCGTAGACGCAGATTCTTGCGGCGTGCGGAGAGGGGTTTATGGTAGCTCCGCGAGCATAGACCAAACAACCTTAAGGCTGTGTGAAATGGTTTCAGGATAGCCCGTCTCCGTGCCGGCCACCGTGCCAGAGGATGTACCCCCCCCCCGGGGGGGGGGGTCGTAAGTCGCATGTTTTCAAGCATATGTCAAAAGCACCCCCTGCAAATATAAGATTCCGTGCGGCTTATCGTAAAAATAACATTCCATTGTAGTTACCCTCAAATCGCCCAAAACGCGTGCCGCAAGACCGTCTTTGTGGCTAAATGCTGGAATTGGCAGGTCCGGCCTGAGTCACCCCTCGGGCACGACGCTGGTGTTGTTTGCTCCTTCTTTAATTATACGAGGGGTGTCAAGGTTTTTTGGGGGTATGCAGCCGGTGTGCGGGGATTAGGGGCTGTATTCACGGCATAATCCGCGGCGAATACGGGCCACCAGAACGGTGTCGAAGGGCGGCGGAGAGGGCGTTGAAGCACGGGAGCCGTAGGAGCGGCGTTTCGGGGAGTGGGATGCCACGCAAATTCAACTACAGAGATTCTGGACGGCGTGCGGAATGACGGCTTTGGGGGTGAGGAGTTCTGTAGAGCTCTGGGTTGGGACGAACCCCACGATAGACGTGGGACTAAAGTCCGCTCGTCGATCATGGGGCACCCGGTTATGAAACGGGTTTGAGGCCTAGAATTTTGAGGATGAATGGGGGGATGGGTGTACTGGCGATCTGGGCGGCGCGTTTGGATTGACCCTGAGACGTAGAGCTGGCTGGGCGTTGTTCTTTGCGTAGCTGGGCGATGGGGGTCATTCGTTTGGCCTTTCCGGTACGGAATCGGTTGCAGGCTGGCGCGCGGCGGCGACACTGAGATGCTCCGGCGCGATGGGCAGGAAGTTCCGGTAGACGCTGATGTGGAAGCAGGACTGTTTGAATTCCTCTTCGACGTCGATCTTGCCGAGGTCGATGAGGGGTTGGAGGTAGGTGCGCATCCAGGCGATCTGGGTGCGCGAGAGGCCGCCTTTGGCGATGTCGATGGCCTGGCCGGTGAGGTGAGGTGAGGCGGTATCGCCTTCGGCGGGGGCGGCGTTGCCGTTGGTGCGCATCAGGCGCTGCTGGAACTCCACGGTGCGGACGGCGGAGTCGACCTGGAGGGGAGTGTGGAAGCTGGCGTAGTAGTCGGCGGCGAGCACGGTGAGGAAGGCCGCAGTCCAGGGGCGGGAGTAGCGGCGGTTTTCCGGCAGGCGATAGTCGACGCGCAGGGCCTCGCTTTCAGGAAGGGCTACGAGCTTCCGTTCGCGGCGGAGGTCGACGATGTCGGCGTCGTCGCGGACACGATCGAGGCCGTCGCGATTGGCCATCTGGTTCTGATGGAGGAGAATCTCGTGGGAGCCGTAGAGCGGTGCCGGGACGACCAGGCGGCCCTGGCTGTCGTAGAGCGACGCGACGCGCAGCGGGGACAGCAGGACGGGTGTGGCTGCTTCTTCGCCGATGGACCGCAGCGGTTGTACGCCGGGCCCGGGAAGCAGCAAGCCGCCGACGTTGGTGAGTGCGGTGGGAGTGTCGGAGGCCGAATCGTCTTCGACTACGGGCGGGTCGGCGGGCGTGCGCAGAGGGATGGTGTTGCGCGGGGCGACGAATGCGTAGCGTGGGGAGCTTTCCGGAACTGAGATGCGGCGGAAGCGGTTGGTGCGGATATCAGGATGGGTCTCGGATCGGAGCTCCGCGCGGGTTTCCGGGCGAGAGCGATGGTCGGCGGCGGCGATGGCCGCCTGTGCGGCGAGGTTGCGCTCCTCGGCGAGAGTTCGCGGGCGGGAATGGGAGTGGCCGACGGGCTGGCTGCGAGCGGATTCGTGACTGGGCGCGAGGTTGCGGGCGGAGCTGTGAGCGCCCGGGCGTTGAGCGGCAGCCGGATGCGCGGCCCGTTCGTGGGGCGAACGCTGGGCTGGCTCGGCGACGATCTGGCGACGCGCGGCGGGACGTGGGAGCGTCCGCGTCGGCTTCGCCAGCAGGAGCCCGGTGCAGAATGGAATCGAGGCCAGCGCCACGAGGGCAGCGGTGGCAGCTTTTTGGCGCATATAGAATGTGGAGGTGCGGAGGCACCAGAGCAACTTTTACCCTATCTTGATCGTAGATATGGGATAAGTGACCATGATGGTTCTGTGTACCGATCGATTAATGCGGGATTCGTCGGTTAGGCTTAAGTAGGGCCGCGGAAGGATACGCTGGGCAGGAATGGTTGCGACCTCTGCGGTTGAAACTGCAAATGCACGTGCAGCGCTTGCGAGATCCATTTGGCCGGGTGCGGGACGGGCCGGTGCGATTTGGATTGTGTGAGCACAACAGGTTTTTCGCCAGCCTGGGCAGCCAGGCGCCGGGGAGAAACTGCTATTTGAACGAAGGTAACTTTAAGGAGGATGGATGCGTCGAGTTCTTGCGGGTGTTGGGGTGACGGCGGTCGCGGTGCTGGCCGGTCTTGGGTTGCGCGGGGTGGCGGCGCAGGATGGCGCGAATAAGCCCGCGTTCTATACCGAAAAGGTGCGGCCGATTCTGGAGACGAACTGCGGTAAATGCCACATGAACATGGACCACAAAGGTGGGCTGAGCCTGCAGACTAAGGCGTCGACGCTAAAGGGCGGACGGGACGGCGTGGTGATTGTGCCGGGCGATCCTGCGAACAGCCTGCTGGTGAAGCTGATTCGGCACGAAGGGCCGGCGGACGATCCGAAGCCGATGCCACCGAAGAGCCCGAAGATCAGCGACGCGGATATCGCGACGATCGAGCAGTGGGTGAAGGCCGGCGCGGTGATGCCCGACGATCCGCCGATGCAGTAAAGAGCGTGAACCTACCTCTCAGATCGAGATGTGGGCCGAGCGGCGGTGTTGAGTGTGAAACGAACGCGGCACGGACCACGTGTGCCGCGTTCGCGCGTGTGGGGTATACCGGTGGATTCGCGGCTGGGATTGTGTTGGGGCTGTAACATTCGGTGCGTAGCGTTGGTTCATGCGGCTAAGTTTCGTGGTGCCTGCGTACAACGAAGAGGCTTATCTTCCGGCGTGTCTGGAGTCGATTCTGGCGCAGACGCGGGAGCTGGGCGAGCCGGTTGAGATTATCGTCGTCAACAATGCAAGCACCGACCGCACTCGCGAGGTAGCACTTGGCTACGCCGGCGTGCGCGTGGTGGACGAGCCGCGCAAGGGACTGACGTTCGCGCGGCAGGCGGGCTTTGCGGCAAGCACGGGCGAGCTGATCGCAAACGTCGATTCGGACTCGCGGCTGACGCCGGGCTGGGTGAACCAGGTGCTAACGGCGTTTGCGTGCGAGGAGAACCTGGTGGCTCTGAGTGGGCCGTTCGTTTACTACGACCTGACGCCGCGGCAACGGGTGAGCGTGCGGGTGTTCTACGCGGCGGCTTTCCTGGTGTATGCGCTGAATCGCTGGGTGCTGCGTGCGGGATCGATGGTGCAGGGCGGGAACTTCGTGCTGCGGCGGAAGGCGCTCGAACAGATTGGCGGGTTCAATACGGCGATCGCGTTTTACGGCGAAGACACTGACATTGCGCGGCGAATGAACCTGGTGGGAACGGTGAGGTTCACGTTCGACCTGAAGATGTACTCGTCGGCGCGGCGGTTGAGGCAGGAAGGGATGATGACGATCGCGGCGCGGTACACGATCAACTATTTGTGGACGACGTTCCGGAAGAAGCCGTTCACGCGGGAGTACGTGGATATTCGCGAGCAGGCAGCGGCGGAACAGAAAGTTTGAGGAGCGGTTTCGCTTCAGATGCTGCCAAGGGCGCTGAACATCTGGAGGAGGACCGCGGTGGCCTCCTGCGCGTCGCGGATCTTGAAGTCGTCGTCGAGGCGGAGCGGGACGGCTTTAGGAGCTAGCGGCGTCAGCGTGCTGAGGACCATCTCGGCGGGGCGACTCGGGGTTCCGGGACCGGCGAGGATGAATTCGACCGGTTCGACTTGCAGCAGGACCTTGGCGTCGCGCAGCAGGCAGGACGACTGGACGTCGAACCCGCGCTGGCGCAGGATGGTACCGACAAAGACGCAGAGGTCTGCGGACTCGTCGACGACCAGGACGCGCGGGCCGCGCTTGACCTGCGGGTCCTCATTGGCGCGCTGGCGAAGGTACGAGAGGATTGCTTCCTCTTCCGTTTCGAAGCTTTGTAGCGTGTTGGAGATTCTGGTGAGGTCGAGCAGGGTGACGAGGAAAGCGGGTGGCGCGGCGAGGCGGATGTCGCCACCGCGGCGGCGAAGGCGCTCGGCGTAGCGGACCAGGACGCCGAGGCCGATCGAGTCGAGGCGGGTGAGGGCGGCGACCGAGAGGACGAAGCGGTGGAACTCGTGTGCGGCCAGGTCGAGGGCGGCTTCGAGCGCGGTTGCTTCGGGACCGAGGACAAGTCGGCCCTCGCACTGAATAATGTATACGTTGCCGGCGAAGCGCGACTTCAGAGTGAGCGACATGCGAGCCTCAATTTTGACCTGGTGGTCAGAAGAGTCTATCGCACTCGAGTGACGAGGGATCGGATCGAGATTTCAGTGGGAAAATGCAGGGTGCGCGTACGCCACGCGCACCCTGAGTGTCAGGAGTTCAATTTCAACGTGACGATGGGAATGAGCGGATGGAGCTGCGCCCATCGTCGAATCCTCCATCGGATTGCGCCCGAGCCGGACGCACTGAAGAGAACGGGAAGGGTGGGGAAAACCCTTTTTGGGGGCACCCAGGGTCAAGATGGTCTAGTGGGCTTGCGGCGGGTTGGGCAGGATGATTGGGGGGCGGACCTTCGCCTTGGCGGGCTTGGCCTTGACCGGTACCACGGGCGGTGCGAGCTGAGCGGTGAGCGCGGTGACGCGGTCGTTGAGCTGCGCGATCTGATCGGACATGGTCTGCATCTGGGCGATCATGGCGTGCTTCATCTCCATGTCGCTTTTGGCGCCGGCCTGCTGGGCCTCGGAGTGGGACTTCATGGCGGCGTCGGTGGCTTCGTTCTTGGCCATGTTGTCCGTCATGGAGGTGTTGATCTGGGTCATCTGGCCATGAGTGGAGTCTGCGGCCGAGGATGTGGGTGAGGCGGAGACGGTGGTTGCGTCCGCGGGCGCGGCAGTCATGGCGCCTCCGGGCGCGGGCGTTGCGGTGACTGTGGGTCCGGATGCGGGCGTTGCGGCGGGTTCAGGGGCGGGTGTGGCGATGGGTTCGGGCGCGGGTGCGGGAGCGGCGAGCGGCGAGGGTGTTGGTGCGGGCTTGGCAACGACGGTCTGGGCCAGAGCGGGAATACACATGAGGGACAGCGCGGCTATAAATAAGCGCACGCGGGTTGCGTGAACTGGGTTAGGCAGGTTCATGATGGTTCTCCTCGGTGGTGCGTTGGACGATTGGTGGGGTGTGCCCCCTGGGGTTTCTTTACGCGAGGGGCCTGGGGTGGGACTGGATCGTCTCGGACAGAGACACCTGCCTTCTCTGCTGGCGCGTAGATCGGCCGCATGAGAGGTTAGATGCCAACGCGAAGGGGGTGCGAAAGAATCTATTGCTTGACGCCTTTGTCGGGGTCCCAGGTGCCCTGGAGCTTGCGGACGTAGATGATCTGGCCGACGTGGTAGGCGTTGTGGGTGGAGATGTGGGCGATGCTGTCGGCCCACTTGGCGAGTTGGGCGTCGTCGGCGGTTTCGACGAGGTGCTCCATCTCGGTGAGAACGGCGTCGAGTTTGGTGGCGGTGGAGGGCCAGGTGGCGGCGTCGAATTTGTTGAAGGTGTCCTTGTTGTCGGCGGGGATGGGCGCGGGGGTTTCGCCTTTCATTTTGGCGAGCGAGGCCGCGTTCCAGAAGAGGAGGTGGTAGGTGATCATGCCGACGGAGTGGTCGGCGGGCGCGGGATTTTTGGCGCCGAGTTCGGAGTGGGGAATCCAGCGGGCCTGCTCGGGGGTGAGGCCGGAGACGGCGATGTTGACGGGGACGAACCACTCCTCGGAGGTGTGGGTGGAGCGGAGTTGGGCGAGGAGGTTGGAGCGGAGGGTGGGCGGCGGCGCGGGTTTGGCGGTTTGGGCGGGGGCGAGCGGGGCGAGAATGAGGGTTAGGAGAAGGGCGCGCATGATTGGCATTTTAGGCTCTTGAGTCATTTTCTTTCCATCCTCCCCAGGTCATTTGTGTGTCATCTGCTGCTCAATTTCCGCGTACCCCCTCCTCCCCTAAATATGCAAAATCTTCTGGAATAATGACTTAGGTCCGGACCTCCGGATTCTGGCTTGCGTCGGGAAATCTGGGTTCCGGGATGCAGAGGCAAGGGGTCCTGCGCTGGGCGCACGACGGCTCTAGCCTGCTGATCCGATTATGCAGGTTGAGTCTCAAGCGGGTCTGTGACGGCGGACACAGTAGTTAGGATTTGGCCGGTCGGGTCAGGCGGGGTGGTGGGCGAGGGCGGCGCGGACTTTGTCGACGTGGGTGCCGTGGGAGCGGATGGCTTCGTGGAGGACCTGGCTGGTGACGTTAAACTCTTTGGACCAGTAGGCGATGTCGGAGGACATTTTTGGGTTGATCTCTTTGGGGTCGTGGGGGCCCTTTGTGTGTTCTTCGTGGAGGGCGTGGGGTTCGTGGCCTTTGGGGACGTCGTGATGCTCGGACATGCGGGGTTCCTCTTTCCGGGTGGGTCTAGTTAGGTGGATGAGGATGTGGGGTGGGGGGATGTATTGGGTGAGTGGATTTGGTTTGGGGCGGTCAGGATCGATATTAAGCGTGGCTGATTGGTTCGTGGGCGATAGAATAGAAGGCGAAGATTAGACGCGTTCGCTATGGCGGCGGGGGACGGTTTTGGACTCGAAGCGGGCGAAGGTCTTAGAAATCTCGAAAAGTATTGTTGCCAAGAAGCCTGCATCAGCGTCTATTATTGATGTAAGCGCAAGTTCTTCTCCGAGCCAACCAGCATTGGATGAGGAAAAGCTCAGGCTGATATTGCAGCGAATCGTCTATTACGGCGAGATCAAAGAGTCATTTCACTCTGCTTCGGAACGCGAGGAGCGTAACGTGTCGCAGGAAGACATTCTTGCGATGCTGGAAGGGAAATGGACGCTGGCGGCAAAGCCGGACTGGGATCAGGCGCACAAAAACTGGGAGTACAAGCTGGCTGGCGCCGATCTGGAAGGCGACGAGCTGGTGCTGAAGATAACCGTGGATGAGGAGATGCAGCGCGTCACCATCATCACAAAGTATTGAGGGGAATTATGAAGAGTTCTGGGCAAGCAGACACTCTGGATCGTG
>Ga0302314_10008215_pt1 | contig 18619 bp, 15 predicted proteins | sample III_Palsa_N2_3_FD_200533 | JGI IMG/M metagenome (GOLD analysis project Ga0302314, IMG submission 200533) | Peat permafrost microbial communities from Stordalen Mire near Abisko, Sweden - III_Palsa_N2_3 | ecosystem: Environmental > Terrestrial > Soil > Palsa > Peat permafrost | place: Sweden...
CGAGCTCGCCCCGGGCGCGGCCCGGCGGGCCGTCGTGCTCCGCAACACCGGGGACCGCGACGTGTGGATCTCGTCGCACTTCCCGCTGGGCCAGGTCAACCCGGCGGTCGAGGTCCGGTGGGCCGGGGACGCGGCGCCCGGGTCCGTTAGCCTCGCCCGCCTTGACCTGCCGGCCGGAGAGGCGCTGCTGCTGCGACCGGGCGAGCGCTCCGCGCCTCTTGCTGTTATCCGCGAGCCCGGGGAGGCCGGGTGAGCACGCTCGGCCGGGGCGAGTACGCGGCCCGGTACGGGCCGACGACCGGGGACCGGGTGCGGCTGGCCGACACCGACCTGTGGGTCGAGGTCGAGGCGGACGACGTCTACCCCGGTGACGAGCTCCTCGGCGGCTGCGGCAAGACCGCGCGGGACGGGGTCCTGGTCACCGCGCGCGCCGGCGACGGCCGGGGCAGCGCGCTCGACCTGATCATCACGAACGTGCTGGTGCTCGACCCGCTGCTCGGGGTGCGCAAGACGTCGATCGGGATCGCCGGCGGGCGGATCGCGGGTACCGGGCGGGCCGGGAACCCGGACGTGCAGTCGGGGGTCGACCTCGTGGTCGACTCGCACACCGCGATCGTGCCGGGCGAGGGGCTGATCGCCACCGCGGGGATCATCGACTCGCACGTCCACCTGTCCAGCCCCCAGATCGCCCCGGCCGCGCTCGCCGCCGGGGTCACCACGATCGTCGGGATGGGCATCGGCGGGGTCTGGGATGTCGGCGCGAACCCGGCTTACAACATGCGCTCGCTGATCGCGGGCTGGGCCGGGGTGCCGATGAACGCGGCCTTCCTCGCCCGGGGATCGTCCCGGTCGGCGGCGCTGCTCGAGGCGGCGGTCGAGTCCGGGGCCGGCGGGTTCAAGGTGCACGAGGACTGGGGCGCGACCCCCCTCCAGGTCGACACCTGCCTGACCGTGGCCGAGGCGGCAGGCCTGCCGGTCGCGCTGCACACCGACACGCTGAACGAGTCCGGCTATCTCGCCGACACCGTCGCCGCCACCGCCGGCCGGACCGTGCACGCCTACCACGTGGAGGGCGGCGGCGGGCACCCCGACGTGCTCGAGATCCTCAACCACCCGCACGTCCTCGGCTCCTCGACGACGCCGACGCTGCCGCTCACCCCGGCGACCGCGGCCGAACTGGCCCCGATGACGATGACCGTGCACAAGCTGCGCCCCCGGCTCGGCAGCGACGCGGCGATCGCGGCCAGCCGGATCCGCAGGACCGGGATCGCGGCCGAGAACCTCCTGCACGACCTGGGCGCCATCTCCATCGTCAACTCCGACTCGATGGGCATGGGACGGATCGCCGAGGTGGCCAGGCGCACCTGGCAGCTCGCGCACGTCCAGGCGGGCCTGGCCGGGCAGGCCGGCCCGGAATTCGTCAATAACGAGCGGGTGCTGCGCTACCTCGCCAAGGTGACGCTCAACCCGGCGATCGCGCACGGCCTGGCCGGGCACGTCGGCTCGCTGCGGGCCGGCCGGCTGGCGGACATCGTGCTCTGGGACCCGGCGCGGTTCGGCTCGGCCCCGGAACTGGTCCTCAAGTCCGGGTTCGTCGCCTGGGGCGCGTCCGGCTCCGGGTCAGGGTCCACCCGGATCACCCAGCCCCGGGTCATGGGGCCGTTCTTCGGCGGCCTCGGCGACGCGCCCCGGCACCTGGCCGCGCAGTTCGTCGCGGCGGCGGTCCTGGACGACGCGGCGCTGCGGGCCGCGCTGCCCGCCGGGGTCCGCTACCTGCCGGTCGAGAACTCCCGCGGCCTCACCCGGGCCGACATGGTCCGCAACTCCCGGGTCCCGCGCGTCCGCGTCCCGGCCGGCCCCGGCCTGGTCACCGTCGACGGGACCCCCGTCCCGGTGCACGAGGCCGCGTCGCTGCCCCTCACGCGCCTGCACCACCTGGGCTGAAGGACCACTGCAGCCCGTACCCGAGCAGCGGCCGCAGCTGGGTGAACGACGAGCTCGCCTCGCCGGTCCCGTCGACCGGGACCCGCTCGGCCGGCGCCGGGGCGCCCTCGTAGGGATAGTAGACGTTCGGGTCCTCGGCGACCACGCGCCGCACCCAGGACGGCCGGTTCCGGCGGTCGAACCGGACCCGCAGGTCGAAGCCGTCGCAGCGGCGCTCGGGCCGGAACACGTAGTAGTCGCGCAGCGGCTCGTCCGGCTCGACCGCGATCCGCATCTCGTACTCGTGGGTCTCCTTGAGCCGCAGCGGGCGCGGCAGCCCGATGACGTACCGCGTCCGGTTCCGGGAGACCGCCTCGGCCCGGACCAGCGTCCCCCCTCTGGTCACCTCCGCGCTCAAGCCGAGCCGCCGCTGGCCCGATTCCCGCGGCGTGTCGAGCACGATGGTGATCTCGGCGAGATCGTCCCTGGTGGCCACGATGCGGCGCCGCTCGACCGCCTCCGGGACCTCGCCGTCGAGCATGAACACCGCGCCGAAGTGGACCATGTACCAGCCGTCGCCGGCGGCGTCGCCCCCGGCGCGGCGGCGCACCAGCTCGGCCGCGACCGCCTCGGCCAGCAGCACCTGTGCCTCCTCGATGCGGCGCTCGGCGGTCCGCGGTACCCGGTCGAACTCCGTGGCCACCCAGGACTTGCGCTGCTCGTAGGTGCCCATCTCCGCGGTCGGGGGATGCAGCGCGAGCGCGGCCAGGACCGCGATCTCCAGCTCGCCGGGAAGCTGCCCGGACAGCCGGCTCAGCTCGCCCGCGAGCGCGGCGCGCAGGCGCGCGGAGTCGCCGCCGGCCAGCTCGAGCAGCAGCGGGCCGATCCGCCGGGCCGCGTCGCCCCGCAGGCCGCGTCCCTTGCGCAGCGCCTTGATCTCGGCCGCGATCGCCGCCGGGTCGGGATCGGCCGGCGGGCCGGGATGAGCGGGCTCCGGAATGGCGCGTTCCTCCGGCCTGGCTGTCACTTATCTGTCCCTTTCGGACGGCACTGTCCCATTATGGGGGTAGTCCGGCGGGCGCCCAAGGGCTTGGATTGACGTCACCAGCCACTGCCATGGCTGGGCTGGTATCTCCCGGAGGGCGGGGGCGGGGGCGGGCCCGCCGGGAGGTACCGGCCAGGCACTAGCCGGCCGTCAGGATCACGGGCCCGTCCGGGGTGATCGCGATCGTGTGCTCGGCGTGCGCGGCCCGGCTGCCGTCCGCGGTGCGGATCGTCCAGCCGTCCTCGTCCATGTAGATGTCGTCGCTGCCGCTGGCGATGAACCAGGGCTCGATGGCCAGGACGAGCCCGGGGACCAGGCGCAGGCCGCGGCCGGCCTTGCCCCGGTTGGGGATGTGCGGGTCCTCGTGCATGGTCCGGCCGACGCCGTGACCGCCCAGGTCGGTCGAGATGCCGTAGCCGCCGGCCCGGCCGACCTTCCCGATCGCGGCCGAGATGTCGCCCAGCCTGCCGCCGGGCACCGCCGCGGCGATCCCGGCCATGAGCGCCGCCTCCGTCGCGGCGATCAGTTCGGGGTCTCCGGCGAGCGGCGCGCCCACGCTGAAGGAGACGGCCGCGTCGCCGACCCAGCCGTCGAGGGTCGCCCCGGCGTCCACGCTGAGCAGGTCACCCTCCCGGAGCCGGTAGTCGCCGGGTATGCCGTGCAGCGCCGCGTCGTTCACCGAGGTGCAGATGACCGCCGGGTACGGGATCGGGGCGAACGCCGGGTGGTAGTCAAGGAACGGCGAGGTCGCCCCGGCCTTGGCCAGCACGTCCCGGGCGGCCCGGTCGAGCTCGGCCAGCGTGACGCCGGGCGCGGCGCAGGAACGGGCGGCCGCGAGTATCTCCGCGACCACCTGGCTCGCGGCCCGGATCGCGTCGATCTCCCCCGCCGTCTTGATCTCGACCATTGCCGCCCTTCCGCTGTGCCGGCCAGAAAATGCCCCTGCCTGACGATACAGGCCGACGATACCGGCCGGCCGCTAGCCTTGGCTCATGCCGACCGACCTGACGAGCCGGGTGCGCGCGATCTGCCTGGCGCTGCCCGAGGTGAACGAGCGGGCCAGCCACGGCGCGCCGACCTTCTTCGTGCGGGACAAGAAGTCCTTCGTGACCCTGTGGGCCGACGGGCACCACGGTAACGCCTTCCCGCACCTGTGGTGCGCGAGCCCGCCCGGTGAGCAGGCCGCGCTGATCGGCGCGGAACCGGGGCTGTTCTTCCGCCCGCCGTACGTGGGCGGGCGGGGCTGGGTCGGCGTGCGCCTGGACGGCCCGGTCGACTGGGCTCAGCTGGCCGAGCTGTGCGAGGAGGCCTACCGGACGATCGCCCCGGCCAGCCTCATCGCCCAGCTCGGCCCGGCCGGCTAGCTCACCCCCGCGGTCTTGAGGAAGGCGGCGGCCACCGTGGAGTAGTTGGCCTTGTCGGTGATGACCGCGTTGTCCATCTGGAGCAGGGCGGCCGTGGTGAGCTTGGCGTCGACCGCGTTGAGCACGCCGGTGATCGTGGCGTTCATCGCCGGCTTGTACACGAGCGGGATGATGTTCTGCGCGGCGAAGTTGAACTTCGGGTCGCTCAGCGACACGAGCTTGTCCGAGATGATCTGCGGCGTGGTGGTGAACACGTCGGCCGCCTGCACCTTCCCGTCCTGGAGCGCGGCCAGGGTGAGCGGGCCGGACTCGTCGAGCGGGTCGAAGCTCTTGAAGGTGAGGCCGTAGTTGTTCTTCAGGCCGACCAGGCCGTCGGTCCGGGTCTTGAACTCGGGCGGGCCGCCGATCACCATGTTCTTCGCGATCGGCGCGAGGTCGGCGATCGACTTGAGGTGGTACTTGGCCGCGAACGCCTGGGTGACGGTCACCGAGTCGCTGTCGGTCGCCGTGGACGGGCTGAGGATCTCCAGCGTCGACGGCAGCTTGGCGGTCAGCGCCGCGTCGACCTGCGCGGTCGTCTTCGCGGTGGACGTGGGATCAACCGAGGTCGTCAGCAGGGCGCCGTTGTACTCGGGGATGATCGAAATCGCGCCCTTGCTGATCTGCGGGTAGTAGACCTCACGGGCGCCGATGTTGAACTTCGACGTGACCTTGACCCCCTTGGCCTGCAGGGCGAGGACGTAGACCTCGGCGAGCAGCTCGTCCTCGGGGAAGTTCGCCGAGCCGACGACCACGCTGCCCGAGGCGCTGCCGCCGGACAGCGGGTTGGAGCTGGCGGCGGCCGAACTGGCGGAGCTGGCCGAGGCGGAGGCGGTCGCGGAGGCGCTCGCGCTGCTGCTTGAGCTGCTGCTTGAGCTGCTCGAGCACGCGGTGGCCGCGGCAAGTGCGATGGCCGCGAGGGCGGCCATCCCGCCGGTCGCGGCGGTCCTGGTGCGCATATGGCTTTCCTTCCGGATGGTTTTCATATGGGTCTTGCCCTTACTTTCTTCGGTGACGTTTCTTACTCGGCCTTGCGCTGCCCGCGCAGGCCGGCCGGGACGACCAGCCGCGACAGCAAGGCGAAGAACGCGAGCACGAGGACGGCCAGCAGCACGACGAGCAGCGCGCCCCCGGCCACCGGCCCGTACTGGTCACTCGCCAGGCCGTCGATGATGTAGCGGCCGAGGCCGCCGAGCCCGATGTAGGCGGCGATCGTCGCGGTGGCCACCACGAAGATCGCCGACGTGCGCAGCCCGACCAGGATGAGCGGAAGCGCGATCGGCACCTCCACCCGTGTCACCTGCTGCCAGCCGGTCATGCCGACGCCCTTGGCCGCGTCCTTCACGCCGGGATCGACCCCGGCGACGCCCTCGTAGACGTTGACGAGGATCGGCGGGACGGCCAGCACGACCAGCGGGAGCAGCCAGGTGATGAAGGAGAAGCCGATGAGGGTGGCGAGCAGGATCAGGAAGCCGAGCGTGGGGATCGAGCGCCACGCGTTGGCCACGTTGACCACGACGACCGCGCCGCGCCCGGTGTGCCCGATGGCGATCCCGGCCGGGATCCCGATCAGCGCCGCGATCAGCAGCGGCAGGCCGCTGTAGCCGAGGTGCGCCACGAGCTGCTGCGGGATGCTGCCCGACCCGTGCCAGTTGGCGGACGAGGTGATCCAGTCCCACGCGTAGCTGAAGAAGCTCACGGCCGCACCGCCACCGGGACCGGGACCTTCGCGACCACGCGGCGCCGGTCACGACCGGGCTGCCAGGGCGTGAGGGCCCGCCGGACGAGCACCAGGATCAGGTCGCAGATCAGGGCGAGCGCGATGACCAGGACCAGGCCCACGTAGATCTCGGTCGGGAAGGACCGCTGCAGCCCGTCGATGAACAGGTAGCCGAGGCTGGACACGCCGATCAGCTGGCCGAGGCTGGCCATGCTGATGCTGGACACCACCCCGACGCGCAGCCCGGCGATGATGACCGGGGCGGCCAGCGGGAGCTCGATCGTGATCAGGCGGCGCAGCGGGCCGTAGCCCATCGCGGTCGCCGCCTGCCGGACCGGGGCCGGGACGGCGCGCAGCCCGGCGACGACGTTGGGCACGATGACGCACAGCGAGAAGGTCGTCAGCGCGATGATCACGGTCGTGTCGGTGAGCCCGAAGGCGGGGATCAGCGCGATGAACAGCGCCAGCGACGGGACCGCGTAGATCACGTTGATCACCGTGAGGACCGGCGGGTAGAACCAGCGCCAGCGGGCCGCGATGATCCCGAGCGGCAGCGAGATGACCAGCCCGATCAGCGCGGGGATGACGCCGAGGTAGGCGTTCTCCCTGGTCAGCTGCCAGATCATCGCGCCGTTGCTGGGAATCCAGGACCACATCATGCCGGCGGCCCTCCCGCGCCGGCCCGGGCCCGGGCCGCGGACGCCGTGTCCGCGGCGTCGGCCGCCTGGATCGCGGTGCGGAGCTGGTCGAAGGTGGCCACGCCGAGGACCCGCCCGTCGCCGTCCACCGCGATGGCCTCCCCAGCGGGCGAGAGCACGGCGGCGTCGAGAGCCGCCCGCAGCGTGTCGGTGCCGGCCGTGAACGTGTGCCCGAACCCGTCGGCCGGGACCTGGGCGAGCGGGGTGTCGCCGGGCAGCGCCCCCAGCGTCGCGGCCGAGACCCAGCCGCGGGCCTTGCCGTCGCTGCCGGTCATGAGAACCCACGGCTGGCCGCCGGCCGTCGCCTGGGCGACGGTCGCGTCGCCGCCGAAGAACGGCCCGCTGGTCAGGGCCAGGTTCTCGGCCGGGAAGAACGACAGCCGCCTGATGCCCCGGTCGAACCCGACGAAGTCGGCGACGTAGTCGTCGGCGGGCTCGCCGAGCAGCCGCTCGGGCGCCCCGACCTGGGCCAGCACCCCGTGCGGCCGGAACAGCGCCACGATGTCGCCGACCTTGATCGCCTCTTCGATGTCGTGCGTGACCAGCACGATGGTCTTGTGCAGCTCGGTCTGCAGCGCGATGAGCTGGTCCTGCAGGGACGCCCGCACGATGGGGTCGACCGCGCTGAACGGCTCGTCCATCAGCAGCACCGGCGGGTCGGCGGCGAGCGCCCGGGCCACGCCGACCCGCTGCTGCTGCCCGCCGGACAGCTGGTGGGGATAGCGCCGGGCCAGCGACGGCTCGAGCCCGACCAGCGTGAGCAGCTCGCGGGCCCGCGCCCTGGCCCGGGCGCGGGGCTGGCCGTTCAGCACCGGGACGGTCGCGATGTTGTCCTCGATGGTCCGGTGCGGGAACAGCCCGGTCTGCTGGATCACGTACCCGATGCCGCGGCGCAGGTGCGCCGGGTTGCCCTCGCGCACGTCCTTGCCGTCCAGCAGGATCCGGCCCGACGTCGGCTCGACCAGCCGGTTGACCATCCGCAGCGACGTCGTCTTCCCGCAGCCGCTCGGCCCGACGAGGACCATTGTCTTGCCCGCCGGGACCTCCAGGTCAAGCGCGTCGACGGCCTTCGTCCCGTCCGGGTATTCCTTAGTGACTCGCTCGAAGGTGATCAAATTCCCGCCCAGGCCCCCCAGTAACGTGTCATGAACCACTTACCCTAGTGGACTGGGGGCCTTTAGCCTCTACAGGGTGCCTATCGTGGCGGTACTGTTAACGCGGCCGGGAACCTCTCAGGGCAGCTCGAGGTTCGCGGCCACGGTGGCGCCGAGCTCGTAGCACAGCCGGCTGACCTCCCGGCTAACCGGGCCGGTCGCGACGACCGGGCGGACCACCTCGGCCCAGCCGAGGCCGGACGCGATGGCCGTGACCGCCCGCACAGCCCCGGTGGTGTCGCTGGTCCCGTGCACGTACAGGCCGTAGGGCGCCCCGGTCTTGGCCCGCAGGCACGGGTAGTAGATCTGGTCGAAGAAGTGCTTGAGCGCCCCCGACATGTAGCCGATGTTCGCGGGCGTGCCCAGGACGAGGCCGTCCGCCGCGAGCACGTCGGGCACGGTCGCGGCCAGCGCCGGGGTGACGGTGACGTCGACCGCCGTCAGCTCGGGATCGCGCGACCCGGCGACGACCGCCTCCAGCATCTCCTGCAGGGCGGGCGACGTCGTGTGGTGCACGACGAGGAGCCGTTTCACGCGGCGACGAAGGCGTTGCCCTCGATGCCCTCGTCCGTGGTGACGCGGAGCACGCCGAGGGGGACGCGCCGCCCGCCGGGGCCGAAACTCGCCGCGACGGGGGCGCGCTCGTGGAGGACAACGGTTACGTCCGTGATCAGCACGTCCGGGACGCTACTCGCTGCTGGACAGCCAGTCCACTAGCTTCTCGGTCACGGCGGGCAGGAACGGCGCCTCGAGCATGGTGAGGTGGTCACCCGGCGCGTCGATGATCTCGACCCGGCCGGTCGTGACCGAGGCCCAGCCGAGAGCCCGCCGGCCCAGCGCCAGCACCCGCCCCTGCCGGGTGCGCATGACGGTGATGCTCCCGTCGTACACCGGAGCCCGGTAGGTCCTGATGGCGACGTCGATGGACTCGCCGTTCTTCTCGTTCACCGTCATCAGGTCGTCGGACGGCGGCGGCACCACCCGCGGGGTCTTCGCTGGCCTGACCTTCTGGGCCAGCCGGTCGGCGGGACCGCGAAGCGCCCGGACGGGGCTGCGGATGATGTCCCGCCACGACAGCAGCGCGTTGCTCCAGTAGTACCCGAAGGCGCTGTCGATCTGCGGGGTGTCCATCAGCAGCACCCGCGGTTCCGGCTGGCCGGCCTCGACCATCTTCCTGGCCGCCTCGAAGACGAGCAGGCCGCCGGCCGAATGACCGAGCAGGACGATCGGCCCGGCGGGCTGAACCTCGCGAATCCGGGCCAGGGCGTCCTCGGCCAGGGAGGAGACCGTTATCTCGGTACCGGAATGCTCGGTGGAACCGTAGACGTGCAGGCCGTAGGCGGGCTGGCTCGGCGGCAGCAGCTCGGCCATGCGCCGGAAGGCCAGCATGCTGCCCAGGTAGGAATGGATGAGGAAGATCGGCGGGGCGTCGCCGTCGGTGTTGAAGGCGAAGTCAGCGGGTGACGACACGGTGTCCGCGCGCAGCAGGCCGGCGAGCCCGGCGACGGTGGTGTCGGCCAGGGCGTCGTTGATGCGCAGCCTGCGGCCGGAATCGCGCTCCAGCTCGACCAGCACGCGCAAGATGCCGAGTGACGTGCCGCCGAGGTCGTTGATGAAGTCGTCGGCGGGCCGGATCTGGCCGGCGAACCCGGTCACGTCGGCGACGATCTCGATCACGCGGGCGGTCACCTTATCGACCTGGTCGGCGGCGACGGGCTCGCCCTCGGCCCGGCTCGGTGACCATTCGGGCAGGGCCGCGGTGTCCAGCTTGCCGGTGAGCGTCTTGGGCAGCTCGGCCAGGACGATGATCCCGGCCGGGCGCATGAAGCGCGGCAGGCTCCCGGACAGGTGCTTCCTCAGGTCCGCGATGTCGACGTCGGCCCCGGCCTCGGCGGGCACGACGTAGGCGATCGCCCGGGCGTCATCCTGCACGACGGTCGTCGCCTCGGAGACCTGGGGGTGCGACCGGAGGGCCGCGTCTATCTCCCCGAGCTCGATCCGGACGCCGTTGATCTTCACCTGCCGGTCGGCCCGGCCGGCGAAGAAGATCACCCCGTCGTCGCCGCGGTAGCCCAGGTCGCCGGTGCGGTAGTAGCGCTGCGGTTCGCCGGTGGCCCCCGGGCCGGTCGCGAAGCGCGCCGCGGTCTCAGCGGGGTTGTTGACGTAGCCGGCCGCCACCTGCCCGCCGAAGATGCAGACCTCGCCTGCTTCCCCGTCCGGGACCTGGTGCCCTTCCTCGTCGAGGAAGAGGATGTCGGTGCCCGGCACCGGCCGCCCGATCGGAATGACGTCGGGGACCGGGACCGTGACTTCCGCGACGGTGACGCCCACGGTGCATTCGGTCGGGCCGTAGCAGTTGAGCAGCCGCTCGACCCGGCCCGAGGTCAAGAACGCGGCGGCCACGTCCGGCGCTAGGGACTCCCCGCCGACGATGAGGGCCTTGAGCGACGGGAGCTGCCCGTTCAGCAGCAGCTCGTTCATGACCGAGGGCGTGCTCGCCACAAACGAGACCGGCCGCGTGAGCTGGCCCAGGGCGAGCGCGTGGGGGATCACGTGGACCGTGCCGCCCACGGACAGCGGCAGCAGGACCTCGAGGAACGACGGGTCAAAGCTCAGGGAGGATGATGTCGCGCTGGCGTCGAAGGGGGTAAGGCCGAGAACCTTCGCCGACCATTCGCTCAGCAGCGTGATATTGCCGTGCGTGACCAGCACGCCCTTGGGCTCGCCGGTCGATCCCGACGTGAAGATGATGTAGGCGGACTCGTCCGGCCGGGCCAGCTCCCGCTCGGCCGGGCCGGCCGCCGTCTCGCTGGCCGCCGCCTCGGGCCCGGTGACGAGCTGACTGGGCGCGGGCAGCCAGGACCGGTCCGGTCCGTACAGCTCCGGGTCGTCGCCGGGCGATATCACGGCCGCCGCGCCGGCCCGGTCGAGCATGGACCGCAGCCGGGCCGCCGGATAGGACGGGTCAAGCGGAAGGTAGACGCAACCCGAGACCATAATGCCGAGCATGACCGCAATCGCATCCGCACAGCGCGGCAGGTGCATTCCAACGACACTGCCGCGGGCGATTCCCCCGTCGGCCAGGCTTCTCGCGACTATGTCGGTCCGCCTGCGGAGGTCCTCGTAGGTCCATTCCAGGTCCCCGTCGGTCACCGCCATCGCGTGCGGTGTCTGGGACATCAGGTCGTAAATCTCATCGATCACACTCGGCTGGCTCTCCGGCGACGGCGCCTGCGCACCCTTGCCGGGGGCACCTGATTCCTGCCGTAGTGCAGGTACCGCTTCAGTGCGTTCCATTCATTGCCCCCCTGCTCGACGCGCCATTAGAACCTCGTTGTTTAAATGGAAATATCGACCGATCAGGCCTCCGGTCTACGAACAACATCTCAAGCGATTACTAACCGAACGTGATGCCATCTCACGTTCAGTAGACAACTGGCGAACACGTTGCCGACCCACAACAAGAGACGAATTTTCCGCGTGCAGAGTTGGCGACTTACGGTTACGAAATGGTAAAGATCCGCTTAAGGTCACCCTGGCCGATCGGCCAGGGTGACCGGTGTCCGCGGCCCCCACCGGCGGTTACTGCCCGCGCAGCTGGGCGTACTTCTCCCGCTCGGAGTCGTACAGGGCGCGCTTGAGTACTTCCGGGTCCTCGTCGGGCGCGAGCCCCGATTCGTCGACGACCGGCTTCAGCGCGTAGCCGAGCTCCGAGCCCGAGTTCGTGTCCATTCCGAGCGGCAGGCCCACGCCCGATCCCACGAAACCCGGCGCGTCCTGGCCCAGGGCCTCCCGCCACCACGCCTGGTCGAAATAGAGGGCGACGAGCGCCAGGTTCCTGGCCTCGTGGGTGTACATGCGGCAGCCGGGCTGGAGATTCGGCCACAGGCCCTCGAGGCAGGGCTTGAGCGAGTCGATGAGGTCGACGTCGAGGAAGGCCATGACGATCGGCTCGTCGAAACCGGGCATGGTCTTGTCGAAGTAGCCCTCGCGGAACTCGCACACGCTGATGTCGCCGTACTTGGCGATGTTCGCCTCGACGGTGGCCCTGGTCGCCGCGAACCTTCCCTTGTAGTACACGTCCGTGTGTCCCACGTGCTGGGAATGGTGCCAGCGGTCGTACTGCTCGGGCTCGGGCAGGCCTTCGAATGAATCGAAAACAATGAGCTTGCGGCCGGTCATGGCGCAGACCAGCGACAGGTTGACGCTGCTGCCGCCGACGAAGCACCCGCACTCCACGATCTTGCCTTTCACGGACCGCGGAACCCGCAGGACGGCGGCGGCCAGTTCCATGTGCTCGCGGAAGTCGCTGAGCGTCTGGACCTTGCGGGTATTCGCGTAGAACCGGCGGAGCAAGCGGAATTTGGCCCCGAAACCGATTCCGTAATCGCTTCCGATTTCCTTATCGGTCAGGAAGGCCCGAATGACGGGAAGCGAGCGAAACAGGGAAAAAACCATTGACACGGATTTCAATTAAACCCCCAGGTGCGTGATTAGCGATTCGCTTTAGATATCCGCCCGCACTCGATTCATGCGAGGCGTCAGGTTAGCGTACCACCTGAAGGATCCCTTTACCTCGGGAAACGTGACATAGGCGACATCCCGCGGCTAACAAGGCCCGATTAGTCCGATTAGCGGCCGTCTAGTGCCGGTGCGCGGCGGTGTACGCGGCTTCCTCGCCGGCGACATCGGCTATCAGGTTCCCGAGGGCCAGGGGGATGTCGTAGGGGTGGTACCCCCAGTCCGGGCCGAGGACCTCGGCGACCACCAGACGGGTGTCGCCCGGGGTGGCGATGCGGCTCACCTGCAGCCAGGTGGCCCCGCCGTCCGTCCGGCAGGAGGCGGAGAACGATCGACGCGGCCACGGTCCGCCTGAGTGCCATGGGTCCCAGGGTTCCCGGTTATGCTTGACTGGTTCCTTCGCGGGTCTTTAATCCGAGCTGGCCAGGGGTCGTGATGGCGGTGGAATTCCGGCTCCTCGGTGACATCGAGATCTGCGCCGGCGAGCGGATGATCGACGTCGGCCACGCCCGGCGGCGGTACGTACTCGGAGCGCTGCTGGCCGACGCGAACCGGGTGGTCCCGGCCGGCCAGCTGGTCGAGCGCGTCTGGGGCGGCCACCGGCTGCCCGCCAACCCGTCCGGCGCGCTGCAGACCTACATATCGCTGCTGCGGCGGTCGGCCGGCGTCGCCGGCCACGTCACCATCGCCCGGCAGGCCCCCGGGTACAAGGCCATCGTCAGCCCGGACACGATCGACCTGCACCGTTTCCGCGACCTGATCGGCCGGGCACGCACGGCGGGCACGGCCGGCGACGACGACGGGGCGGCCGCCGCGCTGACCGAGGCCCTCGGCCTGTGGCGGGGAGAGTCCTTCGCCGGGCTCGATACCCCCTGGGTCAACGCGCTGCGGGCGACCCTCGCCCTGCAGCGGCGCGCGGGCCGCCTCGACCTCACCGACATCCGGCTGCGCCGCGGCCAGCACGCCGCGCTGCTGACCGAGCTCACGGCCGGGGCGGCCGAGCACCCCCTCGATGAACGGGTGGCCGGCCAGCTGATGCTGGCCCTGTACCGCAGCGGGCGGCAGTCCGACGCGCTCGAGCACTACGAGCGCACCCGGCAGCGGCTGGCCGAGGAACTCGGCACCGACCCCGGTCCCCCGCTGCGGGAGCTCTACCAGCGGATCCTGCGCGCCGATCCGGTGCTGGCCGTCCCGGCGCCGACCGCGGCGCCGCTGTCGGCGCCGGTCGTCACGCCCCGCCAGTTGCCGGCACCGCCCGGCTTCCTGGCCGGCCGGACCGCCGAGCTTGACCGTCTCACCGCCCAGCTCGGCCAGCCGGCCGGGGCCGCCGGGCCCGGCGGACCGGTGGTGATCTCGGCCATCGGCGGCAGCGGCGGCATCGGTAAGACCTGGCTGGCCCTGCACTGGGCCAGCCGGCACCTCGACCGGTTCCCCGACGGGCAGCTGTGGGCCGACCTGCGCGGCTTCGACCCGGCCGGGGCGCCCGTCCCCGCGGCGACGGCGGTCCGCGGGTTCCTCGACGCGCTCGGCGTCGACCCGGCCGCGGTCCCGGCCGGCCTCGAGGCCCAGGCCGGGCTGTACCGCAGCCTGATGGCCGGGAAGCGGATGCTGGTGGTGCTGGACAACGCCCGCGACAGCGGCCAGGTGATCCCCCTGCTGCCCGGCGGTTCCTGCTGCACGGTGCTGGTCACCAGCCGCAGCCGGCTGACCGGCCTGGTCACCGGGCACGGCGCCCGCTCGCTCGACCTCGACGTGCTGCCCGCGGACCAGGCCAGGGAACTGCTCGCCCGCCGCCTGGGCGGCCCGCGGCTGGCCGCCGAGCCGGACGCGGCGGCCGAGCTGCTCGCCTGCTGCGCCGGCCTGCCCCTGGCGATCAGCGTGGTCGCGGCCCGGGCCGCCGCTCATCCCGATTTCCCGCTCGCCGTCCTCGCCGCCGAACTGCGGGACACCGCGACCCGGCTGGACGCCCTCGATGCCAGCGAGCTGACCGCGAGCGTCCGGGCCGTGCTGTCCTGCTCCTACCGGGCGCTCGGGCCCCCGGCCGCGGCCATGTTCGGGCAGCTGGGTCTCGCGCCCGGCCCCGATATCAGCCTGTCCGCCGCGGCCGCGCTCAGCGCGCTGGCTCCCGCCCAGGCGCGGGCCGTCCTGCGCGAGCTCGAGTCCGCCTCCCTGGTGCGGGAGCACGCGCCGGGCCGCTACCGGATGCACGACCTGGTCCGGCTGCATGCCGCCGAACAGGCCGGCCAGGATCAGGGCGCGGCCGCCCGCACCGCGGCGCTGCGCCGGGTGACCGGCTTCTACCTGGACACCGCGGCCGCGAAGGCCGGGTCTGGGGCTGGGGCCAGGTTTGGGTCCGAGGCCGAGGCCGAGGGCGAGGCGATGGCGTGGTTCGCCGCCGAGCACGCATGCCTGCTGGCCGGCCAGCGGCTGGCCCTGGCCGGCCAGCGGGACGAGCAGGCCTGGCGGCTGGCCCTGGCGCTCAACACCTTCCACCGGCGCGGCGGGCATTTCGGCGACTGGATCGAGACCTGGCAGGCCGGGCTGGCCGCCGCCGAGCGCCTGGGCCGGCCGGCGGCCCGGGCCACGGCGCTCGGGTTCCTCGGGTTCGCCTGCGCGCACGCGGGCCGGCACGCCGAGGCCATCGGGCACCTGAGCCGCGCCCTGTCCCTGGCCGAGGAGAGCGGGAACCTGAACCGGCAGGCCCACACGCACCTGTTCCTGTGCGCCGCCTGGTCCATGCGGGACGACCACCGGCGGGCGCTGGCCCACGCCACCAGCGCCCGGTCCCTGTTCCAGGCCCTCGGCGACCGGGTGTGGGAGGCCGACGCGCTCAGCTCGGCGGGCACCTCCCAGGCCGGGCTCGGCCAGCTCAGCGAGGCCAGGGCCGCCTGCGAAGCCGCCCTCGCCCTGCACCAGGAGCACGGTTTCCGCGAGGCCGAGGCCCGGGCCCTGGACAGCCTCGGCGCCATCGCCGGCCAGGCCGGCGACTACCGGCTCGCCCTCGACCGCTACGGCCAGGCGCTCGCCCTGCACCGCGACCTGGGCAACGCCTACCGCGAGCCCGGCGCGCTGGCCGGGCTCGCGGCCGCGCACGCCGCGGCCGGCCAGCCCGACCAGGCCCGCCGCGCCTGGCAGCGGGCCCTCGAGCTGTACCAGGCCCAGCACCGGGCGCCGGAGGCGGCCGCCGTCCGGCAGCGGCTGCGCTCGGTCCAGCCGGAATCTGCCTTATCTCCGGAGGAACGGGCCGTGGTCTGCGCCCGCCAGCCAGCCGATGAGCTTGTCCGTGACCGCCGGTATGTGCGGTGCCTCCAGCATGGTGAGGTGGTCACCCGGCGCGTGGATGATCCTGAGCGGCCGCCGGGTGACCGAGGCCCAGCCGAGCGACCCGCGTCCCATGGCCAGCACCCGTCCCTGCCGGGTGCGCATCACGGTGATGCCCCCGCTGTAGGCCGGTGCCCGGTAGGCACGGACGGCGACGTCAATGGACCGGACATGCTGGTCGTTGGCTGTCATCAGGTCGTTGGCCGGCGCGGCCTGGGGCTGACGGCCGCGCCGGGCCCGGGCCGGACGGCGGATGATGTCGCGCCAGGACAGCAGCGAATCGCCCCAGTAGTAGCCGAAGGCGCTGCGCAGCTGCGGGGTGTCCATCAGCAGCACCCGCGGTTCCGGCTGCCCGGCCTCGATCATCTTCCTGGCCGTCTCGAAGGCGATCAGGCCGCCGGAGGAATGGCCGACCAGGGCGATCGGCCCGTCCGGCCGCACCTCGCGGATGCGGGCCAGGGCGTCCTCGGCCAGCGAGGACACCGTGATCTCCTGATCGGGCCGCTCGCTGTCGCCGTAGACGTGGAGGCCGTAGACCGGCTGATTCGGCGGCAGGCGCTCGGCGATGCGCCGGAACGCCAGCATGCTGCCCAGGTAGGAGTGGATGAGGAAGAGCGGCGGCGCGTCGCCGTCGGGGTTGAAGGCGAAGTCAGCGCCCGCGGAGGCGGTCTCGGCCCGGAGCAGCCGGGCGAGCCCGGCGACGGTGGTGTCGGCGAGGGCGTCGTTGACCCGCATGCGCCGGCCGGAGTCGCGGTCGAGCTCGACCAGCACCCGCAGGACGCCGAGCGACGTCCCCCCGAGGTCGTTGATGAAGTCGTCGGCGGGCCGGATCTGGCCGGTGAACCCGGTCACGTCGGCCACGATCGCGATCACCCGGGCGGTCACGTCGTCGACCTGGTCCGCGGCCAGGGACTGGCCCCCGGCCCGGCCCGGTGACCACTCGGGCAGCGCCGCGATGTCCAGCTTGCCGGTGACCGTCTTCGGAAGCTCGGCGAGGACCATGATCCCGGCCGGCCGCATGGAGCGGGGCAGGCTGTCGGACAGGTGCCGCTTCAGGTCCTCGGTGTCGACGCCCGCGCCGGCCTGGGCCGGCACGACGTAGGCGACCGTGCGGTCGTCATCCTGCACGACGGTCGTCGCCTCGGAGACCTGCGGGTGGGAGCGGAGGGCGGCATCGATCTCCCCGAGCTCGATGCGGACGCCGTTGATCTTCACCTGGCGGTCGGCCCGGCCGGCGAAGAAGATCACCCCGTCACCGGTCCGGTAGCCAAGGTCACCGGTGCGGTAGTACCGCCGTGATCCCGGGCCGGTCGCGAAGCGCTCGGCGGTCGCGGCCGGGTCGTTGACGTAGCCGTCGGCCACCTGCCCGCCGAAGATGCCGATCTCGCCGGTTTCCCCGTCGGGGAGCGGCTGCCCGTGCTCGTCGAGGATGAGGACCTCGGTGCCCGGCACCTGGTGCCCGATCGGGATGACCTCGGGGACCGGGACCGCTATCTCGGCCACGGTGGCGCAGACGGTGCACTCGGTCGGGCCGTAGCAGTTGAGCAGCCGCTCGACCCGGCCCGAGGACAGCAGCCGGGCGGCCGCGTCCGGGGCCAGCGGCTCTCCGCCGAGCATGAGGACCTTGAGCGCCGGCAGCTGGCCGGCCCGCAGGAGCTCGCTGGCCACCGTGGGCGTGGTCGCCACGAACGAGACCGGGCGCGTGAGCTGCCCGAGGGCCAGGGCGTGCGGGATCACGTGGACGGTGCCGCCGGCCGAGAGCGGCAGCAGCGTCTCGTGGAAGGACGGGTCGAAGCTCGGGGAGCACGAAGTCGCGCTGGCGTCGAACGGGGTGACGCCCAGGACCTTCGCCGACCACTCGTTCATCTGCGTGATGTTCCCGTGCGTCACCATGACGCCCTTGGGCTCGCCGGTCGATCCCGAGGTGAAGAGGATGTACGCGTACTCTTCCGCCCGGAGCGGCTCCCGCGCGGCCGGGTCGGCGGTTGCCCCGCTGCCGGCCGCCGCGGACTGGCCGGGCGAGGGAAGCCAGGCCCGGTGCGGCCCGTACAGCTCCGGGTCGCGGCCCTGGGAGATCACGGCGGCCGCCCCGGCCCGGTCGAGCATGGACCGCAGCCGGGCCGCCGGATAGGAGGGGTCGAGCGGCAGGTACACGCAGCCCGAGGCCATGATGCCGAGCATGACGGCGATCGCGTCGGCGCAGCGCGGCAGGTGCATTCCGACGACGCCGCCGCGGGCGACTCCCGCGTCGGCCAGGCTCCCCGCGACCAGGTCCGCCCGCCCGCGGAGGTCGGCGTAGGTCCACTCCAGGTCCCCGTCGGTCACCGCGACCGCGTGCGGCGTCGCCGACATCACCGCGTAGATCTCGTCGATGACGCTCATGCGGTGATGCTCTTCACCGTTGCCCCGGAGAGGCGCACGAGGTCGGCCGGGGAGAGCTCGATCTCGATGCCGGCCGTTCCGCCGCCGATGAGGACCGTCGGGTAGCCGGACAGCGGCTCGTCCACCAGGACGGTGATGTCGCCGGACAGGCCCAGGGGGGAAACCCCGTGCTTGGGGTAGCCCGTCTTGGCCTCCAGGTCCGCCGCCGAGGCCACCTCGACGCGCTTGGCCCCGATGGCGTCGGCCGCCGACTTGAAGTCGAGCCGCCGGTCGATCGAGCAGACGGCGGCGGCGTAGGCCTGTCCGTCGTGGCTGCGCAGGAAGAGCGTCTTGGTAATGCGCCCGATCGGGTACCCCAGGGCGGCGGCGAAGTCGCCCGGGTTCTTGATCTGGGCCGGGAACGTGCTGTGATCGTGAATCTTATAGTCAGTCGCAAGCGGGCCTATCGCGTC
>Ga0302314_10008221_pt1 | contig 18615 bp, 20 predicted proteins | sample III_Palsa_N2_3_FD_200533 | JGI IMG/M metagenome (GOLD analysis project Ga0302314, IMG submission 200533) | Peat permafrost microbial communities from Stordalen Mire near Abisko, Sweden - III_Palsa_N2_3 | ecosystem: Environmental > Terrestrial > Soil > Palsa > Peat permafrost | place: Sweden...
CGGCTGCTCATCCTGGTGATCCCCCTCCTCTGTGCGGCAATGGTATTGACGATCCCTCAGCGATAGCTGTCGACGACGGCGACGAACTTCTCGGTGACAGTGACGGACGGCCCGCCGATCCCGGCGACGAGCAGCCCGGCCATGGAGATGTGGCAGGTGACCGTGACGCTGACGGTCCCGATCGCGCCGAGTGCCGGGAACATCTTGCTGGTGTCCGGCTGCGGCACGGTGCAGCTCATCCCCTGGCTCCGCAGGGTGTCGTCGGCGGCCGCCACCCCGGCGGCCCTGGCCCCGGCGGTGCTGTCCGCCAATGAGGCCGCCCGAGCGCCGTCCCGCGCCGCCTCGACCACGGTGCCGTCCGCCGACCTGATCCGGCCGGCCATGATGACCAGGCTGAGCAGCACCAGGAAGAGCGGGACGAGCATGGCGGCCTCGATCGCCGCCGATCCCCGTTCCCGCTCGATGCCCAGGCTAGGGAGCCAGTGGTTCACAGATCCCCTGGGCGTCATATCCGGTGCACCATGCCTCCCTCGGAGCAGTGACCTCGGTCGTGAGCTTCATCCGGGGCAGCCCCGGCACCACGTTCTGCACCAGCACGACCACCGTGACGGTGATCTCGTTCGCCCCCGGACCGTTGGTCTGACTGACGCACTTGGAGGCCGGCGTGGCGCAGACGATGGCTCCGTCCAACTGGCTGACCAGCAGCTGCGCCTCGGCCGGACCGGCCTTGTCGTTGTTCCGGTTGTCATAGGAACGCCCTACGCTGACGCCCTCCCGGGCGGCCGTCTGGGCCACCTCCCGTGCCCACCACCAGAGCATGCACTGCACCAGCAGCAGGATCAGGACCAGGATCACCGGGAAGACCATGGCGAAGGTGATGCTCTGCGACCCGCGCTCGTCGCCCCGCAGCCTGGTAAGGGCTGCAGGGCGACGGTACGAAGGACGAGAACTCACCCCTTGGCTCCGGCTCCGGCCGCCGTAGGCACGGAGAGCGGAGCCTGCTGGACCTTGGTGGTCACATTGCCGACCACCACGGCGATGGCCGCGAGGACCACCAGGGCGAAGGCGATGACGGCCACGGTGATCAGCGCCTGCTCGATCGAGACGGCGCCCTTCTCGCCGTCCCGCCGGGCCTCGCGCGCCCGCGCGGTGACGGAGTAGTACAGATTGGCGGCCATGGCGACGGGCAGGTAGGTCATCGGCAGGTCTGCCATCGCGCCGAGCCTGGATTTCATTGCGTTCATCGCGATACTTCTTCCTTCTCGTTGAATTCGATCAGGCGGTCGAGCGGTTGTGCGGTGAAGCGGCGGTGCAGTGGTGGTGCAGTGGTGCGGTCAGAGCCCGCCGCTGAACATCTGCGCGACGGCGGGGTAGGCGATGAGCACGGTCATCAGCGTCACCAGGACGGTGCCGGGGATGACCATGCGCTCGGACTCGACGGCGGCCCTCGCCTGGTCGTCGGCCAGGAGCTCCGACCGCAGGTTGTGGGCGCGGGCGCGGAGTGCGGTGTAGATGGAGGCGCCGTCGGCGCCGGAGACCTGCATGATGTCGGCGAGGTCGGTCAGCGCGGTCAGCCCCAGCCGCTGGCCGAGCCGGGCCAGGCCGACCCAGGGCGGCTGCCGGTCCAGGGCCGCGCTCTCCATCGCCACCGCGAACTGCAGGAACGCGGGCGAGCGGCCGACCGTGGCCGCACGGCGCAGCGACTCGGCCGGTCCGTGGTCGGCGGCGCGCTCCATCGCCACCAGCTCCAGATAGGCGGAGATGGCGTGGAGGTACTCGGTGCGCGCCTCCGCCGCCTGGCCCTTGAGCGACCAGTCCGGCAGGAACCACATCACCGCGCCGAGCACCAGCCCCGCGCCGAGCGACAGCAGCACCGTGATGTGGACGCCGAACAGGACCGCGAGCAGTTCCAGGTACGGCGGCACGGCCAGGCCGATCAGCGCGCAGAGCGCCTTGGTCGCCATGAACCGGCTCGGCGTACGGCCCGTCAGCGCCAGCTGCTGGTGCGGGATCCGCAGCCCCGGCAGGGTCAGCAGCGGCACGCCCAGCCGGTCGAGCAGCGGGTCGGCCCCGGAGAGCTGCTCCACACCGGGCTTGGACTGCATCCGCTCCAGCACATTGCCCAGGTCCGGGGGCGCGGCCCGGAGCTGCGAGAAGAGCAGGGCGAGGCCGAGGCCGAGCACGCCCCCCGCCAGGATCAGCCAGCTCATCGCGGTCATCGGACACCGCCCCCGACGGTCGCGGCGGCCTGCTCGGCGGCACGTTCGGCGGTTGCCTCGCCGGCCGGGAGCTTCACCGTGCTGCGCCGGTCCGGCTCCAGGAACCGGGGCACCGGGCGCTGCTTGGACATCGTCTGCATCCAGGCGACGACGGCGACCATCCCGGCCAGTACGACGCCCAGCACCAGCTCTCCCACCGGGCTCTTGTAGGGGCGGATGTAGGTGGTGTCGAACGCCCCGGCGACCACCACCACGATGATGATGATCGTCATCCAGCGCACCGTGGCCCGGTGCTTGGCGCGGTCGGCCTCGATGGCGCGGCGCTGCCGGACCTCCTCCCGGACCGACTCGGCCAGGTCGGCCAACGCCCGGGCCAGGCCGGGGCCGTGGTCGCCGGCGCGCAGCACCAGGGCCGCGAGCACCTTGTCGGCGGTGGCGTCGCCCATGTCGTTGCCGAGGGCGCGCAGCGCGTCCTCCAGCCGCCAGCGGGACTGGAGCCGTCCGGAGAGCGCCTTGATCTCGGCCTCCAGCGCCTCCGGCGCGGTGTTGACGCTGGTGCTGATGACCTGTTCGAGCCCGCCGCCCGCGACCAGCCGGTCGGAGAGCCGCTGGGTCCACTCGGCCAGCGCCTCCAGCCGGACGATCGGGGCGTCGTGCGAGCTGGTCGAGCGGAGGAACCAGGGCAGCACGAAGACCAGCGCCGGAATCACCAGCGCGGTCAACGGAATGCCGGTGAACAGCCAGGCCGCCGGGGCGCCGACCCCGGCCAGCAGCAGCTGGATCCGCCGCTGCCGGACCATGTCCGGATCGGGCGCGCCCACGCTGCCGTACCAGGCCGTCCGGAACCGCAGCGCGGTGGCGCTGGGGCTGTCCGGCGCGGACTCGGGTCGGCCGGTGATGAACAGGACGAGGCAGGCCAGGCCGGTGGCCAGGGCCGTGCCGCAGAGCAGGTACTCGATCATCGCCTGACTCCAGTCGCGGGGATCCGCAGGTCCAGCGGGCGTCCCCAGCTGCCGTACGGGTTGTCGAGCAGCGCCGCGTCGAAGCCGACCCGGCGCAGGTCGTCCAGGCAGGCGGGCTGGGTGGTGGGCACGGCGCGCACTTCGGCGCCGCTGCTGTGCGGCCCGAAGACGGTGTTCATCGCGGGTCTGCCGTTCTCGCCCATCCCGGTGAGCTCCAGCACGTGCGAGACGTAGCGGTGCACCCGTCCGCCGATCGGCGTCTCGTCGATCAGCGAGACGTGGACGATCAGGTGCACGCCGTTGGCGAGCAGCCGGTAGGCCAGGCCGTCGTTGATGTTGCTGCCGTACTCGGCGCAGAGCTGGGCGATCCGGTCCGGGACCATGTACGGGGTCTGTGCGTGCATCGTCGCCATGCCGCCGACGCCGTTGGTCATCGCCTGGAGCATCGGCATGACCTCGCGCGAGCGGACCTCGCCGACGATGATCCGGGACAGCGACATCCGCAGCGCGGCCGGCATCAGCTCGGTGAGCGTCAGCTCGCCGGAGGGGCGGCCGTCGATCCGCTCGCCGTTGCCCTGGCGCTCCTCGATCGGCACCACCTGCCGCAGATGGCCCAGGGTGTGCAGCCACAGCTCGTACTCGGACTCCATGGTCGCGACCCGCTCGTCGGCCGGGATCTCGGCCGCCAGCGCCCGCAGCAGCGAGGTCTTCCCGGCCCGCTGCACACCGGTGACCAGGATGTGCTTCCGGGCCCGGACGGCGGAGGCGAGGAAGGAGGCGATGGTGGAGTCGATGCTGCCGAGCCGCACCATGTCGCCGAGGGTCGCCGAGGCGACCCGGTGCCGGCGGATGGTGACGAACGGCCGCGGGGTGACCCCGGTCATCACCTGGACGCGCATCCCGCCGTCCAGCCGCATCGCCAGGTTGGGGTTGGAGGTCGACAGCGAGCGCTCGCCGCCGCCGTGACGGCGGGCCAGGTCCTGCAGCAGCTCGATCAGTTCCTCGTCGCTGTCGGCGATCGGCGGCACCGACCGCAGCGGCTCGTTGACCCGCAGGATCGAGACGTTGTCGCAGCCGTTGATGTAGATGTCCTCGACCCGCTCGTCGTCGAGGTAGGGCTGGAGCCGCCCGGCCCGGAACATCAGGTCGAAGACGGCGTCGGCCAGCACCCGGTCCATCTCCCGGGTGGGCGAGACGCCGTGGGTCTGCGCGTAGGCGTCCGACCAGCGGGCGACCACGCTCTCGATCACCGCCCGGCCGCGCTGGCGGCGGCTCTCCTGGTCGGTGGCGGTGTCGCCGGCGGTCTGCTCGTGCAGCTCGTCCACGACGATCTTCCGCACCTGGCGGACGGCGAGGTGGTCCACCTGCGGCGCGGGCGCCCCGGACTGGCCGTTGTGCCCGCTCTGGCCGTTGTGCCCGTTGTGGGTGCGCGGCGGCGGCTGCGGCACGGACATGGCCGTGGTCGGCGCTGGGACCGCGCGCAGCGGTGCGGGCGGCGCCGGCACGGCGGCCGGCCCGTACCCGGCGACGGGGGCGGCGGCGTAGCCGGGCACCTGGCCGGGGGCGGTGACGGGACCGGGGCCGGTGTGGCGCCCCGGGTACGGGTAGGGCGGCTGGACCGGCGGCCGGCCCTGGGCGTGCTCCGGCTCCGCCGTGGGCTCGGGCTCCACCGGCAGCTCCGGCAGGACGATCGGCGACAGCGGCAGGTGGTTAGCGCGCATGACTCACCACCTGGTTGTGCAGGTCACCGGCAGCGCCCTCGGCCGGACCCCGGCCGTTCGTCGCTCCGTTCGTCGCTCCGCCCGTCGCTCCGGGCACCGGCATCGGCATGGGCGCGGGGGGCGAGGGCGGCACCGGGTTGGGGACCGGCCCGTAGACCGGCCGTCCGGCCGTACCGGCCCGTCCCGGCTGCTCCGGCGGCTCGGCCGGACGCCGGTACAACTGCTCCTGCTGCCAGTCGGGTTGGGGCTGATGCTGGTACTGCGGCTGCGGCTGCGGCTGCTGTTGCGGGGCCGGCCGGGGCGGTGGCACCGGCTGCTGGTACTCCGTCTGCTCTGCTTCCGGATAGGGAACCTGTTGCGGCGTCAGCCGAAGCCGGCGGCGGGACACCCGGGACCGTGCCTCGTCGATGACGGTGCGGGAGGCGCGCAGCAGCGGCGAGCGGACGAAGCGCCGGTCATGGGTGTTGCCGCCGTCGGAGAGGACGGCCGCCACCGCCGGTGAGTGCGGCAGCAACCCCACGACCGGGGAGCCGAGTTGCGCGCTCACATCGGCCGCCTTGTAGGGACCCTCCTCGATCATGACCAGCCCGAGCCCGTCCGATCCGGTCCCGTTGGCCTCCAGGTCGGCCCGCAGCGCGGCGACCCGGGGGTGGGCGGTGGTCAGCGAGCGCAGCGTCGAGCGGACGACGACCAGCACCGCGTCGGCGCGCTGCGCCAGGACCGCGCTCGGTCCGGTCGCCCCCGAGCGGCCGAGGTCGAGCAGGACGTCCACGCCCTGTCCTTCGAGCGCGACCAGGAGTTCGGCGAGCGAGTGCCAGACATAGGCCAGGCCCGGGTACTGGGCCGGGTCGCTGACGCCGGGCAGCAGCAGCCGGTCGGCGGTGCCGCCCGGGGAGACGTCGGTGAGCTGGGTCATCAGGGTCTGCGCCAGCTGGCCGCGCCGGTCGGCGACGCCGAGCTGGCCCAGGCCCCGGCTGCCGTCCAGCCGGCCTTCGAGCGCCCCGGGGAGGATCACCCCGCCGTCCGGGTCGCACTCGGCCAGCAGCACCCGCTGGCCGCTCTGCAGCGGCCAGGCGTGCAGCATCGCCAGGGCGGTGACCGTGGCGCCGGGTGCGCCGTGGCCGCCGACGATCGCGTACATGGCCATCTCACCCACCGCCCTCTGGCGCGAACACCACGGCGAAGCTGCCGCCTGCGGCGAGCACCGCCAGCACCGCAGCCTGGGACTGCGGCACGGCGACGTCGATGACCTGCGACCCGCTGCTGTCCGCCGCACCGACGGTGACCACGGTGGCGGCGAACTCCGCGCCCGCCACCGGAGCCGTCACCGAACTGCCGCTGCCGGAGCTCCCGTTGGAGCTGCTCGGGGAGCCGGCGACCTCGCCGCCACTGCCGCTGCCGCCGGTCGCGATGATCACGATCTGCGTTCCTGGCTCCAGCGGGACGGCCGGGAGCTGGGTGTCCTTGGTCGGCAGCCCGACGACCTGCTGCCCCGACTGGACCAGGGAGGTGCGGGTGACGTCACTGACCGTCAGGAACTGGCCCGCCTTCAGATCGGCGGTGGCGCGCATCCCGACCACGGTGGTGAGGCTCGCCGCGCCGACCGGCTGCAACGCCGGGTCCAGCGAGATGTGGGCCACGACCAGGTCGGCCGAGGTGATCGACGCCCCGGCCGGGACGTTCTGGGCGAGCGCCAGGACGGCGGACCGCTGCCCGGTCTCGTTGTAGAGCACCGCGCCGCCCAGGCCGCCCGCAGCGACCAGAGCTATCGCCAGTGCCAGCACCGCCGGACTGCGCCGCCGCGCCCGTGGCGCACGCGGCGGGGCGGGCACTGCCCCGGTGGTCGCGCCGGGAAGGGGTGGAAGTGTCGTCGTCATGACGGTGCTCTCCTCGGGCGGTCAGTTCAGGGTCTGTGCCTGGTCGATGGTCACCGTGGCCACGCTGGTACGGGGCACGGCTTCGGGCCCAGGACCGTCGATCCCGATGGTGCTGTTCCAGCTGACGAGCCAGTTGGCCGTCGCGGAGATCGTGTAGCTGGGGCCGCTGGGCTGGAGGTAGCCGCTGAAGCCGCAGTTCGGCGACTGGCTGATGCCGTACGAACTGCTGTACTTGGTGCCCCGGTTGTAGCAGGTGAAGACATGGCCGTCGCCGGTGCTCCAGGTGATGCTGCCGATGGTGGCCGTGGCGGTGACGGTGACGCCGCCACCGGCGTCGGCGGAAGCAGTGAGCTTCGTCCACGGGGTACTGGTCCACAGCCATACCGGCATCCTGACCAGGCCGGTGCTGCCGGCGGCCGGCGCCGAGCCGATCTTCATCTTGTAGGCCTGAAGCTCGGCCTGGGCCACCGCCCGGGTCGCCGCATCGGCCACGTCCACGACCGGCTGGTTGGGCGGCGCAGCGGCCAGGTACGCCTGGTAGATGACGCCCGAATCGACACCGGTCTGATAGGGGCAGTACTGCCAGTAGATCATCCCGCCGCCGGAGGGGCTGTTCCCGCCCCAGGCCGGGTCGCCGGCCGGCGGCTGCGGATTCTCCAGCAGGTCGTAGCAGGCGGAGCCGTCCCAGAAGCCGTGCGAGTTCACGCAGGCCACGGTGGTTCCCTGGTAGCTGCAGGTGGCGCTGCCGCCGCCGGTGCCCCCGGCGCCGCCACCGGAACTGCCCCCGCTGCCGCCCGGGTCGGAGGCGACGGCGCTCGCGCTGCACACGCCGGTGGTCGGGTCGCAGGCGCCGCCTCCGCCGGAACCGCCGTCGGCCGAGGCGCTGGGAACCAGCAGCGCCCCGAACACGAGCGCGGAGGCGGCGACCGCCGCGCCGGCGTGACCCAGGGTGAAACGTCGTTTCAGCACGGTCTGCTCCTGTTCACGTCGGTCTCGGTGATCCGCCAGCCGTCCGGGCCGAGCTGCGCCTGCGAGACGGAGATGAAGCTGCTGTGGGCGGACGCGGCGGTGACGTCCTGGTGGGTTGCCTGGACCACCGCGTGCCATCCGCCGACGTCCATGCAGTCGGTGACGGTGGCCGTGGCCGGGGACGCGCTCAGGTCCAGCGCGGTGACCTTCGGATTGAGGATCGGGGCGCCGACCATCACCCAGCCCTTGGCGGAGTTCTCGATGACCGCGGCGGTGATCGCGACGAAGGCCTTGCCGCTCGTGTAGGCGGAGAGGTCCACCCCGATCGTGCTGCTGCTGTCCTCCGCCTGCTCCTGCGCCTGCCGCATCCCGGTGTAGGCCGCGAGGACGGCAGCCGTCGCGGTCAGGGTGGGATCGCTGCTCGGCGAGGCGGCCACCGGGGCCGGCGCCGAGGCCGTGCCTGCCGGTGCGATCTGCGAGACCTGGCCGCCACCCGGGGAGCAGGCGGTGAGGGTGCACAGGGCCAGGCCGACGGCGGCCAGGCCGAGACGCTGCTGCTGACGCTTGGTCATGCCGACTCCTCCGCCGGCCGGTCGTCGACCGGTTCGGCCCCCGGGCCGGCCGTCGGCTCCGCGCGGCGGCGCAGCGCGTCGCGCAGCGCGGGCGGAAGGACGTCCACCGACAGCACACCGCGCCCCAGCGCGCGGTTGCGCAACTGCACCGCGCCCGAGCCGGGCAGGAAGCGGGCGAGGCTGAGCGCCGCCGGTCCGGCCGTGGCCGCCCGGGGCTCCGGCAGGGTCGACTGGTGCAGGGTCTCCGGGGTGAGCACCGCAGGCGCGCCCGGGACGCCGTCGCGCAACCGGGCGGCCACCCAGTGCGCCCACGAAGCCTCGGCCGTCTGCCCCCGGCCGCGCCGGGTGGGGATGGGGCGGAGCTGACCCCAGAGTGACGCCCCCTCCGCCGCCAGCCGGTCGTTCCCGGCCTGCGGGGTTCCCGTCAGCAGCGGCCAGGCCCGCTGGTCCGCCTCCAGGTCGACCATCAGCAGCCGGGTCGGCGCGGCGGAACGGGTGATCGCATGAGTGATCCATTCCCAGCGGACGCCCAACAGATGCGCCAGCCGGACCGGCAGCCCGGGTGTGGTGAGATAGAGCCGCTGGTCGCCCGCCAGCGCCAACTGGCCGGTGACATAGACGATCAGGCTGCGCGCCGGGGTGTCGGCGGCGTCCTTCAGACCGGTCAGCAGGCTGTCCGCGCCGTGGCCGTCGGGCGTGGCCACCCGGCACTGGGCCGGCCCGTCGAAGAGCCCGGCGGGCAGCGCCATCCCCATCGCGGCCACCCGGGCCAGGTGGCGGTCCATGCTGGCCCGGCTGCGGCCGGTGTCCGTGGGCAGCAGCAGCACGATCCGGTGCGGCGGAGCGGCGTGCCGCACCAGCGTGCCGACCGAGGTGTCGGCGGACGGAGCACGCCGACCGAAACTCGCGGTGCCGGTACTGTCCACGGGCTGCTCCTTCCTTCCGTCGTGGCTGCGGGCGTCTGGCCCGGTTCGCGCTGGTGGGTGGCGGGTGGTGGCGAGGGCCTGCGCCGCGCCGCCCGGGTCAGGCCCCGGTCCGCAGCAGCGCCCCTGCCAGGGAGGCGACTTGGCACTGCATCTCGTAGGTGACCTTGCCCATGTCCACGTTGCGGCTGGTGTAGAGGGCGAGTACGGAGTGGCGCCCGGCCGGGACGGCGAAGACGAAGCCGTCGGTGGTCTCCACCACGATCTGCCGCACCAGGGTGTCCCGGTCCCCGCTCAGCGCGCCGGAGAGCGCCCGTGCCGCGCCCTGGAGCGCGGACATCATCGCGGAGGCCCCCTCGGCCTGGCCGCGCTCCAGACCGGGCGAGGCCGCCCAGACCATGCCGTCGGCGGTGACGACCAGTCCGTGGGTCACGCCCGCCAGTTCCAGCAGCGGCTCCAGCACCCACCCGGCGTCGTCGTGGCTGTCCGCGAGACTGTGCTCCTCCGTCATCGCCAACTCCCCTCATGGCGGCCCTGGTGGCGCTCCTCGGTGGCGGCGCGGGCGGACTCGGTCCCGCTCTGGAAGGCGCTCCAGACGGCACTGCTCCCGCTCAACCCGCTCGCACTCTCGGCCGGTGCCGCCGGTGCGGCCGGCGCGGTCCAGGGCTCCGACGGCGGGGGCGTCCGCTGCGCCGAGGCGTAGCGCTGCCGGGTCCTCGGCTCGAACCAACTGGGCTCGGGTTCGGGCACCGGTTCGGGCCTCGGCTCGAACGCCGGCCCGACCGCGCCTCCGGTCACCACCGTGCCGCTGACGTACGGCGCCGAGAGGTAGGGCGAGCCGGTGTAGGGCTGCGTCCAGGGCTCGGAGGTGCCGAGGCCGAGCGGGTCCGAGGCCGCCGCCCTGGCGTCGTTGGCCGCGGCGACCTCGCCGAGCAGCACATGGCGCTCGGCCTCCAGCAGCGTGACCCGGTGCCGGGCGCGGATCCACAGCGACGTGGTGACCAGCGTGGACAGTGTGCCCGCAGCCAGTACTGCGGAGGCGGCTTCGGTCAGGGAGCTCAACTGCTTCACATCCCCCGACGCGACCGGAAGCCGATGAGCCGCCGCCGAAGCTGCGGCTCCTTCTGCATCGAGCATGACAACGTCGACGCACTCACGATGTCCAGATCCATAGGTCCCCACCCCTCGCCCCGACCGCCCTCCGGTGCTGTCGGGCGCATACGCCCCTACAGCACCCCCAGGCTTCTTGCGACTGTAGAGAATCAGACATCGCACATCGGCCAACAGCGCGCACAAGGACGCGTACTTGTCACAAGGGCGCGCACTCCACGCGCACTGCCCGCGCACTTCTTCCGCACCAGAATGCCCAATCGCCCGACGCATACGATCGAGCGGCATTACATTCCGTACATGCGCCGCCACGCGGAACCACGGCCGGACCATGTACCGCAGCCGGAGCAGCACTCGAACGTGCAGCTCAGCGGCCTCCTCGACGAAGCCGGTCTGTCCAATATGGCCTTCGCCCGCGAGGTGCGGGCGACCGCCGCCCAGCACGGACACACCGTCGCCTGCGACCACAACCACGTCCGGCGCTGGCGCGACGGCCACGCCAGCCGGGCGGTGCCGCCGCAGTTCATCGCCGAGGCGCTGTCGCGTCGCCTCGGACGCAGTCTCTCACTCTCCGACGTCGGCATGGACGCCCAGGGTCGGATCCCCTCCGCCCAGGGGCTGCTGGAGTTCGCCGGCTCCCCCGCCGAGATCCTCGCCGCCACCCACGAGCTGTGCAGCCAGCCCGAGTCCCTGGACCGCACCCAGCCCACGGGCCCGCTCACCGTACTGGCGCCGGCGGTGCTGCGCTGGCTGGTCGTGCCGCCGCCCAACGCTCCCGCCCGGCACACCCCCGGACGCCCCGTCACCTCCGGTGACATCGACCGGGTACGGGCCACCACCGACGCCTTCGACCAGATCGACCGGCGCAGCGGCGGGGCGGTGGCCCGGCTGCCCGCCGTGCAGTTCCTCCGCTCCGGCGTGGCCCCGCTGCTCGGCGCCCACTACACCGGCCCGACCGGACGGGAGTTGTACAACGCGGCGGCGCTGTGCACCTACGGCATCGCCCGCTACACCTTCGACGCCGACCTGCCCGGGCTGGCCAACCGCTGGACGGTGCTGGCGCTGAGCATGGCGCACCAGGCCGACGACCCGCTGCTCGGCGCGTACATCGTGCTGCTGCTGGCGGAGCAGGCGCTGCTCAACGAGGCGCCGCAGACCGCGCTCACCTACGTCAGCGCCGCGCTCACCGCCACCGGCGAGCACAGCCTGCGCGTCCGCGCCGGACTGCACGCCGTCGAGGCCCGGGTCCACGCCCAGTTGGCCCAGCCACTGCCGGCCAGGGCCGCCGCCGCCAAGGCCGAGCGCGGGCTGGCCAGACCGGCCGAACCGCAGGACCCGACCTGGCTGGAACCCTTCGACCACGGCTTCGTCGCCCACAGTGCGGCGCAGAGCGCGCTCGCCCTCGGCAACGCGTCGATCGCCCGCCGCCGGGCCGAGCAGGCCCTGGCCGCGATCCCCGCCGAACGGGTCCGCGACTCGGTGGTCATCCGACTCCAACTCGCCTCCGCACTGGCCCGGCAGGGGCACACCGCGGACTCCTGCACCCAGGCGGAGGCGGCGCTGCGGCAGGCCGACGGCCTCCAGTCGAGCACCGTCACCACCCATCTCCGGCTGGCGCTCCGCGAGTTGCAGCAGCATGCGGACGTCCCGCAGATCGCGGCGGTGATCGACCGGCTGGCCCGGGCGACCCATCGGCAGCAGGACGTCCTGGGCTGAGGCCGAGCGGTCGCCACCCCTTGTGAAGATACTGTCGATCTTTCGCCGGGCGCACGGCGGTGAACTGGGCCTTCCCACATGTTGCATATGCCATGGCACAGCCAAAGTCCCCACATCGACATTTGGCGGTCCATACTTGCCGCCACCACCCAGTGCACCGCACCGCCCAGGGGGCGCACATGCAACTTCGGTCCCATCACCAACCCGACGAGCCGGACGAGTTGGCGGATCGGCTGAACCACCTGTTCTCGGTCGTGCATCCGCCGCACCGGCCGCCGTACAGCACCCAGGAGGTCGCCGCCGCCATCGGCGCGACCGGCCGGGCAGCGGTCTCGGCCAAGTACCTCGGCGAGCTCCGCAGCGGCCAGCGCCGGCAGCTCAGCGACTCGCGCGCCGCCGCCATCTGCGACTTCTTCGGCGTCCCGCCGCGCTACCTGACCGACCGGGAGACGGCCGAACAGACCGACCAGGAACTGGCCCTGCTCGCGGCGCTGCGCAGCGAGGACGTCCGCCATCTCGCCCTGCGCGCCGCCCGGCTGCTGCCGGAGGAACTGGCCGACGTCATCGCCGGCGTCGAGCGCTGCCTCACCGCCGCCGGCGACTGAGTCCGGCAGCCGGGCCGGGAACGGGGGCCGACCTGGCCGACCGGGCCGAGGGGCTGCTCACCGAATGGATGCGCGCGGTTGCGGCAGGTAGTCGTCCGAGTGACGGTGGACCCGCACGACCTCTCCACCGTTTGGAACAAAGGACAACCCATGCGTTCGCACCACGCCCGCACCTTGGCCACGACCTCGGTCCTGGCCGCAGCGATATCCGCGGGCCTGCTCGTCGGCACCAACGCCCAGGCCGCCACGTCGGCCCCCGCCGGCGGGCATCGCACCACCGCCCAGACCTCCACCGCCACGACCTCCACCGCCGGGCCGTCGACCGCGCAGCCCGCCGCCACCGTACCGGTGCCACCACTCCCGGTACCGGCCCCCGTTCCGCCGGTCGCAGTCCCGCCGGCCCCCGTCCCGGTCCCGCCCGTACCGCCGGTGGCCGTCCCGCCGGCGCCGGTCCCGGTCCCACCGGTGCCCCCGGTAGCCGCACCTCCGGTAGCCGTCCCGCCGGTGGCAGCGCCTCCGGTGGCCGTCCCGCCGGTCGCCCCGCCGGTCGCCCTGCCACCGGCCCCCGTGCCCCTGCCGCCGGTCCCCCCGGTCGCCGCGCCGCCGGTCCCGCCGGTGGCCCTGCCGCCCGCCCCGGTCCCGCTGCCGCCGCTGCCGCCGGTGGCCCTGCCGCCGGCTCCGGTACCGGTTCCGCCGCTGCCCGCGCCGGTGCCGCCGCTCCCGGTGCACACCCCCGGTAGCACCGGCGCCAACCGGTAGCACCGCGCACACCCCCGCGGCCCCGTCCCGGCTCCCACCGGGACGGGGCCGTCGGCCGGTCCCAACCCGATTCGCTCCGCGCAGAGTTATGACCGCTGAGGTAATCGCTTCGCAGCAGCACCGGATGGAAAGCTCAGGGAGTCGGAAGCGGCGGGCGTTCCCGCCGAACCGAGAACCAACCACCCTCCCTTTCTGTCCGAGGAGACGCTGTGACCACCATCGAAGAGACCGTCCAGAAGTACGTCGCGTCCTGGTCGGAGCCGGACCCGGAGATCCGCCGGGCCACCGTCGCCGAACTCTGGTCGCCGGACGCCCTCTACAAGAACGCCACCACCGAGTACCCCGGCCTCAAGGGCATCGAGGAGGCGGTCCAGGAGGTCTGGGACCTGTTCACCTCCAAGGGCTTCACCGTCAGCGTGGGCCGGGTCGACGCCAACCACGAGGCGGTGCGCTACACCTGGGAGCTGTACGCTCCCGGCGCGGACACCGAGCCGGTCGCCCTGGGCACCCAGGTGGTCACCCTCGACGCCGCGGGCCGGATGGTCCGCGACTACCAGTTCGTCGACAAGGCCCCCGAGGGACTCATCGACTGATCCGCGGATCATACTGCTGGTCAAGGAAGTTGATCGGGTGTCGGGGAATCGGAGGCACGGGTGACGACGACGGTGCGGTTCGCGGAACCGCTGGGCGATCTGCTGCGGCAGTGGCGCAGGCACCGCGGGATCAGCCAACTCGACCTGGCCTCACGGGCCGAGGTCTCCGCCCGGCACCTCAGCTTCGTCGAGAACGGCCGCGCGGAACCGAGCCGGGAGATCGTCCTGCGGCTCGCGGAAGCGCTGGAACTCGCCCTGCGGGAGCGTAACCAGCTGCTGCTGGCAGCCGGTTACGCCCCGGTGTTCCGACAGGCCGGCCTGGATGCCCCGCACCTGGCGGCGGTGCGGGGCATGCTGCGCCAGGTCATGACCGCCCACGCCCCCTACCCGGCGGTGGTGCTGGACCGCTACTGGAACCGGGTGGAGGCCAACCGGCCGGCCATGCTGTTCCGCGTCGGCGCGGCTCCGCACCTGCTTGAGGAGCCGGTCAACCTGATGCGGCTGGCGCTGCACCCCGACGGGCTGGCCCCGCTGATCGTCAACCTCGGCGAGTGGCGCGCCCATCTGCTGCACCGGCTCGCCCGCCAGGTCACCCTGACGGCGGATCCGCAGCTGGCGGAGCTGCAGGCGGAACTGACCGGCTACCCCTGCGACCAACCTGAGCCCGAGCTCGAACTGCCCGGCCCCGGGGACATCGCGGTACAGCTGCGGCTCCGCCACCGGGGCGGGGTGCTCTCCTTCTTCAGCACGGTGAGCACCTTCGGGACGCCGCTCGACGTCACCGTCGCCGAGTTGGTGATCGAGTCCTTCTTCCCCGCCGATCCGGAGACCACGGCGGTGCTGGCCGCCGCCGAGTGGTAGCCGCTCCCACCCCGTGGTCAGCCGGCCGCGGCCAGCAGCGGGCGGTGGCGGCCGGCCAGGGCCTCGGAGAAGGTGTCGACGATCCGGCCGAGCGAGTCGGCCGTCCCCGGCTCCAGGACGACCGAGTCGTCCGCGCCGACGGTGATGTGGCGGTCCAGCACGAACCAGCCCTGGACGATGTGGTCGGCCCCCATCGAGGAGAGCACCGGCCGCAGCGCGTAGTCGATCGCCAGCACATGCGCGGTGGAGCCGCCGGTCGCCAGCGGCAGCACGGTCTTTCCGGCGAGGGCGTACTGCGGCAGCACGTCCAGCAGTGACTTGAGCAGCCCGGAGTAGGCGGCCTTGTAGACGGGCGTGCCGATGACCACGCCGTCGGCCCGGGCGAAGAGCTCAGCGGCCCGGACTATGTCCGGATGGCCGAAATCCGCTCCCAGCAGGGCCTGTGCGGACAGCGTCCGGACATCGAGCGGGACCACCTGGTGCCCCTGGTCGACCAGCCTGGTGTCCAGGTGGCGCAGCAGCCGCGCGGTGCGCGAGGTCGGTGACGGGCTTCCGGAGACGGACAGGACGGTGGCCATGGGAACTCATTTCAGGTATTGCGCGAACGGGCAGCCGGCGCGGACGGGCAGCCGGGGCTGCCGTCGCGCTCGGTCGCACGCGGGGGCGGGAACGGCGGAGCAGGCCGGCCGGGCCCGGGCGCGGCGTCGCGAGGGGCCGCGGAGAGCGGCAGGGTCCGGCGGAGGAGGCTCGGCGGAGCGAGGAGGCCGAGCCCGGGCCGGGCGGGGAGGCTGCCCTCAGGCTGCGCGGCGACAGAACGCGCTGGAGACACGGGCGAGGTCGACGTGGAGCCGCCGCGTGAGGTTCAGTCGCCCGTTCATAGGTCCCGATTCAAGCAGCAGCGAATTCGGCGAGTCAAGGAATCGCAGGTCGGTCTCACGCACTGGATGGCTGGTCGGGGGGACAATGGGCGGGTGCCGGGCAGGCGGCGCGGGCCGCGCCGGAGCCCGACGGTCCCGGTGGAGCCGTTCAGCCCTGCTGGAGGTGCTCGGCGAAGAAGGCGTCGATGCGCTTCCAGGCGTCGGCCGAGGACTCCGGGTGCGGGCCGATGCCGGTGACCCGCATCAGCGGGTGCAGCACCCGGGGGCCGACCATGGCGTCGTTGAGGAAGGCGTGCCCGGCCCCCGGGTACTCACGGGAGTCGTGGGCGACGCCGGCGCGGCCGAGGGCGGCGTCCAGCTTCGTGCTCGCGCCCCGCAGGCTGCGGTCCTTCGCGCCGTAGGAGGTGACCAGGGGGCAGGCCCCTTCGAGGGCCGCGTCCAGGTCCTTGGGCAGATAGCCGTAGTTGACCGCACCGGCGTCGAAGCCCCGGTTGGCGGAGAGCAGGGCGAAGCCGCCGCCCATGCAGAAGCCGATGACCCCGACCCGGCCGGTGCAGTCGGCCCGTCCGGCGAGCCAGCGGCGGGATGCCTCGATGTCGTCGAAGGCCCGGCCCCGGCCTGAGCTGAAGGCGCGCAGGGTCGAGACCAGGCAGCGGCGCAGGCCGCCCTCGCTGTAGAGGTCGGGCATCAGCGCGAGATATCCGGCCCGGGCCAGCCGTTCGACATGACGGAGCATCACTTCGTCGACACCGAAAGCCTCGTGGACCACGACCACGGCGGGCCAGGGGCCGTCGCCGGCCGGGCGGGCGAGGTGGCCGGACAGGTGCGGCGAGCCGCCGTCGACACGCGTGAGCACCGACAGGTCGACCTCTTCCATCGTCGGCCTTCCTCGGTGCGGGGTCTGGACGGTGGCGCCTGGCACCCGCCGACTTTGGGCGGACTTGAATGGTTTACCAGACAGTAAGGTCCGACCGCCAGAGCCACACCGCACCGGCTTCGGTCGCACGGCCGACTCCCAGTGGACCCTCAGGTCCCATTCAGACTCTCCGACCGCCAGGGCTCTTGCCCCACTCGACATCGCTTCGCTATGTTCACTCCCGGACACCACCACCGGTGGTGACAGTTCGTCAAATAACTGTCATGTGCACGTAACTTGTTCTCGGCCCCGACCCCGACCCTGTTCCTCGGGTCCGGCGGAGCCCTGACTCGCGTCCAGCGCGACCTGCTCCTCCAGCACGAGCACCCGCTGCATTCCCCACTCCGGCACGGCGCCCGTGCCAGGCCGTTCCGACGCGCCCGGCGACTCCGGCTCCGTCTCCAACCCCCATGAGAGGGTCGTACGTTGACCATATCCACGCAATCTCCCGGTGCCTGGCACGGCCTGCGCAGAACCGCAGCCGCGATCGCCTCGGCCGCCGCGCTCGCCGCGTTCGGCCTCTCGGCCGCTGCCCCCGCCAGTGCCGCCGCCGGCTCCGCCGGTCACGACTACCGCCAGGCCTGCCCCGCCGCCCCGGTCGGTTACTCGTCCTGCAACGCGCTGATCCGCACCGACGTCAAGCCGCAGCTGGCCAAGGCCGGTTCGCTGACGCCGGACGCCACGGTCTCCGGTTACGGACCGACGCAGCTCCAGTCGGCCTACAACCTCGCCTCGGCCGCCGCGGCCAACGGCACCGGCCAGACCGTCGCCGTGGTGGACGCCTTCGACGACCCCAACGCCGCCAGCGACCTCGCGGTCTACCGCAGCCAGTACGGACTGCCGGCCTGCACCGTCGCCAACGGCTGCTTCAGCAAGGTGAACGAGAACGGCGCCACCAGCCCGCTGCCCTCGCCCGCCCCGGCCTCCGACGACTGGACCGGCGAGGAGTCGCTGGACGTCGACATGGTCTCGGCGATCTGCCCGAACTGCCACATCATCCTGGTCGAGGCCAGCTCGGAGAGCAACGACGACCTGGGCGCCGGCGTCAACGCCGCGGTGTCCCTGGGCGCCAAGTTCGTCTCCAACAGCTACGGCGGCTCCGAGGCGTCGAACGACAGCACCTACGACTCCGAGTACTACGACCACCCGGGCGTCGCGGTCACCGCCTCCTCCGGTGACAGCGGCTACGGCGTCGAGTACCCGGCGGCCTCGCAGTACGTCACCGCCGTCGGCGGGACCTCACTGTCCACCGCCTCCAACTCGCGCGGCTGGACCGAGTCGGTCTGGTCCACCTCCTCCAGCGAGGGCGCCGGTTCCGGCTGCTCCGCCGACGACCCGAAGCCGACCTGGCAGAAGGACACCGGCTGCTCCAAGCGCACCGTCGCGGACGTCTCGGCGGTCGCCGACCCGGCCACCGGCGTGGCCGTGTACGACACCTACAACAGCAACGGCGGCTGGAACGTCTACGGCGGCACCTCCGTCGCCTCGCCGCTGATCGCCTCGGTGTACGCGCTGGCCGGTGCCCCGGCGGCGGGCACCACCCCGGCGTCCTACCTCTACGCCCACACCTCGAACCTGTACGACGTCACCTCCGGGTCCACCTCCACCTGCACCCCCGCCTACCTCTGCACCGCGGAGGTCGGCTACGACGGTCCGACCGGCCTCGGCACCCCCGACGGCATCGGCGCCTTCTCCAACGGCAGCACCACCACCAACACCGTCACGGTCACCGCTCCGGGCAACCAGACCGGCACCGTGGGCACCGCCGCCTCGCTGCAGATCAGCGCCAGCGACTCGGCCTCCGGCCAGACCCTGACCTACTCGGCCACCGGCCTCCCGGCCGGCCTGTCGATCAACGCCAGCACCGGCCTGATCTCCGGCACGCCCACCGCGTCCGGCACGTCCTCGGTAACCGTGACCGCCAAGGACACCAC
>Ga0302314_10008222_pt1 | contig 18615 bp, 10 predicted proteins | sample III_Palsa_N2_3_FD_200533 | JGI IMG/M metagenome (GOLD analysis project Ga0302314, IMG submission 200533) | Peat permafrost microbial communities from Stordalen Mire near Abisko, Sweden - III_Palsa_N2_3 | ecosystem: Environmental > Terrestrial > Soil > Palsa > Peat permafrost | place: Sweden...
ATCGTGCGCCCGGCCGAGCGCACCACGCGCGCGCAGCGAGCCGCGGCGTCTTCGTGCAGTTGGTCATAGGGTGCCGGCACGTTGGCGACGTTATCGTTGGGCTCGTGCAGCTTGACGATGTCGGCACCCAGTTCCAGCGCGACGCGTGCGGCGTAATCCTGGGCGTAAAGCGTGTTGGTACCGCCCTTGCCATTGATGGCACTGCCGCGCGGATACGACCACAACACCAGCGGCATGCCGTAGCGTTCGCAGTCGCGGCGCACCTGCTCGAACTGGCGAAATTCATCGTGCTGGCGCGGCGAACCGACGTACATGGTATAGCCCACCGCATCCGCACCAAGGCGCACCGCATCCTCGACCGCCGCGAACAGTGGAGACGTAGCATCGGCGTCACTAGGGATGTTGGTCTTACCGTTGAGCTTGAGAATCAACGGCACGCGGCCGCAATACTCGGTCATGTATTTTTCGGCCAGGCCGATGCCCAGCGCGATCGCGGAAAAGCCGCCGGCTTCCGCAAGAGCAAACTGATAAGCCGGATCGACCGCCGGCGGATGCGGGAAGAAGTCGGTCGGTCCATGCTCCAGACCTTGATCCAACGGCAACACCAACAGGCTGCCATTACGCGGGCCTGAGCCATACAACAGGCGCCAGAGGCGGGTACGTTTGCCATGCGAAAGCGGCAATCGGGAAAATATTTCGGAAGCTTTCAAAGGGACTTGTAAGCTTTGATTCATTTCGAATACTCTGTCTCGGGAATTTATTGGGTTTCAGATTCGTGCGAATTGGACCAGATGTCAACACTTGATAAGAAAACGAAAGATTTCCTGGCTTCGGCAGCGCCGATCCTTGCCGGCTTGCAGGCGCAGCCTACCGCGCAGCAGCAAGAGGCAGGTTATGCCGATACTCTGCGCGAAATTCTGCAGCAGCCGGTGACCTGGCGCGAAACCGCGCAGCGGCTGCGCACGCCGGCTTCGATACAGGAAATCACCGCGGCCCTGACGCCGCTGCCAAGCCATGTCGTGCTCACCGGCTCTGGCAGCTCCATGTATATCGGCGAATGTCTGGCGCCCACCTTGCAGCAGGGCCTCGGCCTGCCCGTGCAGGCGATTGCCGCCGGCACCTTGCTGACGCACTGGCGCAGCGTGCTGCCGCCGGGCAACGGGTTGCTGATTTCGCTGGCGCGTTCCGGCGATAGCCCGGAGAGCTGTGGCGTGGTCAAACAGTTGCTGGCCGATGCACCCGGCTATCGGCATCTGGTGCTGACCTGCAACGCGCACGGCAAGCTCGCCATCAGCTATCCGGACGATCCGCGCGTGCGCGTAGTGGTGCTGGACGAACGCACCAACGATCGCAGCCTGGTGATGACTAGCAGTTTCACCAACCTGTTGCTGGCCGGCAGCAGCCTGTCGCAATCGCGCGGCAGCCTCTCCGACGAAACGGTCGAGCGCGCGGCAAGACGTGTGCAGCAACTGTTCGACCAGCACGCCGATGCGCTGGCGCAGTTCGCGCGACGTGCATTTAGCGCGGCGGTCTATCTCGGCAGCGGCGGTGCGGTCGGTGCGGCGCGCGAAGGTGCGCTGAAGATGGGCGAGATGACCGCGGGCAAGGTCATCACGATGGCCGAGACTTTTCTCGGCCTGCGCCACGGCCCGATGTCGAGCTTGAATGCGGCCACCGTGGTGGTGGCCTTGCTCTCGCCGGACCCGGCGGTACGCGCCTACGAATACGATTTGTTGCGCGAACTGAAGCGCAAGCAGCTCGGCATGGCGACCCTGCTGGTTGGCGAAGATATTCCGCGCGACCTGCTGGCGCCGAACGATCTGGCGATCGAGCTACCGGGCCTGTTCGCGGATGGCGATATCCCGGCGCTGCTGGCTGATGTGGTCGTGGGCCAGCTGTTCGCGTTTTTCCGCTGCCTGCACCTGGGCGAAAAACCAGACACGCCCTCGCAGGGCGTGCTGACCCGGGTGGTCGGCGACTTTACGCTGCACGGAACCGAGCCATGACGTTACGGCCGGGCACGCAGCCGGAAGGCATCAAGCGCATCCTGGTGGTCGGCGAGATCAACGTCGACCTGGTCTTCCAAGGCTGCCAGGCGATGCCGCAGCCGGGCAGCGAAGTGCTCGCCGAGGGTTTCCGGATGACGCCCGGCAGCTCGTCGATGATCTGCGCGATGGGCTTGGCCCGACTCGGCAATCCGGTGACCTTCCATGGCAAGGTCGGTGCGGACGAGTGGGGCAGTTACTGTCTGCGCGCGCTGGATGAAGCCGGGATCGGGATCGCCTCGATCCAACCGGATGCTTCGCTGCAGACCGGCCTCACGGTGTCACTGTCCACTTTGCAAGACCGCGCCTTGGTGACGTATCCCGGCGCGATGCTCGCGCTGCGTGCCGAGGATGTGGACGACGCCTTACTCGCCGCTGCCGATCACCTGCACGTCTCTTCTTATTATCTGCAACCGTCGCTGCGTGCTGGCTGCGCCGAGCTGTTCGCGCGCGCGCATGCGACCGGCCTGACCACCTCGCTCGATCCCGGTTTCGATCCGCAACAGGCGTGGGGAGCCGATCTCAATGCCATGTTGCGCGAGGTCGATGTATTCCTGCCCAACGAAAAAGAACTGGCTGCGATCAGTAGCCAGAGCACCTTGCTCGATGGCCTGTATGTACTCGACAACGGCCGCACGCTGACTGTGGTGAAGCGCGGTGGGCTCGGTTGCGCCAGTCTGCATGAAGGACAGTGGCTCGAAGTGCCTGCGTATCCGGTCGATGCGCTCGACAGCACCGGCGCCGGCGATTCCTTCGATGCCGGTTTCCTGCACGCCTGGTTGCGCGGCATGCCATTGCGCGAGTGCCTGCGCTGGGGCAATGCGGCTGGCAGCCTGTCCACGCGCGGCATCGGCGGCACCACGATGCAGGCGGACGCAGTCGAGGCGCAGGCATTGATCGAGGCCGGCGCATGATCACGGTCGCCGGGTTCAATACGGCGATCGACCGCTTGGTGCGGATCGGCGAACTGCAGCCGGGCGAGATCCATCGCGCCATCGACGAGCAGGTTTATCCGGGTGGCAAGGGCCTGCATGTCGCGCAGACCGTCGCCGCGTTGGGCGAGCGGGTCCAACTGGTCGGCATCATCGATGCTGCGCATCGCAATCTAGTCGGCCGTCATCTGAGTCATCGCGGCGTGTTGTTTCATGGCATCGAGATCGACGACAGCATCCGCACTTGCACTGCCTTGCAGGAGCCGTCGGGACGGATCACCGAAGTGCTCGGCCAGGGACCGCAGCTCAACCCTGCGCAGTGCGCGGCGCTGCTATCGACCGTGCAGCGCTGCATCGAGGACAGCGAACTGCTGATCCTTTCCGGCAGCCTGCCGCGCGGCTTGCCGGCAGAAACCTATGCGCAGCTGGCGGCGCAGGCGCACGACGCCGGCAAGCGCTGCCTGGTCGATGCGAGCGGCGAAGTGCTGCGACTCGCGCTGCAGGCGCGGCCGACCCTCGTGAAACCGAATCGCGAGGAAGCCGGCGAACTGCTCGGGCGCGCGGTCGACGATGTCGATGCGGCCGTCGCCGCCGTGCGCGAGTTGCGCGCCGGCGGCATCGCGATGCCGGTGGTTTCGCTCGGCGCGCTCGGCGCGGTCGCCGCGGATGCCGAAGCCATCTGGCACGCGGCGATCGATGCAGTACCGACGCGCAACACCGTCGGCTCCGGCGACTGTCTGCTGGCCGGCATGGCGGTAGGGACGGTGCGCGGTATGGATTTGCAACAAACCCTGCGTTGGGGCGTCGCTTGCGGCGCCGCCAATGCGCAGGGCGAGGAAACCGGCTTCGTCGAACGACAAGCGGTAGAAGCGCTGCTCTCGCGGGTACGGGTGCAGCGCCTGGATTAAGCGGGCAATGGGATCAAAAACGGACCACGCGTGGTCCGGCGGGATCGCTTGCGCCCAAAAAACTTGAAGAGGCTACAAACCGTCCGGAGCACGGAGAGGTTCACGGGCATCCACCACCGCCCGCGGCAGAGGGGAGCAACAGTTCTGCTGCGGCGCGAGCAACGCGGGAGAGGGCAAGCGAGATGCATACTGAAAGGCAACGGGGTTTCTGTACCGATGGCAATGGCAAGCGGTTGCTGGCGGCATCCATCGCCAGCTCGCTGACGGCGATACGCGTGGCATGTCTGCTCGGCGGCATCGCGTTCGCGGGAAGCGCGCTGGCGCAGGCGAGCACCAGCAGCCAGGCGAACGACACCACCGGTGATGCGACGAGGCCCCAGGATGCGGCCGCCAAGCAGAAGACGGACAAGGCGGTGAAGCTGCAGCAGGTCACTGTGACCGGCACGAATATCCGCGGCGTCGACATGGAGACCGCGCTGCCGACCATCACCATCAGCCGGCAGGACATCCAGCAGCAGGGTTTTGCCACGGTGGGCCAGCTGCTGCAGAACGTCACCTCTGCCGCCACGCCCGACCTCAGCCGCGGTGATGCGGGTTCGCTCGGATCCAACCAGGGCGGTACCTTCGTCGATCTGCGCGGCCTTGGCGCGCAGCGCACGCTGGTACTGGTCAACGGCGAACGCATCGGTGCGGTGCATGGCGGCTACACCGACATCAGCGTGATCCCCACCGCGATCGTCGACCACATCGACGTGCTGGGCAACGGTGCCTCGGCCATCTACGGTTCCGATGCGATTGCCGGCGTGATCAACATCGTCACCGTGAAGAAATTCGATGGCGTGCAGATCGACGGCTACACGGGCCAGTATGCGCCGCACGGCGATGGGAGCCAGGTGCAATACAGCGTGACCGCCGGCAAGTCGGGCGACAAGGGCGACATCGTATTCAGCGCCTCGTACCAGAACCAGAGCGCGGTATGGGGTGGCGACCGGCCCTGGTCGGCGTATCCGTATACCGACCACTATCCTTACTTCGGGCTCAGCTCGCTGCCGCTGGATCGCGGCCTCATTCTCAATTCGCCGCAGACGAATCCGCTGATCGCCGGCGACCACGTGCTGACGCTGAATCCGGGCGGCGACGCGCGCAATCTCGCCGACTATTCGTTCCGGCAACCGCGCATCTACAGTGCCGACGGCAACGTGGCCAGTCTCGCCAATGCCGGCTCGTATATCTACAACATCAACAACCTGAGCACGATCCTCAGCCCCAGCAAGACCAAGAACCTCTATCTGGACGGGCACTACAACCTCAACGACAACATCACCGCGCACATGAACCTCGGCTACAACGAGAGCCGCAATGGTGGTTCGGGCGGCCCGAGCATCCTGTACAGCGGCCAGTCGAGCAATCCACCCAACTTGCCGCAGTTCCCGCTGCTGCTGTCCGCGCAGAGCTACTACAACCCATATAACGCGCCTGGGCAGACGCCACAGGATGTGGAATTCGAGCGGCGGTTTCCGCAAATCCTGTTTAGCAACGACAACCGTTCAAAAAACTACCGCTATAGCGTGGGCCTGGACGGCCACTTCGGCCTGGGCGACCACCTGTTTAACTGGGACGTCTACTACTACGACAGCAAGATCCGCGACGTCGACATCCGTCCGGGCCAGTACAACCTAATCAATGCGACGCAGGCATTGGGGTCGTCTTTTCTGGGTGCGGACAACGTGGTCCATTGCGGCACGCCAGGCAACATCATCGCCGGCTGCGTACCGCTGAACCCATTCGGCACGGTCACCAGCCAGATGCTCAACTACATCCGGCTCAACAATATCGAACGCACCGGCTATGACGAGCGCGCTACCGCCGCCGACATCAGCGGCAATCTCTTCGAATTGCCCGGCGGCGACTTCACGGTGGCAGCCGGCGTGCAGCATCGCGACGAATCGGGTTTCGACGACACCGATCCGTTCGCCACCGCGGGTTATTCCAGCGATTATTCGGTAGCGCCGAACCAGGGCGGCTTCGACCTCAACGAAGGCTATATCGAGGCCTACGCGCCGCTGCTGAAAGACCTGCCCGGTGTGCAGAGCCTGAGCCTGGACGTGGCGCGTCGCTGGTCGCACTACAGCAACTTTGGCGGCACGCAGAACAACTCGTTCAAGCTGACCTGGAAGCCGATCGACGATCTGCTGGTGCGCGCCAGCTACGGCACCAGTTTCCGCGCACCGACCATCAACGATCTGTATCAGGGACTCTATCTTGCAGGCGGCTTCACCGATCCCTGCGACGCGGTCTATGGCCAGTCGCAATACGGCTATAGCGCGACGGTGGCGCAACGATGTCAAAGCGGTTTCGGCGGATTGCCCGGACTGCCCGCCGGTTTCCGCCAGACCGACCTCACCGGGACGCCAGTTACCTCGCCCGGTGCTTCCGGCATCACCAACAGCTACAACGGCGGCAACGTCAATTTGCGGCCGGAGACTTCGTATAACGGCGACATCGGGCTGGTCTACAGCCCATCCTGGCTGACTGGCTTCAATGTCACGCTGGACTGGTGGAGCTACAACATCCGCAACCTGATCACCGGCGTCAGTAATGACCAGGTGTTGGCCAACTGCTACCAGTTCGGCATCACCTCAGCCTGCTCGCAGTTCCAGCGTGAAGGTGGCAACGGGCCGCTGGCCGGGCAGATCATCAATCTGATGAATCTGGAGGTCAACGCCGGCTGGCTGAAGGAGCGTGGCTGGGACTTCGGGCTTAGTTACGCGCTGCCGAAATACAGCTTCGGCCAGTTCAAGTTCGCGCTGCAGGGCACCTACATCGCATCCAACAATGTCCAGCCCGCGTTGGGCGCACCGGTGCAGTACACCGCCGGCACCAGCTACGGCAATCTCGATGGCGCGGTATGGCGGGTGCGCAGCAACTTCACGGTCGGCTGGGAATGGCGCGACTTCGGCGCGAACTGGACCTTGCGTTACTTCTCGCCGTTGAAAGGCAGCTGCGCCTACCCGCCACCGACCCAATACACGACGTTCCCCTGCACCTTGTCGAATTACTACGCGCCAGGCATCGGCGTGTCGCCGTTGACCCAGTTTCCTTCGGTCATCTTCAACGACCTGCAGTTGCACTGGAACGCGCCGTGGCATGCCACTTTCTCGATCGGCGCGAACAACATCTTCAACCGGGTCGGCCCATACATCTATGGCGGTGGTTTCAACGCCGGCACCGATAGCTATGCGGACTACAACGCGTCATACGACATCGGTCGCTTTGTCTATGTGCGCTATCAGCAGAAGTTCTGAGTGTTGAAAGCAGTACAGACCAGATCGGGCGAGTGGCGACAGGGTCTCCGGTTTCGGTCTGCAGTCAGCGGGCTGTCCACGAGCAGCCATCACCGCCTGCCGCAGAGGGGAGATGTCGTTACTGCGCAGTGCAAGAACCACGATCGAGGGGTAAGTGATGTGTACTGAAAAGAACAGAGGGTTTGGCGCAGACAGCGATGGGGCCGTTGTCACGCCGCGAGTCATCCGCAGTCGCACGAACAGGCGTGCTGCCGGTTATGGAAAAACCATGCTCGCCATGGGCGTGTTGCTCGCGCTCGGCGTGAATGTGGCGCAAGCACAATCGATCACCGGTGGCCTGTATGGCAGGGAGTCCGGCGGCAAGGATGTCACCGTCGACGTGACGAGTCCGGCCATCGGGTTCAGCAAGGAGCTTCATCCGGATAGCGACGGACGCTACAAGCTGAGTGGGCTCAATCCGGGGCGCTACACGGTGACCGTGTCGCAGGACGGCAAGGTGGTCGGTACGCGCACGATCAAGGTCGATGCGAATGCGCAGGCACCCGTGCCGACGATATCCAGCGTCGTAGTCGCCGATGCGGTGTCCGAGAAAGCCACCAACCTCTCTGCGATCCACGTGAACGGGCTGGCGACCAGCACGAGTGTGATACCGATCGACGTCAGCACGCCGCAGCTGTCCACCATCTACAACATGAGTCTGGTCAATCAGCTGCCGACCGGGCGCGGCCCGGAAAGCATCGCGTTGCTGAAGTCGAACGTGCGCTACGACGACCAGACCACCAAGCTGGTGCAGATGGGCGGTGCCAGCCCTGCCGAGAACCGCTACTACTTCAACGAATTCGACACCACCTACGACTACACCGGCCTGGGCGCGACGAAACTCCCGGCCGAGGCACTGGATTCGGTGCAGGTGTTGAATGCAAACGCCACTGCAGGTTGGACCAATGCCACCGGCGGCATCATGTCGTCCACGGTGCGCCAGGGCACCAACAACTTCCAGGCTGGCTATTCGTTGTACCTGTCGCCCCCCACCTCACGGCTGCTCGAACCACGGCAACACAATTCGCTGACTTCCGCCGACGACTATTACCAGTACAACGCCGCCAATACCCATGGCTCCACTGCCACTCAATACCTGTGGGCCTCCGGTGCGTTGTTGAAGGATCGGTTGTTCTTCTTTGCGATGCTTGGCAATAGCCCGGTGAGCAATTCCACCGGCAACTCGCAGACGCAGCAGACCATCACTTCCGATCGCGACAAGAACGCGCTGATCAACCTGACCTGGAATATCAGCGCCGACCAGTCGTTGAACGTCGTGGGCTCGCGTGACTGGAACGGCAGCTTCGCGAATCAGTACCGTCTCAACACGGATTACGATCCACACTCGGTCGGCAAGTATTTCGGTTGGAACGCGGTGAATATCAAGAACCAGTTCTTGATCGGCAACTATCACTGGCAGATCAACGAGGATATGAGCCTGCGTCTGATGGGCGGGTATCTCAGCCAGTCGTCGCTGAGCCCGACTTCGAGTTCGGGTGCCGGGCTGCCCTATGTGAGCCAGGACAATCCGGCCAATCCCGGCAGCTCCACCAATATCGGCATCTCGAATACGGCAAACCAGCTCTTTCCGTTCCAATATTACCGCCGTGGTTTCAAGGGCGATTTCACCTGGAATCTGGGCGATCACAAGATCACCATCGGCGCCGAGCACTACAAGCACTACATCAACAACACCATCACCACCACGCAGGGCGGTGAGTGGACTTACTACGACCGACCCGGCACCGTGTTGATGAACGGTTCACCCGCGCCCGCCGATGGCAAGTACGTGGACCAGTTCTACGAGAAAACCGGCGGCGCGTTCAGCACGGTCAACAAAGCGTTTTATATCGACGATTATTGGCAGGTCGCCGATCGCTGGGTGGTCTACCTGGGCTCGCGCTTCGACACCTTCATCAACAAGAACGTCAATGGCCAGAACTTCCTGCGCATGCCGATCAACTCGCCGCGAATCGGCCTGTCGTGGGACGTCCATGGCGACAGCTCGACCAAGCTCGGCATCAACCTGGGCAAGTATGCGCTGGCCATTCCATCCAGCGTGAACAACGGCGCGGCTGGAGCGGTGTACGAATGGGATCGCTATTACACCTATACCGGCATGGACCCGGTCACCAAGGCACCGACCGGCCTGACCCAGATCGGGCCGCAGTCGACCCTGATCAACGGTCAGGCGCCGACCTACTACAACGTCGCTACCTCTAACATCAAGGCGCCGTACCAGTACGAGTTCCAGGTCTACCTGCAGCAGCGGCTGGGCTCCAACTGGATGTCGGAGGCGGAGCTTGGCTATAGCTCGCTCAAGCGCATCATCGACGACACCTGCTACAACCAGGGCATTACTGACTATGCGCAGGCCCACGGCTACCCGAACTACGTGGACGCCAGCGGCTGCCCCGAATTCAATCCGGGGATCGCGCAGGTGTTTACCCGCGACTACAACGGTGACGGCAAGCTGGAAAGCCTGACCATTCCCGGCAATGTGTTCGGTCCGCCGCCGAAGCGCAGGTATGCCCATCTCACGCTGGAGCTTGCCCATCAGCGCTCGGCGGATGAGCCGTATTTCCTCGATGTCAGCTATACCTGGGCACATCTGTACGGCAATGACGATGGCTTGCTCAACCTGGGCACGCGCACCGGCAGTGGCCCGGGCGAGCAGATCTATTGGGACTTCCCCGGATTGATGGAGCACGACAACGGCGACCTCGCCGGCGATATCCGCAACGCCCTGAATATCAATGGCGTGTATTACTTCGCATCCGGCCTGCGCGTGGGCAGCACGCTCGACATGCATACCGGCGAGCCGTTGAGCTGCCTGGGCACCTATCCGGACATCAACAACCCGGCCGAGCAGTACGGTGCGGCCAGCCATTATTGCAATGGCTTGCCGGCGCCGCTGGGCGGTGCCGGGCGACTGCCGTTCTTCTGGCAGTGGAATGTGGGCGTGGGTTACGACTGGACCATCAACGCGGACAATCGCCTGAGCGTGGACTTGCAGGTGCAGAACATTACCAATCGCGGAGGCCGCATCGATTCCAACCAGATCCACGACAACGGCAGCCTGCCGAGCAATGGCGTATGGGTAGTCAATCCGGCCTATGGCGCAGCGAGCTGGCAGGCACCACGCACGACCCAGCTGGTGCTGCGTTATACCTTCCAGTGATCTGTCCGGGCGACGTGCAGTGGCCGTCGCCCTTTCATCTCCGCGCTGGGAATATCGCGGAACATGTTCATCGGGATGCCATGCTGGACAAGGAAATGCAGGCACGGCATCCAGATCATGCTAGAGACTCAGACTATGTCATCGAACACACCCGCCGCCGCGCTAAGCCGGCATCGGTCGACCACCTTCCGCCGCTCGGCCTTCTTGCTCGGGCTCGCCTTCGTCGCCGCGAATCCAGTGGCGGCGGATAACGCCGGCTCCCAAGCCGCAGGCGATGCCGGAACATTCGGCAACACTGCCGTCGCCGCACACTGGATGCTGTCCGGCAACCGGCTCGATCACATGGTGCTGGAAGACCGCATCAACCAGCGGCAGGTCGCCGTCACGGCTCTGTTCGCCTTGACGCTGGCCGACGGCAAACAGTTGGGCGCCGGCGATTTCAAGCTGCTCGCAGCACCGAAGCGGATGACCTTGCCGGTTGATTCCAAGGCGTCACGACTGGCCGAGCGTACGCCGGGGCAGGGCATCGAAGCGAGCTTCGGCGACGCCGACGGCCGTTTCCGCATCGATTGGCAGCTGGTACAGCGCGAAGGTTCCAGCTATCTACGCGAGATCGTGACGATCACCGCGCTCAAGCAGGACGAATCGATCGCCAGCGTAGCGCTGCTGCAGGCCGAGGCCGCCGATGCCACGGTCGACGGCAGCACAAAAGGTTCGCCAGTCGTCATCGGTCCGGCCGTGACGAAACCGGATGGCGTTACTCAAGCGAGCGGCGGGCAGACCTATCTGGGCTTCGAGAATCCGTTGTCGGACAGCGAGGTGCGCGGCAAGCGCATTGCGTTGACCATGGCGCGCAACCTGCCGCTGCGCCAGGGCCAGTCGATCACTTATTCGGCGGTGGCCGGCGCGGCGCGCGATGGCCAGCTGCGGCGTGATTTTGCCGCCTATATCGAACGTGAGCGTGCACATCCGTATCGGCCGTTCCTGCACTACAACTCGTGGTACGACATCGGCTACTTCACGCCGTACACCGAAGCGCAGGCGCTGGATCGCATCAACACGTTCGGCACGGAACTGAGCGTCAAGCGCGGCGTGAAGCTGGACTCGTTCCTGTTCGACGATGGCTGGGACGACCGCAGCGGCAGCTGGCATTTCAGCAAGGATTTTCCGCGCGGCTTCGCACCGCTGCGCGATGCGGCGGCGAAGTACGATGCCGCGCCGGGCATGTGGCTGTCACCGTGGGGCGGCTATGGCCCGCCGGTGAAGGAGCGCGTGGCGCGCGGCAGGGCCAGCGGCTACGAAATCATCGACGGCGGCCTCGCGCTGTCCGGACCGAAGTACTACCAGCGCTTCCACGATGCGGTGATGGACCTGGTGCACAACGACGGCATCAACCAGTTCAAGTTCGATGGCACCGGCAACGCCGACAAGGTATTTCCGGGCAGCGTGTTCGACAGCGACTTCGCCGCGGCGATCAAGTTGATCGAGGACATCCGCGAGGCCAAGCCGGACCTCTATATCAATCTCACGACTGGCACCTACGCCTCGCCGTTCTGGCTGCGCTATGCCGATTCGATCTGGCGCGGTGGCGAGGACGACTGGCACGCCGGCGTCGGCACCGAGCGCGAGCGCTGGATCACCTACCGCGACCAGCAGACCTACGAGAACATCGTGATCCAGGGGCCGCTGTTCCCGCTCAATTCGCTAATGCTCCACGGCATCATCTACGCGCAGATGAACAAGCGGCTCAACATCGATCCGGGGCACGACTTCGCCAACGAGGTGCACACGTATTTCGCCACCGGCACCCAGTTGCAGGAGATGTACATCACGCCCTCGCTGCTCAGTAAACAGGACTGGGACACCTTGGCAGAGGCGGCGAAATGGTCGCGCGCGAACGCCGAGGTACTGCGTGACACGCACTGGATCGGCGGCGATCCAGGCCGGCTGGACGTCTATGGCTGGGCCGCATGGTCGCCGAAGAAGGCGGTTGTTACCTTGCGCAATCCCGATGCGCACGCGCAAACCGCAGTGCTCGACCTGCGGCGTCAGCTGGAACTGCCGCAGGATGCGGCACATCGCTTCCGCGTGCATGACGTATGGAAGTCCGGTGGCCAGCTACCGCAGCAAGTCGATGCGGATCATCCGGCAAACATCGTGCTGGCCCCATTCGAAGTACTGACGCTCTCGCTGGAGCCCGATACGAAGGCTTAGCTTGCACGTAGTCCGGTACTACGACGGCATATCATCGCCAGAGGCCTGAGGAGAGCAGCATGTTGCGACGCGACTTCATTCGATTGGCTGCATTGATCTCCGGCCTGGGACGATTGATGGATGTACGCGCAGACGTGTCGACGCGCGTGCAAGCAATCGAACCATGGCCGGATGGTCGTACGCACCGATTCGCTTTCGATGCGCAACAGTTCACGCTGGATGGCAAGCCGTTCCAGATCCGCAGCGGCGAGATGCATCCGATCCGGATTCCCGCCGAGTACTGGCGGCAGCGCATCCGCATGGCCAAGGCGATGGGCCTCAATACGATTGCCGTGTACGTGATGTGGAATGCGCTGGAATCGGACCCCGGCGTGTTCGATCTGAAAAGCGGCAGCCGCGACTTCGTGCATTTCATCGAGCTGTGCCAGCAGGAAGGGCTGTGGGTCTATCTGCGGCCCGGTCCGTATGTATGCGCCGAATGGGATTTCGGCGGCTTGCCGCCGTACCTGCTGCGCGGGCCGGACATCCGCGTGCGCAGCAAGGACGATACGCATTACATGCAGGCGGTGCGACGCTACATCGATGCGGTCGCGCCGCACATCGCGCCCCTGATGGCCAGCCGCGGCGGGCCGATCCTGATGCTGCAGGTCGAGAACGAATACGCTTCGTTCGGCCACGATCTGGCCTACCTCGAACTGTTGCGCACGATCTGGCGCGAGCATGGCATCGAGGGTCCGTTCTCGATCTCCGACGGGCTCTCGCAATTGCAGAAGCAGGGCACCTATCTGCCCGGCGCGGCATTGGGGCTCGACGGCGATACCGATTTCGCAGGCGCACAAGCCATCGCCGGCGATCGCCCGGTCTGGGTGGGCGAGGGATATCCGGGCTGGCTGACGCACTGGGGCGATCAGGACTTCCAACGCGGCGATTACGCGGACACCTTGCGCCAGCTGCTGGAACAGCGACGCTCGTTCAATCTCTACGTCGTCCATGGCGGCAGCAATTTCGGTTTCGGTGCCGGCGCGAATGCTAAGGGCGATTATTCGAATTTCGAGCCGGTGATCACCAGCTACGACTATGGTGCGCCAATCAACGAGCACGGCGAGGCCACCGCGGACTACCACCGGTTCCGCGAGCTGATCGGCAAACATGTCGCGCATCGATTGCCGGCGATTCCCGCCACGCCGCCAACCATCCGTATGCCCGTGCTGATATCACAGCCTTACGCGTCGCTGTGGGACAACCTGCCGCCCGGTAAGTCGGTGACGACGCCGCAATCCAACGAGCAATTGCTCGCGCAGGATCACGGCATGGTGCTGTATCGCAAGCGGCTGCGTGAAGGCGGGCAACTGTCGATCGATGGCTTGCGCGACTATGCGACGGTGTTTCGCGACGGTCGCTATATCGACTATCTCTCGCGCGTGCAGAAGCCCGGCATCCGCACGGAGTCCACCGTCGAACTGCCTGCCGCCGCCAGCGGCGAGGTGGGGCAGTTGGACATTTTGGTCGACAGCTTCGGCCATGTCGGCTATGGCCAGGCCATGCTCGACCGCAAGGGCATCGTGGGTAGCGTGCACTTGGATCATCGCGCGCTGCAGGACTGGGAGGTGCATGGCCTGCCGCTCGATGATGCCTATATCGCAAGCCTCAAACCTTTACGGACGACGCCCACGCGACCTGGCCTGTTCTTCAAGGCGACGTTCGAGCTGGAGCGGACCGGCGACAGCTATCTCGACATGAGCGCCTGGGACAAAGGCTATCTGTGGGTCAACCGCCGACTGCTCGGACGCTACTGGCGGATCGGCCCGCAGCAGCGGCTGTATTGCCCGGCATCCTGGCTGCGCGAAGGGATGAACGAGATTCTCGTGCTGGACCTGCATCGCACTTTGGCATTGCCGATCCACGGTTTCGATAGCCTGACCAGCTAGCGACCGCCGTTTCGAAATCCTCGCACACGCGCCCGACTGCCGATCGAAGCATTGTCGGCTGCATGTTCAAGTAAGGAATATCTGCGCGGGAATCCGCTGAAGAAGCCGCTCGCTAAGGCGGTGGCGGTGGTTGTCCACGAAAAACTTTCGGGAAACCTCTATCTCCCCAGCCATTATCTTAACTCAACGGGGACTTGCGGCAAGCCCCCGGTCGTGTTGCTCAATCGCCCGCCGAAGTGAATTTACGGCCATCAGGAGCAGCGAATGAACAGTCAATTGTCGGCGTATCGGCTACGAAAGAGCATCGAACCAGCGGCATGCGCGAGCGTAGCTGCCCAAGGCAGCCCATCGAAACCGACGGGAGCATGCCGATGAACACGCATGCCGTGGTGATCATTGGCGCGGGTCCAACCGGGATGATGCTGGCGGGCGAGCTGGCGTTGGCCGGCATCGATGTCGCCCTGGTCGAGCGGCGTGTCAATGCGGAGCTGCTCGGATCGCGTGCCGGCGGACTGCATGCGCGCACACTCGAGGTACTCGATCAGCGCGGCATCGCCGACCGCTTCCTCGCCGAAGGCCAGGTGGCGCAGACCGCGGGCTTCGCCGGCGTACGCTTCGACATCAGCGATTTCCCCACCCGGTACAACCATGGGCTCGGGCTGTGGCAGAAACACATCGAGCGAATCCTTGCCGGCTGGATCAGCGAGCTGCCGGTAACGCTCTATCGCGAACGCGAGGCGACCGGCATCGCCCAGGACGACAGCGGCGTGGATATCACGCTGTCCGACGGCAGCACGCTGCGGGCGGACTATCTGGTTGGCTGCGATGGCGGACGCAGCTTGGTGCGCAAGGCTGCCGGCATCGACTTTCCCGGTTCGGACCCCACCACGAGCAACTTGATCGCCCAGGTCGAGATGACCGAAAAGCCGCCGATGGGCATCCATCGCACGGCACTCGGTATCCACTCCTTCGGCAGGATGGAGTACGAGATCCGCGACGGCGAGGTGGTCTATCTGGATCGCGGACCGATTGGCGTGATGGTGACCGAAGAACACGTCGGCGCCACCGGCGAACCCACCCTGCAGGATCTCAGCAAGGCGCTGATCGCCGCCTGCGGAACCGACTACGGTGTGCACAGTCCCACCTCGATCTCCCGCTTCACCGACATGAGCCGGCAGGCGGCCAACTATCGCGAGCGTCGCATCCTGCTGGCTGGCGACGCCGCGCACGTGCACGCGCCGGATGGCGGGCAGGGCCTCAACACCGGCGTGCAGGATGCGGTGAATCTGGGCTGGAAACTGGCCCAGGTCGTCCGGCGCACCTCTCCGCCAAGTCTGCTGGACAGCTATCACGTCGAGCGTCACCCGGTTGCTGCCCGGGTGCTGCGCTACACGATGACGTCGGTCATGCTGCGTCGCCAGGATGAACGCACGAAGGCCGTGCGGGACACGATGGCCGAGCTGCTCGGCATGGACGAGCCGCGCCGCCGACTCGCCGCGGCGCTGACGGGCCTCGACATTCACTACGACTTCGGCCAGGGGCATTCGCTGCTCGGACGCCGCATGCCCGATCTCGACCTGGTCACCGCCGATGGCCCGCTGCGCGTCTACAGCTTGCTGCACGATGCACGACCTGTGCTGCTCAACCTCGCCCGGCCCGAGGGCTTAGACCTCGCGCCATGGGCGGATCGGGTGCGAAGGGTCGATGCCACGTATGCGGGTGCGTGGGAGCTGCCGGCGTTCGGATCGGTTGCAGCGCCGAGCGCCGTGCTGATCCGACCGGATGGCCACGTCGCCTGGGTTGGTGAAGGAGCCTGGCAGGGGCTGGCCGAGGCATTGACCACCTGGTTCGGGCCGCCGGCGGTCTAGCGCAGCGGCTGGCGAGTCCATGCGGAATATTCACGGCGGTAGCTTGGAATACCGGGCTACCGCGCGATGCGCATCAGGACAGCACGGGTCGGGGGCACACCCGGCTTCGGCGAACCTTGGTCGTCCAGCATCTCCCAGCCGGCATGAGCGATGAAATAAAAGACTGTGCCGACGAACACGCCATGAGTCACATCACTTGCGCCCGCCGTGCCACGCTCGATGATGCGCTCGCCGGTCACGGCGGTGCCTGCGGCATCGAGCTTGAACTCGACGACGCGCGCGGGCGATGCACCGTTCTGCGTGGCCGTAAGCGTGTGGCCGCGGCAATATAAACCGTCAATGCCGTACAAGGCGTGCTTGTCGGCACGCAGCCAGACGACCTTGCCCGTGTCGAGATTCAGCCGCGCCAGGCCACGTACATAGTCCGGCACGAACGCGATGTTTGAGTCACCGCAGAACGTCGGCGTTTGCGGGGAGATGAATTCGCCATGGTCGATTCGGCGCAGAGCACCATGCTCGACGCGATAGACGCCACCGCTATCGCCATCCGACACGATCGGCTCGCCGCCGGCAGTCAGCGCCATGTCGCCGAGGCCACTGTGCGCCGGGCCTTCAATCCGGTCGAGCAGATGGGCATTGTCGAGATCGTATTCCAACAGCACTGAGTGCCCGCGATCCGCTGACGCGATGCTCTTGAAGTCGCTAAAGGCCACCTCGGTCGCCCAAAGTCGCCGATGCTTCGGGTCGATCTTCAGCGCGACCATCGGCCAGCCGTTCGGCGCCTCGGCGAATATGCGCGATACCCCGTGGGAATCGACCGAGACGATCTTCTTGCCTAGCACGGCGGTGACGAAAAATCGCTTGGTGATGGGATCGAAATCGAGGTCTTCCGGCAGCAGCGCAGTTTCGGGTAGCTCGAACGCGGTACTTGCATGGGAAATGGCCGACTGATTCCGCGCGACCTGTGCGGCGATCACGCTGCGGATCGGATCGAACAGCGGCGAGGCGAGCGCGGCGTTGGTTTGTCCAAGCGCGAGAAACCCCCGCGTTTCCGCGAGGGCTGCCGCATGGTTGTTCACACGCAGATAGGCACGTGCGACTTCCAGCCGCGATGTCGGCGCATCGTGCAGGAAGTCCTGCAACTGTTTCGCGTCGGCCAGATAGGTCGACCAATCCTTGTTCTGCGCATCCTTCGCCAGGGCGGCCTGGTAAGTCTGGAACTGCTCAATCGCCGTGGGTGCAGCATGTGCCGCGGCTATCTGCGCGCCGATGGCAAGCACGCAGATAGCCACTATGCAACGAGTGAATGCATGACGCGAAGGATCGATCAACGCCGTAGTGCTCCGTAGAGACGAGCGCGATTAATTCATGACTTACGCAACGATTACAAGTCCGCACCGCTGAAAGCATGCCAGCGGCCATCGTGGAACGTGTAGGTATCGACGAAGTGCACCTCTTTCGGATTACCGTCCTTGTCCGTCGTGTGCATGATCGAATGCGCAGAGGCGGCATCACCGTGCACGACGACGATCGTATCCAGCTTGGGCACGTCGTGCGCCTGATGCACGCTTGTGGTCTGCGGCACGCGCCCGATCACGTCGGCGCGCGAACGGATTTGCCCGTTCCGCCCCGAGGTCCGGTAATCCGGCTCGAGCAGGCATTCGAGGAACTGCGGATTACCGCGATATTCGGCGGTCAGCCAGCCCTGTTCGATGCGCTTGATGGTGTCTTCGTCCTCTTTCTGATTCGGGATCGAAGCAGTGGCCGAGCTGCAATCGACCGCTGCCGATGCAGCCGGGGTGGACGTCTGTGCGTGCAGCATGCTCGATGCGATCAGACAGGCAAACAAGGTCAGGGCAATATGACGGTATGACATAGCGTGCTCTCCAGTATGAGAAGGCGAGGGGGTGTGAATCAGCTTGCGCAGCTGAACATTCAACGTAAGCTCCTTCGACTGGTTGACGCTCGAAGCACCCCGTTCGCGGTACTTTACGATGCTTTACAAAGGGCGTTCGCAAGAGCGTCGCGCCGCATACGATTCCTGTGCCGGCCCAGCCGCTTGATTATAAGGCCGCAGTGGCCTCTTTGGGGCTGACAGGATCGCGAGCGCATGTCGTGTATCGTGTTTTCTTTCGGGCATGGAAGCGAGCTGGCCGAAAGGGAAAACGAAAATCCGTTAGGGGAGAAATCTCGTG
>Ga0302314_10008223_pt1 | contig 18615 bp, 15 predicted proteins | sample III_Palsa_N2_3_FD_200533 | JGI IMG/M metagenome (GOLD analysis project Ga0302314, IMG submission 200533) | Peat permafrost microbial communities from Stordalen Mire near Abisko, Sweden - III_Palsa_N2_3 | ecosystem: Environmental > Terrestrial > Soil > Palsa > Peat permafrost | place: Sweden...
GGCACACGGGCGCGGCGGGCGTCGGCTCCGCCACGACGGATTGGAGCACCGCGGGCGCGGACGTCTCACGAGGGCGAAATTGCCAGACGGCGTACCCACCGGCGGCGACGGCTGCGAGCGCGATGACCGTCACGATCCCGGAGGAACGTGGCCGAGGGTCCGGCGACAGGTTCGCGCGCGAGCGGCGGAGCTCCGAGGGTCCCGTCGGCAGCTGCCGAGACTCGTCCCGCGACGGCGCTCGCGGAGTCGCCGGCAACCGCGCGGGCCTCGGGCGGGGCTCGGGCTCCCCGCCGAGGGCCAGCAGCGATTCGACGCCCCCGTCGCTTGAGCCGGAGTCCGGCGGCTTGGAAGCCGGCGGCGGGCCGCTGGAGCGGCGCAACAGGGGAAGGGGCGTGCTCGGCGGCGGCGGGGTCGGTTCGAGGCCGGCCATCGCCTTGAGTTCGCGCGCATGGCTGTGCTCCCCGCCCTCGGACACGCCGAAGTCCGCGATGAGGGCGTCGACGTCGGCGCTCCCGGGCATCGGCCCCGCCGGCTCGAACTGCATCGTCGGCATCTCGCTCGCGTCCGCGGGCCTGGCGTTCTTGAGGAGCTCTTCGGGGATCCGGGCCCGGGCCGTCGTTGGATCCTCCTCGCGTGGGAACTCCGCGGGCGGCGGCATGGACGCGCCCGTGGGGGTTGGTCGAGGCGCCGGTTCGATGGCCGGAGGCGCAGGCGTTGCTGCGGGGCTCGACGGCTGCGAAGCGCGTCGCGACGGCGGCTGCGCGTCGCTCGCGGAGGGAAGGGCATTTCGACCGACGCCGAGGGTGACCCGCCGCACCTCGCGCGCCAGCCGAGCAAGCGCGCGCCGTCCTGCGGCGCGGTTCACGGGGATGAGCGCCGTCTCGAGCTCTTCGGCCAGGGCCGGGAGGCCGGGGCCACCCTTTCGCTTGCTCGCCGCGGCCAGCGCCGGGGTCTGGCTTCCGCTGGCCTCGAGCAGGCGCGCCAGGATGGCGCGAACGGAGGACTCGGCGTCGCCGGACGCGCTCTCGCGGCGCGGTTTGACGAGGGCGACGGTGCCTTCCTCGCTCACGAAGACGCTGCGTGGATCGACATCGCCGCCCGAGGGATCGGCGTGCTCCGCGATCTCGAGAATGAGGTAGCCGGCCAGCTCGGGGGCCAGCGGAACGCGGCGCGCTCCGAGGACGGTGAACACTTCATCGAGGGTGACCGACGAGTCGAGCCCGCCGCCGCTCATGCCGCGCGCCCCCCGCCCTCGAGCATACGCACCGGCACGCCCGCCGCTGCGAGGTAACGCTTCGCTTCGCCCACCGTGCAGGTCCCGTCGTGGAAGATGGTCGCCGCGAGGACCGCGCTCGCCCGGCCTTCGACGAGGCCCGCGCGAAGGTGCTCCGGGGTGCCGACGCCGCCGCTGGCGATGACGGGGACGGGCACCGCGTCCGCAACGGCGCGCGTGAGCTCGAGATCATAGCCAGACAGCGTGCCGTCCCGATCCATGCTGGTCAGCAGGATCTCGCCCGCGCCGTAGCGCGTCGTGGCCTCCTCGGCCCATCGTACGGCGTCGATGCCGGTCGCCGTTCGGCCGCCGTGCAGAAAGACCTCCCAGCCCGACGCGCCGCGCGCATCGGACGGGCGTCTCTTGGCGTCGATAGCGACGACGATGGCTTGCGATCCCCAGGCGTCGCTGCACCGTCGCAGAAGGTCCGGCGTCTTCACGGCGGCCGTGTTGATGCTCACCTTGTCGGCGCCCGCCGCGAGCAGCGTCCGCACGTCGTCTTCGGTGCGCACCCCGCCGCCGACGGTGAGGGGGACGAACGTCGCGTCCGCCGTCTTTGCCACGACGTCGAGCAGGGTGCCGCGCCCTTCATGCGACGCGGTGATGTCGAGCAGCGTGATCTCGTCGGCGCCTTCGAGGGCGTAGCGGCTCGCGCACTCGACCGGGTCGCCGGCGTCCCTCAGCCCGACGAAACGCACACCCTTGACCACGCGCCCGTTCATGACGTCCAGGCACGGGATGACACGCTTCGCCAGCATGGCGAGACCAGGCTTACCCGCCTCGGCCCGGTTCGTAAAGTTCGGGTGCCCGCACGGGGCGCGCACCGGCGCGGCGCGGAAGGCCTATCGCTTCGGCTTTCCGTCGTACGCGTCGAGGAGCTTTTCGATCGACGCGAGGCTGTTCTCGATCGCGTCCTGTACGATCGAGTGCATCGTCGTGCTCGAACCCTTGAGGGCCTCGTAGTACCGCTGACGCTCGGTCGAGTGGATGATGGCGGGCGGGCAGCCGCCCCGCAGAAGCAGCAGGTTCATGACGAGGCGCGCGACCTTGCCGCTGTCGGTCGTGAACGGAAAGATGCGCACGATGTCGTAGTGCGCGCGGGCGGCCAGGCGCACCGGCGTGCGGCTGCGGCGCGTCTCCGGGTCGTTCACCCAGTCGACGACTTGCCGCAGCTTGTAGGCGATCTTGTCGGGCGGCGTGTACTCGTGAAAGTAGAGGCGGTGCTGGGGGATGTCCTTGCGGTACTTGACCGTCTTGACGTCGCCCTCTTCGGGGTGGAGCACACAGTAGATGCGCTTGATGACGTCGATCGTCAGCGGGACGCGGCGCTTGGTGGCCTGTTCGCGGACGAAGTTCAGCGCCTCGCGGTGGCGTCGGATCTCCTCGACGACCGGTTGCAGCGTCGAGTCGAACGGCACCAGGGCCTCGCTGGCCCCCATGGCGGAGCGCAGCTCGGCGAGGGTGTACACCACGCCCTCGAGGGCGCTGTCGTGCGCGATCCAGCTCATGTCGAGCTCCGCGCGGTACTTCTCTTGCGCCTCCTGGGGAGCGTTCTTGAGCCGGTCCTCCAGAAACGCCGTGCGCTCCTCCACCGAGAGCACCTTGGGCCCGGCGGGAGGTGCTGAAGTCTTTTTCTTGGCGGGAGTTTTGGCCGGCATCGCGCCTGGGGTGGGCCGCGTTCAGGGGCTATACAGCGGAAAGTACTACGGTTTTGTGGCGCGCGCTGTGGACGTTGTTCCGCCTCGACAGTAGTGAAATACGCACCACGACGTCAAGACTTGCTCTCACCCACCCCCAAGAGTGAAAGTCGCGGGTAGGTCGCGCGCGTGCTCGTGCAGGTCACCCTGAGGAACATTGCCCTCGTCGAAGAGGCAACGGTCGAATTCGGCCCGGGATTCAACGTGGTGACGGGGGAGACCGGCGCGGGCAAGTCGACGTTCGTCGACGCGCTGTCTCTCGTCCTTGGTGGCCGCGCGCGGCCCGAGCTCGTCCGCGGCGGGGCCGAAGAGGCGGAGGTGGAGGCGCTCTTCGAGGTGCTGCCCGATTCGCGTGCTTCGGCGCGGCTCGAGGCGGCCGGCATCCCGACGAAGGGGGAGCTCGTGGTCCGCCGAGTCGTGCAGGCGCGCCAGGAGACCCGTAGCCGGGCGTACATCAACGGCCGGCTCTGCACGGCCGCGCAGCTCGCCGAGATCGCGACGGACCTTTGCGACATCGCGTCGCAGCACGAGAGCGTCTCTCTGACCGATCCGGCGACGCACGCCGAGTACCTCGACGCGTTCGGAGGACTGCAGACGGAGCGTGCACGCGTGACCGAGCAGGTCGACGCCTTGGCCATCCTCGTGCGCGAGATCGACGCGGCGGTCGTCGACGAGCGCGGACGGGCCGAGCGCGAGGACTTCTTGAGGTGGCAGCTCCGCGAGATCGACGAGCTCGACCCGCGGCACGGCGAGGAGGTCGAACTCGATCGAGAGCGCGCCCGTCTTCGGCACGCCGAGGTGCTCCAGGCGGCGACAAGGCGCGCGGCCGAGCGCCTGTACGAAGGGGAGGAGGCCATCTGCGACGAGCTCGCGAGGCTCGCGGCGGAGATCGATCAGGCGGCGGCCATCGACGGCACGCTGCTGCCGTACGGTCGGGTCGTCGAGGCCGCCCGCTCGGAGCTCTCCGACGCCGCGCGCGCCCTCGCTCGCTACGCCGAGGGCGTCGAGGCCAGCCCCGAGCGCCTCGCCGAGGTCGAGGAGCGCGCCTTTCGCTTGCAGAAGCTCTTACGCAAGCACGGCCCCACGACCGCGGAGCTCCTCGGCCGGAGGGCGACGCTGGCCCAAGACCTCGAGTCGCTCGCCAGCTCGTCGGAGCGAATGGCCACGCGCGATCTGGAGAAAGCCGCGCGGATCGCCGAGGTGGGCGCCGCCGCGCGCGCGCTGTCGCGCAAGCGCCGAGACGTGGCCGACGACCTCGCCGATGCGATCGGTCGCGAGCTGGCGCAGCTCGGAATGGGTCGGGCGAGGGTGGTAGTCGAGGTGACGCCGACCGCGGCGACGGCCGACGCGCTCCTGGTCGACGGCGCCCGTCTGACCCGGACGGGCGTGGATCGCGTCGAGTTCTTGGTCGGTCCCAACCAGGGAGAGGAGCCGCGGCCGCTCCGGAAGATCGCGAGCGGGGGCGAGCTCTCTCGCGCGCTCCTGGCGCTCAAGCGCGTCCTCGCGGATCAGGGCCCTGCCGGGACGTACGTGTTCGACGAGGTCGACGCGGGCGTTGGCGGCGCGGTCGCCGAGGTGATCGGGCGCGCCATCGCGGACATCGCGCGGCATCGTCAGGTCGTCTGCATCACGCACCTGCCCCAGATCGCCGCCCTCGCCGATGTCCACCTCGTCGTCGACAAGACCGAGGCCCGCGGCCGCACCCAGGCCACGATCCGCAGGCTGTCCAAGGCGGAGCGCGTCGACGAGATCGCCCGAATGATCGGCGGGATCAAGATCGGCGGGGCCGCGAGGCGTGCCGCCGCCGAAATGCTCAAGGGCGCGTGAGGCCGAATCCAGCCGAGAGGTCGAGGCGAGCGGAGGTCGCTCGCCGAGGACGAGTCACGCCACGAAGAGGGCGGCGACGTTCTCGCTGTTTTGGAGGGCGCGGCCCCGAGCTGTCAGGATCTCGCAGCCGTCGCGCGTGACGAGGATGGTGTGCTCGAACTGGGCGCTGAGGCTGCCGTCGGCGGTGCGAACGGTCCATTTGTCGTTCGGGTCGACTTCGACCTCCCAGCCGCCGAGGTTCACCATCGGCTCGATGGTGAACGTCATACCGGCGCGAATGCGGTCGCCGGTGCCGCGCTTGCCGTAGTGTTTGACCTGCGGCGCGTCGTGGAACTTGCGCCCGATGCCATGGCCCACGAAGTCGCGCACCACGCCGCAGCCCTCGCGCTCGACGTATTCCTGGATGGCGGCGCCGACGTCGCCCAGCCGCGCCCCGTCGCGGACCTGGGCGATCCCCTCGTCGAGGGCGCGTCGCGCGACCTCGACGACGTGCCGCGCTTCGGCCGTGGGCGTCCCGACATAGAACGTGGCGCTCGTGTCGCCGTGGAACCCCTCGTACACGTGGGTGACGTCGACGTTCACGATGTCGCCGTTCTTCAGCACGGTGCCATCGGGGATGCCGTGGCACACGATGTCGTTGACGCTGGTGCAGACGCTCTTGGGGTAGCCCTTGTAGTTGAGGGTCGCGGGCCGGGCGCCCTGCCGGAGGGTGTCCGCGTGGACGATGCGATCGATCTCATCGGTCGTCATCCCGATCCGGAGCTTCTCGCCGACGAGCAGCAAGGTATCCGCCGCGAGGCGGCCGGCCTTGCGCATCAAATCGATCTCTTTGGGGCTCTTGATGTCGACGGCCACTTGGGTCCCTGCTGACCCTCTTGGGGTAGCACGTTCTCCAAGCCTCGCCGAGGGTGCGGCGGGGTTATTGGGCGTCGCCGAGCGCCGCAGCTTCGCGGATCGCGATCACCTCATCGGGGGTGTCGGGCGCAAGGTGAAAGTGCAGCTGCGCGCCCGGCTGACCATCGGTGCGCGTGAACTCCTCGACGAACACGACGAAGGTGCCGTTCGAGATCCGTGCCGAGAACTGCCTCAGAATCCCGGCGGCGGGCGCGGCCCCATCCACCTGAAGATTGAATTCTGTCGGGGGAGGCCGTTTGCCGGCCAAGAGCTCGAGGGTATGGCAGGAGATGACCCAGCCGTTGGGGCCGTCGGTCGTGGCGTTCACGCCCGTCACCCGGACGCGCAGGACGGCGTCCGCGATCTGCGTCCGCTCGCGGACACGCTTGTCCTCGTTGGGCTCGGCGCCCCGGTCGATCCCGTAACCTACGGCGGGCAGTTCGACGCCGTCGTCGAAAATCTTCGTGGCTTCTCCGGCATAAGGCCACAGGGAGGGGGTCTGCGGATGAGCCGCGGCTCCACCCGCCGGGCCGCACGAGGCGCAGGCGGCGGCCACGGCCAGCATGCCGTACTGGAGAGGGCGGGCGACGCCTCTTCCGGGTCCCTGGGCAGGGAGCACATTCCGCATGAGCCCATGTTTACTCGAATGGCAAGGCGCGGGCCAAAGCTTTGGCTTCGTCCGCCCAGGCCTGAGTGCCGGCCGCGACCGCTCGGACCCGTCGCTGACGGGTCTCCGACTTGGTCGTCGATTGCTCGCCGATTGCGCGCCTTGCCGAGGCGCATTTTGCGCTACCGTTCCCATGCGTCGAGTCCGAAACATCCCTGCAAACCGAGGGGCACACACCATGAAACGCACGACCGCCGCAGCACTAGGGCTCGCAGTCAGCATCGTCCTGTCGGCGGTGGCCGGCGCCGTGTCGGCTCCAGCGGCTGTCTCGGATCCGCCCACGGTGACGTCGCTCGCGGCCCTGAAAGAGAAGGAGCTGAAGTGGGGGCTCTCGCATCAGGAAGTCACTGACGTCTACAACCAGCCCGGGGGCCTGCTCGATCGCGAGTACGCTCCGCAGATCGCGCACCTTCAACCGGGCATCGACATGCAGCAGGCGGAGGCCGACCGCGACGCCCGCAAGGCGAACTTCCAGCGGAGCTACGCGACGTTCGACGATTCTCCCAGCGGCTACGACGTGACGCCCCTGCACGACGAGTACACCTACAAGAACGACGAGGGGATCCAGCGCATCAACAAGGACGGGCGTACGCGCTACTTCTTTTACATCAAGGATCACCTCTGGAAGATCTACGACGAGATGCCCCTCAAGGCGGGTGGGCCGCTCGGGGACACGTACGTGAAAGCCATCTCCAGCCTCAGCGCGCTGATCGGGGTCCCCGGTCGGGCTCGAGGCGCGGATCCCGCGCAGAAGATCGATAGCCCCACGACCGATTGGCAGGACTCGACGACGCACCTTCGCGTGGTCGATCGCTCGGGCGAGCGCATCGTGGGCGTCGTGCTGGAAGACCGCAACACGCTTTCCAAGCTCGCGACGCTCCGGGCCAACAAGCCTACCGATCCGTTTGCGCTCGATCCGTCGATCGCCGCGATCACCAAGGGAGGCATCAGCGACCCGAGCGCCGCCCACGCCGCCCCCGACGCCGGCTCCCCCCGCAAGAGGTAAGGGCGTCGCCTAGACGCGGCGAGCTCCTTCCGGGGCGCGAATGCCGGTGGTGAGGACGACGCGAGCCTTTGGCGAGACGGATCGGACGGCGGGGAGGATGATCCCCTCGTTGGTCAGGGTTGCCCCCGGACACCCAGCGCAAGCGCCCGAGAGGTGAATGTGCACGTCCTCGCCATCCCAGCGCACGACGTGCATCTCCCCGCCGTCCGCATGGACCAAAGGCGAGAGCACTTCTCGCAACAGTCGCTCAACTTGCTCTCTAACGTCGTTGTCCACGCGGCTCTCGCCTCCTTACGTACGCGCTCCCACTGCTCCTACAAGCGATGACCGGATCGGCAGCGTACGCGCTCTGCGTCTGTCGTCTGGCTCAGGCACGAGGGCCCGCATGCGTTATAGTCTATCTGATGCGAGCGTTGTGGCCGACCGCCAAGCGGAGACTCGACGAGTCGCCGTTTTCGTCGTCGTCGCCCGGGCCCGCAGAAGGGTCGAAACCGGTTTCGATGGGGCCTTTGCTCGTGCAATCGCTGCAATCGCGTCGGAGCGGAGAAACGTAAGTTGGCTCGCTACCGGTTGAGATTCATGCTCCAGGAGTTCGATCTCCCGCCGGGCAGCACCATCATCGGGCGGAGCCTCGATTGCCACGTGACCCTCGAGGATCCGCTGGTGTCCAGGCGGCACGCTCGGATCGTGGTCGACCCGACCCGGGCCCGCATCGAAGACATGGGGAGCCGCAACGGGGTGAGAGTCAACGGTGCGCTCATTGCGGATCCGGTCGACCTCCGCAACGACGACCGGATTCGAATCGGCACTCAGGACTTCGTGTTCTGCGCCGTGGACGCGGTTGGCCGCGCACACTCGCGAACGACGGGGCAGCTCCGGCTGTGCGCGAACTGCCGCCAGCCTTATCCACGCGAGGTGCTCGCGTGCCCGAACTGCGAGGCGACCGAGCAGACGGACGAGGACACGCTGACGGGCGCGGGCCGATCGGCGCCGAACGCGTGGACCTTGCAGCTGATGATCGATTCGCTCGAACGCGCTCTGAAGCTCGGGCGGACGGTCGACGCCGAGCGCATCGTGCGCCGCGCGACGACGCAGGTCGAAGAGCAACTCGCGGCCGGCGGGACGCTCGACAACGACGCGGTCTCGGCGCTTTCTCTCCAAGCCATCGCGATGACGCTCGCCTCGGACGATCCCGCGTGGGCACTCTGGGCGATCGACGTGCTCGGACGAACGCAGACGATGCCCCCCGTGGCTGTCATCGAGCGGCTGAGCGAGGTGCCGCCGCGGCACCGCCCGGCGCTTCGCGGCGCCCTCGACGAGTTCATGGCCCGGCGCGAGACTCCGTCCGAGCCGACGGCTCGCGTCACCTCGATCGTCGCACCCCGCGATCGCGGTGGAGTGCAAGCGACCGATGCGGGCCCCCCGGACGACCTCGACGTCGCCCTCGCTCGCCTGCGCGAGCTAAGGCGCGAATTTGGCTGACGGCGGGGCGGCCCCATTGGGCCGCCGCCGACGCCCGCACGCGCCGGGTTCACACGTGATAACGTGCACCTGAAGGTCGGGCCCCCGGTAGGGGGGGGCTCCACCGGAGCCCGAGCCGAGCAAGATGCGCTTCCGCCTGCGCTACCTGCACCATGACCTCGCGCTCAACGAAGGGCAGTTCGTCGTGGGCCGCAGCGCTGCGTGCCAGCTGTCGCTGGATGACGCGCTCATCTCGCGCCGGCACGCCATGATCGTGGTCTCGGGCGAGACGGTGACCGTCGAGGACCTCGCGAGCCGTAACGGAGTCCTCGTCAATGGCGTCCGAATCTCGACGAAGACGACGATCCGGCCGGGCGACAAGATCGTCGTCGGCTCCCAGGAGTTGACGCTCCTCGGAGCCCGCACGGCGTCGGCCAAGGACACGATGAGCCTCCCGGCGGCCACCGCCACGCTCCCGAAGATCCCCGCCGTCGCGGACCTTTCCCTCGACCGGCCCGAGCCGACCGCAGCGGGTGGCGACGACCAGCCCGGCGGCGAAGACTCGACCATGGTCCGCCGGGTCACGGCGTTCAAGCTTTTGGGCGGCGTGGCCGACAAGGCGCTCGCGATGGGACGCGTGGACGAGGCCGAGCGCCTCCTCGCGGGGCCCCTCAACGAGGTGATCGAGGCGTGCCGTGCGGGCAGGCACGTATCGCCGTGGATCGTCGACATCGCCGCCCGCCTGTCGGCGAAGCTCGCCACCGCGACGGCGAAGGGCGTGTGGGCCGACTACGTGATCGAGGTGTACCAAAGCCAAGGGCGGCCATGCCCAGCCCCCGTCGTCGACGAGCTGAACAACGCCTTCCGCAAGGTCAACGCGATCGACCTCGTCCGTCTCCGCGCGTACCTGGCGGGCCTTCGCGAGAAGGCGGCGACGCTGGGACCGGCGGAGCGCTTTCTGCTCCAGAGGATCGAGGGGCTCGAGCGGCTCGCCGCGCTTCGCTGATCGGCTCTGGGGGGGGCGCTCGTGACGCCGACTGCCAGGCGAGGTTCGCCGTCGCCGCACTCTCGATGGCGGCTCGCAACTCCGAGTCGGCCACGGCGGCGAGCACCGCCACGAGCTCGTGCGGCGGCGGCCCCCTCCTCGGTACCGCTCGCGACGCGCGCGCCGCTGTGTCGCGCTCCGCGGCCTGCACCTGCCCCACGCGGAATCGAACCTCGCGAACCGCGACCCCGCGCTCGAGCAGGCGCGCGCGCACGTCGTCGGTCAGCAGCGACAGCTCGTGCGCCCAGACGCTGCTCGCCACGAGGAGCGTCAACGTGCCGTCTTGCAACGACAGGGGACGCGCGCGCTCGGCGATCCTGGCGCCTACGGCATCGCGCCACATCGACGCGGGGATCGGCTCGCGTTCCCGCGCGACGCGGCTTACGTCCGTGCGCGTGAGGATCGCGTCGAGCCGTTCGGGGCGAACCGGCGCGGAGCGCGGACGTAGGCTCATGGATCGGCCCGAGAGACTGTACCGCCCGCCCTGCTAACGGGCCAGCGCGCTCGGGTTGCGCAGTGTGACCTCGCCGAATGGCGCCGCGGGATCGAACACCGCCCCGCGCCGATCGGCCGTTCCTGCGCGAACCATCCCGTCCGCGAAGAGGAGCGCGTACGCCGCCCCCGGGACCGGGCTCTCGGAGGCCCCGGGCACGACGTACACCAGCACATGCTGGGTCTTCGTCGGCGTGGGCGCGGGCGTGCGGCACCGCAGCGAGACGGCGCCCGAAGGGTCCCCGCGCGCGCATCGGCCCAGGGCTCGCTCGTCCGCTTCGTTCGGGTGACTCTCGAGCGCGCGCGCCGCGGCCGCACGGACGTCTTCGCTCGAATCCTCGGAGAGAATCCGGATCTCGCGGGATCCGTCGCCGCACCGCGCGCCCGAGAGAGCGAGCCCCGCCAGAGCGTTGGCGCGAACATAGACCCGCCCCTCGTCGACGAACGGGCAAAGGACCTGCGCAGCGGCGCCCGGGACCGCGCGGTCTCGCGCGACGATGCGTCCCAGGGCTGCCACCGCGTTCGACGCGGCGTCGAAGTCGGGCCCGCGCGCCACCGGCTCGAGGCGTGCGACGTCGGAGCCGTCGCCCAGGGCTCCGAGGGCCCACGCGGCTTGAGCCACGACGGTCGCGTCGCCGTCGCCGAGGAGGGACCGAGCGACGGCGGTTGCCGCGGAGTCTCCGGGGTGGGCCGCGGAAAGGACGGCGGCGGCGCGCCGATCCGCGGGCTCGCTCGACCGTGCTCCCTCGGCAAGGGCGTGTACGGCCGCCTCGATCGGGGCGAGGCCGGCCGCCTCGATCAGCGCGTCGCGCTCGGGTCCGGCGGAGGTGTTCAACTGCGAGGCGAGCCGAGCGACCGCGGCATCCGACGGGACGCGCGAGAGGGTCCCCCCGAGCGCCGTCAGCAGCGCGGCGCGATCGAGGCCGTCGTCGGCGCCGAGGCGGTTCATCAAGGCGTCGCGCGTGCGAGCCGATCCGGACTCCGAGAGGGCCACGGCGGCCTGCAGGCGGACTGCGGCGTCGCTCGACCTCATCGCTTCGAGCAGGGTGTCCTCCGCCTGAGCGCCGCCTGCGGGACCGAGCGTACCGAGGGCTTCGAGCGCGGCGAGCCTGAGGGATGGTTCCTTGGTGCGGGCGAGGTCGACCAGGAGCGGGGCCGCCCGAGGAGCGCCGGTGCGCCCCAGCAGCCGCGCGATGCGTGCTCGCTCGGGCGGTGTCGGTCTCGTGCTCCGCAACGCATCTGCGAGGGGCTCGACCGCGCGTCCGTCGGGGCGGCTTGGATCGAGCAGAGCGAGCGCGGCGCTCAACGCTTCGGCGCGCACCAAGGGGCTCACGTCGGTGATGAACTCGAGCACGATGGGGACGTCGGCGTCTGCGCCGGTGGCGGCGAGCGCATGAAGCGCCGCCGGCACCGGCAGGACGCCGCGACGCATCGCCGCGACGATGGCGGGTTCGCTCTCCTTGTCGCGCCATCCTCCGAGCACCCAGGCGGCGCTCGTCGCGGCCTGAGGCGATGGCGACCCACCGAGCAGCGCCCGCAACGCTGGGGCCGCGCGATCAGGGCCCGCAGCCGCCAGTGCGTCACGGATTGGGGTCGAGCCCAGGCCCGCCGCCGCGTCGTCGCCGGTGCCCAGGGCCGCCAGCAGTGCGTCCACGGCGTCGGGCGTGGCGATGCGCCCGAGCGCCGCGAGCGCCGCCGATCGGATCGCGGGGGCGCGGTCCCGCGTGAAGGGCGCGATCGCGTCCACGGCATCCGCCGCGCGCATCCGGCCGAGCGCCGCCAACGCGTTTCGCCGGACGTCGAGGCTCTGATCGCGCAAGGCAAGGACGAGCGCCGATGAAGCACGGGCGTCGGCGAGGTCGCCGAGGGCACGGACCACCGCCTGACGAACGTCGGGCGCCGAGTCCTCGACCTTACCGACGAGCGGAACCACGGCGCGTGGGTCGCCGAGGCGCGCCAGGGCGGCCACGACTTCGATCCTCACGGCCGGTGAGGCGTCGTCGAGTCGACCGAGCAGTGGCGCGACGGCGTCTGCGGAGGGCTGGTGCCCGAGGGCGGCCGCGGCCGATGCGCGGACCTCGGCGTCGGCGTCGCCGAGTGTGCGGGCGAGCGGGGCCACGGCCCGCGGGTCGGGGAGCGCGCGCGCGACGGCGCACGCTTCGCGCCGCAAACGGGCATCGGGGGCGTTGAGCCACGCCACGACGACCTCCGTCGCGCCGGCCGCGCGGAACCGGATGGCCGCGTCGGCGCCCGCGAGGCGCACCTCGTCGTCGGGATCGGCCATGGCCGTCATGGCGAGGCGCGCGCCGTCGCTGGCGCCGAGCGATCGGATCGCACGCGCCGCGGCCCTGCGGGCAGCAACGTCGGAAGCGGCGAGATCGCGCTGGATTCGCTGGGCCACGTCCGGCCAGACCAGGGCAGGCACCGGCGGCCGCTCCGCCGCACCAGCGGCGCGCACGAACGCTGCGCCGGCGAGCGCAGCCGCCAACCCGGCGCGCGCGGCTCGTCGCGCGAGTCTCCGGTTCATGGTCGACATTCTCTCACGACAGCCCGTTGCGACGTCGCGCGATCCAATGGATCCCGAGAAGCGCCGCGGCCGAGAGGGTCCACACCCATGGTGGCGCGAGGGGCGTTACGTGGCGCTCCGCGCTGACCGTCGTCGGCCTCGGCAGCCGTAACGAACCCGCGTCCGAAGCCATGGTGAAGGAGCCCCCCGTCGCCTCGGCGAGCGCCTCGAGGCGCTTCGGGTCCGGGCGGGTGTCCGCCCACTCGTCTCCGCCTGCCTCGCACGCGAAGTCATGGCGCGTGGCCGACCCGTCCGCCGCGGACAACCTTGCGGAATAAGCCCCGGTCTCGAGGGGCGGAAGCGGAAAGTCGACGGACTCCGCGTCGTGCGGCCTGGGCGCTTCCAGGTGGAGCGACGCGCGCTGGCCGTCGATCCGCGTGACCTCGAGCCGGACGGCGGGCGAGGCCGCGGTCCCCGCTTCGGGCGGCAAGCGGGCTCGGAGCGTGGACGGGAGGCCGGCCGTGCAGCCGCCCACGACGTCGAGCTGCGCCGGCTCGAAGCGGGGATCGCGCATCAGCCACCCGAGCAGCCCGCTCCAGAGCGCGCCGTGGCCTCGGCCCGCCGTTCGGGCGCCGAGGTCCGAGAACTGCAGCTCCCAGGTCCCATCGACCCCGAGCGCGATCGTGCGACCGTCCCCTTCGTCGCCGATGGCGAGCACGGGCATCTTGGCCCCGCTCCGGGTCTTTCGCGACGGGTGGGACCACAGCGCGACGCCGCCTCGCCGCACGTCGCCGAGCACGTTCGCCCCCGGCATCTCCGGCAGCTCGTCGCCGACGGCCGCGCGCAACGGACCGAGGAGCGGCGCGGAGCGGCCCGCCGGGGTCCAGTCCGGAACGAAGGGAGACGTGTCCGCGCTGGGAGCGTCGTTCGAGTCGCCGAGCTGCACGGGCAGCACGTCCGCGAGGGGTGTCCCGGCGTAGCCCCCGGCGACGAACGACTTCTGACCGCCCACCATGACGAGGCCCCCGCCTCCGAGGACGTAGTGCCGGAGATCGTCGAGGTACTTCTCGAGCCCGTAGGGCTGCGCGTCGAAATCCTGCAACACGACGGCGTCGAAGCTCGGGAGCCGATCGCGAAAGAGCTCGTCGACCGGGAACGGGATGAGCGCGAGGTCGTTGGTGGATGCGCGGACGTCGTTCGTCGGTGTTCGCAAGATGAAGAACGCGACGACGTCGACCGAGGCGTCGCTCTTGAGCCACTGCCGGAGCGCCCGCACGTCATTGGTCGGCCGTCCAGCGACGTGCAGCACACGCACGCGTTCGCGCGCGACCTGGAACGTGACGAGGCGTCGGTCGTTCGCCGGGACGGCGTCGCCCTTCTGGGGCGCGATGGCCACCTCCACGATCCGCGACCCGGCGCGCTCGAGCGTGATGGTCAGATCGAGCGTGCCTTTGCCGTCCTCGAGATGGGCGACCCCCGACGCAAGGAGGGCCGGCGGACCGTCGTCGCGGAGCTCGTGCGCGGTGACGGTGAGCTCGTCGCAGGCGAGCCCGCCCGCGCACCCCACGTCCACCCGGAGCGGCAGGGGCACGTGCGCGACCGCCGCCCCCGCCGCGCTGACCCGCCGGATGCTCGCGTCGGCCGGGGCGGAGGCCGTCGTCGCGACCGTGTCGATCGGTACGCGCAGGGACGCGGCCATCGCGCGCAATGCCGCGGGGGAGGGGTCCTCCGGCGGATCGTCGAGGCGGCCGTCGCTGACGACCAACACGGCGGCCGGTCGCTCCTCCGCCGACGCGGCGATCGCCCGGAGGGCGGCCCCGAGATCGCTGTGCGCGGCGCGCGCCGAAGCCTCGCCATGACCCTCGCGATCGCCGAGCGGCGTGGGCGGCCCGTCGCCGAAACCCAGGACGACCAGGCGTGCGCCCTCGGGGTCGGCGCCGCGCTTCGCGAGCCGTGCGATGGCGGCATCTCGCGCGTCGCTCCGCGGACGCCCGTCGTCGCCGGGGAGCGCCATCGAGCGCGACGTGTCCGCGAGGACGACCACGCGCGGCCCGACCGCGGTCTCGCGTGCGGCGACGCGCGCGGGACGGAGCACGGCCGCCAGCAGTGCGCAGACGGCGAGCACCCCCGTGACCGCGATCGCACCCGCGCCCCGACCCTCGCGCCTCACCTCGACGAGGAGCAAGGCCAGGCTTGCGACCGCCAGCACCGCGGCGAGCGCAACGGCCCAGGGCGGCAGGTCGGCGCTGGTGCCGATGTGCGTCGACAGCATGTCAGGGGCTCGCCACGGCCCGACGCCTCATCAAAAATTGCGCGTGGACCTGATCGTCCTTGTAGTTCGAGCAGAGCACGTACATCGCGATGTTCACCGCGAGCCGGATCGCGTGCTCGCGCTGAAGCTCGCCGCCTGGAACGACCGGCTGCTCCCACATGCCCGAAGCGCCGCGCGCGAGCGCACCGCCCAAGTCGTGCTCGCTGAAGATGACCTGCGCCTGCCCGCCGCGAACGATGGCCTCGAGCCCCTCCGGGCCCTCGACCCGGCCCTCGGCCCGGTGAAGGAGGTAGAAGGTCCGGAAGACGACGTGGTCGGTGCCGAGCGCGATTGGCGCGCCGTCCGGCAGCACCCTCGCGATCTCCCGGCGCGCCGCTCGGCCGAACGCGCTCGGCTCGCCGTGCGGGCCGGCGCCCGCGTCGTCCGCGAGCAGCAAACCGCCGAGCGCGAAGAACCTGCGGAGGCCCGCGATCTCTTCGTTGGAGAGAGGAGCGATCTCTGCGTCGCCGCTCCAGTAGAGAAAGGGCGCGCCGATGATGGCGGGATCGTCGGCGCGGACGACGCTTGGGTGAAGGCGCGCCGGAGCGCTCGTGCGTTGCTCGAGCTCCCACGCCCACCGGGCGGGTGCCGATGCGTGCGCCGGTCCCGTCTGCGACCCCGTGACCAGCACGCGGGGGTCGAACGCGCCCGCGTCGCCGAAGGCGCGTGCGGGCCTTGGCGCGAGCAGAGTCAGCACGACCGCCAGGCCGACGGCGAGCGCGACGAGGCGAAGGGGATCCGGTGAGCGCACGGCTTCGTCCTAGTCCAAGTCGTCGACGCGCCACACGCCGCCGTCGCGTTTGAGCTTCACTTGGTGGCCGCCGGGCACGGCGACGACGGCGGCCTCTCCCGTTACTTGCACGGGCAGCGCCCCTGGATCCGTGAGCCCGTCGACGAGGCTCCGCATCCTGTCCTCGACCGACGCGCGCGTCGCGGGCGACAGCACGCGGATGAGCCCTGCGTAGCTGCGCCGCGCCAGCACGCGCCGAAGCTGCTGCAAGGCCTCTTCGGGCGTGCGACCTCCGCCCGGAAGGGCTCCGGCCGCCGTGACGCCATATCGACCATTTCGCAGGTCGAGGGCGGCCTCCTCGCCATCGGCGAACCGGAGACGCGCGGTGGCCTCGAGGCGCGCGTTGGGCCCGGCGATCGCGGCCCCCTGTTCAGCGAGCTCCGTGCGTTCGTCCGCGATGATCCCGGCGACCTCCTCGCGGCTTCGGTCGCGCCGAGACGCGGACGTCATCAGCGCGTAGAGCGCCGCTGCGTCGCCGCGCTGGGCGGCAGCGGCGTAAGCGAGGGCGGCCGCGCGCGCGTCAGGCGTCGGCCCCGCGCATCCTTCCGGGAAGATCGCGGAGACGAGCAGCAGCCCCGCGACGGCCCGCGCTTTCGTCACTCGGGCACCTCGGCCTTGGCAATCTCGACGTCGAGGTCGTACTCGTCGCGCCAGAGCGAGGCCTTCGCCCGCACTGTCCATTCCTCGAGCTCGCGGTCGCCCTCGCCTCCGAGAAAGAGCGTGACCCGGCCGGCGCTGAGGTCGGTGGCCGCGCGCACGCTCTCGATCTTCTGTTTGTGCTCGCGGTCGAGGGCGTCCGCGATCCGAAGGATGCCCGCGAGTCCGCGGACCTTGCCGCGCGCCTCTTTGCCGAGATCGCGATAGCCGGGGTGATTCGGGTCGGGAGGCCCCTTGCGGTGGTAGCGAGCGATGTTCGACACGATCGCCCTCTCTTCGGGGGTGATGCCCATGATGTCGGCGTGCTGGATCAGGTACTGGCTGTGCTTGTGGTGGCCGCTGTAGTGCACGTAGTCCCCGACGTCGTGCAGCGTGGCGGCGACGCGCAAAAGGAGCCGGTCGCGCTCGCCGAACGCATGGACCTGCTGGAGATCGTCGAAGAGCTGCGTCGCGAAGCGGCAGACGTGGCGCGCGTGCTTCTCGTCGAAGTGGTAGTGGCGCCCGAGGCGGGCGCACGCCTCGAGGATCCGCTCGGCCTCTTCGGCGGCGTCCCACACGTGGAAGAACTTGTCGACGAGCTCCTCGAGGGCGCCGGCCGCGAGGCCCACGCCGGGCGCGAGGATCGTCGACATCTTGAGGACGGCGGCCAGCCGCAGGAAGATCGCCGCCGCCGGCACGATGGTGTCGGCGCGGTCGGGGCGCAGCTGGTACTCGTCGCGCCGCTCCGCGTTGGACATGGCGCAGAGCTTCTTGAAGAGCGCCTTGGCCGCCGCGACGTCGATCCCGCGGGACGACCCTTTGGCCGGGCACATCTCGCAGAGCGTGTCGACGTTGCCGCCGGTGCCGACCAGCGTCTCCACCACGCCGATCTGCGGAAGGGCCTCGCCGAGCGCGCGATCGATCGCCTCCTCGATGAGCCGCTCTCGCGCGCGGTCGACCGTCTTGGCGCCCTTGAGGTACCCCTCGAGCATCCGGACCGTCCCGAGCGGCAACGACATCGTGAAGGCGGTCTCGCCGCGCTCCAAGACCGTCAGCTCGGAGGATCCCCCGCCCACGTCGACGAGCAGCGCGCGCTTGTCGCCGAGGTGGATACGGCGCGTGACGGCGAGCGTGATGAGCCGCGCCTCCTCGATGCCCTCGATCGTCTCGAGCTCGATCCCGGCTTCGCGCCGCGCGCGCTCGACGAGCGTGCCGCCGTTCTTCGCCTCGCGGACGGCGCTCGTCGCGATCGCGCGATACGCGTCGACCTTCCAGCGATCCATCTCCTGGCGGAACTCGCGCAGCGCGTTGCATGCCTGCCCCACCGAGGCCGGCGCCAACCGGCCGGAGAGAAACACCTCTGCGCCGAGGCGAACGGGCGACCGCAACGTGGCGAGATCTTTCCACGGGCCTTCGGCCTTGAGCTGCGAGAGCCTGCCTTTGCCGGCTTGCGAGGGGGCCGCGGCCTCGATGACGCGGAGGCGCAGTGCATTGGACCCCACGTCGATTGCGGCGAAGCGCGGCATGAAGAGAAACTAGCGGGAGCATGCCCCATCGGCTAGCGTCTGCGGGCGGTGTTGGGGCAAGGCGCCAAGTTCCATGATTGGTTCGCGCACGTCGCAATTGGGGTGACCGCCGTCGCGTGGTCAGGCTGCGGCGGCGTGCCGGCCAGCGCGCCCACCATCCTGCGCCCACTCGATCAGCCGCACGCCGTCGCCGTGATGGCGCGCGTGTTCCGGGAGTTCGGGCTGGAGCCCGTTCGCAACCGCCTCATCCACTTCGGGCAAAAGGACGGACAGCTCAATCTCGACATCGCCTCCAAGCAGCGCCGCTTCGGAATCGCGTACATCAGCTGGCAGGACGCCGATCAACTGGGCGACGAGCTGCCCAAGCGCCACGACCCGAACGCCATCCTGGTCGTCCGAGGGGCAGGCGAAGACGACGACGTCCGCGCGGCGCTCCTCTTTGCTGCCGATTACATGCAAGACGATCTCTCTGGCGAGGAGCACA
>Ga0302314_10008224_pt1 | contig 18615 bp, 14 predicted proteins | sample III_Palsa_N2_3_FD_200533 | JGI IMG/M metagenome (GOLD analysis project Ga0302314, IMG submission 200533) | Peat permafrost microbial communities from Stordalen Mire near Abisko, Sweden - III_Palsa_N2_3 | ecosystem: Environmental > Terrestrial > Soil > Palsa > Peat permafrost | place: Sweden...
CCAGCAACCAGGCGAACAGCAGGCCCCACCAGGCCGAATAGAAGGCCAGGTGCGTGTTCAATGGAAACAGCATCACCCCCAGCGCCACGGTGGCGGGGAAAGCGCGCGTACGCGCGACAGGGCCAACTCGCCGCCAGCTACGCACAGCGAGCACGGTTGCGAATAACCATGCGAGCAATCCGATCGCACCGGTCTCGGTCAGGATCTCCAATACGATCTGGTGGGCATGGCAGGCGCCTTCGTCCGGCCCACAGGATTCAGCGACGACGAAGTGATCGCCGGCCGGCGCGAAGGACGGATAGGCGTAGCGGAAGCCGCGCACGCCGACGCCATTGATTGGATGGGCGGCGATCATCTTCGCGCTGGCACGCCAGATATCCAGCCGGCCAGTGAGGGCCGTATCCAGCGCCTGCTCACTGCCTTGCATGGCGGTGAGCGTCCGCTCGGCGCGCAGCTGAAACTTGGTGGAGGTCTCCCAGGCGAGCCCGACTAGCAGAACCAACACCAGCCCCATGGCCGCCATGAACACCACGAACTGGCGCGGCGATTTCGTTTCGCACGAAGCGAACGCCAGTAGCACCAGCCCATAGCAGAGCCAGGCCGCGCGCGAACCGGCAAGCAGGATCGGACCGAGCATCAGCAAGAACGCGAACACCAGGCCAAGCCGTCCCCAGCGCCAGCGCGCTGTCCACAATGCGAACGGCGACAACACCGCGAGCGTGGGCCCCAGTTTGGGATTATCCGCGCCGAAGATGCCGGTGAGCCGCTCGGGTTCCGCCCGCCCGGCGACGCTCCAGCCGGTCAACGCCTGCATCCACGCATCCAACACCCAGAGCGCGAGCACCGCGGCGATAGCGACATACAACGCGTGCAGCTTGCTCTCCCGGCGCATGGCGAAGCAGGCATACAAGCCCAGTGGCACGTAGCGCAGCAGCGCTGCCGTGGTCGTCCAGCTCTTGGCGGGCGCGACCGAATCGAGCGAGGACAGCAGCGCGGCCAGGATGTATGCACCCAGCAGCCATAGCAGCAATCGCGCACCCGGATGTTCCTGCAAGGCGTGCGGATGACGGGCGAACAGCAACAGGCTGCCGATCAGGCACAGCACCGTTCCTGCTTCGGCGCTGCGAGCGAACGGCAGCAGCGCCACCACCAGCCAGAACGGCAGCAATGGAGAACGCAGCGCGCTTTTCAACGAAACGGAGAGAGTCATACGAATACGATGCGGATCAGCATCACGCCATTGTAGGGGCTTCGCCGGAGGGCGCCGCGATAGTCCGGATGTCAGCCAGCCAGCTCGTCGTACAAGGCCAGTACCGCCTGTTGCATATCGGCGAGCCGATAGCTCTGCGATAGCGGGATCGGCGGCGCCACGCGCAACAATTCGGCAGCTCGCTCGACCAGACGCTGACGATCGCCCAGCGGCACCCGACCTGCGGGATACAATTCCGCCAGCAGCTCGCCCACGCCGCCATGCGCATAGCCCAACACCGGCCGACACAGCGAAAGCGCCTCGATCACCGTGCGGCCGAACGATTCGGGTTTGTTCGACAATTGCAGGATCAGCGCCGAAACGGCATAGATGTCACGCACGTCGCTACGCGGCGGCAGCAGCACCACCTGACCGGCTATCCCACGCTCGACGATGAGTGCACGCAGTTCGGCCATATAGGCTTCGCGGCCTGGCTCCACCACGCCCAGCAGGAGCAGGCGCGTCTCGATCCCGCGACGCTTCAATTCGGCGACCAGCTCGATCGCGTCGTGATGGCCCTTCAGCCGTGTGCCGCGCCCTGGCAGGGTCAGCAGCGGCGCACCGGCCAGTTCCGGATGCTCGCTGAAAAAACTCTGCCGCCAGGCGTCGTCCGGCCGGTGCCCGTAGGGGAACTCCGCGGGATCGATGCCGCGCGGAATCACCCGCACCTTGGCCGGTTCCAGCCAGCGGTAGTGGCTGAGCACGAAGTCCCGCACGGTCTGCGATACCACGATAACGCGCTCGCCGCGCAACAGGATCGCACTGTAGTGGCCGGGAGTATTAAGCCCATGCACCGTGGTCACGAAATGCGGCCGTGGCGACAGGCCCTTCATGGCCCACCAGCCGATCCAGGCCGGCAGCCGCGAACGCGCATGCACGATGTCCGGCTTGAGCTCGCGCAGTACCCGGCGCAGCGCGCCGATGCAGCGCAGCGTGCCGAGCGATTTGCGCCCGATCGGCATGACGATATGTTCGCTGCCCTCGGCCTTGAGCTGGGCGACCAGCCGGCCCTCGCCCGAAACCACCACCGAACGATGGCCGGCCCGCACCAGCGCACGAGCGATTTCCAGCGTGGAGCGCTCGGCGCCGCCGGAGTGCAGATTGGGAATCAGCTGCACGACAGTAAGCGTTCGTACGGGAGTTACAGCGACTGACACGGGGTGTATGACTACCTTCATCCTGAAGATTAAGCAGCGATCGTGCCTAAATAAGATCAGGCATGAATCGTTGCGAACTGGCTCGTGCGCTCAATCACGCAAGAAATAGCGTGCCCCGCAATACGGACAAGTGGATTCGCCGCCATCCTCGACAACCGGCAAATACACCTTCGGATGCGAATTCCACAGCTGCATGCCGGGCATCGGGCAGGACAGCGGCAGGTCGGAGCGCGTCACTTCGTAACGATTTTCGGCATTCGCGAGAATCAATGGTGCAGCTGCGGGGGTGGCAGGTGACATGGGAACTCCGGGGAACATCGACCCATAAATGGTAGCAGGCTACCGTGCCCAATCGCTGCCGATTCCTTGTCTACCAGCCGAACGGCCTAAGGCTTGCGATGAATTCAGAACGCGTTCGCGCCGGCCCAGAATTCCTTTGCCGGTTACTACGCCGGTTCATCTCGTGAGGCTCACATGCAATTCGCAAACCTCGTCGCGCGCGCCAAGGCGATCCTCACCACGCCGAAGACGGAATGGCCGCTGATCGCCACCGAGCCGGCCAGCACCAGCGGACTCTACGCCGGCTACATCGCGATTCTTGCGGCAATCCCGGTGGTCGCCAGCTTCATCAAGAGCAGCCTGATCGGCAGCACCTTTTTTGGCGTCACTGTGCGCGTGCCGATCGTTGCCGGCATCACCGCGGCGATCCTCGGCTATGCGCTGAGCCTGCTGTTGACCTTTGTGATGGCGCTGATCATCAATGCATTGGCACCGACCTTCAGTGGGCAGAAGAATCAGATCCAGGCACTGAAGACCGTGGCCTACGCCTGGACCGCATATTGGGTGGCTGGTGCCGCCACTATCGTGCCCTGGCTGGGCTGGCTGGTGGTGCTGGCCGGCGGCATCTATACGATCTACCTGCTCTACCTCGGCCTGCCGTCCACCATGAAGTGCCCACCCGACAAGGCGGCCGGCTATACCGCGCTGAGCATCGTGATTGCCGTCGTGCTTGGCTGGCTCATCAGCTTCATCATCGGCATCGTGATTGGTGGTGCGATGCTTGGTGGCGCGGCCATGAGCAGCGTGCATCTCGACGGCGGCAACAGCGACAGCGTAAGCGTCGATCCGAACAGCACCCTGGGTCGACTGGCCGCGATGGGCCAGCATGCCGAACAGGCCAGTCAGGAGCTGCAAGCCGCGCAAAAATCAGGTGACTCCACCGCCCAGCAATCCGCGATGGGCAAGATGGTAGGCGCTGCGCTGGGCAACGACAGCAAGGTGGAATCGGTATCGGCCGAGCAGATCAAGAGCTTCCTGCCGGACAGCGTCCTCGGCCTCAAACGGCAAAGCCTGTCGGCCCAGCGCAATGGCGCGATGGGCATGCAGATTTCCGAAGCCGATGGCGAATATGGCGACGGCGGCGGCGCGCATGTCACGCTGGAGGTCACCGATACCGGCAGCATGAAGGGACTGATGGCGATGGCCGGCTCAATGTCGCCCGAGGAAGACAAGCAGACCGACCACGGCTACGACAAGACCTATACCGAATCCGGCCGGCTGACCCACGAGGCCTGGGATACACAGTCGAAAAGCGGCGAATACAGTGTAGTGATCGGCCAGCGCTTCACGGTCAAGGCCAGCGGTCGTGCGGACGGCATCGACCAGCTCAAGCAGGCGGTGGGATCGGTCGACCTCGGCCGGCTGGAGTCGCTGCGCAACCAGGGCGTCGCCAGCAATTGATCCGTCGCGGTCGATTGGCACAAAAAAGCCGCGCCCTAGGCGCGGCTTTTCATCGAGCACTGCGAATTGCTTACTTCGCCGCGTCATCCTTCGCCACTTCGGCCTCGGTGGTGATCTTCAGGCTGATCTCGTCGCTGACGTAGGGCACATAGGCGTTCAAGCCGAAATCCGAGCGCTTCAGCGTGCCGGTGGCGTCGAAGCCGACGGCCTGCACTTTCGCCATCGGATGGATGCCGGACTTGTTCAGCGTGGCCTGCAGGATCACCGACTTGGTCACACCGTGCACGGTGAGGTCACCGGTGACCTTGAACTTGCCGCCGCCGAGCGACTGCACCTTGGTGCTCTTGTAGGTGGCGGTCGGGAACTTGCCGGCGTCGAAGAATTGCGCGGTCTGGAATTCCTCGTTGAGCTTCGGCACGAAGGTTTCGAGCTTGGCGATCGGCAGAGTCACCTGCAGCGACGACTTGGACGGATCCTTATCGTCGAACACCAGGCTGCCCTCGTCGATGGGAGCTACCGCGATCGGGTTGGAGAAGCCGAGGTGATGCCAGCTCAGCACCACGAAGGTGTGGCCGGGATCGAGCTTGTAGGTGGCCGGAGCGGCCTGGGCCGAAACGGCGACGCCGAGCAGGGCGGCGATGGCGAGATAGGATGATGCGCGCATGGGATGTCTCCTGGGAATGGGGATCGGACGGCTACGGTTGCTGCGTAACGGCGACTAACAGGTGCCGGCCGGGTCGTCTGGCCGGGCCGGACAGGTCAAGCGATCTTGCAGGCTTCGTCGAAGCTCAGGCGAGGGCTGCGCGGGAACAAATTGATGTTGGCGTCACCGTAGCCGATATTGATCAGGAAGTTGGACTTGACGCTGGTTCCGGCGAAGAAGGCCGCATCCACGCCGGCATTGTCGAACCCGGACATCGGGCCGCAATCCAGGCCGATCGCACGCGCCGCCAGCAGCACATAGGCGCCCTGCAGGTTGCTGTTGCGGAAGGCTGTGGTGTCGATCAGCGACTGGTTGCCGACGAACCAGCTGCGCGCATCGGCATGCGGGAACAGTCTCGGCAAATGCTCGTAGAACTGGTGATCGGTGGCTATGATCGCGGTGACCGGCGCCGCCATCGTCTTGGCCCGATTGTTCTCGGACAAGAACGGCTCCAACTTGGCCTTGGCCTCCTTCGACTTGACGAACACCACGCGCATGGGGGATGCGTTCGCGCTGGTCGGGCCGAACTTGGCCAGCTCGTACAGCTGGTGCAACTGCTCGTCGCTCACATCCTTGGGCAGCCACGCATTGAACGTGCGGGCCGAAAGAAACAACTGGTCGAGTGCGACCTCGGAAAGCTTCTCGTGCATAAGTATCCTTTATCACACGCGCCAAGAGCGGCGCAGCAGCCTGCAAGTGTAAGGGCGTCCGGGCTCGAACTGAGTCGAAGCTGGGGGAACGTACTGTGCACGAATCGGCCACAATGACGCCGAGGTTATGCCCATGCTGAGGTTGCGCGGCATCTGCTGGGCGATCACCGACCATGCCGCGGGCAACCAGCGCCAAGCCCTGGCCCTGGCCGAACGGCTCGGCATGCCGGTGCGCCATATCGTGCTGGAACCGCAGGCGCCCTGGTCATGGCTGGCGCCGCGATTCACCCTTGGCGATGCGCTGGCGCTGCCGAAGTCGCAGCGCCACGTGTTCGTCCCGCCCTGGCCGAGCGTGGCCATCGGCTGCGGTCGCAGCGCCGCGCTGTTCACCCGCATGCTGCGCAAACTGTCACGCGGCAGCTGCCATACGGTGCAGATTCTCGATCCACGCATCGACCCGGAACATTGGGACACGGTGATCGCGCCGCGGCACGACGAGCTGAGTGGCGCGAACGTGCTGCAGACCATGGGTTCCCTGAATCCGATCGACGAGGCCTGGCTGCAGGATGGCCGCGACGCCTCGTCGCTGCTGGGAGAATTGCCGGGACCGCGCACCGGCGTGCTGATCGGTGGTCCGCGGCGCGACGTCAAGTTCGACGACACCTATCTCAAGCAGCTGATCGCAGAGCTGAAGGCACGTCACCGCCAGGAAGGCGGCAGCCTGATGGTGCTGGCCTCGCGTCGTACGCCCCCGGCGATGATGCAAAGCCTGCGCGAAGCCTTCGAAGGCATCCCCGGGCTGGTCTGGAGTGGCCGCGACGACGGCCTCAATCCGTATCACGGCGTGCTGGGCTGGGCCGATCGCCTGGTGGTGACGCCCGATTCGGTCAACATGCTTTCCGAAGCCTGCGCGGTCGGTTGCGCCGTGCATACCCTGGTCATCCGCGAGCTGCCCGTGCGCTTGCGCCACTTCCACCAGACCTTGCGCGATGCGGGCCTGCTGCACGACCTGCAGGCCGATGCGCCGGCGCGACAACCGCCGTTGCGCGAAACCGCCGATATCGCGCAGACCTTGTGCCGGCGCATCGAGGCCAGCCAGCAGAAACTGACCCGGGCCTAGCCAGCCGCCTCCTTGTTGGGATTCATCGCACCGGCCGTCAAATCCGTACCACTCGCATTTCGTCGAAAAAGCGCCTACACTGCGAGAGCTGTTGTTTCACGGTTCATTGTGGCTCCTGATTCTGCGCGGTTCGTTCCGCTCGACCTCACGACTGCTTACTCCTCCGCGACATCAGTTACCGCCGTGCTACTACGGCAATTCAAGTTCACTTACATTTCAAAGAGAGTTAGTCATGTCGAATCGTCAGAACGGTACCGTCAAGTGGTTCAACGACGCCAAGGGTTTTGGCTTCATCACGCCGGAAAGCGGTGATGACCTGTTCGTGCATTTCCGCGCGATCCAGGGCACGGGCTTCAAGTCCCTGCAGGAAGGCCAGCGCGTCAGCTTCGAAGTCGTGAAGGGCCCGAAGGGCTACCAGGCCGAGAACGTCCAGGTCGCGTAAGTCGTAACGAATCTCTTCGTTTCGAATAAGAGCCCCGGTGCGAAAGCGCCGGGGCTTTTTTATGCCTGTGCCTGATCCCCGGCGAAGCGGAAACCCAACGCCGTGGTAACTCGCTGCACGCCGGCGCACAGCTCATCCAGTTCCGTATCCCGTGGTGACAACCGCGAACGCAGATCCAGCGTGCACGCCAGCGAGCGTCGCAACAGGCTGGCATGCGCCGTCGTCAGCAGCGCCTGCTGGTCGGCATCGAGCAAACCGGCCGCATGGCACGCTTCGATCAGGCCGGCATTAGAGGTGGTGACCAGCAGTGCCGGGCGCGATGCCGCCATCGCCAGCACCAGGCCCTGCAGCGCGAATTCGATATCCAGCAAGCCGCCATGGCCCTGCTTGAGATCGAACAAGGCTTCATTCGAGCGGTCACGCTCGGCACGCCAGCGTTGCCGCATGCTGCTTACTTCATGCAATACGGCGACGGATTCGCGCGACACGGCGAGGATGTCACGGCGCAGTTGCTGCAGCTCATGCGTCAGGGCCGCATCGCCGGCGACCACGCGTGCGCGCAGCAGCGCCTGATGCTCCCACGTCCAGGCACGTCCTCGCTGATAGGCGGCAAACGCCTCGAGACTGCTGACCAGCAGACCCTTCGAGCCATCCGGGCGCAGCCGCGTATCCACTTCATAGAGCCGGCCCGCACGGGTCAGCGCGGTGAGCCAGTTCATGATTCGCTGCGCTAGCCGTTGGTACCAGCGCGCACCATCGAGCGGCCGGGCGCCGTCGCTGGTCGCCTGCGCGCGGTGGCCGTCGTAGACGAACACGAGGTCCAGGTCCGAGGCAAAACCCAGCTCCTCACCGCCCAGGCTGCCGTAACCCAGCACGGCGAAGCCGGAACCCTCGCCAGGCAGGCGACCATGCTGCTCGGCCATCTCGCGTTCCGCCAGTACGGTCACGCTGGTCACCACCGATTCGGCCAGCATCGCTAACCGGCGCGCGGTCGCCTCCGCTTCGGCGCGGCCGTCGTTGAAGGCCAGACCGAGACGGAAGGCGATGCTGGACTTGAACTCGTTGATGCGCTCCAGCTCCGCCTCGGCGCCGCGCTCGTCAAGTGTGGCCAACAGGCGGGAGATTTCCTTGGTGATGTCCGAGCGTTTCAACGGCAATTGATCGATCCGCGGGTCGAGCACATCGTCCAGCAGCAGAGGCTGCGCGATGACCCGCTCGGCCAGGAACGCACTTCTCGCAAACAGCGTGGCGAGCCGGGTACGCGCTGCGGGCTGCTCTTCCAGCAGCGCCAGATACGACGGCCGACGAGCCACCGCCTGCACCAGGCGACACAGGCGCAGCAAACAGGCCAGCGGTGCGACGCTGGCGCGCGCCTCGGCCAGCAGTTGCGGCATCAGCCGATCGAGCTGTTCCCTCGCGCGCGCCGACATGGCGCGCACCGCAGCGGCCAGCGGCAGTTTCGACAACGCATCGGCGGCTTCCTGGCCCGGTGCGAAGCCGGATGCCTCCATCACCTCGGCCGGCAGCGACTCATCGCAGGCCCGCTTCCACAACGCGACATCGGCCACGGGAATACTGGCGGCGCGTCCGCCTTCCGGCATCAGCACGCTGGCGAATTCCTCGCTGACCACCGCGCGCTGTCGTACGAGTTGCGCTTCCAGTTGCTCCCAGGTCTCGTAACCGAGGCCGCAGGCAATTCGCTCGCGGCTGAGCGGATCGTCCGGAATGTCATGCGTCTGCGCGTCGCGCAGCATTTGCACGCGGTTCTCGACCAGCCGCAGCAAGCCATAAGCCTCGCGCAGGGCACGGGCACGCACGGCGGGGATGTGTCCGCGTGCCTCGCAGGCCGTCAGCGCCGGCAGCAGTCCACGCACACGCAGGCTCGGCTCACGCCCGCCGCGGATCAGCTGGGTCAGCTGCACGATGAATTCGATCTCGCGGATGCCACCCGGCCCCAGCTTGAGATTGTCGACCAGATCCTTGCGCAACACCTCGGCATCGATCAGTGCCTTCATTTCGCGCAGGCCGGCAAAGGCGGTGTAGTCAAGGTAACGACGATAGACGAACGGGCGCAGCAGTTCCTGCAACTGTTTGCCGGCCTGACGATCGCCGGCGACCGGGCGCGCCTTGATCCAGGCATAGCGTTCCCAGTCGCGTCCTTCGTTCTGGTAGTACTGCTCCATCGCGGCGAATGGCAGCGCCAGCCGGCCGGCGTTGCCGAAGGGGCGCAGGCGTAGATCGACGCGCGCGCAGATGCCGTCGACGGTCGGCTCGTTCAGCAGTCGCACCAATTGCCGGCCCAGCCGCAAGAAATATTCGCTGTTGTCGAGCGGGCGCGTGCCATCGCTGTGCCCGCCGTGCGGATAGGCCAGCACCAGATCGATGTCCGAGGAAAAATTCAGCTCGCTGCCGCCGAGCTTGCCGAACCCGATCACCACCAGCCGCTGCGCGGCGCCTTCACGGTCGCGGCTGCGACCGTAACGGGCGATCAACGCCTGCTCGGACCAGTCCAGCGCCTTGGCCAGCAGCACTTCGTACAACACGCTGGTGGCCGACAGAGTTTCCGGCAGCTCGTCCAGACCGTTGACGTCGCGGAACACCAGTCGCAAGGCTTCCGCATGGCGGAAGCGGCGAAGGCTGCCCAGGCAGGCGGACTCATCGTCCGACAGCCGCAAGGCGTCGATGCGCGAACCGGCATCGGCGCCGGCACGCAGCCATTCAAGCCCCTGCGGCGCCAGTAGATGCGGCTGACGCCGCCAGGTCTCGAAGGCGAAGTCGCTGGCCAGCAGGGTACGGCGGATGCGTTCGGCCACGCCGGCATCGTCATGCAGCGGCACATGGGCCGCACGGCAGGATGCGATCAGCTCAGCATAGCGATCGTCGATGAGCGCGCGCACCGCAGGGGGTTTGGCAACAGGCATCCGGGCATTGTGCCGCAGCCGGGCGGATTCAGCAGGCACAGCCGGACGGTGCACCAAATGCACAGATGGCCGTTAGTACAAACCGCGTTTATATAAGCGACAAACTGCCAACATGAACGCTACATTCGGTTCATGTCCGTACGATTACATTCCGTCTCCCTTGCCATGACAGCGAACCTGGGACCGTCATGACCATTGCCACCCTCTATCAATCGCCGCGCTGGAAACTTTTATCGGCGCGTCTGGCACTCGGCCTACTGGTGGCCTTGGGTTTCGTCCTACTGACTGGCTTGGTGGATGGCGGCATCGGTGTGGCGCCCCGGCGGATGTTCGATCAGCCGCTGTTCCTGCTGGCGAATGCGCTGCCAGGCCTGCTGTTTGCGAGCCTGTTGCTGGTGATCACCCGGCGACTACTGCTGTCGTTCGGGCTGGCGTTCCTGTTGCAGACCGTGGTCTATGGCGTGAATGCGCTCAAGGTGGGCGATCTGGGCACGCCGCTGATGCCGGCGGACTTCCGCATGATCGGCCAGCTCAGCAAGGGTGGTGCGCACCTGCTCGGCGGCTATCTGCCGCACAGCCCCTGGCCGTACCTCGCACTGCTCGGCGGCGTGCTCGCGATCATTGCGATGTGGCGCTACGAGCCCGTGCTGTTCCAGCGCCGCACGCGCGGCAAGCGGATCGTCGCCAGCGGCCTGCTGGCGACCTTGCTGGTCAGCCTGCTGGCCGGCGCCAGCCCGTGGGATCGCGTCTATAGCGGCCAGCATCTATGGCTGGAGCCGTGGTCGGCCAGCTCGACCGCCACCCATTCCGGACTGGTCAGCTCCTTGCTGCTGTACAAGCTGCAATACGCCCATGCGCGCAAAAAGATCGACCCGGCCGCCGCGATCGGGCTAATTGGCCAGTCGGAACCGGCACTGCAGCAGCGCATGCAGGCCACGCCGGACAGCCACAACGAAGCCCCCGACATCGTGGTGATCCAGAGCGAATCGTTCTTCGATCCGACCATCGTGAAGGGCTACGAACACAGCGACCTAACGCCAAACCTGCGTCGCCTGGCCGCTGGCGGTAATTCGGGTGCGCTGCACGTGCCGACCTACGGTGGCGGCACGATCCGCACCGAATTCGAAATGCTTACGGGGCTGTCCCTGCGCTATTTCGACGACATGCAGTTCCCTTATCTGCAGATGGGCAGCAAGGTCATGCCGGGACTGGTGCGCACCTTGCGCGCGCATGGCTATGCGACGGTTGCCGTGCACGGCAACAACCCCTCGTTCTGGAATCGCACCGCTGCATTCAAAGCCCTTGGCTTCGACCGCTTCGTGTCGCAGTCGTCGTTCCCGCCGAACGCGCCCATGGATGGTACCTACATGGCGGATAGCGCGATGACCGACGAGATCATGACCCAGCTCAAGGACGTCGGCCCGCCCCAATTCCTGTTCGCGATCAGCATCGAGGCGCATGGCCCGTACGATGTCAGCCCCGGCATCGATACCACCGTCCGCGATGCGATCCCGGTGCCGGCGGGAGTCAACGGCGAAGCCAAGCTGGCGGTGCAGAACTACCTCTATCACATGCAGCATGCCGACGCGGAGCTGGGTCGGCTGGCCAAGTTGCTGCAACAGCGCAGCCGCCCCACCCTGTTGCTGTTCTACGGCGACCACCTGCCTGCGCTTACCGATGCTTACAACGTCACCGGTTTCGTCAATGGTCAGGACATGCTCGACCAGCCTGGCACCTGGCTGCTGATCGATCCGCGCAATCCCGGCCAGCCCGAGCACGAAGACCTGGCCTCATGGATGCTGCCGGGCAAGTTGCTGGAACACGCCGGCATCCACGACGATGCCTATTTCTCCCTCACCCAGGTGCTGGCGCCGCAGCTCGCCACCTTGACACATGCGCCGGGCGCGCCGCAGGTGCCGGACGAAATCACCCAGAAGCGCACCGATGACGCCATGGCCAGCGTGGCCTTGCTGCGTATGAAGGGCAAGCTGGATGGCCTCTTCCCGCGAGCCGCGGTGCAGAACGGCGTGCTCGCCAATGACGAGCACGCGCCGCCCGCGAACATCACACGCGGCGTGCAGCAGTAAGCCGACCCTGTGCCATAGGGGACGATTAGCCATCCCTAGAAAAGAAAAACCCCGCCGAGGCGGGGTTTTTCGTGTTATCGCGTGAAAGGCAGAACTTAGAAGTCCATACCGCCCATGCCACCCATGCCGCCCGGTGCACCGCCGCCATGGCTGTGACCGTCGTCTTTCTTCGGCACTTCGGCAACGATCGCCTCGGTGGTGATCGCCAGGCCGGCCACCGACGCTGCGTGCTGCAGAGCCGTGCGGGTCACCTTGGTCGGGTCCAGAATGCCCATGGTCACCATGTCGCCGAACTCGCCAGTCTGCGCGTTGTAGCCGAAGTTGCCCTTGCCTTCCTTCACCTTGTTGACGACCACCGACGGCTCTTCGCCGGCGTTGGCGACGATGGCACGCAGCGGCGCTTCCAGCGCGCGGCGGGTGATCGCGATGCCCAGGTCCTGGTCGGTGTTGTCGCCCTTCAGACCTTCCACCGCCTTCAGCGCGCGGATCAGCGCAACGCCGCCGCCCGGGACTACGCCTTCTTCGACGGCTGCACGTGTGGCGTGCAGGGCGTCTTCGACGCGGGCCTTCTTTTCCTTCATTTCGATCTCGGTACCGGCACCGACCTTGATGACTGCAACGCCGCCGGCCAGCTTGGCTACGCGCTCCTGCAGCTTCTCGCGATCGTAGTCGGAGGAGGTTTCCTCGATCTGCGCCTTGATCTGGCCGATGCGCGACTGGATCTTCTCCGCTTCACCGGCACCGTCGATGATCGTGGTGTTTTCCTTGGTGATGACGATGCGCTTGGCGCGACCCAGATCGTTGATCGTGGTCTTCTCCAGCGACAGGCCAACTTCCTCGGAAATCACCTGGCCGTTGGTCAGCACCGCGATGTCTTCCAGGATCGCCTTGCGACGATCACCGAAGCCCGGCGCCTTGACGGCAGCAACCTTGACGATGCCGCGGATGGTGTTGACCACCAGGGTGGCCAGCGCCTCGCCTTCCACTTCCTCGGCGACGATCAGGAGTGGCTTGCCGGCTTTCGCGACGGCTTCCAGCACGGGCAGCAGCTCGCGCACATTCGACACTTTTTTGTCGTGGATCAGGATGTACGGGTCATCCAGCTCGACCTGCTGGCTTTGCTGGTTGTTGATGAAGTACGGCGACAGATAGCCGCGATCGAACTGCATGCCCTCGACCACGTCCAGCTCGTTGTCCAGACCCGAACCTTCTTCAACGGTGATCACGCCTTCCTTGCCGACTTTCTTCATCGCGGTGGCGATGATGTCGCCGATGTTGACGTCGGAGTTGGCCGAGATCGTGCCGACCTGGGCAATTTCCTTGTCGTTCGCGGTCGGGTTGGAGAGCTTCTTCAGCTCGCCGACGGCGGCCGCGACGGCCTTGTCGATGCCGCGCTTCAGGTCCATCGGGTTGATGCCCGCGGCGACAGCCTTCAGGCCTTCCTGGATAAACGCCTGCGCCAGCACGGTGGCGGTGGTGGTGCCATCACCGGCGACGTCGGAGGTCTTCGACGCTGCTTCCTTGACGATCTGCGCGCCGAGGTTCTCGTACTTGTCGGCCAGTTCGATCTCTTTCGCAACGGACACGCCGTCCTTGGTGATCGTCGGGGCGCCGAAGCTCTTTTCGAGCACGACATTGCGACCCTTCGGGCCCAGCGTGACCTTGACCGCATTGGCCAGGGTGTTCACACCCTTGAGCATGCGGGCGCGGGCGTCTTCGCCGAAGCGGACTTCTTTAGCTGCCATAACTATTTGCCTCAAAAATTTTGAATAAGAATGGGTTTGTTTTTCAAGCGGTAGCGCGAAGGCTTAGGAGCCGGAAGGTCAGCGTGCGCGGATGTACGCGCTCCTGCGGATCCCGAATCCCAGCTATCAGCCTTCGATCACGGCAACAACGTCTTCTTCTTTCAGGAAGACCAGGTCTTCGCCGTCGATCTTGATTTCCTGACCGGCGTACTTGCCGAACAGCACGGTGTCGCCTTCTTTCAGCGACATCGGGCGAACGTTACCGTTCTCCTGGATGCGGCCGGTACCGGCGGCGATCACCTTGCCGCGGGTCGGCTTTTCGGTGGCGCTATCGGGGATGACGATGCCGCCGGCGGAGACACGCTCCTCTTCCAGGCGCTTGATGATGACGCGATCGTGCAGCGGACGCAGCTTGCTCATGGACGACTCCAGCTATGGATGGTGAATGGAAACAGGGGGTTGCAAATTTTGGGCTGTCGCTATTAGCACTCAGCAACAGTGAGTGCCAAATTTTAGCCAACACCTTGCCTCATGGAAAGGTATCGACAGCATCCATGCTTAATGGGGCGGCCACCGTTCGATTCAAGAGCGGCCGGAAAGTTTCTTCTGCGGTTCTTCAAATAGGCCGGCTAGACAACCACCGCCGACTGTCGATGACCACGTCATTCGCACGCCACAGCCGGCTGCCAGCATGCCTCGGATTACGACGGAGGCGATATGGCGTTCGAACTGGCGGTTTTCGATATGGCGGGCACGACGGTGTACGACCCGGACCTGGTCGTGATGGCGCTGAGCGAGGCCTTGGCCGCGGTCGACTGCCAGGTGACGCCTGCCGAAACGCGTGAGCTGATGGGCTATACCAAGCCCGCGGCGATCCGCAATCTGCTGATCGCACATGACCTGCCCGCCGACGATGCCCAGGTCGAGCGCATCCATACCGATTTCGTCGCCCGCATGCTGCAGTGCTATCGCGACGGCGCCGAAGTACGGCCGATGGACGGCGCCGAGGAGATCTTCCATCTGCTGCATGAGCGCGGCATCCGCGTGGCGCTGAATACGGCATTTTCCAAAGAGATCGCCGATACCTTGATCGATCGTTTCGACTGGCGCGAACGCGGCCTGATCGACGCCGCCATCTCGGCCGACCAGGTCGCCACCGGGCGTCCGGCACCCGACATGATCCGCGAACTGATGCGGCAGTGCGGAGTCAGCGATCCGCAGCGGGTGATCAAGATCGGCGATACCGAAGTCGATATCCGCGAAGGCCGCAACGCCGGTTGCGGCTTGGTAGTGGCAGTGACCACCGGTGCCTTCGATCGCGCCCAACTCGCTCCCTATGCGCCGGATGCCGTGCTGGACAGCTTGCATGAGCTAGCGGCCCTGCTCGAAACGCGTGCCGCCGCCGCGCTGCCCTGCTAAACGGACCAATGCGACCGTGAGCAGCAAACCGCCCAAGCTCGATCTACCCTGGCCGCGACCGGAGCGCTGGTCGCCCGCGCTGCTGCCGCTGGTCGCCGGGCTGGCTGCGTTCTGCACCTATTCGTGCATGTACGCATTCCGCAAGCCGTTCAGCGCGGGCAGCTACGACGGCATGGCCTGGCTGGGCGTGGACTACAAGGTCTGGCTGGTGGTCGCCCAGGTATTCGGCTACGCGCTCAGCAAGCTATGGGGCATCCGGCTGGTACCGGAGATGCAGACGACCCATCGTGCACGCAGCATCGTGCTGCTGATCGGTCTGTCCTGGCTCGCTCTATTGGGCTTTGCCCTGGTGCCGCCGGTGCTCGGCATCGCTTGCCTGTTTCTCAACGGCATCCCGCTTGGCATGGTGTGGGGGCTGGTGTTCGGCTATATCGAGGGACGCCGCGCCACCGAATTGATGGGAGCGATCCTGGCGTCCAGCTTCATCTTCGCCTCGGGCATCGTCAAGGGCGTGGGCAAGGCGATGCTGCTGGCCGGGGTCAGCCAGTACTGGATGCCGTTCCTGACTGGCCTGGTTTTTGTACTTCCGTTGCTGTTGTCGCTGCATGTGCTGGCGCGAATACCGCCGCCGAGTGCCGACGACATCGCGGCCCGCGCCCCGCGCGGCCGCATGGACCGGGCGGCACGCAAGGCCTTCGTGAAACGCTTTCTGCCCGGACTACTGTTCGTCGTGCCGCTGTACGTATTGCTGACTGTGCTGCGTGACTTCCGCGAAAACTTCGACACCGAGATCTTCCGCGACCTGGGCTTCGGCCATAGCGCGCTAGTCTTCAGCGAGGTGGATACGCCGATCGGCATCGGCGTGCTGGCCCTGACCGCGATGCTCAGCCTGGTGCGCGACAACATGCGCGCGCTGATGCTCAATCACTTGCTGATCGGTGGCGGACTGGTCTGCTCCGGGCTCGCCACGCTGGCGTTCTTTCACGGCGCCTTGCCGCCGCTGGTCTGGATGACCTTGGTCGGCTTCGGTCTGTATCTGGCCTACATACCGCTCAACGGCATGATGTTCGAGCGCTTGATGGCGACCTTTCACGTCGTCGGCACCGCGTCCTTCGTGATGTACATCGCCGATGCCTCCGGCTATCTCGGCAGCGTGGCGGTACTGCTGATCAAGCAGTTCCTGCACCTGCAGCTGAACTGGACCGAGTTCTTCGAACGCGCCGTGCTGACCTGCAGTCTGCTCGGTAGTGTGCTGATTACTCTCTCTGCACGTTGGTTCTGGCGCCATGGCCGGCAGACCACCGCAAATCCGTTGCTACCTAATCTTCGAATGGAAAGTCATCGTCTATGAGCACACCGCAGACCCGCACCGCGATCGTCGTTGGAGCCGGCATCGTCGGCTTGGCGATGGCCCGCGCGCTGGCCAAGGCCGGCTATAAGGTTACCGTGTACGAGCGGCACGACCGCGCTACCGGCGCCTCGGTACGCAACTTCGGCACGGTCTGGCCGATCGGCGTACCGAATGGCCGGCTCTATGCGCGCGCGCTGCGTTCGCGCGAGGTATGGCGCGAATTCTGTGATGCCACCGGCACCTGGTACGACCCCAGCGGCAGCCTGATCGGCGCATGGCACGAAGACGAATGGTCGGCCATGAACGAATACGCGGCGCTCAACGACGGCATCCGTCCCTGCCGCATGCTCAATGCACAGGAAACCCTGCGCCATGCACCGGGTGTTGTGGCGCAAGGCCTGCGCGGTGCGCTGCTGAGCCAGGACGAGATGGTGATCGATCCGCGCGAAGCAGTTCGCGCGCTGCCCGCGTGGCTAAGCGAGCGCTACGGCGTGGAATTCCGTTGGCGCCACGCGGTGACCCGCATCGAGCATCCGTGTGTGTGGAGCGGCAATCGCCGCTTCGCCGCCGATGTGATCTATGTGGCCAGCGGTTCCGATTTCGAGACGCTGTATCCCGAGTTGTACGAGAGCCAGCAAATCACCAAGTGCAAGCTACAGATGCTGCGACTGGAAGCGCAACCCGCACCCTTCAAGCTGGGGCCGGTGATCTGCAGCGGCCTGTCGATGGCGCATTACAGCGGCTTCCATGCCGCACCCAGTATCGAGCGGTTGCGCCAGCGTCTGGCCGCGGAACACGGCGATCTGCTGGCGTTGGGCATCCACGTAATGGCAGCGCAGAACGGCCTCGGCGAGATCACCCTTGGCGACTCACACGAATACGGCCATACCCACGATCCGTTCGACGAAAGCTCGATCAACCGCAAGATCATCGACTACCTGCGCAGCGTCATCGATGTGCCGCGCTGGGACATCAAGCAGAGCTGGCACGGCATCTACGCCAAACTGACCGACGGCGTGCGTAGCGAACTCGTGCTGGAAGCCGCACCGGGAGTCACCATCGTCAATGGCGTCGGCGGCGGCGGGCTGGGCATGACGCTTTCGTTCGGCATGGCTGAAGAGATCGTCGCCGGCCAACTGCGCGCGCAGCCCGCTCACGCCGCAGTCGCCGCCGCCTGAGAGGCTGTAGAGAAACATCGACCGGAGCGATCCACGGATGGATCAATCGCGGGGCAACGGTCAAAATCGTTGATTCCGCGGAAGCGAGTCCGTTCAACGATCCGAGGTGAACAGCACTAATTGCACGCGTTCCGCCGCAAAGCAGGTCAGGCCATACTGGACCGGCAGGTTCTGCCCGTCGACGTTGAGCGATTCGACTTCGAGCACCGGCAGCTCGGGCTCCTGCTGCAGCACGCGCGCCGTGGCCACGCCGGCCAGGCGGGCGGTGACCCGCGTATAGCTGCGGAAATAATCCGCGACGCCGAACTCGGCCAGCGTTCGGGTAACCGAGCCCGTGCGCTCGAACACTTCGCCGAGTTTGGGGAAGCGCGCCGCCGGGAACCAGGCATGGCCATGATCGAGCACGCGCCCTTCCGCGTGCGCCGACGACTCGATCCACCACGCGCGTTCGCCGCGCACCAAGCCCAGCGACTCGGCGACGCGCGACGGCGGCGTCACCAGCCCGGTGGCGAGCACCTTATTGCCAGCTTCCACGTTGAGGTTGTGCATGTTGCGGCTGAAGCTGGTGCGCCGACCGATCGGATAGTCGTAGCACTCCTCACGCACGCGCAGGCCGCGGCCCGCTTCGGCCTGTAGCACGCCGCACTCTTCCAGCGCGCCGAGGGCGCGCCGGACCGTGTGCCGGTTGACCTGCAGTTGCCGCGCCAGTTCGAGCGCCGAAGGCAGGCGTTCGCCGCCGCGCCATTCGCCGGCGCGGATCTGCCGCAGGAGCTGCTGCTCGATCTGTTGCCAGACCGGCATATCCTTGGATCGATCGGGTAGTTGCAGGCGCGGAGTTGTCACGATCGTTGCA
>Ga0302314_10008226_pt1 | contig 18612 bp, 17 predicted proteins | sample III_Palsa_N2_3_FD_200533 | JGI IMG/M metagenome (GOLD analysis project Ga0302314, IMG submission 200533) | Peat permafrost microbial communities from Stordalen Mire near Abisko, Sweden - III_Palsa_N2_3 | ecosystem: Environmental > Terrestrial > Soil > Palsa > Peat permafrost | place: Sweden...
CGGGAACGATTCAGCTCGCGGGGCGCGACGTGACGCACGAGCCGCCCCGCGCGCGCGATGTCGCGATGGTGTTCCAGAGCTACGCGCTCTATCCGCACTTGAGCGTCCGCGAGAACCTCGCGTTCGGCCTGAAGCTGCGCGGCACGGGCGCGAAAGAGATCGACGAGCGCATTCGCGAAGCGAGCACGATGCTCGGCCTCGACGCGCTCCTCGAGCGCCTGCCCAAGCAGCTCTCGGGCGGACAGCGGCAACGAGTCGCGATGGGGAGGGCCATCGTACGCCGCCCGGCGATCTTCCTCTTCGACGAGCCGCTCTCGAACCTCGACGCCGCGCTCCGCGCCGAGGTGCGCGTCGACATCCGGCGCCTGCACGATCGCCTCGGCGCGACGACGCTCTACGTGACGCACGATCAAGTCGAGGCGATGACCCTCGCCGACACGCTCTGGGTCCTCAACGGCGGCCTCGTCGAACAGAAGGGGGCGCCCCTCGAAGTCTACGAACGACCGCGCACGAAGTTCGTGGCGACGTTCCTCGGTTCGCCGCAGATGAACCTGCTCGAGGGGAAGCTGTCGCGGGAGCGCGGCGAGTGGATCGCGGAGGGGGGCGGCGTGCGGGTCGCCGTCGAGGAAGACCGGTTCGGCGAGTCGCTCGTGGAAGGGCGCGCGGTGACGATCGGGATCCGGCCGCACGACTTCGAGCCGGCGAAAGACGCGACACAGGCCGCGGCGAAGTTGAACGTGGAGATCGTCGAGGCGCTCGGGTTCGAAGCGTTCGCTCACGGATGGCTGCGCGCGAGCGGGCCGCGCGTGATCGCGCGACTCGAGGCGCACGATGGGAAGCGCGTGCAATCGGGGGAGTCGCTGCCGCTCGCGGTCGCGCCGCATCGCGTGCACTTGTTCGATCCGACGAGCGGGCGGGCGCTGGGCGCTTCGTAACCCGCGATGAAGTGGCTGCGATGCTTGGCGCTGGTGGTCGCGCTCGTCGCGATGGGCACGCGCGCGCACGCCTCCGGCGCGCACGTCGTGCTCTGGCACTCGTATCGCGGTGACGAAGAGCGCGCGCTCATCGAGATCGTGCAGCGGTACGAGCGCGAATCGGGCGACTCGATCGAGCTCCTGGCGATCCCCTTCGAGGCGCTGTCGGCGAAGCTGGACGCCGCGGTACCGCACGCGCACGGCCCCGATCTGTACATCGAAGCGCACGAGCGGCTCGACGTGTACCGGCGCGATGGGATCGTGGCGCCGATCGGCGCGGGGTTTCCCGACGAAGACATCGCGGCGTACGACGCGACGAGCGTGCGCGCGGTGACGCTGGATGGCGCGCGGTACGGCGTGCCACTTTCGAGCAAGTGCCTCGCGCTCTTCGTGAACGAAGACCTCGTTCCGAAGACGCCCGACACGATCGAGGGCATCGCCGCGCTGAAGTCGCAGCTTCCAGCGGGCGTGTATCCGCTCGTCTACGACACGACGACCGCGTTCTTCAACGCGCCATTCCTGCATGCATTCGGCGGCGAGCTGCTCGACTCGCAGGGGCGCTTCGCGTTCGGTGACGACCCAGGCGTGCGCGCGCTGACGTTCATTCGATCGCTGGCGACGAGCCACGTGCTCCCCGAAGAGCCGAGCAGCACGCTCGTCGTGCAGTTGTTCTCGACGGGGCGCGCGGCGACGGCGATCGAAGGGCCGTGGCTCGTGGGCGACTTGAAGTCGGACGGCACGTCTGCGGCGTCGCCGCAGGGCGGTCCACACGAGGGGCTGCGGTATCGCGTCGAGCCGTTGCCGAAGATCGCGGCGGCGGGCAACGCGCCGATGCGGCCGTTCCTCACGGTGGAAGGGGTGTTCGCGACGCCGCAAGGCGCGACGCGACCCGCGGCGTTGGCCTTCGCGCGATGGCTCGGGCGCGACGTGGATGCGGCGATCGTCCGCGCGCGAGTGGGGCATCAGGTCGTCACGGAGAACGCGGCGTGGGCGAAGATGGGAAGCGGCGCGGATCCGGTGCTCCGCGCGTTTCACGAGGCCGCCGAAGCGGCGATCCCGATGCCGACGACGACCGCGATGCGCGCGGTGTGGGTCCCCGCGAACCAGGCGATCCTCAAGGTGCTCCGCGGCGAAGTGTCGCCGCAGGTCGCGCTCGAAGAAGCGCGCCACCGGTTCGAAGACGTGACGCGCCCGCTCGCGCCTGCCGCGTCGCCTGCGCCTCTCCTCGTGCTCCTCGGCGCGTTGTCGCTCGCGGGCGCGTTCCTCGGCGTGCGTCGCGCGCGCGATCCCGCGTGGCGCGCGGCGGTGAGAAAGTCGCTCCCCGCGTATCGCTACGTCGCGCACGCCGCGCTGGCGATCGCGGTGCTCGTCGTGGTTCCGCTCGTCGCCGGCGCGCTCACGTCGCTCTTCGCAGGCTCGCGCGATCACGCGCGGTACGTGGGGCTCGCGAACTACCTGAGCATCCTGACGGCGCGCGGCGAGCCGCTGCTCTCGCACGGGTCGTTCTACCTGACGTTGCTCGTCACGATCGCGTGGACGATCGCCAACGTGTCGCTCCACATCGTGCTCGGGCTCGCGCTGGGGATCGCGCTCTCGCGTCCTATGTTGAAGATGAGCGCGGCGTATCGCGTGCTGCTCATCTTGCCGTGGGCGGTGCCGTCGTACGTGACGGCGCTGGCGTGGAAGGGGATGTTCCACCGGCAGTTCGGCGCCGTGAACGCGCTGCTTCACGCGGTGGGCGTGGAGCCGGTGTCGTGGTTCGCGCACTTCTCGACGGCGTTCGCGGCGAACGTGGCGACGAACGTGTGGCTCGGGTTTCCGTTCATGATGGTCGTGGTGCTCGGCGCGCTCACGTCGATCCCGAAAGACGTCCTCGAAGCCGCCGAAGTCGACGGCGCGACGCGATGGCAGCGCTTCCGCTTGGTGACGCTCCCCCTCCTCGGGCCGACGCTGCTTCCGGCGGTGGTGCTAGGCGCGGTGTGGACGTTCAACATGTTCAACGTCGTGTTCCTGGTTTCGGGAGGAGATCCCGACGAGACGACCGACATCCTCGTAAGCGAAGCGTATCGATGGGCCTTCACGCGCGACGCGCAGTACGGCTACGCGGCCGCGTACGCGGTGCTCATCTTCCTCTTGCTCGCGGGAGGCGCGCGCCTGTTCGGACGCCGACTGCAGGGCGAGGACGCCGTCGCATGAAGACGCGCGCGAACAGGCTCGAGTCGGCCGGGGTGCACGCGCTGCTCCTCGCCGCTGTGCTCTTCGCGACGTATCCGGTGCTCTGGGTCGTATCGATCGCGCTCACGCCGGGAGGGCTGGGGGCGAACATCGGCATCCTCCCGATCCCCAAGAGTCCGTCGCTCGACAACTTCCGTCTCGTGCTCGGTGGGGGAAGCGCTGACCACGGGTGGCTCTTCGCGGAGCAGACCGCGAACTCGCTCGTCGTGTCGCTCGCGACCGCGTTCGTGGCCGTCGCGATCGCGACGCCCGCCGCCTACGCGCTCGCGCGCTTTCCGTTCGTCGGCGCGCGCGCGTCGATGCGCGGGCTGCTGGCGACGCAGATGTTCCCCGCCGTCGCGAGCGCGGTGCCCCTGTACCTCCTTCTCGACGCGCTTCATCTCCTCGATTCGCGCGCGGGGTTGATTCTCGTCTACGCATCGACGGCGGTGCCGTTCGCGATCTTCCAGATGCGCGGCGCATTCCTGGCGATCCCCGTCGACATCGAGGAAGCCGCCATGGTCGACGGCGCGACGCGCGCCCAGGCGTTCTTCCGCGTGGTGCTTCCCGCGGCGCGTCCGGCGATCGCGGTGACGGCGTTATTCGCGTTCATGAGCGCCTGGAACGAGTTCATCCTGGCGGCGACGTTGCTGTCGCGCGAGAGCGCGTTCACGTTGCCCGTGGTGCTCCAGCGGTACGTCGGGGAGCACGACGCGGCGTGGGGGGCGTTCGCCGCCGGCGCGATCCTCGTGAGCGTGCCGGTGATGGCGCTCTTCTATGTGGCGCAGCGTCAGCTCGTGAGCGGATTGACCGCTGGTGGGGTCAAAGGCTGAGCTTCGCGCCTCGCCACGAAGTTGGCCCATGGCGCGCGAATGCGGATCAGTCGACAGATGCCGCGACGTTCGCCTCGGGCGCCCGCTCCTCAACCGTGGCCGCTCGATCGCCGATCGCACGAAGATCGCCGCGTCGCCAGCGACCGCCGCGAGCTGCCGCCACGCCCGGAAGGGCGAAGGCGCGGCGGAGGGCGTCGCAAGGCCGACCCGCTCGACGGTTGATCTCCTTGCGCCCGCGCAGCGAAACGAGCATGTCGTCGGGCGCATCGTAACGGGCGCGCTCGTGCGCGTGGAGCTCATGCAGGTCCGTCCCCTCGCCTCGGTTGTCTCGATCGCGCTCTTCCTCTCTTCGTCGGCGTTCGCGCAGACATCGAAGGTGCCGCCGTCGTCCCCCACACCCCCGGCGCAGTCGCCGGCTGTGGTACCTGCGCCCGCGGTCGACGTTCCGCGGCCAGCGCCGATCCCGCAGCAGGGTCCGGGTGAAGAGGCGCCACCGCGCGTCACGTTCGACGTCGCCGTGAAGCGCGCGCTCGATCGGAACCCCACGGCGAAGATCGCCGACGAAGAGATTCACCGCGCGCGCGCTCTCATGGAAGAAGTGCGCTCTTCGTCGCTGCCGACGCTCTACGGGTACGGCACGTACACGCGGCTCGATGGCAATCGCGTCTCTGGCGGAGTGATCGCGGTGCCGGAGAGCTCGCTGAACGCGAACGTCACGTTGAACGCGCCGCTCATCTATCCACGCGGATGGATTCAGTGGTCGCAAGCGGGCGATCAGATCGACGTCCAGCGCGCGAATGCCGCCGACGTTCGCCGCACGCTTGCCGTCACCACGGCGCGCGCGTACCTCACCATCCTCACGCAGAAAAGCCTCCGCGAGACCGCAATCACAGCGCGCGACAACGCCAAGGCGCACTTCGAGTACACGCGCGCGCAGCTCGTCGGAGGCATCGGCAACCGGCTCGACGAAATGCGCGCGGCCCAGGAGCTCACGACCGACGAAGTGAACGTTCAGAACCAAGAGGTGGCGCTCGTGCGCGCGCGCGAAGCGCTGGGCGTGCTCGTGGCGGGCGACGGCGCGATCGACTGCGCCGACGAGCCTTCGCAAAACCAGCTCCCCTCGCTCTCGGACGCCATGAACGAGTCGCAGACGCTCCGCTCCGACGTGCGCGCCCGCGAGCGAGCCGCGCAAGCGTCGGAGCGCACGGTGAAGAACGCCTGGGCGGACTACATGCCGTACCTGAACTTGATCGCGTTCCCGTTCTACCAAGCCCCGGCGACTCCCACGATCCCGCGTACCGGTTGGGAGGCGGAGCTCGTTCTCACCGTTCCGCTTTACGACGGCGGCCTGCGCTACGGCCAAGAGCACGAGAGAAAGGCGCTGGCGAACGAGGCGCGCGACGACGTCGAAGCGACGTTGCGCCAGGCGAAGAGCGACGTGCGCACGGCGTTCGCCGAGATTCAGCGCGCGGACATCGCGCTCGACCAGGCGCGCCAGTCGGCGGACTTCGCCAAGAAGGCGCTCGAGCTCGCGAACCTCGCCTACCACGCCGGCGCGACCTCGAACCTCGAGGTCATCGACGCCGAGCGCCAGGCGCGTGACGCCGAGTCCCAAGCTGCCATCGCCGAAGACGCGTCGCGCCAAGCGCGCCTCGACTTCCTCGCCGCCAGCGGGCGCTTTCCCTGACCCTCCCGCCCCCGCGCGCTCGTGGTACTTTGCCCGCCTCTTTCAACGAGGAGGGACTCCCATGATCAAGTTCTATTACACGCCCCGTAGCTCCGCGAGCCGCTGTCACATCGCTCTCGAAGAGCTCGGAGTGCCGTACGAGAAGGTCCGCGTCCATCTCGACAAGGGCGAGCAGAAGACGCCCGAGTTCCTGGCGATCAACCCGAACGGGAAGGTCCCTGCGCTCGTCGATGGAGACGTGAAGGTCTTCGAGTCGCTCGCGATCCTCAACTACCTCGGCGTGAAGTACGGAGCCGACAGAGGGATGTGGCCGATGCCGGGGTCGCGCGAGCACTGGGACGCGGTGTCGTGGTGCATCTGGGGCAACACCGAGCTGTCGCCCGCCGTCATGGACACCGTGCTTCACACCTGTGACGTCAGCTGGGCGCTGCCGACCGAGAAGCGGAGCGCTCACGTCGCCGACGCCGCCAAGGCCACCTGGACGCGCTGCATGGGCGTGCTCGACACGCGGCTCGAGGGGCGCGACTTCATGATGGGCCGTTCGCACACGCTCGTGGATACGGCGGTCGGATTGACCGTGGGGATGGGCGCGATGTTCGCGCAGCTCCCGTTCGACTCGAAGAACGTCGAGGCGTGGATCGGCCGCATCCAGTCGCGCCCGTCGTTCGCCAAGGTGATGGCAGAAGAGTGATGGGGCAGACGAGACTCGCGTGACCCGAGACCATCGCAAAGACGTCCTCACGCTCGTGGGCATCGCCGTCGCGGGATCCGCGCTCATCGTGTCGCTCATCGCAAAGGGGCCGCACGTCGTTCGCGATCCGCTGACGGCGATTCCGACGAACTCGTTCATCGTCGTGAACATCGACGTGAGCGCGCTCGCGACGTCTCCCCTGGGCACCGCGCTCGCGGGCGAGAAAGGGAGCCACGCGGGCGCGTTCTTCGGGGTCGATTCGATCCAGTCGGTGTGCGGCTTCGATCCGTTGCCGCACGTGCAAGGCATCGCCATCTCGGTGCCCGAAGGGGACTCGCACGGCGAGCTGGGGATCTCCGTGACCGGCGATCTCTCGAAGAGCGCGCTCATGTCGTGCGCCAAAGCGATCATCGAGAAGCGCGGCGGAACGTGGACGGTGCGCGAGTCGTCGTCGTACTCGATCGTCTCGGAGAACCAGGACCACGGCGCCGAGATCGCGTTTCGCGAGGGGGGGCCGTTCCTCGTGGGTCGCGGCGAGTGGCTGGAACGGATGATCGACACCGTGGAGGGGCGCGGGAGATCGATGGCCCTCCCGAACGACGATCTGCACCACACGCTGCGCGCAGATCTCGCGGCGACCGATCCGACGGCGAACGCGATCGTCGGCAGCGTCGTGGTGCCGCGAGAGCTACGCGACCGGATCGGGACCGAGATGATGGGTACGCCCGACGCCGGCGACGCGACCGCAAACGCCACGATGGAGGGCGTGCTCGAAGTGGGTGGGGTGGCGTTGGCGATTCACGCGGGAAAAGAGCACGAGGACACGCGCATCATCGGCGAGCTCCGGTGCGACGGCGACGCGCCGACGGCGGAGGCCGCGTGCAAGAAGGTGGAGACGTTCCTGCTCCACGAGCGGCTGGGGTGGTCCGGTAACATGCGCCTCCGGCTCTTCGGGCTTGGCCCGTTGATCGACGGCTTCCAGGCGAAGGCGAACGGCGGCGTCCTGACCTTCAGCACGAGCACCGCCTCCGACAATCTGGCCCACATGCTCTCGCGCGTGCTCGATGCGCCAGGAAACCAGGCCGGAAATCAGGGCGCAAACCGGGGTGGAAACCAGGCTGGCAACCAGGGCACCCACCCGAGCGACCGCAAGCCGCCGCCCCCCGCGCCGCACTGACGAGCCCGCCGACCCCTCGGTGGATTTCCTGTCATCCTAGGACTAGGTTTGGAGACTCACGCACAGGAGACATTCTCATGGCCGGCAAGATCATCGAGCTCACCGATTCGAACTTCGACCAGGAAGTCCTGAAGTCCACGGAGCCCGTGCTCGTCGATTTCACCGCCACGTGGTGCGGCCCCTGCAAAGCCCTCGCGCCGATCGTCGAGAAGATCGCCGAAGAGTCCGTCGGCAAGTACAAGGTCGGCAAGCTCGACATCGACGAAGCGCCGGGCATCACGCAGCGCTACGGGATCCGCGGGGTCCCGACCGTCCTGGTCTTCAAGGGCGGCGAAAAGGTGGACCAGCACGTCGGCGTGACGAACCGCGAGACGCTGCTGAAGATGCTCGCAAAGTAACGATCCGACGAGAAAAGTGCCCTCGCGCCGTCGCGTGCACGCTCGCCTATCGCGGGCGTCCCGCCTATCGTAGAAAGCGCGCATGCAGACTCCCGACCGGCGACTCATGGCGCTGCGAGACGCGCTCGCCGGACAGGTCGTGCACGGTCAGGCGACGAGCTACCACCTTCGCGAGCGAATCGGCGAGGGGGGGCAGGGGTGGGTCTTCAAGGCGAACTGGGATGAGCCGGGCGGGCTCGTCGTCATCGTGAAGGTGCTGCGGCCCGACGCGGTGAACAGCGAAGCGCTGGCGCGCTTTCAGCGCGAGGCCGAGGTGCTGCGCCTTTTGTCGCAGGGGCGCCCGAACCCGCACATCGTGCGGTTCTTCGATCACGCGGTGGCGCACATCGCTTCGCCGCTGGGCGGAGCGCCGATCGCGCTGCCGTTCACGGTGCTCGAGTACGTGAACGGGCCGACCCTGGAGCACGTGTTGAAAGGGATCCGCGGGCACGGACTCCCGGTCGAGCGGGTGCGGCGGCTCGTGCGGCAAGTGGTCCTGGCGCTCGACGTGGTGCACGCGCAGAAGGTCGTGCACCGCGATCTGAAGCCCTCGAACATCTTGCTGGCGAACGAGGCGGGGACCGAGATCGCGAAGGTCACCGACTTCGGGCTCGTGAAGCTCGTCGACGTGAACCTTCATCGGACGACGTCGCTCGCCGGCGCGTCGCTCGGGTACGCGCCGCCGGAGCAGTACGAGCAGGGGAACCAGCGCGTATCGCCGCGGACCGACGTGTTCTCGCTGGCCGCGATCACGTTCGAAATGCTGAGCGGTGGGCTCGCGTTCCCGTATCGCGAAGGGGAGAACCCGCTGCTCATCGTGACGCGCATCTTGAACGGGCAACGGCCGTCGCTGGTGCGCGCGGTCGAAGGGCTCGCACCCGAGCTTGCGGCGCGCATGGATCTCGTGGAGCAGCTCGACGCGCAGCTGGGGCGGGCGCTGTCTCCCGACCCGAACGATCGACATGGATCGGTGCAGGAATACTGGCAGGCGATGGAGCCGCTTCTGCGCGCGGTGAACGAGAAGCGCGCGTCGACGACGCCGTATCCGAACGCGCCGTTGCCGTTCGCGAACACGGAGATCGCAGGGCCTCCGGCGACCGGCGCCGAGCGACGTCCGATCTCGGCGGGAGGCTCCACGCCGCAACCGCGGTCCGTGTCGAATCCCGCCATGTCCGCGCCGCCGCGGCTCTCGGGGGCGCCGATGTCGCGCGTGCGATCGTCGGACGGCGCGGCGGCGAATCCGGCGGCGTGGACGTGGAGCGTGGCGAGCCCGCCCGTGCAAGCGTCGAGCGTGCGGAGCGCGGTGTTCTCGTCTGACGGCGAGACGATCGTCGCCGCGGGTCCGACAGGGCTCGCGCGCTTCGAAAATGGCGCGTGGACGCAAGTGACTCCGCCGGCGAACGTCGACCTGCGGGACGTCCGCGGCCTGCGGTGGTTGCCCGGGGGCGATCTGCTCGTCTTCGGCGCACGCGCGCTCGTCGTTCGCCTCGCGCAGAGCGGCAGCCACGAGACGTGGGCCATCCCCGATCGCGACATCACGTTCCTCGGCGCCTGCGCAGAGGACAGCGGCGTGACGACGCTCGTGGGCGAACGGCAGACGCGCGGCTCGAATCGCCCGCAGTCGCAGTCGGGGACCACGGTGGGCGCGCTCGCGCAGTTCGCGAACGAGCGGCTGAATCTGGTGAGCGACGCGTCGTCGTGCACGCGTCTCCGCGGCACCACGCGCCTGCGCGGCGGCACCTATCTCGCGTGCGGCGATTGGGGAGCGCTCGTGCGGCTCGAGCTCGGCGTCGCCGAGCACGTGGGGTCGGTGTGCGGCGGGCACCTATCGTCGATCGAAGCGACCGACGATGGCGGCGCGGTCACCGTCGGCGTCGGCGGTCACGCGCTGTACATCACGCCGCGACTCGAAGGGCAGCTCGAGGCCGTGCAGACGACGCGCGATCTCCTCGCGCTCACGATCGCCGACGACGGGGCGGCGTGGGCCGGCGCCGCGCAGGCGCGTTTGCTTCGGCGCACGGGCGGCTCGTGGGTTCGCATGAGCGGCGACGTGGGGATCACGCCCGCGGTCATCGGCATCTGGGCGGCCGCGCGCTTGGTCCGCGCGGTCTGCGACGACGGGGCGGTCATCGAGGGTCGGCTGACCTGAGTACGCAAAGATGTCGCCGGTCTCGCAAGCGCCCCCCAACAGCCTCCCGCCGAAGAACGCCGCCGTCCGCGTGATCGGCAAGCGTCCGCGCATGTCGCGCTTCTTGCGCATCCTCATCGCGGTCACCGCCGCGGTTCACGTTCCGTTCGTCGGCGCCGTCGCATACCTCGCGATCACGCGCGGATGGCCCGCGCCGTGGGCCCTCGCGTGGGGCGCCGGGCTCGTCGGCGTGCTCGTCTTCGTGTGGCGCGCGCGTGCGGGCGCGAGGGACAGGCGCGTCGGGCCGCTCCTGCCGGCGCTGATCGACGTGCCGTACTTCATCCACTGGTGCACGTGCGTGTGGTGCCTCGTGCCTTCGCTGGGATCGCTCCTCTGCTTTCCGATCGTGGAGCTGATGCACGGCGAGGCGCTGGCGTGGCCGCTCCGTTTCTATTTCTGGACGTACGCCGCGGGGCTCGTGGTCTGCGGCTACGGCGTGCTCATTCGTCGGAAATGGTTCGTGGTGAAGGACGTCGAGGTGAAGATCCGCGGGCTCGATCCGAGCTTCGAGGGGTATCGAATCGCGCACCTGTCCGACCTCCACATCGGCACGCTCACGCCACGCGCGCGCGGCGAAAAATGGACGCGCGCCGCCAACGCGCGCACGCCGGATCTCGCCGTCGTCACCGGCGACATGGTCACGAGCGGCACGGCGTACCACCCCGACATCGCCGACGTCATCGCCACCCTTCGCGCGAAGGACGGCACGTTCGTCTCGATGGGGAACCACGACTACTTCGGCGACGGCGAACCGCTCATCTCGCTCATCGAAGCGCGCGGCGTGCGCGTGCTGCGGAACGAGGGGACGCTCATCGAGCGCAACGGCGCCAGGATGTACCTCGCGGCGATCGACGACACCTGGACCAAGCGCGACGACATGAACCGCGCGCTCCGCGGTCGCCCCGACGGCGTGCCTGTCGTGCTCTTGGCGCACGATCCCGATCGCTTTCCGCAGGCGGCCGGTCGCGGCGTGGCGCTGACGTTGAGCGGTCACACGCACGGCGGACAGATCGCGTTTCCGTTCTTGTCGCGGTGGGTATCGCTCGCGCGCATCGCGCATCGGTACAACGTGGGGCTCTATCGGATCGGCGAATCGTGGCTCTACGTGCACCCGGGGCTCGGGACGACGGGGCCGCCGATGCGCCTCGGTGTCGCGCCGGCCGTCGTGATTCTGACGTTGCGCGCTGCGTAGAGGGAAAGGCGTCGCGCCAGCGAGGCGCGTGCTATCTCGCGCGTATGCCCCGCCCCGATGCTCGCGCGCTCGACGCGCTCCGCCCCCTCGAAATGATCACCGGCTTTCACCGCCCGTCGGAGGGCTCGGTGCTCTACCGCGCCGGAGGGACCGTCGTGCTTTGCACCGCGTCGATCGACTCGAAGGTGCCGCCGTTCCTCGAAGGGAAAGGCAAAGGGTGGCTCACGGCCGAGTACCAGATGCATCCGCGCGCGAACCCTCCGCGGCGCGAAGCGCGAGACGGTCGCGGCAAAGCGCCGGGCGGGCGCACGCTCGAGATTCAGCGCCTCGTGGGGCGCGCGCTGCGGGCCTCGGTCGATCTCGATCGGCTCGGTGAGCGGACGATCACGGTCGACTGCGACGTGCTCGAAGCCGACGGCGGGACGCGCACCGCATCGGTCACGGGGGGCTTCGTGGCGCTCGCGCTCGCGCTCCACAAGCTGACCACGCGCGGCGACCTGAAAGAACGCGTCTTGCGCGAGCCGGTCGCCGCGACCAGCGTCGGCGTCGTGGCCAACGACGACCTCGCGCTCGATCTCGTCTACCTCGAGGACTCGGCGGCGCGCGTCGATCTCAACGTGGTGGCGACGGCGTCGGCGGGCATCGTCGAGATCCAGGGGACGGCCGAGGGCGAAGCGGTCCCGCGCGCGATGATCGACTCGATGGTCGACCTCGCGCTGAAGGGAATCGCAACGCTGGTCGATCTGCAGCACGCGGTGCTCGCGCAGGCCGGCGTGGATCTCGCCCGCTTGCAGCGCGCCGCGAAGTGACCTCGAGCGCAGCGAAGTGACCTTGAGGTAGACTCGCGGTCGTGAATCACTCGCTCGTCGTCGCCACGTCGAACCGGGGAAAGCTCGAGGAGCTGCGCGCGCTGTTCGTGGGGCTCCCGGTGCGCGTGCACACGCTCGACGAAGCGTGCGCGAAGCGCCCCGTCATCGTGGAAGACGGGGCGACGTTCGCGGAGAACGCGGCGAAGAAGGCGCGCATCGTGGCCGGGGTGTCGATGATGCTGACGCTCGCCGACGACTCGGGGCTCGAGGTCGACGCCTTGAACGGCGTGCCCGGCGTGCGTTCGGCGCGCTTCGCTCACGAGCGGGCGACCGACGCGGAGAACAACGCCGCGCTCATCGCCGCGCTCGCCGCCCTCCCCGACGCCGTGGCCACGTCCCCTTTGACCGCGCGATTTCGCTGCGTACTCGCGCTGGTCGATCCCTACGCGATCGACGCAGAGCCGATCCTGATCGAAGGGCGATGCGAAGGGACCGTCACGCGCACGCCGCGCGGATCGGGCGGCTTCGGGTACGACCCGCTGTTCGTCGTCGACGGGACCGACAAGACGATGGCCGAGCTCACCGAGGCCGAGAAGAACACGATGAGCCACCGCGCCCGCGCGTTCGCCGCGCTTCGACCCGTGCTCGAAGGGGTGATCGCGCGACGGAACGAAGTGATCGCGCGCGTCGAACGAGGCTGACGATTACTTCCCGAGCAGGTCGAAGTGCGCGCCGCACGTCGCGCTGATCGTGACGTAGCCGCGCTGGTCGTCGATCTCCGCACCGCTCGGGTAGTACGGACCGGGTACGCCGTTCGACGCCGACGCCGCGTTGAACGTCGTGTTGCCTGACGTGTCGGTCATCGTGCCGGTCGAGATCGAGATCAGCGGCGACAACACGAAGAGCGTCGAGATCCGAATCTCCGCGCCGAGCCCGAGGCGGAACAGCTCGAAGGCCTGCATCGTGTAAGTCATTCCACCGCTCGACACCGAGACGCTCCGGTAACCGATCGAGAGCTCGCTCAGGAAGCCTGCGGTGTTCGGGTCGCCCGCGGTGTAGCGAAACCCGATGCCGTAGAACTGGGACGACGCCGACGCCGAGTCGCCGTTGAAGAGGCGCCCGGGCCGCAGGAAGTCGTGCTCGTAGAAGACGAACGGGACGTAGCGTCGGCCGAGGCGGATGCCGACGTCGAACTGCAACGACGGTCCCGGCGTGACGAGGTTCCCGGTGGTCTGCGTGTACTCGTTGCCCGTGATGCTGTTGAAGCCGCCGTAGAAGGCGCCGCCGAAGCCCATGTACCCGAGCCGCGCGCCGGTCCAGAGCGAGAACCTGGGCGCGTGGGTCGCCGGCTCGGAGGGGCGCTCGATGTACGCGACGGGGGGCGGCGCAGGCGCGTAGTACGGCGAGTAGTACGGCTGCTGCGGAGGGGGCGGAGGAGGCGGAGGCTGACCGTAGGGCTGCTGGCCGTACGGCTGCTGCCCGTAGGGCTGCGGTTGGTACGGTTGCGGCGCGTAGTACGGCTGCTGCTGCGGGTATGGCTGCTGCTGCGGGTACTGCTGCTGCTGCGGGTATTGCTGCTCCGGCGGCGGCGCATACTGCGGCGCCTGCGACGGCAACGGCGGCAACGGTTGCGAACCCTGCGCCCACGCGATCGACGGCGCGCTCACGACGACTCCGAATACGAGGACTGCCCTCACACGCACACCCGAACGAGCTCGCTCGATACGCCGAATCATCATCGTGCCTCCGAAGGCGCATGATACCGCGCCCGCACGCGGGGCGCGCGCGTTGACCCGCTTGGGCTGCGATGTTACTCGCGCCACTCCTCTTCAGTGCACTCTACAAATGAAGCGAACGGTCAAACCGTGGAGAGAGTACGGGCGTTACGGCTCGGTCGGGATCGAGCTCGTGCTGAGCATCATGCTCGGCTGGTACGCCGGGCACTGGCTCGACGGAAAGATCGCCGGCGGGCACGGATGGCTGACGGCGTTCGGCTTCATCGTGGGCGTTTATGCCGGATTTCGCGCGCTCTTCATGGCCGCGTCGTACATGCAGGGAGACATCGAACGGGCCGAGCGTCGCGAGCGCGGCGACGACCCCTGGAGCGATTCCGATCCCGATTCGGGTACCCCCTCGCCTCCCGACGAGGTTGCCCCTACTTCACGGCCGAGCAGCAATGCACACGGCGACCAGAAGCCCCATGACGACCGGTGACGCGCCCGAAAGCCCCAAGCGCGCGCTCGACCCGCGCATGCGCACGGCGCTCGTCGCGGTCGCGACGTTCGGGGCGATGTTCGCGATCGGCGCCGGCTGCGGCTGGGGGATGCGCGAAGCGTGGTCGGTCGCGGCGGGCGTCGTCATCGCCGTGCTGAACTTGTATGGGCTCGCGCGAATCCTGGGCGCGATGCTCGGCGCGCGCTCGGGCGAAGCGGGGGACGCGGGGCTCCTGGGGGTGCTCGCCGTGGTGAAGGTGTGCGCGCTGTTCGGCGGCGTGTGGCTCCTGATGTCGTCGCACCTCGTCGATCCCGTGGGGCTCGTGGTGGGGTGGGGCGCGCTCCCCGTCGGCATCGCCATCGCCTCGTTCGTCAGCGACAAAACCGATCGCAGGGGCTCTCCTCATGCTAAGCAGGCGCCGCCCGATCCCTGACGACCAATGCCCGAGCACACCTCCTTTTTCAGCTACCTGATCGCCATGTTTCCCGCCCTGGGCGAGAACATGCACAACCTCGGACACAGCGTCTTCGGCAAGCCCGTCGGCGTTCACTCGGCCGAGCCGATCACGGCGGCGCTGTTCGTGGCGCTCCTGATCATCCTGATGGCGCTCGCCGTCCGCGGGCAGCTGAAGAACTACGAAAAGTCGGTCATCCCGGACGACAAGCTCTCGCTCCGCACGTTCCTCGAAGTCCTCATCGGGGCCTTCTACGGAATGATGGTCGACATGATGGGACCGAAGCGCGCCAAGCGCTATTTCCCCATCATCGGCACGTGCGCGTGCTTCGTCTTCTTCGGAAACCTCCTGGGCGCGTTCCCAGGGTTCACCCCCCCCACGTCGTCGTGGAACATCACGATCGGCTGCGCGGTCGTCGTGTTCGTGTCGTTCAACTATTACGGCATCAAAGAGAACGGCCTCGGCTACTTCAAGCACCTCGCCGGCCCCGTGTGGTGGATGGCGTGGCTGATTTTCCCGCTCGAGATCGTGTCGCTCTGCATCCGGCCGATCACGCTGTCGATTCGTCTCATGCTCAACATGGCGGTCGACCACCTCCTCATCACGATCGCGGCGTCGATCTTCGTCTTCCTCTTGCCGATTCCGGTCATGGTCCTAGGAACGCTCGTGATCGTGGTCCAGGTGATCGTGTTCTGCCTGCTCTCGTCGATCTACATCACGCTCGCCACCGACCACGAAGATCACGGCCCGCTCGAGGCGCACCCCGGTCACGCCTCGCCGACGCCGCACTGAAATCACCCCAGGCGTGGCTGCCCTAAGGCCGTTCGCCGAAAATGAAGACTAGCCGCCTCGGAAGAAACCGATTATCCAGCGCCCGCGGCTCACGCAGTCTCGCCCGTAAGAAGGAGTTCTCGAAGATGTCGATCAAGAAGCTTGGTCTCTCGTCCCTCGTAGCCACGCTCGTGACGTTCGTCGCGACGTCGGCGTTCGCGCAGCAGGATGCTGGCTCGAACCTGAACGACGTGAAGTCGTACGCGGCGATCGGCGCGGGCTTCGCGATCGGTCTCGGCGTCCTCGGCGGCGGCCTCGGCCAGGGGCGCGCGGCGGCAGCGGCGCTCGAAGGCATCTCGCGTAACCCGGGCGCGGCGGCGAAGATTCAGACGCCGATGATCCTCGGTCTCGCGCTCATCGAGTCGCTCGTGCTCCTCGCGTTCGTCATCGCGTTCTTCCTCCGCAACATCGCGGCGGGCGGCTGATTCGAGGCTGAGCGCGGCGCCGGGGCTTCACGCCCGCGACGGCCGCACGGAGCCGGGCTCGGGATCCGACGACCCTACGCGAACGAAAAGCGCCGATGTCCTCTCGCGAGGGCGTCGGCGTTTTCGTTTGTGTGCATCTTCACCCGGCGCCCACAATGAGGGCGTGGCTGAGCCCCTCACGTTCTGCACGTCGTTCCTCTCGCTTCGGCGCTTCGTCGAAGAGACGTACGGCGCAGGCGCGTTTCAGAAAGTGCGCGAAGGGCTCGCACGCACGCATCACATCGAGCTCCCTGCGATCATCGCGCCGGGTGCGTGGTATCCGACGCAAGCATTCGCGTCGGGGCTCGACGTGGGGCGACAGATCTTCGGGCCGCCGGGCTTCCACGAGATGTTCGGCGCGAAGGCCGCGGAGTACGAGATTCACTGGGTCTATCGGCCGCTGCTCCGCTTCAAGTCGCCGCTGTGGATGCTCGAGCAGGGCGCCACCGTCTGGCGCAAGGCCCACAACACGGGCACGTGGACGATCGAGTCGAAGGATCGATGGATGCGCGGGAGCTTGCGCGATTTCGGGCTGGTGCACGCGGGGTATTGCCGATCGCTGTGCGCTTGGCTCTCGCGCGCGTGCGAGATGACCGGGACGGTGGGGCTCCGCGTCTTCCATCCCGAGTGCCGCGTGACCGGGAGCGCGGCGTGCGTCTTCGAGGGGGAGTGGTAGCTTCGCCGTCTACGTGTGCTTCTTGAAGCCGCGTTGCAGGTCGAGCAGCGAGTGCACGAGCCACACGACCCCCGCGAGCACGAGCATCACGATGCCGAGGGTGTCGTGCGCCGGGCTGGTGAGGAGCAGCGTGCCGCTGCCGACGAGCGAGAGCACGACCAGCCCGCTGAAGACCCGCCGCCCGAGTCGGTCGGCCGCGCGCGGCAAGCCCGGATCGGGCGCGCGCACCGCCAGGCGCCCGAGGCGCAGGTCTTCCAGGACCTCGCGCACCTGCATCGGCATGTCGTAGCCGGCGCGCGAGAGCTGCTCGACGCCGCGCCATAGCTCGTTGCCGAGGCGCTGCGGCGAGTAGCGCGCCTTCAGGAGCTCCAAGAAGTATGGCGTCGCTTCGCCGAAGACGTCGAGGTCGGGGTCGAGCTGCTTGCCGATGCCTTCGATCGTCATCAGCGACTTCCCGACGAGCATGAAGTCGGTCGGGATCTCGATGCCGTACTTGAGCGCGCCCTGCACGAGGTCGCGGATCATCGCCGAGAGATCGATCTCCTTCAGCGGTTTGCCGAGGTACTTCTCGGCGAGCATCGACACTTCGGCGCGGTACTCGCGCATGTCGACCTTCTTCGTCGGCCGGCCGATGGCGTACAGCGCGTCGGCGACGCCGTAGCTGTCTTTGCGAACCGCGGCGACCATCATGTCGATCGTGCGATCGCGCAGCTCGGGCGACAGGCGCCCGACCATTCCCACGTCGATGAGGCCGATGATCGGCTCTTCGGGCGTGCCGAGAATGAAGATGTTCCCCGGGTGCGGATCGGCGTGGAAGAAGCCGTCCTCGAAGATCATCTTGATGACGAGACCCACCGCCGCCTTCGCGATGAGCGGGCCGGGGTAGCCGGCAGCCAGCGCGGGATCGATCTTCTTGCCGTCGAAGAACTCGAGCGTGAGCACGTGCTTGCTCGACGCCTGGCGGTAAACCTTGGGGAAGCGGACGTAGCCCTTGTCGGCGAAGTTGAGCGCGAAGCGCTCGGCGTTGTCGGCTTCGATCTGGAAGTTGAGCTCACTCGTGATCGAGTGGTCGAAGTTCTTCACGAGGCCCACGGGCGAATAGATCTTCGTCTCGGGGATCGCGCGCTCGATGGCCGCGGCCATCATGTGGAGCAGCTCGAGATCGCGCGCGACGGTGGCGCCGACGCCGGGGCGCTGCACCTTCACGACGACGTCGACGTTGCCGTCGGGCGTCGCGAGGACGGCGCGGTGCACCTGGCCGATCGACGCGGTAGCGAGCGGCTTCTCGTCGAAGCTCACGTACACCTCGGCCAGCGTCGCGTTGAGGCTCGTCTCGATCGCCGTCTTGATGTCGGCGAACGGAACCGGCGGCACTTCGTCCTGGAGCTTCTTCAGCTCGGTGATGAGGTCGGCCGGCAGGACGTCGCCGCGCGTCGACACGATCTGCCCGAGCTTGATGAACGAAGGGCCCAGGTCTTGAAGCACGAGGCGCGCGCGCACGGCCAACGAGACGCGCTGCTTCTCCGCTTCGCCGTGCGCGATCTCTTCGCTGGGGATGTCAGGCGCGTCCGGCGGGTCGCTCTTCTTGGTGCGGCCGAAGCCCGCGCGTCCGACGATTTCGCCGAACCCGTGGCGGACGAGCACCGCCGAGATTTCGCGCAAGCGACCGAGGTCGCGGACCGCGGCGAGGACACTGACCATTCGCGGCTAGAGCCTAATCTAGTTTGCCCGGTTTCACCCGGCGTCGTCGCCGCCGTCGCTGCTCGCGTCG
>Ga0302314_10008227_pt1 | contig 18611 bp, 21 predicted proteins | sample III_Palsa_N2_3_FD_200533 | JGI IMG/M metagenome (GOLD analysis project Ga0302314, IMG submission 200533) | Peat permafrost microbial communities from Stordalen Mire near Abisko, Sweden - III_Palsa_N2_3 | ecosystem: Environmental > Terrestrial > Soil > Palsa > Peat permafrost | place: Sweden...
CCCGAGGTGATCGCCGAGGCCGCCAAGCGGCTGGCGGCCTGAGCAGTCATGGCGATCACGATCCACAAACTCGGTCGTCTCTATACCGCGGACCTGACTCCACCGGACGGCATGGGAGTCAGATGGTCAACGCCGGAACCGATGCCGCGTGACGACCTGGTTGAGGCGCTGCGAAAACGCGGATGCCACCGGATCGCGATCGCCGACGCGATGCATGAGGCCGATCCAACCTGGGCCGCGGACCAGCGGCAACGCGACTAGTACTTACAGCTAGACGTCGACCCGGCTCGCCCACTCGGCGAAGCTGGTCCAGAGCACCTCGGGGTAGCGGGCGCGGACGGCGGCCGCGTCGATGCCGTAGCCCTGCGCTGAAAGGAAGGAGTACATAGCGAACATGTCCTCGCTGCGCTCGCGAACGCTTGCGAGCGCCACCTGCTCGTAGGAGGCGCCGAAGGCAGCCGCCATCTCCGCGGGCGTCGGCGCGTCACCGGCGATCTCAACCCGTTGGCGCAGGTGCTCGTCGCGACGCGCAAGTACCGCCGCGACCACAGCTCCGAGGTCGGCCAACGCCACCTGATGTAGCGGCTTGTCGGCCGGCACGGCGATCGGCAGTTTGCGCTCTCGGATCGCCTGCATCGAGCCGAGCACGTTCTCATAGAAGTAGCTCGGGGCGATCACGGTCCACGCCAGTTCGCTGGCGGCGAGTCGCTGCTCGACATGCCCCTTGCTGATGAAGTGCGGCACCGGCGCCCGCCCGGCCGAGGCGACCGACCCGAAGAGGAGCCACTCCAGGCCCGCATCGCCGGCGGCGGCGATGATCGTCTCGCCTTGGCGTTCCTCTTCGCCGGCACCGTGCTCAAACGGGGTCGTGATCGCGTAGACGGCGTCCGCGCCGGAGAAGGCGTAGGTCAACGACGGACGGTCGAGCAGATCGCCGGGAACCAGCTCGATCCCCTCCTGCGCAAGCGCCTGCGCGCGTGCGCTTCCGGGCTCGCGGACCAGCGCCTGCACGGCGTATCCAGCTGCCAACAGGCTGCGAGCTACGGCACCGCCCTGGGTGCCGGTGGCGCCCAACACCAAAATCGACTCTGGTGTTTCACTCACGGGTGGGTCTTCTCTGCGCCGATGGTGGCATCTTATGGTTCAGCGGGCGAGCAGTGCCGACGAGGCGAGGGATAGAGCGACGATGGCAACCACCAACCAGTTGGGGACCACTGACCGGCAGGTCGAGTCCGTTGACGTGCTGATCGTCGGTGCCGGTATCTCCGGCATCGGCTGCGCCTACTACCTGCAGCGCGATCACCCTGAGAAGAGCTATTCGATCCTCGAGGCACGGGGCGCGAGCGGTGGCACCTGGGACCTCTTCAAATACCCGGGGATCCGCTCGGACTCTGACCTGCAGACCTTCGGGTTCGCATTCAAGCCGTGGACCAGCAAGCAGGCGCTCGCCGACGGCCCGGAGATCCTCAGCTACATCCGTGAGGCCGCAAGCGAAAACCGGATCGACCAGAAGATCCGCACTCACCACCGGGTGCTCTGCGCCGATTGGTCGAGCGAGGATGCGCGCTGGCTCGTCACCGTCGAGCGAACTGACAACCGCAGCCGCTTTCAGATCAGCGCCGGTTGGCTCTTCACCGGCACCGGCTACTACCGGTATGACGCCGGTTACACGCCGGAGCTGCCAGGCATCGCCGGCTTTGCGGGTCGGGTGGTGCACCCGCAGCAGTGGCCCGAGAACCTTGACTACGCCGGCAAGCGCGTGGTCGTGGTCGGTAGTGGTGCGACCGCTGTCACGCTGATCCCGGCGATCGCGCCGCAAGCGGCCCATGTGACGATGCTCCAGCGCTCTCCGAGCTACATCATGTCGCTGCCCTCCAAGGACCCGATCTCAAACCTGCTGATGAAGCTCTTCGGCCCCGAACGCGGCTACGAGCTGGCGCGGCGCAAGAACATCTTCCAGCAGACAACGATCTACAAGCTCTGCCAGCGCTACCCGGAGCGAGCGCGTGCCCTGATCCGTTGGCTCACGGCCAAGCAGCTGCCTGAGGGCTATCCGGTCGACGAGCACTTCAAGCCCAAATACGACCCCTGGGATCAGCGCCTCTGCGCGGTCCCGGACGGAGATCTCTTCAAGACGATCCGCGCCGGTCAGGCGGAGGTTGTCACCGACACGATCGAGACATTCACCGAGCACGGCATCAAGCTGAACTCCGGTCGCGAGCTCGAAGCGGACATCGTGATCACGGCCACCGGCTTGAAGCTGCTGGCCTTCGGCGGGATCGAGTTCAGCGTCGACGGGGAGCGCGTTGTCTTGCCTGAGCGGCTTGCGTTCAAGGGCCTGATGCTCAGCGGCGTGCCCAACTTCACGTACCTGGTCGGGTACACCAACGCCTCATGGACGCTCAAGGTCGAACTTGTCTGTGAGCATTTCTGTCGTCTGCTCAGCTACATGGATGAGCACGGCTACGACACTTGCGTCCCGGAGCTTCCGTACCCGAACATGACCACCAGGCCGCTGCTGGACTTCTCCGCCGGCTACGTGCAACGCGCACTCGACGACTTCCCCAGGCAGGGCGCCTACGCGCCGTGGCGGCTTGCGATGAGCTTCCATGAGGACCGCCAGACACTCGAGCAGGGACCGGTCGAGGATCGCAGCCTGCGCTTCTCCAGCTCGACCGCTGAACCAGTACTGCCCGACGAATCCGAATTGGAGGCCGCACTATGACCGCAATCCAGGGCAAGGTGGCGGTGGTGACCGGCGCCGGTTCGGGCATCGGACGAGCGCTCGCGGTTGAGCTCGCACGCCGCGGCGCGCGGCTGGCGCTTTCGGACATGAACGAGGCGAGCCTCGCGCAGACGGCCGCCATCGTCAGCGCCGAAGTCAGTGGCGCGCAGATCCACACCCAGCAGCTGGACGTCTCCGACCTCGAGGGCTTCGGCAACTATGCCGACGCCGTGGTCGAGCACTACGGCGTGATCCACCAGCTCTATAACAATGCCGGGATCGGTGGCGGAAGGACGATCCTCGACAGTGACTTCAGGATCTTCGAGCGCACGCTCGCGGTCAACCTCTGGGGCGTCATCTACGGCACGAAGTGGTTCCTGCCGCACATCATCAAGTCCGGTGACGGCCACGTGATCAACGTCTCGAGCCTCAACGGCTACATGGCTCAGAAGGAACTGGCCGCCTACTGCACATCAAAGTTCGGGGTGCGTGGCTTCACCGAGACGCTGGCGATTGAGATGCGCGCTGGCAAGCATCCGGTCGGTGTGACGGTCGTGCATCCCGGTGGCGTTCATACCAACATCGCCACCGCCTCCCTGGAGATGGCGTCTGAGTTCGGGATCGAGGTCACCGAACGCGACCGCCGCCGCGTCCAGATCTACAACGAGAAACTGCTGCGGATGGACCCCGCTCAGGCGGCCAACATCATCATTGACGGCGTCGAGGCCAACAAGGCCCGCATCCGTGTCGGCAAGGACGCGAAGCTGGTCGACCTGATCGTGCGGATCTTCCCCAGTAGCTACGGTCGCGTACTGGCGCTGATCGACCGCCTCACGATGGGCAAGTCTTGATTGAGGCGCTGGCACGACAGATATTGCAATCATCTATAGGCTAACCCGGCCTAGCTTGAAACTTCGGAGGGAGACTCATGTCGGATGACCTGACCGCACACCTGATCAGCCTTGAACACGCCCGCTGTGCCGCGGTCTCGACCGGCGACCGGGCGTCGCTTGAAAAACTCACCGGTGACGAGGTCAGCTTCACGCACAGCACCGGGTTCACTGAGGATCGGGCCGCACACCTCGACAGCCTCGGCACCTACGAGCGCCGCCTGACGCGAGGCGATGACCTCAAAGTGCGGTTTTTCGGCGACACCGCCGTGATCACGGGCACCCTGCACGCCCACTTCCCCACGGCCGGAATCGGTGAAACGCCGGTCGACTTCGACTGCCACGCGATCGGCGTCTGGGTCAATCAGGATCAAAGCTGGAAACAGGTCGCGTTCGCGTCATCTGGTCAGCTTCCGGATGCACTGGCGCATCGCGCCTAGCACCAGCATCGCCGCAGCGGCTGATCCAGGCGGATCGCTGCACCTGTAAAACACTGCCAATGGGGATCACCCGTTTACGCGAGCTCGATTCGCAGCCGGCGGTGACGGCCGGCGGGCGCACGCTGTCCTATGCAGAGCTGCGTGGCGCGGCTGGCGCGTTGGCCGGGCAGCTCGGCGGCGTCACCCGCGCTGCGGTCTGGGCGCAGAACACGCTTGAGGCGATCATCGCGATGGTCGCGATCGTTGAGTCCGGCGTTGAGCTGGTACCGCTCAACCCGAAGCTCGGCAGCTCCGAGCTTGAGCACATCCTCGCCGACGCCAAGCCGGATCTGGTTGTCGGTGCTCCGGATGCCGGCGTGTGCGGGATCGAATGCGGCATCGCTCAGCTAGCCGTCGACGCGGATGCTCGCGGCAACCTCCCCGACCGCGCGAGCGTTGGCGAGAGTCCGGCGCTGGTGATCTACACCTCGGGCACGACCGGGCGGCCCAAGGGTGTGCTGCTGCCCGGCCGCGCGATCACCAGCAATCTCGATGTGATCGCGGAAGCGTGGGCCTGGACCGAGCGCGACACGCTCACGCACGCGCTGCCGATCTTCCATGTGCACGGTCTGGTTCTCGGGATCTTCGGCCCGCTGCGCCGCGGAGGTCACGTTCATTACCTCGAACGGTTCACGCCTGAGGCGGTGGCTGATGCGCTCCGTGCTGGCGCTTCGATGCTCTTCGGCGTGCCGACGATGTACCAGCGGCTGGCTGACGCGGCTGAGGCCGACCCGGCGGTTGCGGGTGCCTTGCGGGGCGCCCGGCTGCTCGTATCCGGCTCAGCGGGGCTGCCGGCGCGGACCTTCGAGCGAATTCGGCTCGCGACTGGCCAGCGGATCGTCGAGCGCTACGGGCTCACAGAGACGATCATGAATACGGCCGTGCGGGCTGACGGCGAGCGTCGTCCCGGTGAGGTCGGACGCCCGCTCGACGGCGTCGAGTTGCGGGTCGTGGCTGACGATGGCAGCGACGCACCGGCTGACGGGGAGACGATCGGCGAGGTCGTGGTCAGAGGCCCGAATCTCTTTCTTGGATATCTCAACCGTCCCGATGCGACCGCCGAGGCGGTGCGCGACGGATGGTTCTGGAGCGGGGATCTGGCGACCTTGGCGCCGGACGGGTACGTACGGATCGTTGGGCGCAAGTCAACCGACCTGATCAAGACCGGGGGCTACAAGGTAGGGGCGGGTGAGATTGAGGGCGCGCTACTTGAACATGTGGCGGTGAGTGAGGCAGCAGTGAAGGGCGAGCCCGATGACGACCTTGGCGAGCGCATCGTCGCGTGGGTGGTACTCGGCGACGGCAGCTCGACCCCGAGCGAGCGTGAGCTCTCAGATCACGTCGCGGCGCTCTTAGCGCCGCACAAGCGCCCGCGTACCGTGCATTTCGTGACCGAACTGCCACGCAATCCGATGGGCAAGGTCGTCAAGCAACAACTCGTCGCCCCGTGAATGCCGACAGGCGCAGGGCAACGCGCATTCGTGCATTCGTTGGATGAGAAAAGTGCAACAGCTAGCGCCCAACCTGCCGAATAAAGGGCTGGCGTGCTCGGTTTGCGCTTGCGGCACCATTAACAACGCTGTTAGGTTCTAACTGCGGAACGTTCTTGACCACTGGGCACCGTCCAGCTGGTTCCGAGGACGGGCAACTCGGCGGGAGGTGTAGTGCCCCAAGTCTCGGAAGTGTTCATCGCGCGGCAGCCGATCTTCGATCGCAAGCTTCGCGTTGTCGGCTACGAGCTTCTCTTCCGTGGTGAAGACGCGCGGTCCAACCCCGGAGGAGCGCGCGTTCTCGACCCTGCCGCCGCCACGGCAACAGTGGTTCTGAACTCTCTGACCGAGATCGGCCTAGACCGCATAGTCGGGCCGCACGTCGCTTGGATCAACCTGCCGCGCGAGTTTCTGCTCGGCGGGCTCGCGTCGGCGCTGCCCGCGCGGGCAACCTGCTTCGAGGTGCTTGAGGATCAGCTGATCGACGAAGACTTTGTGGAAGCGATCGCCGAGCTCAAGGAACAGGGTTACATGATCGCGCTCGATGACTTCGTGTATGACGATGACGTCGCCAAGCTGGTGCCGCTCGCCAACGTGATCAAGCTCGACTACCTGCAGCACGGTCCTGAAGGGTTGGGGCATCAGATAGAGCTGCTGAAGGGCTTCAAGGGCAAGCTGCTCGCGGAGAAGGTCGAGACGCATGAGGTTCATGCCTACTGCTCCGCGATCGGCTTCGATCTCTTCCAGGGCTTCTTCTACCGCAAGCCTGAGCTGATGTCGCGGCGCCGCATCGAGCTCAACCGTGGCTCCGTGATCCGCGTGATCGGGGCGCTTCAGAACCCGATGCTCGAGATGGATGAGATCGAGCAACTAGTGGCGCGCGACGTGCCGCTTAGCCTGCGGTTGCTGCGCTACATCAACTCGGCCTTCTTCGGGCTCGCCCACGAGGTTGCCTCGATCCGGCAGGCGCTGGTGATGTTGGGTGTCGACAACGTCCGGCGCTGGGCCACGCTCACACTGGTCGGAAGCCTCGAGGGCAAACCTTCGGAGCTCACCGTTACGGCGCTGGTCCGTGCCCGCTTCTGCGAGCTCTCCGCTGACGCGCTGGAGCTTGACAGCGCGCAACTCTTCACCTTGGGCCTGTTCTCGCTGATCGACGCGATGCTCGACCTTCCGCTCGAGGGAATCCTCGCTGAACTGCCGTTCCCGGCGGTGATGCAGGAGGCTCTGCTTAATCGCACTGGCGCGATGGGCGAACTGGTCGACGCCGTCGCAGCGATGGAAGGTGGCTACTTTGGCGACGCCAAAACGCTGGTGGATGACGCCGCGAGCCACTACGTCGACGCGCTGATGTGGGCGAACGACGCCTCCAGCGCGCTGTTCTCAGCGATCGGACACTAGGCGGTCAGCACCAGCGGCTGTCCGCTGGTGATCACGACTGTGTGCTCGACGTGCGCTGAGAGCGCGCGGTCGGCTGTCTTCACGGTCCAGCCGTCACGCGCCCCTCGCACGGCGCCGCTGCCGGCTGAGATGACCGGTTCGATAGTCAGCACGAGCCCTTCTGTGAGTGGCTCGCTGAGCGCGGCGACATAGTGGTTGGGAACGTCAGGCGACTCGTGCAGCCTGCGGCCGATGCCATGGCCGACGAGTTCCCTACAGACCGCATAGCCGTCGCCGGTCACAGACTGTTCGACGGCGGCTCCGATTGCGTTGACCGGCTCGCCGGCTCGCGCGCAGGCCATGCCTCGACTGAGCGCTCGGTGCGCCGCCGCTACCAGCGCGAGGCCAACCTCGTCTGGTCGACCAACCGGAACCGATACGCAAGCGTCGGCGTAGAAGCCGTCGAGTTCCGCGGTCACGTCGAGCTTGACCAGGTCGCCCTCGCGTAATCTGCGGCGCCCGGGGATGCCGTGCACGGCCTCGTCATTGACGCTGATGCAGTTGGTGCCGGGGAATCCGTACTCCAACCAGGGTCCCGACCTCGCGCCGAAGCGTCGAAACACACGCTCGCCGACCTCGTCGAGTTCGACAGTCGTAACGCCCGGACGCACAGCAGCACTCATCGCCCTAATCGCGGCGGCGACAACACGCCCCGCGGCCTTCAGCGCCTCAAGCTCTTCCTCGGTCTCGATCGACATACACAGAGCCTAAGACTCTCGGACTTTGAGGTCGCCTGGAGTCAGCGAATTCCTCGTCGATGACGGCGCGCTTGCGCCTACAAGAGGTGGTTTGCAAACACACCCGGTCGACTCTTGCTGCATCGACGCGACGGCTGAGGTGCGTGAATTTTGCAACAAATCTTGCAAAATTTGAGTTCTCGTGACCGTGACCGAAGAACGTCTAGTAGACCGGTCGGCCACTTTGAGCAGTTGAGCGAGGGCAAATGGAACCTGCTACTGGAATAGGGCGGATCAGTCTGGGCCGGAAACGGGCCAACGTCCTGCTCGCGGGTTCCGCACTTGTCGTGCTCGCGCTGCTGATTGTCTTTGCGGTCGAGCTCTCCAATACTCAGGCGAACTCAAAGGCTGCGATCAAGTCACGCGTACACGAGCGAGCTGTACTCGCCGGGGCGCTGGTAAGCAGCCTCTTCTCGAGCGTCACGCAGGAGGTGCCTGCGGACGCGCGCAAGTTCGGCGGCAAGACGGTCAGTACAGCGGCGCTGAACGCGCAGGTCGGGGGCAATGCGTACCTGGCGGTCCTCGCACCCGATGGAACGGTGCTGGCGAGTTCGAGTGGGTTCACCAAACGCGCCAGCAAGGACGTGGCGAATTCAGGCGTGATCAAGCTCGTGCAGCACGGTGACCCCTACGGGCTCGGAAATCTGGTTCATCACGGCAAGACAGACGTAATCGAATTCGCGGTCCCGCTCTCGACGCCGCACGGGCGGCGGATTCTCGTGGAAGGCGCAGCCGCATCAGTACTCACGGGGCTCTTCTCCGGCGAGCTGACTCACATCCCCGGAGTAGCTGGATCCCACAACCTGATCGTCGACCAGAACGACACCGTGATCGCGTCGAATGTCGCCGCGAAGCCGACCGGGTACCAAATAGTTGGTGCCGCGCGGGTCGCCTTGGGGCAAGCCTCTGGCGACCGCAACGACCGCTACTACGATCAGGTTCCGCTCGCGAACTCGACCTGGCGGATCATCCTCAACGCGCCGAACTCGGGTCTGTTCGCGAGCGTTTCCGGGTGGAACTGGTGGGTGCCATGGCTCGTGTTCATCGCCTTCGCTCTGATGGCGCTGGTTGCGTTCGTGCTCGGTTGGCGCGTCGTTCACTCGGCCGAGCGCAAGCTCGCCGCTGCCAACATGCAGTTGGCAGCGGTGAATCACGAACTGGCTGCCTCAAACCGTGAGTTGAAGCGCCAGACCGCGGAGCTCGCCAGGTCGAACGCCGAGCTCGATCAGTTCGCCTCGATCGCCTCGCACGACCTGCAAGAGCCACTACGCAAGGTCCGCACCTTCACAGAGCAGGTCGCTGCCACGGAGTCCGAGAACCTCTCTGAGCGTGGCGCGGACTACCTCGCTCGCGCGAATCGCGCCGCTGAGCGTATGCAGGGGCTGATCCAGGATCTGCTCCAGTTCTCGCGGGTTACGACCAACCCGCGGCCGTTCGCGCCGGTCGACCTCAACCAGGTGGTGGCAGACGTACTCGATGATCTCTCTCTGGAGATTGAGGGCACGGGTGCGACTGTCTTGGTCGCTGAGCTCCCGACGATCCATGCGGACCCACTGCAGATGCGTCAGCTGACGCTGAACCTGATTTCGAACGCGATCAAGTTCCGTCAGGACGGCATTCCGCCACAGGTGACGATCGGCGCAGAGCTGGTGAAAGGGTCCGTTCGGATCAAGGTCAGTGACAACGGGATTGGATTCGAGCCGCAGTACAGCACCCGGATCTTCAGGGTGTTCGAGCGGCTGAACGGGCGCACGGAGTATCCGGGCACGGGGATCGGGCTAGCGCTTTGCCACAAGATTGTCGGTCGCCATGGCGGCCAGATTGTGGCCGAGTCGCAACTGGGGGAAGGAGCCACCTTCACGGTGACGCTTCCCATTAAGCAGATCATCGATGTAAACGCCCTGGTCCGTGACGATCAGTCCGGGCCCGTCGAAAAGGAGCAGGCGAGTGTTTCTAGGTGAACGACAGGGAAAAGCAATCACCATCCTCATGGCGGACGACGATGAAGAGGATCGCGAGCTCACGCGTGACGCCCTGAACGCGTCGCATCTGGCCAACCGAATCCGGTTCGTCGGCGATGGCCAGGAGCTCATGGACTACCTGCGGCACGACGGCATCTACGGCGGGGAGGCAGACGCGCCCCCACGCCCCGGAATCATCCTGCTTGACCTCAACATGCCGAAGAAGGACGGGCGCGAGGCGCTGGCCGAGATCAAGGCAGACGAGTCGTTGCGGCAGATCCCGGTGGTGGTCCTCACCACCTCCAGTGATGAAGCAGACGTGATTCGCAGCTACGACCTTGGGGTCAACTCGTTCATCACCAAGCCGGTGACGTTCACCGCGCTGGTAAACGTGATGAGCGCCTGGACCAAGTATTGGTTTGAGATTGTTGAGCTTCCAGGGCAGCCGAGCGCTTATGCGTGAGAACTGCCGCGTTCTGCTCATCGAGGACGATGAGGACGATTACCTGATCACGCGTGATCTGCTGGAAGGCCAGAAGCGCGTCGCGTTCGAGTTGGATTGGTGTTCCGCCTACGACGACGCCCTGCGCGAGATTCAGACCCATCGACATGACGCATACCTGATCGACTACCGGCTGGGGCAGCGAAATGGGCTGGATCTGGTTCGCGAGGGCTTCGGGTCGGGCCCACGGGCTCCGGTCATCCTGATCACCGGGCAGGACGACTATGAGATCGACCTCGAGGCCAACGCGCTTGGCGTCGCCGACTACGTCACGAAGCAGACGCTCAGCTCCAACGGGCTCGAGCGAGCGATCCGGTACGCGATCTCGCACAGCGGAGCGCTCACCGATCTGGCCCGCAGCCAAGAACGCTACGCACTCGCAACGCGCGCCGCCAACGACGGCATCTGGGATTGGGACCTCGATCACGACCAGATCTATCTGTCGCATCGCTGGTGCGCGATTCTTGGGCTGGAAGAACCGGTCGATGACGGCAGCCCGGAGCGCTGGTTCGACTTGGTCCACGATGATGACCTGCCACAGCTGCGGTCGGCGATCGAGAGTCATCTCGATGGCCGCACCGCACACCTCGAGATCGAATGCCGCATGCGCCACGCCGACACCAGCTGGCTCTGGGTGCTCTGTCGCGGCCTCGCGATCCGCGACGCCGACGGCAAGCCCACCCGCATGGCAGGCTCGATCGCGGACATCACCCAGCGGCGAGTCGCCGAAGACCGGCTTCGGCACGACGCCCTCCATGACCCCCTGACCGGGCTGCCCAATCGCGCGCTGTTGGCCGACCGCCTGGAGCAGATTCTCAGACGCTCCAGCCGTGATCCCGAAGTAGGGTGCGCGGTGCTGTTTTTGGATCTAGACCGATTCAAGCTGATCAACGACAGCTTCAGCCATACGACCGGCGACCAACTGCTGGTTGCGATCGCCACCCGCTTGACGGAGGTCCTCAGGCACAGTGACACGGTTGCGCGACTGGGCGGACGAGTTCACGCTGCTGTTGGACTCGACGACCACTCCTGCCGATGCGGCGACCGAGGCCCGCCACCTCTGCGAGGTCATAGAACGACCCTTCCAAATCGCGGGGCAGCAGCTGTTCGTGCGCGCCAGCATCGGCATCTCCCTGACCAAGCCGGGTGCCACCACAGGCGAGCTGCTGCGCAACGCTGACATCGCCATGTACGACGCCAAGCGGCGCGGCGGCGGCACCTACACGATCTTCGATCAGGCGATGCACCACCGGATCCTCGCCCGGCTCACCACCGAGAGTGATCTGCGCAGAGCCGTCGAACGCGGCCTGATGGAGGCCCATTACCAGCCGATCATCGACCTGACGACCGGACGTGTGCACAGCCTTGAAGTGCTCGCCCGCTGGCCAGAAGGCTGGCCGAAGTTGACGCCGGCCGAGTTCATTCCAATCGCCGAGGAGTGTGGCCTGATCGTCCCGCTCGGGGCGCACATCCTGAGGACCGGCCTGGCAGCGCTGGCGCGCTGGCGGGCGATGGGATTGCTTGAAGATGAGACCTGCGTCAGCGTCAACATCTCGCCACGCCAACTTGACGATCCGACTCTCCCTGAGCAGATTCTCGAGGCGCTGCAGGAGAGCGGTCTGCCGCCCGATGCGTTGCTGCTCGAGATCACCGAGAGCACGCTCATGCATGAGCCCGAGCGGATCAGCCGAATTGTCAGCGAAGTCTGCGCCAACGGTGTCGGGCTGCATCTCGACGACTTTGGGACCGGTTACTCCTCGCTCACCGCGCTGCTCCAGTTCCCGGTCCAGGCGCTCAAGATCGACCGTACCTTCGTGAACCACGTGGACAACGACGACGGTATGAATGATGCGATCGTGCGTTCCACCATCGCCCTCGCGCACAGCCTTGGACTTGAGGTCATCGCCGAAGGCGTCGAGACTCCGCTGCAGCTGGAGAACCTGCATAAGCTCGGATGCGAGTACGGCCAGGGTTACCTGCTTTCCCGGCCCCAGAGCGAGCAGGACATAGAGGCGGTGCTGGCAGCGTGGGATCGAAGCGGCACTTCCCCGTTCGCCGGCAGCGTCTGCGACTCCGGCGAGAGTCACGCGCCCTAGGACTTACAGCCAGGCGGCGAGCCGCGGGCGTCGGGACTTTAGTATTCGACCTCGTGATTTCTAAGGAACAAAACCAGAAGGTCAACACGGGGATCCCGCGCGAAGAGCTGAATGCCAGGCGCGAGCGGCTGCTGACGCATATCCGCGATCAAAAGCTCAGCGGCTACGTGCTCTTCGATGAGCAGTACATCCAATACTTCACGAGCTTCGGTTTCCTGGCGACCGAGCGCCCGGTCGCCTTTGCCGCCAACGCCTCGGGTGAGATGGTGGTGTTCGTGCCCGAGTTCGAGGTCGAGCGCGTGCGCGAAGAGACCGAGTTTGAGCGGGTCGAGTCCTATCCCGAGTATCCGGGCATCGAACATCCGATGCTGATCCTGGGTCGGGTGTTGCGCGACATGGGGATCACGGGCGCCGTCGCCGCCGACAGTGACGGCTATCCGGGCATTCTCGGCTATGCCGGTCCTTCGCTGAGCGAGGTGATGGGCGGTGTAACGACCTCGCTCCCATCGTTCATTGAGAGCTTGATGGTCTGCAAGAGCGACGCGGAGATCAGGCTGATCCGTGAGAGCGCACGCTGGTGCGAAGCTGGCCATCGGCTCCTGGAGCGGTACTCGCGCCCCGGAGCCACCGAGGCGCAGGCCGCCCTACGCGCAAGCCAAGAGGCGACCCTGCAGATGCTGGAGACGCTCGGCTCGGCGTTCGGCGGGCAGCAGGGCTCTGCTGACGGCGTTTCGGTTGGCTATCGAGGCCAGATCGGGCGGCGCAGCTCCTGGGCGCACGCGATCGCTCACAACATCGCGTTTCAGCCTGGCGATGTGCTTGTGACAGAGACGAGCGCGCCGATCTGGGGCTACAACGCCGAGCTCGAGCGGACCTTGATCATCGGGCCGCCGAGTGACGAGGCGCGGCGCCTGTTCGGGCACATGGTCGCGGCCCAGCAGGTGGCATTGAACGCCTTCCGACCTGGGGCAACCTGCGCCGACGTCGACCGTGCCGTGCTCGGCTATTTCGAGGCGAACGAGCTCATGCCCTACTGGCGCCAGCACGTCGGCCACGCGATCGGCCTGCGAGACCACGAGGCGCCGTTCCTTGACATCGGCGATCGCACACCGCTGGCACCTGGCATGGTCTTCACGATCGAGCCCGGCGTCTACTCGCCGACGGTCGGCGGCTTCCGCCACTCTGACACGGTGGTCGTGACAGCTGACGGGATTGACGTCCTCACCGATTACCCGAAGGACATCGAGAGCCTGACCATCGAGCTGTGAACGCCGAGCGCTCGAGTTGTCAGGCGCCGGAGGTGGTCTTCCAGTCGATGTCGGACATCCGGGCTAGCGCGAGCACTAGCGCCTGGGTGCCCTTGCGGCCGTAACCCTGCGCGCTGAGAGCTACGTACAACTGCTCGGCGAGTGCCAGCCCTGGCACTGAAAGACGCATCCGCCGTGCCTCGGAGAGCGCGATGCCCATGTCCTTGATGAAGTGGTCGACGGCGAAGCCAGGCTCAAAGTCACCGGCCAACATCCGCGGTGAGTAGTTCGACAGTGACCACGAACCGGCCGCTCCCGAGGCAACCGACTCAAGCACGGTGTGGAGGTCAAGGCCGGCTCGGTAGGCGTACAGCAGGGCCTCGCAGACGCCGACCATAGTGCTCGCGATCAGGATCTGGTTGACCATCTTCGCGTGCTGCCCGGCTCCAGCTGAGCCCTGGTGAACGATCGTTTTGCCCAGGACATCGAAGAGCGGGCGTATCCGCTCAACCGTTTCGCCGTCGCCGCCCACCATGATTGAGAGCGTGGCGTTGCGGGCGCCGGCGTCACCGCCGGATACCGGTGCGTCGAGCGCGCCGACGCCCTGCTCGGCGGCGGCCTTCGCGATCTCAGCGGCGAGCTGCGGCTCGCTGGTGGTCATGTCGACCACGACGCTGCCCGAGGTGGCTCCTGCAAGCGCGCCGTTGGAGCCGAGAAAGACTTCTCTGACGTCCGCCGGGAAGCCGACGATCGCGAAGGTCACGTCGGACGCGCGGGCGACATCTGCCGGCGTGTCGGCCCAGACCGCACCGCGGCTGATCAGCGAGTCCGCTGAAGCCCGCGTGCGCGTGTAGACGGTTACTGGATAGCCCGCGTCGATCAGGTGGCCGCACATCGAGCTGCCCATCACACCGAGCCCAACCCAGCCGATGCGGGTCTGCGAAGTTGGTTGCGTCATGGTCGGCGAGTCTACTTGGCGAAAACCGAGCCTCGCCGCTCTGGTCTGATGCGCGGGTCTGCGTTTGATCTGAGCGTTTGCCGGGCCGAGACGGTACCGTCTGCCTATGGCGTCACTTGACGAGAAGCCCGAAGTCCTGGTTCCGGATGGCGAGCCCTCGTACCAACTCGAGCTCGAGGACCTCGTTGCCGGTGATGGCGATAAGGCCGTTGCGGGCGGGATAGTCGAGGTCCACTACGTCGGCGTGTCGTGGAAGACGCGTGAGCAGTTCGACGCTTCGTGGGATCGCGGCGACACGTTCAAATTCCGGCTTGGCAAGGGTGAAGTGATCGCTGGCTGGGACCAAGGTGTTGCCGGCATGAAGGTCGGCGGAAGGCGTCGGATCACGATCCCGCCGATGCTTGGCTACGGCAAGCGTGGCGCCGGCCGGGTGATCGGTCCCGATGAGACTCTCGTCTTCGTCGTTGACCTAATCGGCATCCGCTGAGCTACGTGAGATAGCGCTCTCGAGGCGCAGGAACTTGTCCAGCGAGTCGATGCATTCCGCGCCCTTCGGCTCGCCTGAGACGTTGTAGTTGAGCTGCCCGCAGGTGGGCTGATTAGCGAGCTCAGCCGCCATCTCCAGATTGTTAGTTGCTTGCTATTGACAAGCGCGCTTGCTTTTTGCAAGTATCGCGCGCAGTCAAACCACCAAGGGAGCAACTGCATGCCTACGAACATCTTCGTGAGTTACCCGAGCGACGACCTGGAGCGCAGCACGGCGTTTTACTCGGCGCTCGGTGCGACGATTAATCCTCTCTTCACCGACGAGAACGCCGTTTGCTGGGTGTGGGACGACAACATCTACACGATGGTGCTGAAGCGGGATTTCTTCGCCAGCTTCACGGACAAGCAGGTCGGCGATGCTGCAACGGCCGCGCAGTTTCAGATCGCGTTCTCCCGTGACTCCAGGGCGGACGTAGACGCGGTGATCGAAGCGGGGCTCGCCGCCGGTGGCTCCGAACACGGGCAGGCTCAGGACTACGGCTTTATGTACAGCCGGGACCTGGAAGACCCGGACGGCAACATCGTCTGCTTCAACTACATGGTGCCGGAGGCGGCAGAACTGGGCCCGGAGGCCTATATGGCGCAGCGGGGCCAGGCCTGAGTGGCCGCTCGCAGCTACGGGCAGTACTGCGGGATCACCACCGCCACCGAGCTGGTCACGGAACGCTGGGCGCTGCTGATCGTCCGTGACCTGCTCGTCGGTCCGCGTCGCTACACCGACCTGAAGCAGGGCTTGCCCAAGATCCCGACGAACATCCTGTCTGCCCGCCTGAAGGAGCTACAGGAGGGCGGCGTGATCCGCCGGGTCCCGCTGGCACGCTGTGGACTGGTCTATGAACTCACCGACTACGGGCGCGAGCTTGAGCCGATCTTGCTGTCACTGGGGCGATGGGGATTCCGGTCGATGGGTGAGCCCAGGGAAGACGACGCTGTGACCGCGGACTCGCTGACGATGGCCCTGCGGACCGCGTTCCGACCTGACCTGGCCTCGGTTTCACTGGACTTCCAAATCCAGGTGGGGCCTGTCGAATTGCGCGCCCAGGTCGGCGGCGGCGAGTTGACGGTGGTCCAGCTCGCTCCCCCGGCGCCCCCAGTGGGAGGCTCGCTGCCCAGCGGCGAGCCTGAGCTGCGGTTCGCTACCGGCCCTGGTATCCGCCACCTGATCGCGGGCAGACTGACGCCTGCCGAGGCCGTGGAGCAAGGCGTGGTGACGATCCTGCAAGGCAACCTGAAACTGCTTGGCCGATTCGCGAAACTCTTCCGGATCGACGGTTGAGCCGGGCGCGCGTGCCGGCGGACGCCACGCGGTAGCGAGCTCGGCGTCCTCCGGCACAGGGGTCGGCGGGATGCAACGGCGGGCGCCTCCCCTCGTCCCGTGTTCAGGTGGCGTTCTCTGCGCAGTTGTGGAACCGCTCAACGCTCCAGGTTGCGTCTCGCTTGGAGAGAACCCAGGTGTCAAGCGTTCTCGTCTCGGATGTGGGCTCGGTCTGACCGGCGAATACGATGGCCGCCTTGCTGAGCACGAGCGCGGCGTCATCGCCGATGAAGCGGACGCTTTGGACATCGTGTATCGCGTGTGAGCCCTTCAGCCTGTCCGCGAACTCGTATGCGATCGAGGCACGGATAGCGTCCCGATTCTCCATGTAAAAGCCGGTGTGCACGGCGTTTGCGTGCTCCCCGTAAGGAGCGACGAAGGCGTCTGCGTCGTTCGCCGCCCATGCGGCGTACACCTGATCCAGCACCGCGCGCACCGCGTTTTCATCTTGGCTTGGCATTGTTCCTCCAGTTGGATTTGTGTCGCCGGCGGCGGCCTATCTGTGATGCAGACAACACAGGATCCGAAAAGGGGTCGGGACCCAGCGGCAGACACCGCGATTTGGATGCTGTGCTGCTCGGAAAGCAACGTCAACCGCCGCGTCATCAGCTAGATCCCGCCTGGATTCACGCGCTCGCGGGCTCGTCAGAGCTGGCGAATGCGATCACACGCCTGCCATCTCTGGGATCGGCATTTCTTCTAGGACCACGATCTCGCAATCCTCGGCCCAGTGCAGATGGTGATGGTCGTTGACCATCACCAGTGCTGCGTCCATCGAGTCGGCTTGCAGGATCGACATCCCAATGATGTTCGTCTGTGTCGGCGAAGTGCCCGACGCCTTCACGTTGACAGCGTTCCCAAGCGGCTTGCCCGGATCGACCAGGCCTGAACCGATGCGTTGCGCCCAATCTATCCAGAGCTGCATGCCCACCATGGCCTCTTCCGGGGTGGCCTGAGCGAACCGCTCGGCGACACTGAGCGGCGCGTAGTAAAGAACGATGTATCTACCCATAGTTGTCTTCATGCCCTTTCAATGGCGGTGCTTTTGCTATTCACGTTCGGATTGGTCCGGCGAGGTTGAGCCGCTGTCGGCTTGTCCCTCAATGTCAGCCTCCAACACGCCTCCGATCTCGTTGAGCGCCTCGGCAATGGCCGCCAGCTCTTCGACCGGAAGCGCGGCCATGACCTTCAGCGACCACTCGACCTGGCGTCTGTAAATGGCCGTGAGGACTTGCCTGCCCGCTGGGGTGAGTTCGACTAGGCGGGCTCGCCGGTCGTTCGGATTGTCCGAGTAGGCCACCAAGCCCTCACGTTCAAGGACGTCGGCCACGCGCTGCACGCTCTGACGGGCGTGGCCGAGCTCCCGGGCCATCGCCGCGACAGTGCGAGGTTCGTGGGCCCTTCCCAGTACCTGCCACCTGGCGCTGCTCTGCCCAGTCGGGCGGCTAATACCTTCGCCGGCTCGGATCAGGACTCCGTTGATGCGGAAAACGCTGGTTGCAAATTTCGTCCAGATCTCCTCTGGCCTCGCTGATGGCTCCACGGTTGCGAACCGTATGTGATTGACAGCCTGCTGTCAATCACATACCACGATCTTGACGGGCGTGGTTCTCAAGAGTTGGGGCGGTCAGGCGGTCTCTGCTGCTGGTGAATGTTGGGAGATGCCGATTCTGGTTTGAGATCGATGCCTACGCCGGGGGCCGGCACTCCCTAGTGTTCGCCCGAGTTGCACGATTGGATCGCCTGTCGGTAAGTGCCGTACGCGCCCTGTTCGTGAGTAGTCACGGCTTTGATACATGCGCAGCGCGCGTTCGTTGTTCTGTCGGGTCCAGACGGTGATGATCGGCCAGCCCATCTCGATGAGCCTGTGGTGCGTGTAGTCGAGTAGGCGGCCGCCGATGCCGGCGCCCCACTGCTCGGGGCGAACGAAAACCATGGCTAGGTGTGCATGGCCTGGGATGACTTGGCCGGCACCATCGTCGGCCCGGGCTGCTTCCAGTAGCGCCATCGCAACCTCGGTGTCGTTTAGGTGGCCGACGAAGATCACGGAGTCTGGGTCGGTGAGCTTCTCGCGGATTCGTGCAATGCGCGCGGGTGAGGGTGCTAGACCACGGGCGGTGTTCGCGGCTCGCCAGACTTCAAGGACGGACTCGGGGTCTGCTTGGGCTCCATCGGTGAACCTCACGTCGCTGTGCGGGCGTAGTTGGGACAAAGTGGCTTGCGAC
>Ga0302314_10008229_pt1 | contig 18610 bp, 12 predicted proteins | sample III_Palsa_N2_3_FD_200533 | JGI IMG/M metagenome (GOLD analysis project Ga0302314, IMG submission 200533) | Peat permafrost microbial communities from Stordalen Mire near Abisko, Sweden - III_Palsa_N2_3 | ecosystem: Environmental > Terrestrial > Soil > Palsa > Peat permafrost | place: Sweden...
CGTCCGCCCTTCCAGTCCTTCTTCGAGGGACCGTCGACGGTCTTCTGCGTCGCGGTGTAGCTGTGCACGGTAGTCATCAGGCCTTCGCTGAGTCCGAAGCCCTCCTTGATGACGGTGTAGACCAGCGGCGCGAGGCAGTTGGTGGTGCAGCTGGCATTCGAGATGATGTGGTGCGCCTTGGGATCGTACTTGTCCTGATTCACCCCCATCACCAGGGTGATGTCCTCGCCCTTGGCGGGGGCGGAGATGATGACCTTCTTGGCACCGGCGACGATGTGGCCCTTGGCCTTCTCGGCTTCGGTGAAGAGGCCGGTGGACTCGATCACGATGTCGATGTTCAGCGCCTTCCACGGCAGCTCGGCCGGGCTCTTGGCGCTGACCACCTGGATCGGCTTGCCGTCGACCAGCAGGATGTCGTCCTCGGCCTTCTCGGGCGCGGACTTCTTCGAGGAGACGGTGCCTTCGAACTTGCCCTGGGTCGAATCGTACTTCAGCAGGTAGGCGAGGTTGTCGGCGGGGACGATGTCACCGACGGCCACGACCTCGATGTCCTTGCCGAACAGGCCTTGGGTGTAGAGAGCGCGGAAGACCAGGCGGCCGATGCGGCCGAAACCATTGATCGCGATGCGAGTGGGCATGGAAACTCCAGGAACGGTTGAATGACGGACTTTAGTGACGAAGCCCTGAAAGCAAGGCGGTGCGAGACTGTATCTTTCAGCAGCGTACTAGGAGCGCCGCATAGCCGCCGCTCTGCCACGCCGTCGGCCAGCTCAAGCGCTCCCCCATCACCTTCCATCCCGGCACGGTATGGGCGATCGCCTGGTTCTCCTGCGGCGCCAGCGAGCAGGTCGCATAGAGCAGCCGGCCGTCCGGCGCGACCTGCGTCACCGCAGCCTTGACCAGGGCGCGCTGGATGTTGCCGAGCCGGCGCAGGGCCTCGGCCTGATAGCGCCAGCGCGCCTCGGGGCGGCGCGCCAGGACGCCACTATTTGAACAAGGGGCGTCGACCACCACCAGGTCGAAGGCGCCGCCCGCCAGCGCGGGCCGGGCGCTGTCCTGCACCAGGCGCGCCGGCGGTTCCGGCATCTGCGCGACCTTCGCCAGTTCGCGATCGGCGGCCACCACCCGGCAGCCGGCGTCGATGAAGGCGCTGGATTTGCCGCCCGGAGCGGCGCAGGCATCGAGCACCCATTCGCCCGGGCGCGGCCGGGCCACGGCCACGACTTCGCCCTGGGCGCGATCCTGGACCACGCACAACCCGTCGGCCACGGCGGCGAGCGCCTCATGCGGCTCATCCCACCACGTCCATGGCCCGTCGCGCTGCACGATCGAATGGCCCTGCGGCTGCGCCTTGCCGGGGCGGGTGCGCGTGCACAACGGCGGCAGGACGTTGAGTGCTGCGAGGGTGCGGGTGGGGTCCTGGTCCAGGACGCCACGCAGGTGCTCGATCAGAAGTTCCGGCAGGCCATGGCGCTCGGCCAGGTCGGTGGGCTGCAGCGTCTCGGGCAGACGGCCGAGCGGCCCGGGACCGGTGCGCTCCGCCAGGCGCGCCTCGGCGAGGCGGCGCAGCACCGCATTGGCCACTCCGGCCAGGCCGCTGAGCCCGAGTTCGCGCAGCACGCCGACCGACTCCGCGACCGCGGCGTGCGGCGGCACGCGGTCGAGCGCGAAGAGCTGGTGGCAGCCGATGCGCAGGCAGGCGCGCAGCGCGAAGGGCTGGTGCGAGCGCTTGAGGAACTGGTCCATGACCGCGTCATAGAGCATGCCGTGGCGCAGCGCGCCGAGCGCCAGCTCGCGCGCCAGGCCCTGGTCACGGTCATCGGACAGGGACGCCTCGCTGCGCGCCAGCGCATCATCGAGGAATTCGGCCTGGCCCTCCTGCCAGGCGAGCAGGGCCCGGACCGCGACCAGGCGCGCATTGCGGCCCTGGGCGCGTGGCGCCGTGGCGTGCGGCTGGAGGCGTCCGCGACCCGCTTTCAATGCGACTCGTTGCCCTTGAGGATGTCTTCCTTGTCATTGATGTTCTTCATCAATGAGTTCAGGTCGGAGAAGCCCCACGTCTCCATCTGCCGGTCGACGTCGTCCTCGGTCCAGACCTTGGCGCCATTGGTGCCCTTCTGGGCCTCGGTGCTAAACTGCGTGGCGAGATCCTGGGCGGCGTGGATCTTGGCCTTGGCGGCCTCGAGCCCATCGATGGTCGGGTTGTCGAGCGCGGTGGTGACCGTGGCGCGGGCATCCTTGATCGCGTCCTGCAGCTGCTCACCGAGCTTGACCTCGATGGTCTGCTGCACCGGCTTGGGGGCCATGAGCTTCTGGCCGATGGCGATCGAACCGATGAGCAGGATGCCGCCGACACCGATCATGGTCATCACCATCAAGGGCGGCAGGCCGGGCTTGGACTTGCGTGCCGTGCGGCTCTTCGAGGACTTGGTGGATTTCGACGACTTGGAGACTTTCGAGGAGCGCGACGAGGTCGCCGAGGCGGATGATCCCGAACTGGCCGATGAGGCCGCGGAGGCGTTGCGGCTCGCGGAGGGCGAGGCGTTGGTGCGCGCCCGGGGCGTGCGGTTCGAGCTCGGGGCGGCCTTGGCGCGGCTGGCCGCGGAGGGCACTTCCGTGATCGGCATGTTGCTGGCGGTCTCGGCCTTCTCGGCGTTGGCCCCCTCCTCGGGACTGGTCTCGAGTTCGGCCTGCGCACCGCTGTCGTCGATCTGGGGGACCGGCTCCTCGTCGAGGTCGTCGGCCGCCGCCGGATGGTCCTGGACGGGCGGGGTGAGGGCCGCGAAGCCGGCCGCGGCGGTGGACAGCTCCTGATGCAGGACCGCGACCTTGGCGGTATCATCAACGGTCGGCTCGCCGAGCGCGCTGGGCAGCGGCAGATCCGCCCCGTCGGCCTCCGGCTCGAGCTGGATGGCCGCGACGCGTGACGGCGGCTGGTCGTCGTCGAGGGTGCGCAGGCGGTCGCGCGCCATGTCGAGGGCCGGCGGCGGGGTGGGCATGCGTCCCAGGTGGGCGCGGCGCGAGGTGTCGTCCTCGTGCTCGAGTTCCGGGGGCGCGGGCGGCGCGGCCGCGGCCTGGTCGAGCAAAGCCAGTTCGGCGGGATGGTCGTGATCATCGCCGGCACCGGCATCCATGTCCTCGTCGTCGGCGGCATCCGCATCGGGCGTCGTGGGGGCGACCGGCGCGGATCCGGCCGTGGTCGCGGCGCCGGCGAAGGCCATCTGCTGCTTCTGCGCGTGATTGGCGACCCAGCCCTTGCCATGGCCGAGCTCGAGGCATGCCGCACAGATCACGTCATTGCGGCGTCGCATGCCGTGTCCGCTGTGCAGGTCGAGGTCGGTGACGCGGACGCCACAGACATCGCAGAAATACACATTCATTCTGCTCGCTCCACGGACCGGCAGCGTAATCGGCGCTGGCACCTTCCTCCACATGAAACCGCTGCGCTGGCTGGCACGTTGAGTGACATGGCGTCGCGCGGCACCACCCGGCGGCTTAGCGTCCCGGCTTCACGACCCGCGCCAGGTTCAAGGCGAGCATCTCCATGACCAGTTCCGGCTGCTGCCCGGAGCGCCGCAGCTGGCGCTGCGCCAAAAGCAGTCCCTGCAGCACGCGCAGCAGCACCGGTCGTCCCAGCTCGCGAGAGCGCTTGCGGGCGTAGTAGAGATTGGGTTTGCCCTTCAGGCCGGCAGCACTGATCGCAGCCGCATCATCGGCATTCTCAATACAGGCTAGTAACTTGCGCACCTCATTGACCAGGGCACCGATCGCCATCTGCGGCTCGATCCCGCCCCCGGCGTAGAGCAGTTCGATGGCGCGCGCGGCGCGGCCTTCCAGGGCCGCCGCGGTGAATTCCCAGACCGGGCGCTCGGCCACACCGCTGGCCACCGCCTGCACGTGCGTGACCGCCAGCGGCTCGTCGGCGGCGTAGAGCGCCGCCACGTCCGCGGTGGCCAACAGGCTGTCGGGATCCTCGCCCACCATGCTCAGCAGGCAGTCGGCGACCTGCCCGGCATGCGCCACCCCCCACGGCAGCTGGTCGAGGCGGTTGGCCAGCCAGCCCTGCACCGCGCCGCGCTCGGGCATCTCCACGGCGTGGACGATCTTGGCCGCACTCAGGCTCTTGGAGAACTTCTCGCGCGCATCGAGGCTCGGGGTGATCACCAGCAGCACGCCATTGACCGCCGGCTGGCCGACGCAGGCGGCGAGCACCGCCTGGTGCTTCTTGACGTACTTCTCATCGCCGCGCACCACCTGCAAGGTGGCTTCCGACAGGAAGGACGGGGTCTCGAGATCGAGCACGATGCGGGCCAGGTCCGAAGGCTCGACGGCGCGCTTGATCGGTCCGGTCCACTGCGCGCACACCGAGCCAGCGAGTTCGTCGCGCAGCCGGCTGCTGGTGCCGGTGATGACCTGCAGGCGCGTCTCCAGCGGGAAGGGCGGCGACGGCGGCGCGGAGGGCGGAGGCGTGCTCACAGGGTGAAGTTCTCCCCGAGGTACTCCTTGCGCACCGCCGGATTGGCGACGATCTCCTGCGGCGTGCCCGCGGCGAGATTGCTGCCGTGCTTCATCACGTAGAGGCGGTCGACCATGCGCAGGATGGCCTCGGCATTGTGGTCGGTGATCAGGACCGCAACCCCGCGCGAGCGCAGCGCATAGATGATCTGGGTGATGTCGCCGACGCTCTTCGGATCGACCCCGGCGAAGGGCTCGTCGAAGAACAACAGCTTCGGCTCGACCACCAGCGCGCGGGTGATCTCGAGACGGCGGCGCTCGCCGCCCGAGAGGCTGCGCGCCATGCTCGCGCGCAGGTGCGTCAGCCCGAGCTCGTTGAGCAGCAGCTGCAGCCGGCTCTCATGCTCGCTCTTGGGGTAGTGCTGCTCGAGAATGATGCGGATGTTGTCGGCGACCGAGAGCTGCGCGAAGATGGTCGGCTCCTGGGCCAGGTAGCCCATCCCCAGGCGTGCGCGCTGGTACATCGGCAGATGGGTGATGTCGGTACCGGTGAACTCGATGGAGCCCGCATCCGGGCGCAGCAGCCCGACGATCATCCGGAAGGTGGTGCTCTTGCCGGCGCCATTGGCGCCAAGCAGGCCGACGATCTCACCGGGATTGACCGCCATGGCGAAGCCCGAGACCACATAGCGCTGGCCGAAGCGTTTCGACAAGCCGGTGACCGAGAACATGCTCATTGTTGATAACCCGGCGCAGAGGGATGGTAATTCGCCCACATTCCCCACATCCTGGTCCACGAGGCAGCTCGGCGCATGACCCCTAAGTACCTGCGCGGGCTGCACCTAGGACTCATTTCACGGGTTCTTAGCACAGTCTTGGGCTCTCCCCTACTGATCCTTGATGCAAGCCTTGCCGACGCGCCAGCGTGGAGAAGTCGGGCAAAATGGCCGGCGTGGCACCGCATCGCGCGCTAGCGGACGATGCGCCAGCGGCTGAACGGAAGCACCACCGCGATCGCCCGCCCGCGCAGGTTCTCGGCCGGCACGAAGCCCCAGGCGCGGCCATCCCAGCTGGTCGGGCTGTTGTCGCCCAGCATCAGGTAGCAGCCGGCCGGGATGGTGACCGCGTGCTCCGGGCTGTCGCCCCAGGGCCCGGTGTAGCCGTCCGGCGCGCCGCACTGGCGGCGCACGCGGCCGATGTCACGGATGTCGGCAGCGGTCTTGTTGCGCGCGATCTCGTCGGTGGCCGGCGAGGACAGGGTCGACTGCTTCTGCGCCTTATCGAGGGTCTCGTCCATGAGCAGCCAGTTGGCGGCGTAGTGCAGGCTGCGCTGGATGTGCAGGCTGCCCAGTCCGAGCACGCCGGTGCCGCCGATCTGGATCAGGGTGCGCTGCAGGTTGGGATCGACCTCCGGCACCGCGAAGCGCACCAGCTCGGTGCCATCGCGCGCCAGGATGCATTCGTCGTCGAGATGGGTCATGGTCACCTGGTGGCCAAGCAGCGAGTCCGGACCCTGGGCGTAGGGCGTGGGGCGCGCCAGGCCGTCGAGGCCGTCGAGGCGCCACCCGTCGACGCCCAGCGTCAGCTGGATGCCCTGCTGCGTGCCGTGGCGCAGGACCAGGGTCGGATGGCCGGTGAGGATGGTGATGGTCGCCTGCAGGCGCACGTCGCCCACCCATTCGCGGTCGACCCGCGAGAGATCGGTGCCGTAGGCGTCGTTGTCGACATCCTCGAGCGTGCGGCGGCGCACCGACCACTGGTCGAGATCCCAGATGCTGCCGGTCGACTGGTCGGTGGGATAGGTGAACTGCGGCGTGACCATCGAGACGTCGACATAGTCCATCTCGCCTTCCGGCAGGCGCTGGACGCCGGCCGAGCCGGGCTTGATGTAGAGATTGCGAAACGGCTGGGTGAAGGCCACCGGTGCGACGGCGGAGGCGGTGATGATCAGGTCCTGATCATGGTTCTGCACCGCCAGGGCCGGGGCCCAGGGCTGGTAGGACGGCTGGGCGCCGGCGCGGTAGATCTCCTGCCAGATCGCCTCCTGGATGGCGGCGGGCTTCTTGGGGATGGCGAAGCTGCCGTCGGGCTGCTTGAGGTGGTACTCGCCATTGGCGATGTAGAAGACGTCGCCCGGCATACCGACCAGGCGCTTGACGAAATTGCGGTACATCAGCGGCTGCAGCGGCCAGGAGTTGATCGGCTCATTGTCGGCGTCGATCGCCGTGCGGCCCGAATCCTGGTACTCGATCTCCGGTTCCGGGAACTGGAAGACGGTCACGTCCCAGCGCTGCGGCGAGCGGAAACGGCAGATCAGCTTGTCGACCACCACGTGGTCGCCCTGCAGGAAGCCCTTCTCGCCGTAGAGCATCGGCTCCATCGAGGCGGTGGGGATGGTGAAGGCCTCGACCAGGTAGTGGCGGATCGCCATCGCGACCAGGAAGGCGAAGATCCAGTTCTCGCAGAAGCGGTTGATCCAGCGCTGCCCTTCGGGCAGGCGCGCCTCGAAGACCTCGCCCGGTGTGAGTGGTGCAGCCTCGGCCATGTCCCCCATCCTCGGGTCGCTAGGCCATGCGCAAGGTGCCTGCCGGGGCGGACCGGACCGGCGCGTTGGACGGGGCGCGCCCGAGCAGGACGCGCTCCTGCGCCAGGATCCAGGCCTGCAGCCGTGCGGCGACCCACGCGTCGGTCAGGCGCGGACTCAATCCCGGCGGCGGCGCCAGCGGCCGGCCGAAGCGGATCTCGATCGGGCCGCCGCACAGATTGGGCATAAGCGCGTGGCGCGGCCACACCCGTTCACTGTGGTGGATGTAGACCGGGACCACCGGCACGCCGGCGCGCCGCGCGAAGAGCGGCGGGCCCTCGCGCAGCTGCCCGACCCGGCCGCTGCGGGTGCGCGTGCCTTCCGGGAAGACCAGGACGGAGATGCCCTGCCGCAGGCGCTCGATCGCGCCCTTCATGCTCGAGACGCCGGGGTTCTCGCGGTCGATGGGGATGCCATACATCACCCCCAGCATGAAGCGGATCGGCGCGTGCTTCCACAGATCGGAGCGCGCGAAGTACGACAGCGGCTGGTGGTGCCACATGCCGACGAAGGGCGGATCGAAGAAGCTGCGGTGGTTGGCGGCGAAGACGCACGGCACCGGCAAGGGCGTGGAGGGCAGGCGCACGCGGCAGCGGAAGCAGAAGCGCACCCAGGGCCGCAGCACGAGGATGCCCAGCAGCTGCACGAAGCGGGGGAAGAAGGCGCCGGGAGCGAAGGCCACGCAGGCGACGTTCCATCCCAGGTGGGACCTGGCAAGGGCTCCGCCCGGCCTAGGGCAGCTTGGGGTTGTAGCGTTCCAGCATCAGGGCGGTGAAGTGCGCGCTCTGGTAGCGGCTGGGACCGGTGATCAGGTCGGCGAAGCTGAAGGCGCTGTCCTCGGAACGCGGCACGCGGATGAAGGGCAGCTGGTAATGATGCGCGGCCTCCGCATCCAGGGGGCTGTCGCCGACGAAGACCGCCTCGGGACCACTGATCTGGAAGTCGGCCAGCGGCACGTCGAGGCGCTTGCGGCGGCGGCCGTCCGCCAGGACCTCTTCCGCATTACCAGCATGGTAGATGCCCTGGATGAGATGGCGCACGCCGGCCTGCTTGAGCGCCACTATGATCAGCTCCTCGCTGGCGTCGCTGATCACCACCACCGGCACCTGCCGGTCGCGCACGAAGCAGCGCAGGAATTCCGGGATGCCGCGCCGCGGCACGTAGCCGCGCGCGGTCAGCTCGATCAGCGTCTCGAAGCAATCCAGGAGGATCAGCCGGACACTGCGCGGAATGATGGTATCGGCGCCGTACTGGGCCATTCCTCGAGTATTGCAGGTGGCGAGCGAGCACAAGATGGCGCTTCTGCCGATTCGCCCGACCGTCCTCGCCGCGCGGCGGCCGCGCGGCGCTGGACACGACCGCGCTCCTAGTCGAGCGAGGCCTGCTCGCCGGTGCGGATCACGTCGAGGACTTCCAAGGGCGTGGGGGCGGCGCGCAGGCGGTCCTCGACGTAGTCGGAGTTCTCCAGGATGCCGGCGATGCGCGCCTGCAGGCGCTGGTGCACGCGCGCCATGCCGGCCGGGGTCAGCAGCAGGAAGAGCAAGAAGGCGCGCTCGGTCGTGCCCTCGACCGAGATGCCGGCGTCGGAGCGCAGGAACATCAGGATCGGCTTGGCCAACGCCGGGATGCGCGCGTGCGGCAGCGCGACCCCCTGCCCGAGATAGGTGCCGGCGATCTTCTCGCGCTCCATCACCGCGCGGATCACCAGTTCGCGGTCGATGCCGAGGTCCGCGTCCGAGACGCGGCCGATCGCCTGGCGGATGGCCTGGGCCAGGGTCGGCGCGGTGACGCCCAGCAGGATGCGGTCCACGGTCAGCACATCGCCCAGGGTCACCGCCGACTCGGTCTCGAACTCGTCGGCGACCGTGCCGATGATCTCCTCGATGATGTCCTCCATGCTGATCATGCCGGTCCAGATCCCGCCCGCGCCCAGGACGATGGCGACGTGGGTGCGCCGCCTTTGCATCTCGGCAAGCAGGCTCTCCAAGGGCGTGATCTCACTGGTGGTCAGGTAGGGGCGGACCAGGCGGTTGAGGTCGGGCTCGGGCCCCTCACCCTTGAGCACGATGTCCTTGACATGGATGAAGCCCAGCGGCCGGGCGGCGTGCTCCTGCTCCAGCAGCGGAAAGCGCGAGTAGTGGTAGGTGCGCATCACCTCGAGGTTCACGTGGAACGGTTCGGTCGCGACCAGCGAGCGGATGCTGGTGCGGCGGCGCATCGCATCGGCGACCTTCAATCCGCCGAGCTCGAAGATGTTCTCCATGAACAACAGCCGGCGGAAGGACATCACACCGGTGGACTGCGAGCGGTCGAGGATGATGCGCAGCTCATCCTCGCTGTGCTGCTCCTCGGCGGGACGATGCATGCGCAGTACGCGCAACACCAGGCGCGACGCGCCATTGAGCGCATACAAAGGCAGGATGAACACGCTGCGCGCCACGGTCAGCGGGATCGCGGTCAGCGCGGCGACGCGGTGCGCGTGGCGGATCGCGATCAGCTTCGGGATCTGCTCGCCGAAGAGCACATGCACGCCGGAGACGACGAGGATGGCGATGACGCTCGCGCAACCGTGCGACCAGGCCGAGGCATGCGACACCCCGAGCAGGTGGAAGAGCGGCAGCAGCACCCCGGCCGCGATCGGCGCGCTGACGAAGCCCAGCGCGATCGAGCACAGGGTGATGCCGACCTGGCAGACCGAGAGGTACTCGTCGAGGTTCTCATTGATGTGCTTCAGCAGCATCGCCCGGGCATTGCCCTGGTTGATCAGCTCCTCGATCTTCGAGGAGCGGACCTTGACCGCCCCGAATTCGGCGAGCACGAAGACGGCATTCAACAGCACGAGGCCAAGCGCCGTGACGAGGTACAAGGTGAGCATGGCGGCCCCATAGCATGGAACCTCCGTACTGTGAGCAATGACCGGCCCTGGTACGAGGGCTGGATCCCGGGCAGCGCCCGGGGCAGGGGCATCTGCTCTGATTGCCTGAATTGCCTGAAATGCCTGAAATGCCCTAGATGGCCATGCTCAGCAGGGGCTTCTGCCAGGCCGCCTTGAGGCTGGCCAGCGGCGCGGCCAGGGAGGCGCCCTGGAAGGTGCAGGAGAGGACCGGGTTTGAGACGACCTTGCCGATGATCGCATGCGGCACCCGCGCCAGGACCGCATGCGCCTGGATGAGGTTCCCGCGCGGGATGGTGACGACGATGCGACTGTTGGACTCGCTAAAGAGCAGACGGTCGAGGCGGTCGATGCCGATGGTGCGCGGGGCCGGGTTGAGATTGAGCTCGCAGCCCAGGCCGCCGGCGAAGGCCATCTCGGCCAGGGTCACGCCCAGGCCGCCTTCTGAACAGTCATGCGCGGCATTGACCAGGCCCTGCTTGCAGAGCTCGGCCACCCCCTGCAGCACCGGTTTCGAGAGGGCGCGGTCGACGACCGGCACCCGGCCGCCGCTTACGCCACTCAGTGCGTGGTACTCGCTGCCGAAGGCCTCGGCCCGCGTCTCGCCGACCATCAGGACCAGGTCGCCGGCCTGCTTGAAGTCCATGCTAATCGAGCGCGACACGTCCGGCACCACCGTCAGCGCGGTGATCAGCAGGGTGTGCGGGATGCGGATCGTCCGGCCTTCGTAGGAGAACTCGTTGGAGAGGCTGTCCTTGCCGGAGACGAAGGGCGTGCCGTAGTAGAGCGCCATCTCGTAGCACGCCTGGCAGGCCCGCACCAGGGCCCCGAAGACCTCGGGATCGGTGCACTTGGCCCAGGAGAAGTTGTCGAGGATCGCGACGCGCTCGATCGGCGCGCCGACGCACACCAGGTTGCGCAGCGCCTCCTCCATGCCGGTGGCCGTGGCATGCCAGGCGTCGCTGTCGCTGAAGTTGGGATTGAAGCCGCAGGCCACCGCGACCCCGCGCGTGCTGCCCAGGACCGGTGCTACCACCGCGGCGTCGCTCGGGCCGTCATGGGCGATGCCGACCAGCGGCTTGATGATCGAGCCGCCCATGACCTCGTGGTCGTACTGGCGGATGACCCATTCCTTGCTGGCGATGTTGGGCCGGCCGAGCAGCCCGTGCAGCACCGTGGCGCAGTCGGGCATGGTGGCCGGTCCGACCACCGCCTCGGGCAGGGCCTGGGCCGGGATGAAGCGCGCCTGGCGCTTCAGGCGCGGCACGCCGTCATGCAGGAAGTGCATCTGCAGATCGCCGACCAGCTCCTGGTGGTAGTACAGGCGCAAGTGTCCGCCGCTGGTGACCGTGCCGATGGCCGTGGCCTCGACATCCTCGGCGGCGAAGATCGCCAGGGCCTGAGCGAGCTTCTCCGGCGGCACGGCCGCGACCATGCGCTCCTGCGATTCCGAGATCCAGATCTCGGTATAGGACAGCCCGCTGTACTTCAGGGGCACGAGCTCGAGGTGCACATCGCAGCCCTTCTCGGCCGCCATCTCGCCGACCGCGCTGGAGAGTCCGCCCGCACCGCAGTCGGTGATGGCGTGGAAGCAGCCGGCGTCGCGCGCCTGGAGCATGGTGTCGAGGACCTTCTTCTCCTCGATGGCGTTGCTGATCTGCACCGCGCCGCTGGAGACGACTTCCGACTTCGAAGTCAGTTCCGCGCTCGAGAAGGTCGCGCCATGGATGCCGTCGCGTCCGGTCCGGCCGCCGATCACCAGGATGTGATCGCCGGTCTTGGCCTCCTTCTCGATCGCGCCGCGCGGGATGAGCCCGGCGGTGCCGCAGAACACCAGGGGATTGCCGAGGTAGCGCTGGTCGAAGCGGATCGCGCCATTGACCGTCGGGATGCCCATGCGGTTGCCGTAGTCGCGCACGCCAGCCACCACGCCGCGCATCACGCGCCGCGGATGGATGGTGCCCGGCGGCAAGGCCGTGCCGGGAGTGTCGAGATCGCCAAAGCAGAAGACGTTGGTGTTGAAGATCGGCTTGGCGCCGATGCCGGTGCCGATGACGTCGCGGATCACCCCGCCCAGGCCGGTGTTGGCCCCGCCGTAGGGCTCGATCGCGCTCGGGCGGTTGTGCGTCTCGACCTTGATGCAGACGCCCCACTCCCGGTCGTACTCGATGACCCCACTGTTGTCCTTGAACACCGACAGGCACCACGGCGCGGCGATCTCGGCGGTGGCCCGGGCGATGGTCTGCTTGAGCAGGTTGTCGATGAGCACGGTCTCGACCGGGCCGGCTTCACCGCGCGGACCGGTGTACTCGACCAGTCCCTTGAGGGTCTTGTGCACGCAGTGCTCCGACCAGGTCTGGGCCAGGGACTCGAGCTCGATGTCGGTCGGCTCACGGCCCAGGGCGCGGAAGTGCGCCTGGATGCACTGCATCTCCTCGAGGGTCAGGCTGAGGCTGCCGCTGCGCGACAAGCCCGCGAGGGCGCTGTCATCACACGTGCTCAGCGCGACCTCGCTGCGCGTGGCGCGCGAGACCCCGGCCGGGGTCTGCCAGCGCAGCGCCTGCGCGGGATTGATCACGGCCTCCTCAATGGCCTGGTTGGCCAGGCACTTCCAGGCCAGCGTCTCGAGCTGCGCCGCACTGCCGGCGGCGACCGCGACCCGCGTCCCGACCCGCACCTGGCGCACCGTGAGTCCGAGATCGCGCGCACCCTTGATGATCGAGGCCTCGACCGGGTCCATGACCCCGGGCTTGCGCTGCACCTCGATCACCTGCCGTCCCGGGGCCGGCTGCGCGGTGAGGCTGGCACGCTCGATCAGGGGATCGCAGAGCAGCTCCTGGGCCAGGCGCAGCGCCGCGGCCTCGTCCAGGTCGCCGTCGAGCAGGTAGTAGCGGCTGCGCACCAGGGTGCCGAGGCCCGAGAGTCCGAGCAGGGTCGCCTCCAGCTCGAGGTGGTGGTCATGGGCGGGGGAGAGGCTGGTGATGTCGACGCGGCGGACGCTCATGGGCCGGAGTGTGCCGAAGCTACCGGTACGGCAAGGCTTGCGCGCGGGGCGGCCCCGCGCGCAAGGAGCTCACAATGGGACATGGCGTCCGAGGCCTGGTCTGGTACATCTCCCTCACCCCTATGCCCGATCCCTTCAAAGCCTATGACATCCGCGGCTTGTATCCCCAGGAACTCGACGAGGCGCTCGCCTACCGCATCGGCAACGCCAGCGCCGAGGTCCTGGGCCTGGCCGGCAAGCGCTTCTGCGTCGGCCGCGACATGCGCCTCTCCGGGCCGGTGCTCAAGGAGGCCTTCATCCGCGGCCTGGTCGATGCGGGCGTGCAGGTCGTCGACGTCGGCATGCTGTCGACCCCCGCGGTGACCTTCGCCATGCACCACCTCGACACCGCCGGGGGTGCGCAGATCACCGCCAGCCACAACCCCTCGCCCTATGGCGGCATCAAGCTGACCGCGCCCGGCTTCAAGCCGGTCGCCGCCGGCAGCGGCATGGAGGCAATCGAGGCGCTCGCCCGCGGCACCGCCATCTCCAAGCGGCCCGGCGGCGGGGTGACCGAGGCCCTGACCCTGGATGCGTACTGCTCCTTCCTGGCGCCCTTGTGGAAGCCGGCACGTCCGCTGCGCGTCGTGGTCGACGGCGGCAACGGCATCATCGGCACGCTCTTCCAGCACCTCGCGCCGAAGCTGCCGGGGCTGACCATCATCCCGGTGTACTTCGATCCCGACGGCCGCTTCCCGCATCACGACGCCAATCCGCTGAAGGCCGAGAACCTCGCGACCCTGATCGAGCAGGTCCGCGCGCATGGCGCCGACTTCGGCGCCGGCTTCGACGGCGATGGCGACCGCTGCGCCCTGGTCGATGAGCGCGGCGGCATCGTGCCCTGCGACCTGGCCTCGGCGCTTTTGGCGCAGTACTTCCTCACCACCGAGGGTCCCAGCGCCGTGGTCTACGACCTGCGCAGCTCGATGGCGGTGCCGGAATTCATCACCAGCCTCGGCGGCACGCCGGTTGAGACCCGGGTCGGGCACAGCTTCATCAAGCAGACCATGAAGAGCCACCACGCCTGCTTCGCCGGCGAGCTCAGCGGCCATTACTACTTCCGCGACTTCTACGGTGCGGACTCGGGCCTCTACGCCTTCCTGCTCTTGGCCAACCTGATCAGCCAGGCATCGACCCTCAGCTCGCTGATCGCACCGCTGAGCAAGTACTTCCACACCGGGGAGATCAACTTCAAGGTCGCCAGCGCCGCGGCGGTGATGCAGCGCATGCGCGACCTGAAGGGCGCTCAGGTCAGCGAGCTCGACGGGGTCACGGTGCGTTTCCCGACTTGGTGGGCGAATGTGCGCGCCTCGAACACCGAGCCGGTGGTGCGCTTGAACCTCGAGGCGCACAGCGCCGCCGAGCGCGACGCGCGCCTGCTCGAGGTCAAGCGCCTGATCCAGGCCTAGGACTGGGGGCGATCGGGCAGCTCGATGACCACCACCGTCCCGCCACCGCCGGGGTGGCCACGGTCGGGCGGATTGTCCTCGATCCAGATGCGCCCGTGGTGCTGTTCGACGATCTTGGCGCATAGCGCCAGGCCGATGCCCACCCCCTGCTCGCCCGGTACGGTGTGCAGCCGCGTGAAGACTTCAAAAGCGCGCTCGCGGTCCCCGGCCGGGATGCCCAGGCCACGGTCGGCGACACGCAGCCGCCAGCCGCCGTCGCCGCGCTGGGCGCTTAGCGCGATCTCCGGGGTCGTCCCCGGCGCGACGAAGGTCAACGCATTGCCATACAGCTCCATCAGCAGCGTCTCCAGCTGCTGGCGGTCGGCCCACACCTCCGGCAGCTCGACGGTGGTCCACACCGACGCGGGCAGGGAGCGCGCCGCGCCGAGGCGCTCCTGGACGTCGCGCGCCAATGGCCCGAGCGCGACGGTCCCGACGCTGCGCGTGCGGCCGAGGCGCGAATGCCGCAGCAGGCCCTCGAGCATCGCATCCAGGCGCATCGCGCCATCCAGGGACAGGCCGAGGTATTCCAGCTGGGCGGCGCTCATGCCCTGGGAGCGGCGCTGCATGAGGCCGAGAAAGCCGGTGATCATGCGCAGCGGCTCGCGCAGGTCGTGCGAGCAGATGTAGACGAAGCGCTCCAGGCCAGCGATCACGGCCTGGGCCTGGGTCAGCTTGGCGCGCAGCTGCACCATGCCCGGCGACGCGGCGCTGACCGTAGGCGCGGCTGGCGCCGGCTCGCGCGCTGCACGTCCCATGGGCACGGGGCGCGCGTCGCGCGCTGGCGGGGCCGCGGGTTTGGCACGGGCTGCGGGTTTGGCACGGGACACGGGTTTGCCACGGGCAGCGCGCGCCGGTTTGGCAGCGGCTGGCTGGGCGGCGCGCTTGGTCGTGCTGGCGGGCACCGGACGTGATCGGCGTGGCATGGGGAGGGCAGGTCCGCCGGCTACGCTATGAGATGCGTTGCAGCCACCAAGAACTGCTTCGGCAAGCTTGCTGCGTCAGCCGGCGCTGCGCGTTGGCGCGGCCGCCGGGGCCGGCAGCGCCGTGCCGCGCGCATAGCCGGGCAGCGTCGTGAGGTCGACCGCGTCGATCTGCTCCGGACGCAGGAAACGCCGCGCGTAATCGAGGTAGACCCCCTCGCGGATGAAGACCACGAACAAATCCGGATCGATGTGCCCGTCGCAGGCCATGCGTCCGAGGATGGTCAGCGCGGTCGACAGGCGCATCGCCGCCTTGTAGGGCCGGTCATCGGCGGTCAGGGCCTCGAAGATGTCAGCGATGCCCATGATCCGCGCCTGCACCGACATCTGCTCGCGGGTCAAACCCTTGGGATAGCCCTTGCCGTCCATGCGTTCGTGGTGGCCGCCGGCGAACTCCGGAACGCGCTTGAGGTGCTTCGGGTAGGGCAGCGCCTCGAGCATGCGGATGGTGGCGACGATGTGGTGGTTGATGATGCGCCGCTCCTCCGGCAGCAGCGTGCCCTTGGCGATGGTCAGGTTGCGGACCTCGTTCTCGGTCAACAGCGGCAAAAGCCCGCCCTCAGGCCCACGCCAGGTGATGCGGCTGATGGCGTGCACGCGTGCGATGTCCTCGTCCCTCATGAATTCGCCGCCCTGGTTGATGCGGCGCAGGAAGGCCAGGTCGTTCTCAAGCGCACTCGCAGCCAAAGCGTGGTCAGCGGATGTGCGCTGGCCACGGCCCTCCAGCTCGTCGCGCAGGCGGTCGATCTCCTGGTCGCGGCGGATGATCTCGAAGCGGGTCTCGATCAGGCCGATGCGATCATAGATGGTTTGCAGCTTGGTGGCCTTATCCATCACCGACTCGGGTGTGGTGATCTTGCCGCAGTCGTGGATCCAGGCGGCGATGCGCAGCTCGTAGCGGTCGGCGTCGCTCATCGTAAAGCCCGCCAGCGGCCCCTGCCGGGTGCGGGCGGTAGCCTCGGCCAGGGCCATGGTCAGCTCCGGGACGCGCCGGCAGTGGCCGCCGGTGTAGGGCGACTTCTCGTCGATCGCCGCGGCGATCAGCTGCACGAAGGATTCGAAGAGTTTGCGCATGCCATCGATGAGCTCGTGCTTGGTCAGGGCGATCGCTGCCTGCGAGGCCAGGCTCTCGATCGAGCGCTGCACCGTGTCGTCGAAGGGGATGGTCCCGCCCTGCTCGTCGCGGGCATTGATCAGCTGCAGGACGCCGGTGATGACGTTCTCGTGGTTGCGCATCGGCACGGTGAGGATCGAGATCGAATGGTAGCCGGTGCGCGCATCGAAGGCGCGGGTGTTGGCGAAGTCGAAGCCGTGCGCATGGTAGGCGTCGGGGATGTTGATGGTCGAGCCGCTGAGCACGCAGTGCGCCACCACCGAGGCGTGGTTGGGCGTGCCATCGGCCTGGGTGAGCGGAACCGGCGGATAGTTGATCGGCGGCCGGCCCGCGCCGCCCATGGCCAGCTTGAGGGTGCCGTTGCGCAGCAGATCGAAGCGCAGCTCGGCATCGTTGATCACCGAGTAGATGGTGCCGCCATCGGCATTGGTCAGCTCCTGCGCACCGGCCAGGATCAGCTCGAGGAGTTTCAGCGGCTCGGTCTCGACCGACAGCGCGATGCCGATGGCATTGAGCTGTTCGAGACGCCTCAGCAAGGCGCGGACCGTCAGGTTATCGGCTGCATCCGACATCGTGTGCGTAACCGCCTGGGGAGTGGATCGCACTGAGCCTAGGAGCAGGAGCTAGCCCGGCAATCCCTGCCCGATGCTACGCCACAGGTCCTGCTGCCACGCTGCCCTCCAGCCGCGGATCCGGGAAATCAACTAAGGGGCAACGGGATCGAGGGCAGGGGCGGTCTGGGCGGCGCTGACGATATCCTGGGCCGTCAGCCCGGCGCCATCCAGCCAGGTGCTGGCGAAGGCCGCGCCATCGGCCGGACCGAGGGCCTGGATGATGGCCGCGCGCCAGGCGGCCTGGTCGGCGATCTCATAGCGGTGGTCCGCCACCCAGGAGCGCAGGAAGGTCAGAAAGCGCTGCGGCCCGAGGCGCCGGCGCAGCGCCTGGTACATCAATCCGCCACGGGCGTAGACCACGCTCTCGTAGTCCTCGCCCTTGTCCCGGTAGGAGTCGACCGTGCCCGCCGCCGAGCGGTTCAGGCAGCCGCTCTTGGTGATGTCCATGGCCGACTCGGCCCAACCGGCATCGGCCGCGTGGCCTGAGGCATGGCTTTCCAGGTAGTAGTTGTCCGACCAGTCGGCGAGACTCTCGTCGAGCCACGGCGCGCGGTACGGATCGCTGCCGACCAGATTGTAGAACCATTGATGCGCGACCTCATGCGAGACGACCAGGTTGTAGACGAAGTCGACGGTCTTCTGCGCAGCGGCGTCGAGCGGGGCCTTGCCCACGCCCAGCTCGCTCGGGATCAGGCTCGAGATCAGGATCAGGCTGGATGACTCCATGCCCTCGGCGTCCTGCGACATCGGCGTCTGCACCACGCTCAGGCGCGCATAGGGATACGGACCGAAGGCGCTGTACAGCGCCAGGGCTTTCGCGGCGATGTCCAGGCTCGCCTGGGCGGCGGTCGTCAGTGACGGTACCGCCCATGAGACCACCGTGGTCGCGCCGACCGTCGCTGACTGCGCATGCAGCTGGGAACCGATGACCACCGCCAGGTCGCGGGTGAAGGGCGCGGCGATGGTGACGATGCGGCCGCTCGCCGTCGAGGGGCGCTCATTGATGACCGCCCCGCCGCTGGCCACGGCCATGCCGGCGGGGACGGTCAGCTCGACGAGCACATGCGCCATGTCCAGCGCGCACGGATCGGTCAGGTCGTTGAGCGGATGCAGCTGCCAGGCGCCCGCGGCGCGGCCGGCGATCACCGGATACCACGCGTAGAGGCAGGCCTGGTCCGCCGACTGCTCATCGAGCCCGTTGTCGCCGGCGGTCATCGAGAGCACGAGATGAAAGGCCGCGCTGAATACCAGCAGCTGTCCTGGCGCGCAAGGTCGCTGCAGGTCGATGAGCTGGGCGGCGCCCTGCTCGAGCGGCCGAGGGCTGACCGCCTGGCCGTTGATGGCGACGTGGCTGAGGGTCAGGCTGGCGCCATGGAAGGCGCTGGCATTGGCGAAGGTGTACAGACCGAGGTCGGTGAGCGTCTCGTCCCCGCGGTTGCGGTACTCGGCGCGCAGATGCCCATCAAGGGAATGCGT
>Ga0302314_10008230_pt1 | contig 18609 bp, 21 predicted proteins | sample III_Palsa_N2_3_FD_200533 | JGI IMG/M metagenome (GOLD analysis project Ga0302314, IMG submission 200533) | Peat permafrost microbial communities from Stordalen Mire near Abisko, Sweden - III_Palsa_N2_3 | ecosystem: Environmental > Terrestrial > Soil > Palsa > Peat permafrost | place: Sweden...
CGATATCAGGCTCATGCTCGATGCGGCCTGCATCGCGATATGCGGCGCCGGCAGACCCGCGGCCTCGAACACCGAATTGACTTCGCTGTCGCTATCGATCGCAACCGGCGTCGTGACCCATGACGCGCCGACGAGCTGCTGCAGCGCCGTCGCATGCTGCAGGGGATGATCGCGGCGACCCACGATAATGCGGCCGTTTTCGAACAAGAGGTTCACGACGAGCGCGGGGTCCACGAAGTCCTTGGATACCGGGCCATAATAGAGATCGATGATGCCGTCCCGTATCTCCGTCTCCAGCATGGGAAAGGTGCCTTCCACCACCTTGATGCGGATGTTGGGGAAGCGCCGGCGGAAAGGGCCGATCATGCCCGGCAGCAGGGCGATATGGCCGGCGGCGGAGAACGCCACGGTTATGACGCCGAAATCCTTGCCCTTGAATTGCTCGATCTCGTCGAGAGTCCGCTGGAAATCCACCTGCATGCCCTTGGCGCGGCGCACGAAGATTTCGCCGACGGGCGTCAGCGTCATCCCGAATTTGTTGCGTTCGAACAGCACCACGCCGAGCTCCTGCTCGAGCTCCTTGATGCTGCGCGACATGGCAGGCTGCGCCAAGCCGAGATGCTTGGCGGCGGCGCGCAGGCTGCCCCGTTCGACGATCGCCACCACGTTGCGGAGATGATGGAGTTTCACAGCGTCGATCCTCTCGCCCGACCCAGACGGGTCTGCGCGGAAATAGGCTTCCACGCGCGACCCTCTATATACCGTTTCAGTAACACCCGCGCCTAAATCGCATCTTCTGCAAAGGGGCAAGGTCTCTTAGCTGTCGGCGCAGCGGGGCAGGGCGAAGCCACCCTGTCTCAAAAAAGGAGGACCGATCGGGGTGCGAAACCCGGTTTGGGGTGGGAGAGATGCATTGAGTACGGAGTCTTCGGGGATGCCATCCGGCGCGGACGATTCGGCCGCCGGAATGCGTGATCGTATCGAAATCCGCGAACTGATCGAGAATTGGGTGCTCTGGCGCGACGCCGGCGACTGGGACAGGTTCGCAACCGTCTGGCATGACGATGGTCGCATGAACGCGACGTGGTTCAAATCCAGCGCGTCCGACTTCATTGCCGGCTGCAAGAAGGCGTTCGACGCCGGCATGATCGGCCTGCACAGCCTCGGTGGCGGTAGCATCGACCTGCAGGGAAGCCGCGCGGTCGCACAGACGAGAATGCAGATCGTTCAGCGCGCGCTCGTCCATGACGTGCTGGTGGATGTCCGCTGCGAGGGGCGCTTCATCGATGCCCTCGAGAAGCGCGAGGGGCGATGGGGCATGGTGCTGCGTCAACCCGTCTACGAACTCGATCGGATGTCGCCGGTCGATCCTTCCGCGACGCTTTCGCTCGATCCCGAGATATTGGCCGCCTACCCAGAGGGGTATCGTCACCTCGCCTATCTGCAGTCTGGTCTGGGTTTCGACGTCAGCAGGACGTTGCCGGGGACACGCGGGCCAGAGATCGCAGCGCTGATGGATCGGCTGAACGGCTGGCTGGGCGGCGCCGACAGATCGACGCTCGGGGACTGAGCGACACGGCGCGATCAACGCTATTCTGGAGAGAAGACATGGGCATCATAAAAATCGAAGATGTCGAATATGTGCGCTTCGCCGCGCCCGACCTCGAAGAAATGCGATCGTTCCTGCTCGATTTCGGGCTGTTCGAAGTGGAGCAGCAGAATCGCGATATCCTGAGAATGCGCGGCACCGGGCCTGCCCCGGTGGTGCATGAGACGATCCTGGGCGACGCCGGCTTCGTGGCTCTCACATTGCGTGCTGCCGGCATGGCCGACCTCGAGCGGTTGGCGTCCAGCGAGCATGTGGCGATCGAGGCGGCGGACGGCCCGGGCGGCGGGCGCAAGATCGCGCTCACCGATCCGAATGGCTATCGTGTCGAGGTGATCGCCGGCCGTACGCCGGCCGATCCGTTGCCGCACGCTGTTCGCGCGAGCTGGAACACGATGGCCGAGCGCAGCCGGCACGACGCTGCGAAGCGGATCGATCCCGGCCCGGCGAGCGTGGTGCGACTGGGCCATGCCGTCTTCGGCGTCCGTGACATGGTCGAGACTTGGGAATGGTGGAGTTCGCGTTTCGGGCTGATCATGTCCGACGAGGTGCGCGCGCCGGACGGCACGCTCGTCGCGGGTTTCCTGCGCTGCGACAGGGGCAGCGATCCGGCCGATCACCACAGCCTGAACTTCGTTGCCATCCCCGGCAAGGCGCCGGCCTTCCATCATGCCGCGTTCGAAGTCGCGGACCTCGACGATCTGATGGCCGGACACGAGCATCTCAAGATCCAGGGTCGCGCGCATGATTGGGGTGTCGGTCGCCATGTCCTGGGCAGCCAGGTGTTCGATTATTGGAAGGATCCGTTCGGCCACCGCGTGGAGCATTGGACCGACGGCGATCTGTTCACCGCCGACGTGCCAACCAGCGTCACCGACGTTCCCACCATGCTGAGCCACCAATGGGGGCCGGGCGCGCCGGGCGACTTCGCCTGACCGGGCAGGACGGTCGAGCGAACGGGCGGCGCGACGGATATGGTCGCGGGCCTCGGGACGATCATCGTGGCGATGGACCCCGACACCACGGATGGCAGCCCGGCTTATCCCGGTCTGAAACCGGGTACATGATCGTCGCTACATCCTGCGCCTTCCAGCGGGCGGATCACGACAACCCGTTCCGCCTCGTCGAGCACGTGCGCGTTGTCACCGTCGCCGAGGTCGCCTGCAAGGTCGTCGCGTTGTATGGAAGGCCTGCCGATAGCGATCGTGCATTCGCCACCTCTGGAGAGTCTATCCATGCTTGACGTCGTTATCACCGCTGCCAAGCGTACGCCCGTCGGCAGCTTCCTCGGTGCTTTCGCCGCTGTGCCCGCCCACGAGCTCGGCCGAATCGCGATTGAGGCGGCGCTGGCGCAGGCCGGTGTTGCCGGTGGCGACGTCTCCGAAGTGATCCTGGGCCAGGTGCTGACCGCGGCGCAGGGCCAGAACCCGGCGCGTCAGGCGGCGATGGCGGCCGGCGTTCCCAAGGAGGTCCCGGCATGGGGCGTCAACCAGGTCTGCGGATCGGGCCTGCGCGCGGTCGTGCTGGCGACGCAGGCGATCGCCAATGGCGATGCGACGATCGTGGTCGCCGGAGGGCAGGAGAGCATGTCGCTCAGCCCGCACGCGCAGAACCTGCGCGGCGGCACCAAGATGGGCAATCTCAGCCTGATCGACACGATGATCGTCGATGGGCTGACCGACGTCTTCAACGCCTATCACATGGGCATCACCGCAGAAAATCTCGCCGAGAAATATCAGATCAGCCGCGCGGCGCAGGATACATTCTCGGTGGGCTCGCAGAACAAGGCCGAGCAGGCGCGCGCCGGCGGGCGGTTCCGCGACGAGATAGCGCCGGTGACGATCAAGGGGCGCAAGGGAGATATCGTCGTCGCGGACGACGAATATATCCGCGCCGGCGCGACGATCGAGGCGATGGAAAAGCTCAAGCCCGCCTTCAAGAAGGACGGCACGGTGACCGCCGCCAATGCCTCGGGCCTCAACGACGGCGCGGCGGCGCTGGTGCTGATGTCGGCGGACGAGGCGGCGCGGCGCGGTACGGCGATATTGGCGAAGGTGGTCAGTTGGGCATCGGTCGGCGTCGATCCGGCCTATATGGGGATCGGGCCGGTGCCGGCCGTGAAGAAGGCACTCGAGAAGGCGGGGTGGTCGGTCGACGATCTCGACCTTATCGAGGCCAATGAGGCGTTCGCCGCGCAGGCGCTTTCGGTCTGTCAGGAACTTGGCCTGCCTGCCGAGAAGGTCAATGTGAACGGCGGCGCTATCGCGATCGGCCATCCGATCGGCGCGTCGGGCGCCCGGGTCCTGACGACCTTGCTCTACGAGATGGAGAAACGCGGCGCCAAAAAGGGTTTGGCGACGCTCTGCATCGGCGGCGGCATGGGGATAGCGATGTGCGTCGAGCGTGACTGATCATCGGCACGGGCGGATCGACGAACGGGAGAAAGCAGACGTGATTGTCGATCCGCTCCGCTCGGTGGCCGCGCGCTGGTTTTCCCTGGCGGCGATGTTGCTGTTCATTCCGATCGCATTGAGCTTCGTGATCACGCCGAGACCCTGGTGGAACGACTATCCGGGCATTCTCTTTCATCTCGCGATGTTCGGATTGGTCGCGAAACTCGATGCGCCGGACTGGGCGAAGGCCGCTGGCTATGGATGGTTGTTCCTCGATGTGACGACCGGGATCATGACGCTCAACAACGTCCCGATGTCGACGGCGATCTATGTGCGGCTCGGCGGCCATATCTTCGGCGGGATCTGGCTGATCGTCGCCTCGCTTTCGGGCTCGCGTGCGATGCGGTTCGTCGGGTTCATCGCCGGGCTATGGCTCATCGCCTATAGTTTCGTATCGCCCTTCGTCCCGATAAAGGCGTTGGGGCCGCAAGCCCTTCTCGTCCTGATTTGGCTGGCGATCGTATCCTGGCGCTATGGGGCGAGCAACGAGCGCGACGATCGCGTGCCGACCGCGTGAGCCGCACGCTGCTCGAGATCGCCGTCCCTGCCCACATCGTAGCGGAGGCGGTTTTCCTCGATCTCGTCGAGATGTTCTCCCGCCCAACTGCCCAGTGATTGAAGCGGCAGCGCCAGCGAATGCCCCAATGTCGTCAACGCATATTCCACCTGCGGCGGCACCGTTGGATAGACCGTCCGGCTGACCATGCCGTCGCGCTCGAGCGCCTTCAGGGTGCGCGTCAGCATCTGCTGCGAGATGCCGCCGATCGTCCGCTTGATGTCGTTGAAGCGGCGGGGGCGCTCGGTCAGGACCCTGACGATCATCACCGTCCATTTGTCGCCGACGATGTTGAGCACGCTGCTGATCTTGCGACATTGCGCGCTGGCGCCCGGAAAGGCAGGCATATCCATGTGACCAGGTCCTAAAAATATGCGTCCTTGGCGGCGCGCTCCCGGTCACATAGCGGGTCCTGGTCGCAAATCCAGACCGGAGACAATCAGTGAAGCTTCTGCATCTCGATTCGAGCATCATGGGCGAGGCGTCGGCGAGCCGTGGCATTTCCGTGGCCATCGTCGAACGCATTCAGGAAACGCACCCGGGTATCGAGGTCAGCTATCGCGATCTCGCCGCCGAGGCGCTTCCGCACATCACGCTCGACGCGTTCATGAAGCTGGACGTGGGTGCGGACGTGCAGCAGTTTCTCGAGGCCGATATCGTGGTGATCGGTTCCGGCTTCTACAATTTTTCCATCCCGAGCCAGCTGAAGGCGTGGATCGATCGCATCGCGGTAAGGGGCAAAACCTTCGCTTATGGTGAGAACGGTCCGGTCGGCCTCGCGACGGGCAAGCGCGTGATCGTCGCGCTGGCGCGCGGCAATGTCTATGGCGAGGGCTCGCCCTATGCCGCCTACGAACATGCCGAGACGCTGCTCCGCACGATGTTCGGCTTCATCGGCGCGGACGTCGAGTTCGTCGTGGCCGAAGGGCTGGGACGCGGCGACGAGGCGCGCCGCGTGGCCATCGACGGCGCGCTCGATCGCGTCCGCGCGATGTGACGCCGTGGCCCGGATCGGCGCGTCGGCCCCGGTCGCGCGCGCACAAGTGATGCCGGACGACCGTGGTTCGCCGCTCAGGCCCGCGATACGCGCCCGAGCCGGTCCGGGTCTACGCGCCCCTGCTCATATCCGCGGTGATCGCGGCGAGCGCGAAGGCCACGGCGGATTCGCTGCGATCGAAGGCGAGCCGCAGCCCTTCCTTGTCATGGCCGACGACCTCGCCCGACAGCGTTCCCGCCTGCGGATGGCGGAGCTGAACGCGCACGCCTGGTTCGAGCCGCACGGAGGTCTCGATCCAGGCGCCCGCACCCGAGATTTCGCGGATCGCGACGGGCATCGGCCGATCGGCGAGCAGCAGGCACAGCGGCCTGCGGCCTTCCGGGCGCAATCCTTCCGTGTTGGCGAGCCAAAGCCGCGTTGCCATCCCGAGCCCCTATATGATGCGGGCCGATCGTAACGGGTAAGGCCAAACGAAGCGTTAAGGCGCGACCGGGAAACAGGCGGCGCCATCAGCCTTGGCGGCGGCGCACGCCTTCTCGGCGGCGCCCTTGTCGGCCAGCGGCCCGGCGCGCAGGCGCACGATCGCGCCGGCCTTCTGGTAGCTGGGGCTTAGCCCGCCAAGCTTGCCGGACAATGTATGCCATGCGGTCGCGGCACCGTCCTGCGAGCCATAGGCGCCGAGCTGGACCTGCCACTTGCCGCCCGACGACGCTACGACCGCAGCCCCCGGTCGCGCCGGCTTGGGTGCCGGGGCCGCTTTGGGCGCCGCCTGCGCGACCTCGACCGGCTTCGCCCTGGCCGGCCTGAGCGGCGGCGGGGGTGCGGAGAGATCGCTGGTGCCCGCCGGCGTGGTCGGCTCGACGGCGATGTCGGCGCCGCCCGTCACCAGCTTGCGGCCGGTCGGGGGCACCGGCTGACTGGCCATCTGGGTCGCGAGCTGCAGGCCCTTCTGGCGATCGTCGGCGCTCATATAGCTGTCCATCTGCGACAGGCTCGTCGTCGCCTGCGGCAGGCCGGCGGCTGCCGCGCGAGTCATCAGCGCATAGGCCTTGGGCCAGTCGCGGGTCGCGAGATCGCCGTTGAACAGCGCGGTGCCATAGACATATTGCGCGCGCGGATCGCCGGCGTTGCTCGCCTTCTCGATCCACGGCATCGCCGAACGCCGGTCGCCGTCCTGGAACAGCAGCAGCCCGTAATTGGCGGCGCCCTGGATATGGCCGGCCTGCGCCGCCTTGCCGTACCAGGTCTTGGCCTGGCCGAGATCGGTGGGCACGCCGCGGCCGAGCTTATAGGCCTGCGCGAGGTTGAACGCGGCATCGCCGTCGCCGGCTTCTGCGAGCGGGCGCCAGATCGCGACCGCGCTGCCATAGTCACCGCGCTGCCACGCATCGACGCCGTCCTTGACCGACGCCATTGCAGGTGCCGCGATCGCGATCGCCACCAACCCCGTCGCAAACGCGCTTCGCATCATCATCCCTCCGCCGCAGTCCAGCTCGTGTCGCTGACTCGATAGCACGCGAATATCCGCGCCGTTAACTCGATCTTAGCGCTCGCCGTGGGATTTGCCGGATCAATTCCAGGGGACAAAGGGTCAGGCATGCGCGTACTCGCATTGGCATCGCAGAAGGGCGGATCGGGCAAGACGACGCTGTCGGGCCATCTGGCCGTGCAGGCTCACCGAGCCGGCGCCGGGCCGGTCGTGCTGATCGATATCGATCCGCAGGGTTCGCTCGCCGATTGGTGGAACGAGCGCGAGGCCGAAATGCCTGCCTTCGCGCAAACCACCGTCGCGCGGCTCGCCGCCGATCTCGAGGTGCTGCGTCAGCAGGGTTTCAAGCTCGCCATCATCGACACGCCGCCGGCGATCACCATGGCGATCCAGAGCGTCATCCAGGTCGCCGAACTGATCGTCATCCCGACCCGTCCGAGCCCGCACGATCTGCGCGCGGTCGGCGCCACGGTCGATCTGTGCGAGCGTTCGGGCAAGCCGCTGCTCTTCGTCGTCAATGGCGCGACACCCAAGGCGCGGATCACGCATGAGGCGGCGATCGCGTTGTCGCAGCATGGCACGGTCGCGCCGATCACCGTCCATCACCGCACCGATTTCGCCGCCTCGATGATCGACGGCCGCACCGTGATGGAGGTCGATGCCAAGAGCCGCTCGGCCAATGAGGTGACCGAGCTGTGGACCTATATCTGGGACCGGCTCGAAAAGAACTTCCGCCGCACCGTGTTTTCCGCGCCGGCCGCAGGCCCCGCGATCATGGCGCCTCGACCCGCTGGCGGCTTCGGCCGTCGCGTGGTCCAGTGAGGAGCGCCGACATGCGCGACACCAAGGCTTTCGCCTCGCTCTCCTCAGGTCTGCTCGCGCGCAAGGGTCAGGCGCGACCGGCGATGCGACCGCAGGGCTTCACGCAGGGCATGTCCCAGCAGGACGATCTCGGCTGGAACGACATGGGACACGACGTGCCGCGGATCGCGGGTGTCCGTCTGCCCACCGGGCTCGCCGGTCCGCAACTCGTACCCGGATCGACACCGGTCGAGGCGCCGGAAGCGCGTCCCGAGGTGCTCCGCCAGCAGGACGACATCGCACGCGAGTTCGTCGCGCCTGCCGTCGTCGCGCCGAGCGAAGACATTGAAGAGCCGGCGGTGGTCGCCGCGGCGCACGTCGCGCCGGAGCCGACCGCGCCCGAGCCGACGGTCGCGAAGGCGGCGGTCCGCGCGACGCCCGTTCGCCGCGCAAAGCCCAAGGCGCCCGTCGCCGCGCCGCGCGAGGCGGGTCGCAAGGCCGCCTTCACGCTGCGGCTGGCGACCGATCGCCACCTGATGCTTCGCCTCGCCTGCGCCGTGCAGAATCGCTCGGCCCAGCAGATCGTCACCGAGGCGCTCGACCGGTTGCTTGCCGATTTGCCCGATGTCGCCCGGCTGGCCGCCAGCCTGCCGCACAAAGACTGAATCCGAGGGATATGGACATGGACCGCAAGACGTTCGGCCGGATCGCGACGATGTCGCTGATGCTCGGCGCTTCCACGATCGGCTGCACGCCGGGCGGGCAGGGTGGCCATCCCGCCGCGCTCGCCAGTCAGGCGCCCAAACCGGACAAGCCGGCGCTCCGTCTCGCGGCGCAGGCACGCGTGGCACTCGCCGCGCACAGTGGCAATGCCGCGGTCGCCGCCGCCGAGCAGGCGGTCGCGCTCCAGCCGGGCGATGCCGGCTATCGCATGCTGCTCGGTCAATCCTATCTTGCGGCCGGTCGCTTCGGTTCGGCCGAGGCCAGCTTCCGCGATTCGCTCACGCTTTCGCCCGATCAGCCCAAAGCGCAATTCGACCTCGCATTGTCGCAGATCGCCCAAGGCCGTGGCACCGAGGCGCAGGGCACGCTCCATGGCTTGAACGGCGCGATCCCGGCGGGCGACGTCGGCCTCGCGCTGGCGCTTTCGGGCGATCATCAGGGCGCGATCACGATGCTCACCGATCTGGTCCGCAGCGGCAAATCCGATCCGCGCTCGCGGCAAAATCTGGCGCTCGCCTTCGCGCTCGACGGGCGCTGGCGCGAAGCCCGCGCGGTGGCGATGCAGGATACGGCGCCCGACAAGCTCGATGCGCAGCTCGCGCATTGGGCCGAGCTCGCCAAGCCGACCGCGACCGGCACCACGCAGGTCGCCTCGATGCTCGGCGTGACGCCGGTCGCCGATCCGGGCTTGCCGACCGCGCTCGCGCTGGCCACGCCGGTACCGGCGCCGTTGGGCGCCGGCGCACCGGCCGCGCTTGCCGCCGCCGATGTGGCACCGGTAACCGGCCCGGCACCGACCGTCGCGCCCGCCGCCGAGACCGCGAGCAATGCGATCACCGTGCCGCTCGACGATCCGATCCCGGCCGCGACTCCCGCCGATGCGCCGGCCGCCGCCGTCGTGCTCGCCGCGCAGGCGCATCAACAGCGCGCCGCATTGACTCCGCCGCCTCTGTTGCGCGCTGCGTCCTCGCCGTTCCGCTCGGCGATGCTCGTCCAGCCGGCGCATGCGCCGATCTTCCGTTCGGGCGGCTATGTCGTCCAGCTCGGCGCCTACGCGCATGCCGGCGCGATCCAGACCGCCTGGTCGCAGGCGTCCAAGCTGATGCCGCGGCTCACCGGCTTCGCGGCGGCGCGTGCCGAATTCAGCTTTTCCGGTGCGTCGCTGGTGCGCCTGTCCGTCTCGGGCTTCGACGATCGTGCGGGCGCAGTCGGCCTGTGCGAGCAGATCCGCAGCAAGGGCGGCCAGTGCTTCGTGCGCCAGACCGCCGGGGATTCGGCGATCCAGTGGGCCAAGCGCGATACCGGCGTGCAGCTCGCCTCGCGCGGCTGATCGCGCACAAGCGTTCGTTCCGGGGGGAACGGGAACCGGGGGCGGTCAGCCGAGAGGCTGGCCGCCCTTGATCGTTTTCAGCACGCGCCCCTGAACGGGCAGGCCGTCGAACGGTGTGTTACCCGCCTGACCGGCAAGCGCCTCCGCGACGATCTTCCATGGCTTGCCGTCATCGACGAGAATGATGTCGGCGGTGGCGCCGGGCGTCATCGTGCCGAGCTCCAGCCCGAACAATTTGGCCGGTGCGGTCGACAGAAGTTCGAAAAGCCGCGGCAGGCCGATCACGCCATCCTTGACGAGCGTCAGCGCGAGCGTGAGCAGCGTCTCGGCGCCCGCCATGCCAGGCTCCGCCGACACATAGGGCAGCCGCTTGGCCTCGGGCCCGCGCGGATCGTGGCCCGAGCAGATCAGATCGACCGTGCCGTCGCGCACCGCCTCGATCGTCGCCTTGCGATCATCCTCCGATCTCAGCGGCGGCGACAGCCTCGCAAAGGTCCTGAACGGGCCGATCGCCTGATCGGAAAGCAGCAGGTGGGCGGGACTGACGCCGCAGGTGACGCGCACGCCGCGCCGCTTGGCCGCGCGGACCAGATCGAAGGCGCGCGCGCTGGTCAGCTGGCGGAAATGCAGCCGCGCGCCGGTCTCCTCGGCGAGCATCAGGTCGCGCGCCACAGCCATCGCCTCGGCGACGGCGGGCGCCGAGGGGAGGCCCAGCCGGGTCGGCATCTCGCCATCGGTTGCGACCGCATCGTGGGTCAGCGTGCCATCCTCGGCATGCGTCACCACGATCAGGTCGAAGGCCGAGGCATATGTCAGCAGTCGATACATCAGGCCTGAATCGGCGATCCACGCGCGCCCGGTCGAGACGGCGACCGCACCGGCGCGCTTCATCAGCCCGATCTCGGCCATCTCCGTGCCAGCGAGTCCCAGCGTGGCGGCCGCGAACGGCACCACGGTCATCGCTCCGGCAGGAAAGGACGCCGCCTGGCGGATCAGCGCCGGCGCATCGAGCGGCGGCGACTGGTCGGGCATCAGCAGGCTGGTAGTGATCCCGCCCGCCGAGGCCGCGAGCGGATCGATCGCGAACACGCCGACATCGACCAGACCCGGCGCGATCAGCGCGCCGCGCGCGTCCGCCACCACGTCGGATTTGCGGAACAGGCCGTGCTCGATGTCGCCGATCGCCTCGATCACGCCGTCGCGGATCAGCACGCCACCCTCGGTGACGGTCCCCGTGACCGGATCGACGATGCGGCCGTTGCGGATCGCCAGCGTGGCGATATCGCCGAGTGTCTTCCTGCTCATGCCCAGCCCTCGATGCCGCGGCGACGGCGGGTAAGCACATCGAGGCACGCCATGCGCACCGCCACGCCCATCTCGACCTGCTCGGTGATCGCGGAGACGCGCGGATCGTCGGCGACATCGCTGGTGATCTCGACGCCGCGGTTCATCGGGCCGGGGTGCATGACCAGCGCATCCCTGGTGGCGCGGCCCAGGCGCTCGCGGGTCAGGCCGTAGAAATGATGATATTCGCGCGCCGAGGGCACGAACGCGCCCGCCATCCGCTCCAGCTGAAGACGAAGCATCATCACCACCTGCGTGCCTTCGAGCGCGGCGTCGAAGTCGGTGAACGCGGTCACCCCCATCCGGTCGATATGCGGGGGCAGCAGCGTTGGCGGCGCGACGACGCGCACCTCGGCGCCGAGCGTGGCAAGCAGCAGGATGTTCGAGCGCGCGACGCGACTGTGGAGCACGTCGCCGCAGATGGTGACGATCGTACCGTTGATCCGGCCGATCCGGCGGCGGATCGTCAGCGCGTCGAGCAGCGCCTGCGTCGGATGCTCGTGCCGCCCGTCGCCCGCGTTGAGCACCGGGCAATCGACCTTGTCGGCGATCAACCCCACCGCGCCCGAGGCGTCGTGACGGATCACGATCACGTCGGGGCGCATCGCGTTGAGCGTCGCGGTGGTATCGAGGAGCGTCTCGCCCTTCTTCACGCTCGACTGCGCGGCGTGCATGTTGACGACGTCCATGCCCAGCCGCTTGCCGGCGATCTCGAAGCTCAGCAGCGTGCGCGTGCTGTTCTCGAAGAAGGCGTTGATCTGGGTGAGCCCGGCGAGCCGATCGTCATGCTTGGCGGTGGCGCGGTTGAGCGCGATCCACTGCTCGGCCTCGTCGAGCAGGAAGCCGATCTCCCAAGGCTGCAGGCCGGCTATGCCGATCAGATGGCGATGCGGAAAAGGGTGGACGCCATCGGGGACGGTCGTTTCGGAAGGCGTCTCGGACATGGGGTTCGCTTAGTCCGCGGCGTGCGCATCCTCAAGCCGTCATCACTGACGCCCTTTCTTCCGTTCGCACTGAGCGCAGTCGAAGTGCGTGTTGCGGGCGCCGCGCTTGCAGCATGTCCTTCGACTTCGCTCAGGACGAACGGGTGGGGGTGGGGGGCGGCTAGAAATTCGACAGCGCGTCGATCGCGCCCTGCAGGATGTACGCCGCCGCCATCTTGTCCACCACTTCCGCGCGCCGCGCCCGGCTCGCGTCCGCGGCGATCAGTGTGCGCGTCACGGCGGCGGTCGACCAGCGTTCGTCCCACAGCAGGATCGGGAGCTTGAGCGGCGACAGATTGCGCGCGAAGGCCCGGATCGCCTGCGTGCGCGGGCTGTCCGTCCCATCCATGTTGAGCGGCAGGCCGACGACTAGCCCGCGGATCGCCTGCCGGGTGACGATCGTCGTCAACGCGGCGAGATCGGCGCCGAACTTCGTCCGCCGGATGGTTTCGGCCGGCGTCGCGATCGTCCATTCCGAATCGCAATAGGCCAGCCCGATCGTCTTGGTGCCGACGTCGAGCCCGGCGAGCCGGCCCGCCTGCGGCAGTGCGTCGCGATAGTCGAGCGTGGAGCCCGTGATCATCGGCGCCGCGTTTCGAAGGCGGCGAGCCGGCGTGCGGCATCGGCGCGGATGTTCGACCAGAACAGCGCATAATCGAAGACGTGGAAATTATTGCCGGGCAATACCGCGACGCCGAAGCCCGACGGTGGCTCGCCGATCAACAGCAGCCCCTGGGGATCGCAGCGCGCCGGCACGAGGTGCGGCAGCAGCGTCGCCGACTTGTAGCCGATGTCGGGCACCACCGATCCGAGATTGGCCGAAGCCGTCGCCACGCCGTCGCGCGTTCCAGTCAGCGGGTTGACGCACAGCGCAGGCGTGCCCTTGCGCGGCAAGCCGGCAAATCCGCGGCTGGCGTCGTAGATGACGCGCAGCTGCGCCGGATCGGCGGGTTCGCCGAAACTCTCCCAGCTTAGGATGCAGCGCGTCTGGTCGGGCGTGGTGCAGGCCGTCATGCCAAGCGCGGGCAGATCGGCGGTGGTGGAGACCGGCCAGCCGATCACATAGGCCGCGACGATCCGCTTGGCGATCGCATGCCCCGCCACCCTGGCGCGCAGCAGGCGGAGAAGGTGGAAGCTGCCCTGGCTGTGCGCCGCCAATATGATCGGCGCATCGGGCGGCACCTGCGCCACGAACGCGTCGAAGGCGCGCGCGACGTCCGAATAAGCGAGATCGATCGCATGGGCGGCATCGGGCTTGGCCGAAAGGAAGGCGCCCGCGGTCGCCTGCCGATAGCGCGGCGCCCAGACGCGTGCGACGTTCGAGAAGGCGCTCGCCTGGCTCGCTACGAGAACGTGCGCGCGGGCGTCCGCAGTCTTGTCGTCGTACGGCGCATTCCAGTGCAGCTTATCGAGATAGGTGGTCGGCGGCACGAAGAAGACGACCGCATCGGTGCGCGCCGTGCCGGCTACGCCGGGCGGTAGCCAGCCGGCGGGATCGTTCGGCGTGCCGGGGCGCGACAGCCAGGCGTCGGGCTCGCTGTAATCGGGCGTGCCCGCGTCGGGCGGCGGCGCGAAGGCGATCGTCGGCACGAAGGTGAGCCGCATCAAGGCCTGCGGAAAGGCCGTCCACAGAATCCCGAGGCCGAGGATCAGCACGATGATCGCGGCGATCACATAAAGGAAGCGGCGGGCGGCCATGAGGCGTCGGCTTAGGGCGCGGTCCTTTGCGCCGCAAGCGCGCTCCGAATGCCCGGCCGCCGCACGGCTCGGCTTGAAGCCAAGCAGGTCGGGTGCTAGCCGGCCCGTCACGCTTGTCGTGACAAACCAAAGGCCATCATGTCCGTCGACCTCGTCACCGTCCGCAAAATCGCCAGCCTCGCGCGCATCGCCACCAGCGATGCCGAGGCCGAGGCCTTGCTGCCCGAACTCAACAACATCCTCAGCTGGATCGAGCAACTCGGCGAGGTCGATACGACCGGTGTCGAACCGCTCGCCGCCGTCATCCCCAACCATCTGCGCCTGCGCGACGACGTGGTGACCGACGGCGGGATCCGCGACGCCGTGCTTGCCAACGCGCCGCAGGCCGAACACGGCTTCTTCGCCGTGCCCAAGGTGATAGAATGAGCGTTCGCGCGCATTCGATCATCCCCGCTGGAGCGGGGATCCAGGGCCACAACCGTGGGCGCCCGCTTCCCTGGGCTCCTGCCTTCGCAGGAGCACAAGCATGACCGACCTCACCGATCTCGGCATTGCCGCGATCCGCGACGGCGTCGCGGCTGGCAGTTTTTCCGCGCGCGACGTTGCGACCGCTTTCAATGCCGCGGTCGAGAAGGGCCGGCCGCTCAATGCCTTCCTCGTCGAGACGCCCGAGCTCGCGCTCGCAGCGGCCGACGCTGCCGATGCCGCCAAGGCGTCGGGCGATCTCAAGCCGCTGTCGGGCGTGCCGCTCGGCATCAAGGATCTGTTCTGCACCAAGGGCGTCGAGACCACGGCGGCCAGCGGCATCCTCAAGGGCTTTGTCCCGCAATATGAATCGACCGTCTCGGCCAAGCTGTTCGAGGCCGGCGCCGGGATGCTCGGCAAGCTCAACATGGACCAGTTCGCGATGGGCTCGTCCAACGAGACCTCGGCATTCGGCAATGTGATCTCGCCGTGGAAGCGCAACGATGGCGGCAATGCGGCGCTGGCGCCGGGCGGCTCGTCGGGTGGCTCGTCGTCGGCGGTGTCGGCACGGATGGTGCCGGGTGCGACCGGCACCGACACCGGCGGCTCGATCCGCCAGCCCGCCGCCTTCACCGGCATCTCCGGGATCAAGCCGACCTACGGTCGCTGCTCGCGCTGGGGCACGGTCGCCTTCGCCTCGTCGCTCGATCAGGCGGGGCCGATGGCACGCGACGTGCGCGACTGCGCGATCATGCTCGAGGCGATGTCGGGCTTCGACGCCAAGGACGCGACCTCGCTCGACGTCGTCGTGCCCGCGTGGGAAAAGCATTTGTCGGGCGATCTCAGGGGCAAGAAGGTCGGCGTTCCCAAGGAGTATCGCGTCGACGGGATGCCTCCCGAGATCGAGGCGCTGTGGCAGCAGGGCATCGCCTTCGTCCGCGACGCGGGCGCGGAGATCGTCGAGGTCTCACTGCCGCACACCAAATATGCGCTGCCGACCTATTACATCATCGCGCCGGCGGAGGCCTCGTCCAACCTCGCGCGCTATGACGGCGTGCGCTACGGGCTGCGCGACCTGCCCGATGGCGCCAATCTGCAGGAGATGTATGCGGCGACGCGTGCCGACGGCTTCGGCGCCGAGGTCAAGCGGCGGATCATGATCGGCACCTACGTGCTGTCGGCGGGCTTCTACGACGCCTATTTCACCAAGGCGCAGAAGGTCCGCGCGCTGATCGTGCGCGATTTCGAGCAGGCGTTCGCGCAGTGCGACGTGCTGCTGACGCCGACTGCGCCGTCCGCGGCGTTCGGGCTCGGCGAGAAGTCGGACGATCCGCTCGCCATGTATCTCAACGACGTGTTCACCGTGCCGTCTTCGCTGGCGGGATTGCCGGCGATGTCGGTGCCGGGTGGGCTCGACGGGCAGGGGCTGCCGCTGGGACTGCAGATCATCGGCCGCGCCCTCGATGAGCAAAGCGTGCTCAATGCCGGGCTGGCGATCGAGGAGCGCGCCGGGTTCACGGCGCGACCGGGGCAGTGGTGGTAGGCCGTCGCTAGACGATGCGAACGGCACGTTGTAGAAGCGCGCTATGGGTACGCAGAGCCGCATGACTTCCAGGGGGCAGGTCCTCATTCCGGAGGATGTCCGCCAAGCCCTCGGCCTTCATCCCGGCGATCTCGTTGCATTCGAACGCACGGACAGCGGCATTCGGGTGACCAAGGGTGCCGACGCCGAGGCGCCGACTTTCGAGGATCGGCTTCAGCGAGCCCGCGCTCTCGCAAATCCGCTACCGCTTGGGATGACGACGGACGAATACATGTCTTGGATTCGCGAACCGTTGTTGCCGCGCGACGAATGATCTTCGTCGACAGCAATGTCGTCATCGACCTGATAGAGGACGGCGAATGGACAGGTTGGTCAAAACGGACGCTTTCGCGTGCTGCCGAAACATTGCTCGTGACCAATCACATCGTCTTTGCGGAAGTGTCTCGCGCGTTCGGCAGTCCGGGAGCCGTGCTCGTCTTTTTTGGGGAACTCGGCATCGCGATCGAACCTTTCACGCCCGATAGCGCTTTCCGGGCGGGTCGAGCGCTCGCCGACTATCGACTGTCCGGCGGCCGTCACAGCGTGATCCTCGCCGACTTCCTGATCGGTGCACATGCTGTCTGCCTTGGTGCAGACCTCGTGACACGCGACAGACGTCGCTTTGCGACATACTTTTCCGAACTCACTCTCATCACGCCAGAGACCCATCCATGACCGACACCGACTATCGCATCCAGGGCGCCACGGGCGAGTGGGAGGTCGTGATCGGCCTCGAGGTCCATGCGCAGGTTACCTCCGAATCGAAGCTGTTCTCGGGCGCATCGACCGCGTTCGGGGCCGAGCCCAACAGCCAGGTCAGCCTCGTCGATGCGGCGATGCCCGGCATGCTGCCCGTGCTCAACGGCGAGTGCATCCGCCAGGCGGTGCGCACCGGCATGGCGCTCGACGCGCAGATCAACCCATGGTCGCGCTTCGATCGCAAGAATTACTTCTACGCCGATCTGCCGCAGGGCTACCAGATTTCCCAGCTCTATCATCCGCTTGTCGGCGAAGGTTCGCTGCGCATCGAGCCCGAGGGCGGCGAACCCAAGACGATCGGGATCGAGCGGCTGCATGTCGAGCAGGATGCCGGCAAGCTGATGCACGACCAGCATCCGACGCGCTCCTATGTCGATCTCAACCGCTCGGGGGTCGCGCTGATGGAGATCGTCTCCAAGCCCGACATGCGCTCGCCTGCCGAAGCGGGGGCTTATGTCCGCAAGTTGAGGGCGGTGCTGCGCTATGTCGGTTCGTGCGACGGAAACATGGAGCAGGGCTCGATGCGCGCCGACGTCAACGTCTCGGTGCGCAAGCCCGGCGGCGCGCTCGGCACCCGCACCGAGACCAAGAACGTCAATTCGGTGCGCTTCGTGATGGCGGCGATCGAGATCGAGGCGCGCCGCCAGGTCGATGTGATCGAGGACGGCGGCGCGATCGTCCAGGAGACCCGGTTGTTCGATCCCGACGGCAATGGCGGCAAGGGCGCGACGCGCTCGATGCGCTCCAAGGAGGATGCGCACGACTATCGCTATTTCCCGGACCCGGACCTGCTGCCGCTCGAGCTGGACGAGGCGTTCCTCGCGGCGGCGCGGGCTTCGCTGCCCGAACTGCCCGACGCCAAGCGCGCGCGCTACGAGGGCGAACTGGGCTTGTCGGCGTACAATGCCGACATCCTCACCGCCGACGTCGAGACCGCGCGCTGGTTCGAGGCGATGCTCGCGGAGAACGTCCCCGCCAAGCCCGCCGCGAACTGGCTCACCTCGGAATTGTTCGGCGCGCTCAACCGGATGGGCCGCGATCTCACCGACAGCCCGGTCAGCCCCAGGCAGGCGGCCGAACTGATCGCGCTGGTCGCCGACGGCACGCTGTCGGGGAGTCTCGCGAAGCAGGTGTTCGAGATCATGCTCGAGACCGGGCAGGGTGCGTCGCTTGTCGTCGAGGAGCGCGGGCTCAAACAGACTTCGGATACCGGCGCGATCGAGGCCGAGATCGCCAAGGTGATCGCCGCCAATCCCGACAAGGTCGCCGATTACAAGGGCGGCAAGGACAAGCTGTTCGGCTTCTTCGTGGGCCAGACGATGCGCGCGATGGGCGGCAAGGCCAATCCGGGCGTGGTGAACGATCTGCTCAAGAAGGCGCTGGAGGGGTAGTTCATCCTCCCCAGCTTTTGCCGGGGAGGGGGCCGCTCGCGAAAAAAAGCGAGTGGTGGAGGGGCCCGCCATCGCAGACGGCGGTGTGCCACCGCCGCCCCTCCACCACCGACTTCATCGGTGGTCCCCCTCCCCGACAAAATCTCGGGGAGGATGAAGGCGGTCAGATCATCGGCACGCCGAACGTCAGCGCCATCGCGTATCGATGCGCCTCGCCCGGCTGCAACGTCACCACGCCCGGCTTGTCGGCGAACTCGCCGGCAAAGCCTTCGTCGTCGGCACGGCTGTGCCAGGGCTCGATGCAGAGATAGCCCGCGCCCGGCTTGGTCCAGATGCCCAGCATCGGCATGTCGGGGAAGTCGATGCGGACCGACGGCCCGTCGGGCACGCCGAAATACAGCCCGCGGCTGTTGGGCGCCTCCCACACCAGCG